>FYBJ01001895.1_pt1 | contig 17950 bp, 18 predicted proteins | sample 1134611 | NCBI WGS metagenome assembly FYBJ01 (sample SAMEA104116008, study PRJEB20421) | marine metagenome | isolation source: marine | reverse complement strand
CGTCAGATGTGTATAAGAGACAGCCACTCAGCACCACGTCATTCAGACCATTTTCGTCATAGTCTTCGTTACGATGATCGATACTGAAAGCGATCTGGCTACCGGTGCTTGGTAACTGACCGATTAACTGGGTATGCACCCCTTGAGTTTGGGTTTCTTCTTCGCGTGAAAAGGTATTATTGGTGGTAAAACTATTGAGATTTAAATCGTCATAACTGGCCGTTTGTTCCTTTAGCTGATTATCAAAAAACCACAGCCGGCCGGTCCAATTGTCGGTGAAGTCATAATCAGCGCCAAATTGCAGTGAATATCCCCGCTGCGACTCCACCCGCTCATAACGTGCCCGTTGCGCGAAATCATCGACGCCGTTGTCGAGCGTGATCGGTGGCTTGCCGTATTCACCTTCCAGATAACTGGCAAACATGCCAACTGTCAGCTTATCAGTTAGATTGCGATGGTAAGACAAAGCCAGATTCTCACGACGGTTGTCACTGTTATTACGTTCGTCATTGTCCTGAAAGTTGTCAGCAGAGGCATCCAGCGGACTGTTGAAATCATTGGATACTGAAAAATTATCGCGATCCCTTACGCCATAGCCAAAAAAGAAATCCTGATCAGCATCTCCATAACCCACTTGTCCATTTGCCAGCCAGAAATCATCACTGCCACGCTCTAACTTTGAAGCGGCTTTGAAGCCATCCTGCGCTCCACGGGTTTTAATATCAATCACCCCAGCCATGCCACCATCACCATACAAAACAGATGAACTGCCAACATTCAAATCAATCCGGCCAATCGCAAAGGCGGGTATCAAACTGGGATCAAACTGACCATCAAAAGTTGAATTGAACGGAATACCATTAACCAGTAATTTGATCTGCCGCGTCCTTAGGCCACGAATATCCATGCGCGGCGTGCCATCACCGCCATAACGCACATTGACACTGGGCGTTAAGCGCAAAGCATCTTCCAGGCTTCTGGCGCCAAGCAATTCCAGTTCCTGTTGGTCAATTTGATACTGGGTGCCAGCTTCCGGTTGGGTATTGACCACCAGATTCCCCAGTTCATAGACCGGCTCCTCCTCGGTTGTGGCAAACACCGGCGCTGATAACACAATCGCACATAAGGCAATGGATATATTTTTACATATATATCGATAGATAAAAGTTGGTGACGTTTTCACATCATACCTCTAGTCGTTTCTTTGTTTACGAAGACTGCGCCAAGCCATGAAACCAATCAGGCCACCAACGCTGCCAAAAATAAAGTGCGTAATAAAGGGATAACTTAGCCCATGCCGGAACGAGTCAGTTTCTGCGCCAGCAAACACAAGCAGTCCAACCTTGAAAGCCGGTTTGACCATATGCACCAATCCGGCAGCTAATGGCAACAGCCACAACGTGACATGCTGTCTCGACATATAGCGGTAAATGACATCCAGCACCAGTCCCTGACTGAGCAAAATCAATGCAGCACCAGGATTATCACGGACAATTAATGCCGCCACCAGCCCGCCTGCGCCAGCTAACGTCGCCGTATATGCATAAGGCGCACTACATCGCACAAAAATCAGGATGGCCATCAACGTCAGGCCCTGACGACCGGGCATGTCCAGCCCAAAGCGAAAGGTTTCATGCAACACCATCGCCAGCGCACCTGCCAGGAAAATCAGCAGATGACGAACACGCTCCGAATGCAGCAGCTCAGAACTGCTTGAGATAGTTTTTTGCAGCAACTTGCCAGACATCGGCCTGCTCCTTAACAGGTTCAACAATCAGACATGGCTCACCATTGAGCCAAATCGCTCGGGGCCATGCGCCCATCATGATCTTTGCATTGTTATTGCTTAGTACCGCACCTTCGATAGTCTGAACAACGGCAATATCCGTGGCATTTTGCAATTCAGAGAGTGTCAGCATTTGCTCGGCATGATCGCGCATCCCGGCCAGCCACAATAAACGACCATCATTACCGGCAGCGCATAAACAAGCGGCGGCTAACGCGCCAATGACGCCATCTTCCGTGCCTGTTAAACCGAATAAACCCAACTGAGAAGCTTCAGCTAAATCCCTTGCTTGTGTCTGCGTTACAACACGGTGTTTGCAAAGTACGCCGAATCTCGCCAAGGCATGACTCTGATTTTTTTCTGGTAATAAACACAGACCGGCATCAGAGCCTTCAGCGCTATTTTCTAACAGGTAGTTTTTGCAGAGCTGCTCAATGTCCTGTAGTGAAACTGGTGCCTCAACGACAAGACAGGCAGCGCTGTTATGCGACGTGAAGGGCACTAAAGGACTCATAAGCAATTGATGACGGGTGACAAACCGGCAACGACCCAGCGCGTTATCATTGATGGCAGTACATAAGGCGCGGGCATGAAATCCCGTCCCCCGACTTTCTAAATTGTCGGTGTCATCAATGCCAATAAATAAACGACTTGCCATGTTGCGGAATGCCAAATGAAATATCGACGTATTCCAGCATATATAACGTAGACTGTAAATGTTTGACTGCTACGCTCAGAATGTCAGGACTTTAATAGTTTGCTGATTGCAGCCAGATCGTCCTCAACCGATTTAGCCGCTTTATGTTCAATTTGCCGATAATGAGCAAGAACAGATTGCCCCAAAGCTGTCACCTCTGCACCACCACCGTGAGTGCCACCTTTGACCGTTTCAACCAATGGTTTGTTAAAGCTGCTGTTCATGGCATTCACCAGGTCCCAGGCCCGTTTATAAGACATACCCATTGCACGACCGGCAGCAGAAATTGAACCATGTTGCTGAATCGCTTCCAGCAGGTCCGCTTTACCGGGACCAATGGCAACCACATCATCATTGTGAAAACGGATTTTGATACTGACTGCTTTTGACATGCCCGAATACTTAAAGAAAGATAGACGAAATATCATACATGCAAAATTTTGCATATTCAGTAAGGCTGCATCCACCTATGAACTTTTATGTCAATTTGGCCTTACATCACCAGTTATCGGTACAATCTCGTCACAATCTGATCACAGTTGGCTGCAAAAAATGATTTTATCTAGCAGGGACAGGTTGAGATGCGTATAATGCGAAACCGTTGACGGATGAGGGTTTCCGACTCCTTGAGACATCACGCGCCTGTAGCTCAGTTGGATAGAGTGTCGGTTTCCGAAGCCGAAGGTCACAGGTTCAATTCCTGTCAGGCGCGCCATTTTTTTCGACACCGGTCTACCACTGATAACGATAGGTGGCACTGATATGTTGCTCCTGACCGGTACCTGAAAACTCACCATCATAAGCAAAACTCACCGTGCTTCGCTCGCCGAAAGTGGTCTCACGGCATCAGAACAGCGCCTACTCAGCGGCCTGCTTACCGACAAGACTGAAGCCTAGATCGCCACTGAACTGGAACTCAGCCCAAGCACCGTACACACCTACTGCGTACGCATCTGCCCCAAATTTGGCGTACGGGTCGCAATGGCCTGATTTCAATATGGCTGGGGGAAACGACGGAATAAATGCTTTTGTTTGCTGCCCGTCTGGCTGAACTATTTACTTAAAGCGTCGCCTGATAACTTTCAGTAAAAATCATCTAAACCGCTGTCAGGCATTAGCTGACTATATCGATTGTATTGTTTCCCCACTGAACATATATAAAAAAGCCGGCTACTATTGCTAGCAACCGGTAGTAGATGCATTAACAGTGTTTGAACTGAACGAAGGGCAAAACAAAGGCATCTATGTGATTTATGATGAACGCTAGGATACCGCACCAATTACATTGGTATTTATCATTGAAAATGGCGGCTAATTTTTGGTGCACATTACTGCTGGGTTTCAGCACTGCAGCCGTTGCCGAAGACTGGAAAAACAAGGCCTATATTCAACAAAGCTTTGAACGCGTTGCGCTTATTAGTGAATATATCGATCATCAGCCGCAGCTGCGCAAATGGCAGCAGCCAATCTTTTTCAGCTTTCAGCATGATGTAGCTGATATAACGCTGCATGAACAGCTCAGTACAACCCACTTGCAACAATTATCAGCCATTACCGGACATTCGATTCTGCCGGCAACTGATTCGGCAGCGGCCAATTTGCAAATCATATTTACCGATGAATCACGCCTGCCTGGCTATTTACGCGATGACATGCAATTAAACCCCAATCTAGTGCACCAGCTCAGCCGTGACAGCGTTTGTATCGCCCACTTTTCTATCAACCGCCGTGGTGAAATTCATCGGGCACAGGTGATCATACCGGTGGACCGGGCCAGGGCACATGCCAAATTACTGGCTTGCATTGTCGAAGAACTGACCCAAATTATGGGGCTGCCTAATGATGATGTGGCCGTATTTCCCTCAATTTTTAATGATCGCAGCCATGATAATTTTTTATCTGGTCTGGATTATGTCTTGTTAAAACTGTTGTATCAGCCGGCCTTGAAACCTGGCATGGATAAACAGCAATCCAGCCTTGCCTTAAAAACTATTATGCAACAAACCGCTTTTCAGCAATGGCAGGATGAAGCCGATCATGTCGTGCGTGCCGCTGGCTTGTATCCTTTACTTGAATAAGCTCGGAATGACAGATAAAAAAAAAGGCCCTCGAAAGGGCCTTTTCTGTTTTATAACAACGTTATGTTATTCAACAACAACGAAGTCTACACGACGGTTAGCCGCACGACCCGCATCAGTATCGTTATTGGCAACAGGGAAACCTTCACCCATACCAACTGGCACCAGACGGGTTGAGTTAACACCGTTTGCAACCAGATAATCGATAACCGACTCAGCACGACGCTGTGACAGATCCATGTTGTAAGCTTCGCTACCAACGCTGTCAGTATGACCTTCAACACGAACTTCCAGCACTTCGTCAGTTTCCTGCAACAGTGCCACTGCTTCGTCCAGAATCATTTCTGCTTCTGGTGTCAGTACGGCTTTGTCGAATGCAAAGTTAACACCGGTCAGTGACAGAATATTCTGACCACCGATTGGGCAACCATCCTGATCAACGATCACACCCAGTGGCGTACCAGGGCACAGATCTTTGTAATCTGGGGTACCGTCACGGTCTGAGTCCAGCGGACAACCTACACGGTCAACTTCAACACCTTCTGGTGTGTTCAGGCACATATCGATACCTTCGTAAACACCATCGTTGTCATCATCAAACGCACAACCATTTTCGTCTTTTAATGCACCGGCTGGTGGTGGTACATCACAGACAGGCGCTGCAGCCATCATTGGTTCAGCAGTTTCATCTTGTCCACATAACAATAAGGCTAATTGTGCACCGGTAACTGCGCCACCAACTGCACCCGCACCACCAGAAATTGCACCAACACCAGCACCGCCCACAATAGCGCCGCCTGCAGAGCAAAGCAGGTAAGTATCTGTTGTGCGTTTATCCTGACCAGCACAAGCAGCCAAAAACATCATGGTGAGTAAAACAGCACCAAGCTTAAATAATCTATTCATGAGCGATTCCTTTTTCAGTTTTTAAGCAGAAAACTTCGTATTTTCAGCCATTACAACGATGTAATGTTGCTTAACAACAACACATTGTTGTATCCGCCTGACAATCATCATAATACGAATTACAAGTACAGTCTAACATATTAATAAAAAACAATTATCGTTCGACTTAATAGCGCACCATCAAATTCGTCCAATAACCCCATCGTGTTCGGGCTCTAATGACAAGCCCTGCATACCCGGTTCTTCGGGAATTTCGCCGGCTTCTGCGCCGAGTTTGATCATTAACCGTACTTCATTAGTTGAATCGGCATTTTTCAATGCGTCTTCATATGAAATTTCACCGGCTTTGTACAAATCGTACACCGCTTGGTCAAATGTCTGCATGCCCAGTTCCCGTGAGCGTTTCATGACATCTTTAACTTCCGAGACTTTGCCTTTTTCGATCATATCGCCAATCAGCGGTGTATTCAGCAATACTTCAACGGCAACACAGCGACCGGTGCCGTCTTTTTTGGGAATCAAGCGCTGGGCAACCACCGCTTTTAAATTTAAAGACATATCCAAAAATAATTGTTTGTGACGGTCTTCGGGGAAAAAGTTAATGATCCGATCCATCGCCTGGTTGGCATTGTTGGCATGCAGTGTTGATAAACACAAATGGCCGGTTTCGGCAAAAGCGATACCGTAATCCATGGTATCGCGGGAGCGGATTTCACCAATCATGATGACATCCGGCGCCTGACGCAGGGAATTTTTCAGCGCAATATCGTAGGAGTCGGTATCGACACCAACTTCACGCTGCGTCACCACACAGCCGGCATGTTTATGATTAAATTCAATCGGGTCTTCAATGGTCAGAATATGGCCGGTGCTGTTCTGATTCCGATAACCAATCATGGCCGCCAGTGTGGTAGATTTACCACTACCGGTAGCACCGACAAAAATCACCAGACCACGCTTAGTCATCGCCAGCTCTTTGATGATCTCCGGCACGTGCAGTTGTTCGATGGTAGGAATTTCATCTTTGACCAGCCGCATTACCATGCCAACACGATTACGCTGGTAAAGCGCACTGACCCGAAAACGGCCAGCGCCTTTGGTATCAATGGCGTAGTTGCACTCTTTATCACGCTCAAATGTCTTTTTCTGCTCATCATTCATGGTGCTCAGCACCAGATTGCGCGCTTCCTCATCACTGAGCGGTTCCTGGCTCAAAGTCGCCATGCGGCCGTTGACTTTGAGGGTTGGCGGCCGATCTGCGGTAATGAAAATATCTGAGGCTTCGTGTTTGACGGCCGCTTTTAAAATGGTGACGATTTCCATATGAATCTCCTAACGGAACAGATCTTTGTTAACAGCGCGCGGCAAGGCTTCAGCTTTGGTAATTTGCTGACGGCGCACTTGTTCCTGCAGACATTGATCCAGGGTTTGCATACCAATCGACGCACCGGTCTGAATGGCTGAATACATTTGTGGCACTTTGTCTTCGCGGATGAGGTTACGGATAGCCGGTGTACCAATCATAATTTCATGTGCAGCAATCCGGCCACCACCGACTTTTTTCAGCAGTGTTTGCGAAATAACGGCCCTTAGCGACTCTGACAACATAGAACGCACCATGTCTTTTTCCGCCGCCGGGAATACGTCAATGATCCGGTCAATGGTTTTAGCCGCCGATGAGGTATGTAAGGTACCAAACACTAAATGGCCCGTTTCGGCGGCAGTCAGCGCCAGCCGGATGGTTTCCAGATCCCGCAACTCACCGACCAGAATAATATCCGGATCTTCACGCAAAGCACTGCGCAGCGCTTCACTGAAACCCAGCGTATCGCGGTGTACTTCGCGCTGGTTAATCAGACATTTTTTACTTTTGTGGACAAATTCGATGGGGTCTTCAATGGTTAGAATATGTTCGTTATCTTTTTCATTGCGGTAATTAATCATCGCCGCCAGCGTCGTCGATTTACCACTACCGGTCGGGCCGGTGACCAACACAATACCGCGATGATTATCGGAAATTTGTTTAAAAATCTCTGGTGCGCCAAGTTGTTCAAGGGTCAACACCACTGAAGGAATCGTACGGAAAACAGCCGCCGCACCACGATTTTGATTAAATGCGTTAACCCGGAAACGTGCCAGATTCGGTACTTCAAAAGAAAAGTCCGCTTCCAGAAACTCTTCAAAGTCCTTGCGCTGCTTATCATTCATGATGTCATAGATCATGCCGTGGACTTCTTTGTGTTCCATCGGCGGCAGGTTGATGCGCTTAACATCACCATCAACACGGATCATCGGCGGCTCACCTGACGAAATGTGCAAATCCGAAGCGTTATTCTTTGCACTGAAGGTCAGCAATTCAGTAATATCCATGGGCTTTCCCTAAAATAAAATGATCGTTACCGGCCAATGCCGCACAGTGGATATGGCTAAGGTAGCGCGCTCTCAGAAGGCTTGCAACATGGCAGAGTTAAAAAATCGCTTACAAGCCGTTTTGCAGCAAATCCATGATGCTGAAACGGCCGCCGGACGTCCGGCAAAATCAGTACAGCTATTGGCCGTCAGCAAAACCTGGCCAGCGGCTAAATTACGTGAACTGGCGCAGGCCGGACAGCAGCATTTTGGTGAAAACTATTTACAGGAAGCATTAGCGAAAATTGAGGCGCTCGCCGACTTAACGCTGACTTGGCATTTTATCGGACCGATCCAATCCAATAAAACCCGCGATATTGCTGCGCATTTTGACTGGGTACACAGCGTTGACCGGCTGAAAATCGCCAAACGGTTCAGTGAGCAGCGGCCGGCAGATTTACCACCGCTCAATATCTGTCTGCAGGTGAATATTGATGACGAAGACAGCAAGTCCGGCGCCAGCCCTGAAGACTTAATGCAACTTGCTGATGACGTCAAACAATTAGCCAACCTGAAATTGCGTGGTCTGATGGTCATCCCGAAAGCGACTGATGATACCGCCGCCCAGCATGATGCTTTTCAGCGCAGTTTTATTTTGTATCAGTCTTTACAGCAGCAGCTGCCTGATATTGATACCTTATCAATGGGTATGTCTGGCGACTTAACCGCCGCGGTTGCCAACGGCAGCACCATGGTCAGAATCGGCAGCGCATTATTTGGCAGGCGGCATACACAGGCATCGGGATAAACAGTACACTGGCGACAGATGATTATCAGGATAATGATTTAAGTGATGAACAACGGCAAAATTGTTTTTATCGGCGGCGGCAATATGGCGCGCAGCCTGATTGGCGGATTGGTTGCGGACGGGCTGTCGGCTGACAATATTCACGTTATGGATACCCAAAAAGCGGTGCTGCAAACACTCAAACAAACGTTTGCCGTTCAGGTATATGATGATTTGGCCTTAGCAGTCGCATCCGCCGATGTGATTGTGCTGGCGGTAAAGCCTCAGCAAATGCAGGATGTGGTTAAATCGTTGGCAACGGTCTGGCCGGCCAATGCATTATTAATTTCAATCGCTGCCGGTATTCGCCTTGCAGATCTTGGTCGCTGGTTACAAAAAAACGCGGCAATTGTCCGTGCTATGCCTAATACACCGTCGCTGGTACAAGCAGGTGCCACGGCATTATTTGCCAATAACCATGTCAGTGAGCAGCAGCGTGAGCAGGCTGAAGCCATTTTGCGGGCTGTCGGCCTGGCTCTGTGGTTAGACAATGAAACTAAAATGGATGCCGTGACAGCCTTATCCGGTAGTGGCCCGGCTTACTTTTTTCTGGTCATGGAAGCAATGGAAAATGCCGCCATCGAGCTGGGTCTGCCTCAGGAAACAGCGCGGCTTTTATGTTTAGAAACCGCATTCGGTGCGGCCAAGATGGCATTGGAAAGCGATGTGCCGGCAGCCACATTACGCCAGCAAGTGACGTCACCAGGTGGCACCACTGAACGGGCCATTCATGAACTGGAAGATGGCGGCCTGCATGGTTTATTCGAAAATGCACTGGTCGCAGCGGCGCTGCGCGCCCGCGAACTGGGCGATCAATTAGGACAAGACCATGACTGACGGTTATTTGAGTAATCCGCTCATTTTCATTATTGATACGCTGTTTTTTTTGTACATGCTGGTGGTGGCGCTGCGCTTGCTGATGCCCTGGATCCACTGGCCAAGCCAGCAGCCGCTGACGCAAATGGTGATCCGCGCAACACAACCGTTGGTGCAACCTTTACGCAAAGTGCTGCCAGCGGTCGGCAAACTGGATACGGCTGTCTTAGTGCTATTAGTCCTGGTCGCCCTGCTAAAGCTGGTGTTGATTTCCGCCCTGCAGGGTGTAGTGCCGAATATTCTAGCGCTGATCCCTTATACACTTGCCGAAGTGTTTTCTCTGTTCATTACCCTCTTCACTGTCAGCATTATTATCGAGGTTATTCTCAGCTGGCTGACACCACCTGGCAGTTACAATCCGATGACGGAATTATTGGTGCGTTTGAATGCGCCATTGCTGAATCCGGTCCGCCAGCGGATGCCGGATATGGGTGGTCTGGACTTATCACCGCTGGTGGTTATTGTCGGTTTGCAGGTGTTGTCGATGCTGGTATTACCGCTATTGACCGGTAGCGTTTAATTGCTTGCCGGCGTCTTGCTGATTAAAATGCCCGCTTACTTTCTGGATAACCGTTTTTATGCCCGATAATCTGCCGGCCGACGCGGTTGGCCTTGTCAGCCCGCAAACCTTGCATATCACTGAGCCGCTGCCGCTGGATTGCGGACGCAGCCTGTCGCAATTTGATCTGGTGTATGAAACCTACGGCACCCTGAATGCTGATAAATCCAATGCTGTGCTGATTTGCCATGCTTTATCCGGTGATCACCATGCCGCCGGTTACCACAGTCTGGATGATAAAAAACCCGGCTGGTGGGACAGTGCTATCGGCCCCGGAAAAGCCATTGATACCAATGAATTTTTTGTGGTCTGCCCGAATAATCTGGGTGGCTGCAAAGGCTCCTCCGGCCCCAACACCTTGAACCCGCAATCAGGCAAGCTGTATGGTCCTGAGTTTCCGATCGTCACCGTACCCGACTGGGTGCGCAGTCAGGCTATTCTGGCGGATGCCCTGGGTATCCATCAGTGGGCTGCTGTGATTGGTGGCAGTCTCGGTGGCATGCAGGCTTTGCAATGGGCGATTTCGCTGCCAGATCGGGTCCGTCATGCACTGGTAATTGCCGCAGCACCCAAATTATCAGCACAAAATATCGCCTTTAACGAAGTGGCGCGCACCGCAATCAAATCCGATCCCGATTTTCATGGTGGTTATTACGTCGAACACGACACATTACCGCGTCAAGGACTGGGACTCGCCCGTATGCTGGGCCATATTACTTATTTATCTGATGAGGCGATGGGCCAGAAGTTTGGCCGTGAGCTGCGTAGTGGCCAAATCCAATACGGCTATGATGTCGAATTTCAGATTGAAAGTTACCTGCGTTATCAGAGCTCAAGTTTTGTTGAGCGCTTTGATGCCAATACTTACTTACTGATGACCAAGGCACTGGATTATTTTGATCCGGCCAAGGCGTTTAATGATGATCTTAATGCCACCATGCAAGCGATTCAGGCAAAAACACTGGTGATGTCTTTTACCAGCGACTGGCGCTTTTCACCACTGCGTTCACTGGAAATTGTCAACGCGCTGCTCAGCGCCGGTAAACAGGTCAGTTATGCCGAAATTGAAGCTCATCAGGGGCATGACGCGTTTCTGATGCCGATCCCGCGATATATTGAAATTTTCGGCACCTATATGCAGCAAGTCGCCGATGAGGTGAATCGCTGATGAGCTTACGTGTTGACTTACAAATTATCAGTGACTGGATCCCCGATGGCGCGCGGGTGCTGGATTTAGGCTGTGGCAATGGCACGCTGCTTAATCACCTGCAACAACGTGATGTAACAGGCTACGGACTGGAAATCGACAACAGCAAATTTGCCGATTGTCTGCGCGCCGGCGTTAATGTCATACAGGCTGATTTGGATGATGGTCTCAGACAGTTTGCTGATCAAAGTTTTGATTATGTGATTTTGTCGCAGACCCTGCAGGCCATCAAACGGCCGGATTTTCTGGTGCAGGAAATCATGCGGGTTGGCCGGCATGGCATTATCGGTTTTCCCAATTTCGGTCACTGGCAATGTCGCTGGCAATTAAGCCTCGGTGGCCGGATGCCGGTCTCCAAAAGCCTGCCTAATCATTGGTTCGACACGCCTAACATTCATTTATGCACCATTCGTGATTTTGAAAAACTGTGCCGTGACAACCGTTTTAACATCATCAACCGCAGTGTCGTCAATCACGAATATAAAGACACCCCGGCCATTCGGCTATTGCCAAATTTATTCGGCGAAACTGCGGTATATCTGATTCAGAATCCCCAATCATGAAAGACTATCAACACAATTTTATCGAATTTGCACTCAATACATCTGTACTGCGTTTTGGCGAATTCACCCTGAAATCCGGCCGGCAAAGTCCGTATTTTTTTAACAGCGGCTTGTTTAATAGTGGTGCTAGTCTGGCGCAATTAGGCCGCTTTTATGCGCAGCGTATTGTTGATAGTGGTCTGTCGTTTGATGTGTTGTTCGGCCCCGCCTATAAGGGTATTCCTTTGGCATCAACCACAGCCATTGCACTGGCGGATCAGCATCAAATCGATATCCCTTATGCCTTTAACCGAAAAGAAGCCAAAGATCACGGTGAGGGCGGCCAGTTGGTCGGCGCACCATTAGCCGGTAAAGTGCTGATTATTGATGATGTGATTTCCGCCGGCACTTCGGTTGGTGAATCGGTTGCCATGATCCGTGCCGCTGGTGCTGAACCGGCCGGTGTGGTGATTGCTTTAGATCGCCAGGAGCGCGGTAAAACCGATATTTCCGCAATTGCTCAGGTTGAAGCTGATTACGGTATTCCGGTTATCAGCATTATTTGTCTGGCCGATTTACTGCAATATTTAGATGGTCAGGCGGATTTACAGCCACATCGTGACGCGGTGGCTGCTTACCGTGCCGAATATGGTGTTTAAACCGGCCCGATAATCAGTCGCAACGCGATAAGAATCGTCACTAGTTCAAAACAGCGTTTGATCCAGCGGTTGCCCCAGCGAAGCGCCAAATGCGAACCCAAATAACCGCCAATCAATGAACCCAGCAATAGCGCTGGTAACCAGTCCCAGCGAATATCACCCAAAATGCCCAGTGTGACCGCGCCGGCACCATTCCAGAATAAACCAACCAGAATTAGCGTATAGGCGACGGCGCGCTGATAATCCATACCAAACCACAACACCAGCCAGATGGTGACAAACAGTCCGGTGCCGGATGTCAGGGAACCATTTAAAAAACCTAGAAAAAACAGCATCAAACCACCGCGCAAATAGCCCGGCCAATCGCGATTTTCGGGTTGATAATCCTGACCCAGTTGCGGTTTGAAATACGAATAAATGCCGAGGCTGCCAGTCAGAATACCCAGCGCAATCTCAGCAATGCGATCCGGCACCAGCAAAATTACACTACCGCCCAGCACCACGCCCGGCAAACCGGCAATCAATAACAACAATACAAACTGACGCTCCAGCCGGCTGGTTGACATATAACGTAGCGCCGCCCCGACTCCCAGCGCTACACTGGCAACCTTATGCGTCGCCAGCGCTACAGCAAAACTTAAGCCCAGGAAAATCAGCACCGGAAACTGGATGAGTCCTGCCCCACCACCGCTTAATGCCGAAAAAGTATTGGCCAGCAGAGAAATAACAAACAGAATACAATGCTCTAGCAACGTCAATGTTTTAGCCGTTTTATGATGAGTGAGAGTTAGGATGATACGCAAACACTTGCTGTGCAGCAGCTTTTTGATGAGTTTTTGTCTGGCGGCCAGCCACGTTAATGCCGGCCAATTGTTTCGCTTTAATGATGAAAGCGGCACACCGACTTTAAGTAAAACCCTGCCGCCTGAAGCCGCCCAGCAGGGTTACGATATTCTCGACGATAAAACCATGCGCCTGATTGAACGTGTGCCACCGGCACTGAGCGAGGCCCAATTGGCCGAAGAAGCTGAGCGTCAGGCAGCAGCAAAAGTAGCCCAACAAGCTGCTGTAGAGCAGGCCAAACAGGCAGCTGAATTAAAACGTCAGCAAAGCCTGCATGATCAACAATTGCTGACTGTTTATGCCTCTGAAGCGGATCTGCTAAGTGCCCGCGATAAAGATCTTGGTTATCGTCAGGACCGGCTCAATGTGCTGACACAGAAACAGCCGGAACTTGAGCAAAAGCTGATTGCTGTGCAAAACGAAGCTGCCGAAAAAGAGTTAAGCGGTCTGCCGGTCAGCGATAATTTACAAAAGCGGCTGACCGCCGCCGAGCAGGAATTAAGCAATAACCAGATGATGATTCAGCAACTGGAAACAGAGATTCAAAATATCAGTCAGCAATATGATCAGGATCGGCAACGGTTGGTGGAATTACTGAGCGTTCGCCGGCGCTAATGCTTGTTTATCTCTCATCTCCGCTCAGTTTATGAGCGGAAAGAAATAATTCCTAAACCAACACATCCAGTTCGCTAAGCAGCAGTTGGTTTTCGCCGTGGGTGCCGATAGTAATGCGCAGAAACTGTTCAATACGTGGCTTATTGAAGTGCCGGACAATGATGCCTTTTTCACGCAGCGCTGCAGCAAGATCTTTTGCCTGATACTGAGGATGCCTTGCAAACACAAAATTAGCCGCTGATGGTAATACCTCAAAACCCATTTCCTCCATGGCATTGCTGACCAGATCCCGTTCAGCGATCACTTTGCTGCGGCAATCTTCAAAATACCGGCGGTCTTCAAAAGCGGCGACACCGGCGGCAATCGCCAAGGTATCCAGTGGGTAGGAATTAAAGCTGTCTTTGACGCGGATAAGCGCTTCAATCAAATCAGCATGGCCAATCGCAAAACCAATACGCATCCCAGCTAACGAGCGCGATTTTGACAAGCTCTGGCTCACCAGCAGATTTGGATAACGTTGCGTTAGCGGTATCGCTGATTCGCCGCCAAAATCAATATAGGCCTCATCAATCACTACCACCGAGTCGCTGTTTTTTTGCAGCAGCGTTTCAATTTCAGTCAGTGCCAGCAAACGACCGGTGGGTGCATTGGGATTCGGAAAAATAATACCGCCATTGGGCCGCTGATATTCGGCAATGTTCAGCGAAAAATCATCCGCCAGTGGCAATGTCTGAAATTCAATGCCGTACAGCTGACAATACACCGGATAAAAACTGTAAGTGATATCCGGAAACAAGATCGGCTGAGCATGTTTAAACAACCCATAAAATACATGCGCCAGCACTTCATCAGAGCCGTTCCCGACAAACACATTGCTGAGATCCACTTTATGGTAATCGGCAATGGTCTGGCGTAACGCACCGCCATCGGGCACCGGATACAATCGCAGCCGATCGGTGGTTGCCATTTTGATGGCATCAATCACTTTCGGCGAAGGCCCAAACGGGTTTTCGTTGGTGTTAAGTTTGACCAGATTGGCACCACGCGGCTGCTCGCCGGGCACGTAGGGCTCTAAATCATGGACAAAATCACTCCAGAAACGGCTCATATCAGTCTTTTAAACGATATTCAGCACTGCGGGCATGGGCAGTCAGGCTTTCACCACGAGCTAGCACTGAGGCAATTTTGCCCAGCGTTTGTGCACCCTCGGCTGACACCTGAATCAGACTGGAGCGTTTCTGAAAATCATAAACGCCCAACGGTGAGCTGAAGCGGGCAGTGCGTGAGGTCGGCAATACGTGATTCGGCCCTGCACAGTAATCACCCAGCGCTTCCGGCGTATAACGGCCCATAAAGATCGCACCGGCATGACGGATTTGTTTAGCCATATCAGCAGCATTATCAACCGATAATTCCAAATGCTCTGCAGCAATAAAATTGGCAACTTCCACGGCTTCTGCCATATCGGTAACCTGAATCAGTGCGCCGCGATTGCCCAGAGACGTCCGGATCATTGCTTGACGTTCCATGGTCGGCAACAGCTTGTCGATTGACGCTGCGACCTTTTCGAGAAAATCGGCATCGGGCGACACTAAAATCGCCTGCGCATCTTCGTCATGTTCGGCTTGTGAGAACAAATCCATGGCGATCCAGTCCGGATCGGTTTTACCATCACAAATCACCAGAATTTCTGACGGACCGGCAATCATATCAATACCGACTGTGCCAAACACCATGCCTTTAGCAGTGGCAACAAAAATATTACCGGGGCCAACGATCTTATCAACCTGCGGAATGGTCTCGGTGCCGTACGCTAGCGCCGCCACGGCCTGCGCACCACCAATGGCAAAAATCCGGTCCACTCCGGCAATGGCTGCCGCGGCTAAAACCAGTTCATTGACTTCATCGTCCGGCGTCGGCACCACCATGATGAGTTCCTGCACGCCGGCCACTTTGGCCGGAATGGCGTTCATTAAAACGGATGATGGATAAGCCGCTTTACCGCCCGGTACATATAAACCAGCGCGATCCAGCGGTGTGACCTGCTGACCCAGCACGGTGCCGTCATCTTCAGTGTATTGCCAGGAATCCTGTTTTTGATGGGCGTGATAGCGGCGCACCCGTTCAGCAGCTTTTTCCAGCGCTTCACGCTGTGCCGCCGGAATATTTTTTAAAGCCGCATGGGCTCTGTCGAGTGAAATTTCCAAATCAGCAAGTTGACTGGCTTTTACCCGATCAAATTTCTGACTGTAGTCCACAACGGCGGCATCACCTCGTTGTTTCACATCGGCAAGAATATTGCGGACGGTATCGGTGACTGCGGTATCGGACACCCCTTCCCAGGCCAGCAACTCAGAGAGTTTTGGCCAAAAATCGGCTTGCTGATAATTTAAACGACTGACTTCAAACATGTTCTCTTTCTCTGACAGCTAAACGGATCTGCGTAATAAACTGCTGGATCCGCTGATGTTTGGTTTTCATGGAAGCTTTATTGACCACTAAACGCGAGCTGATATCCGCGATGTGTTCTAAAGGCTCCAAACCATTGGCACGCAGTGTGTTACCGGTATCGACCACATCCACAATGCGATCCGCCAGCCCGACCAGCGGCGCCAGTTCCATCGAGCCATAGAGTTTGATGATATCGACCTGTTGGCCCTGCGCCGCGTAAAAGCGACGGGTACTTTCCACAAACTTGGTGGCGACTTTCAGACGTCCCGGTGGTAACGGCGCATCTTTGCGGCCGGCGGTCATCAGTTTGCAACAGGCAATTTTTAAATCGACCGGTTCATACAACTCGGCATCGGGGTGTTCCATCAACACATCTTTGCCCGCCACACCCAGATCGGCACCACCATATTCGACATAGGTCGGCACATCCGAGGCACGGACAATAATTAGCCTGACATCCGGCTGGTTGGTGGCTAAAATCAGTTTACGGCTGGTTTCTGGATCATCCAGCGGTGTAATGCCGGCCGCTTTAAGCAGCGGCAGTGTTTCTTCAAAAATCCGGCCTTTGGATAAAGCCAGCGTTAACGTCTCAGCCATGCGCGGCACTCCGCAGCCCGGTTGGAATCCGTCTGATTCGGGCACCCAGTTGCTGCAGTTTTTCTTCAATACATTCATAACCGCGGTCGATATGATAAATCCGCTCGACCACGGTTTCACCTTCAGCAACCAATGCCGCCAGAACCAGACAGGCTGACGCCCGTAGATCCGTCGCCATGACCGGTGCAGCAGTTAAGGCTTCACGACCTTTGCAAACCACGGTATTACCTTCAATTTGCAGGTGCGCGCCCATGCGCTGCATTTCCTGCACATGCATAAAACGATTTTCAAACACGGTCTCAACAATGGTCGCCTGACCTTCAGCAACACTATTGAGCGCCGTAAACTGTGCCTGCATATCGGTAGGAAAAGCCGGATAAGGCGCGGTACGGATATTAACGGCTTTGGGGCGGCGCCCCTCCATATCCAAACTGATCCAGTCGGTACCCACTTCAATTTTGGCACCGGCTTCTTCCAGTTTTAACAGCACCGCTTCCAGCTGATTAGCATCGGTATCTTTAAGTTTGACGCGGCCTCGGGTAATTGCAGCAGCCACCAGATAAGTACCGGTTTCAATCCGATCTGGCAGGATGGTGTACTGGGTGCCGTGTAGCTTTTCAACGCCGTTAATTTCGAGTGTCGCGGTGCCGGCACCTTTGATATCAGCACCCATTTTGATGAGGTAATTGGCGAGATCAACCACTTCCGGCTCACGGGCAGCGTTTTCAATAATGGTTTTGCCCTTAGCCAGGGTCGCTGCCATCATCAGGTTTTCGGTACCGGTCACGGTGACCTGATCCATAAATATATGCGCACCTTTCAGGCCGTCACCACTGGTGGCACGGATATAGCCATTTTCGACTTTAATATGAGCACCCATCGCTTCCAGGCCGCGCAAATGCAAGTCCACCGGCCGCGAACCAATGGCACAACCACCG
>FYBJ01000094.1_pt1 | contig 17981 bp, 13 predicted proteins | sample 1134611 | NCBI WGS metagenome assembly FYBJ01 (sample SAMEA104116008, study PRJEB20421) | marine metagenome | isolation source: marine | reverse complement strand
GCTCAGTTGGTAGAGCAGGAGGCTTTTAACCTCTGTGTCATAGGTTCGAATCCTATACGGCCCACCATTAAAACACAATTTGCGCTCGTAGCTCAGTTGGATAGAGTACTTGGCTTCGAACCAAGGTGTCGGGAGTTCGAATCTCTCCGAGCGCGCCATATAATAAAAAAGCCCACAAAGTGGGTTTTTTTATTATATGGGGTACTTGGGCTGACGAGACTCAAAAACTTCAAGGTATTTTTTGGATTCGACAAAATGCGAAGCGAAGAGTACGGAGTAGCATTTTAAAAGCAGGAAGTGCGCCCCGAACGAATGAGAGGCGAGGGACGAATTAATCTCTCTTTTTAATTAAATCCACCCACTTATATCCAACATTGTATACAGGGAATTTATATCATGGGTATTCATCTTATCCACTTCAAAAACAGCCAAGGCCAATTTGAATCACATTACTTTGAAAACTACGATGCGTTGGTAGAATGTCAATATGACTTCCCGAAAAATACCATCGTTTATGAAGCAGAGCAGGAATGGAGCCCAAAACATCTTGAAGATCATATACAACTCCAAAAATATAACAACCTTCATGCAAGAGTAGGTCGACGAGGAGAGTTGTTATTTGAGAAGATGGCCGATCAAAATGACTTTGTAGCACAGCCTATCGATCAAGACAAAGATAAATACCAGCGATTTATTACCATCATGGGTGATAAGGTCAAAAGAAGTGATTTCATTATTCTCAATCTACCTGATGTTGAAGTGGATGTGAAGTGTCTAAGTTTAAATCATTACGAACGCAACCCTTTCTACCGCATCAACGCCCAGGAAATTGAAAAATATAAAATCTACTGTGATAAAACGGGACGCAAGCTTGTTTTTGCAATTTTTCAGCGAAAAAATAATCAACCCATCTCTAAATCACTTGCCATGATTGAATTATCTGAACTTATAAATCTTGAACACGAATATTACCAAAGTACGTTATTCGTAAAAATCCCAACCAGTAAACTACATATCGGTTTTAATTTACTTGAATCATTTAAAATACATCCAAATCTCAGTTCCTCAGCAATAGTCTCTCTCCCTCAAAACCATGCAGATAATCATCAGAGCACAATTGAAGAAAAAAAACGTCAGGCCGAAGAATCCGGAAAAATGCAGAAACCTCAAAAAAACAAAAAAAAACTATTTCCTTTGATTTCTAAAGCAATTTATTCTTTAATCAACAAACAATCAATAGTAGAACTATGTGTTACCCTTTTATTATTTAGCTGCATGTATTTTGTAACCGTATCACTGAAAAACACTATTGCAGCCCCCTATATCAGTGGCGTTCACCTCGCTTTTGCTTATGTGTTCTTTAAATTGTTAATCAAATCCAGTAAAAAAAGACTGGCATTGCCACTAGCTGCGTTATTGGCCGGTGGCAGCATCACTCATTACCTTACTCAAAAAAGCTTCTACTTATCGTTCCCCCAATACTACTACGTCATTTTATTACTTATGGGAACGAGCGGTCTTTTGCTTCATGCTCATCAAAAAATTAAAGTGAGGTGGGGTTAGGTTCACTGTTAAAGTTAAATTCGTAGGCTCTTTTGAGAACGCGAAGATTAGCCAGTTGCCATTTGAAAATCAATAGGTTTATTAAAAATAATAATATGCATTTTATTGCCGAAAATTCACAATGATGCTAAGGTCAATCCCAAATCAATTTCCTGCTACAAGAGATTCATATGAAAAAATCAGTTATCAACAAAGAAATTGAGCTTAACGATAATGAAAATATTATACTTATTATATTTCAAAAAGAAAAAATAAAAATTTTTTGGGAATGCCCTGAAGATAATCAAATTTTTTCCTATCAAATGGCGCCTCGTGAAACATTTATTAGACAGTATGTAAACGGAGGGCTCTGGGATAATAATTCAATGCAGATTTACGCGAACCGAAATGGGGAATACAATAAAGATGATGCGGATAGAATCAACAACTTGTTTGATAAGGAAAAAGAATCTGCTGATGAGTTTAAGGAGTTGACGTTGGAAAGAAAAGAGGCCGAAACGTTATACGAAAATTTAGTCAGTTATAAAGTCGTTAAAAGTTTAGAAATCAAAAAAGCTGTTATTAATACGTTAAATGAGCATCAAATTGATAATGATTTGTCTTCACCTTTAAGTTGTATAATAATCTAAATTATGCTGAGCTTGCACCGCTCCTGTGGTTTTTAGCCTTGCACTGAATCTTTATATTCAACCTTTGCGTATTCCGGAGGATTTGATCACCGATTCCGGTTAGCTCTTAGTGGTCAAACCAAATTTTTTATTTCAAATACAAACAGTTAATCTACAAACCTACCTATTTCGAGGCCTTAGAATAAATCTTTGGCTTAAAAAATTGATTCTAAGCCAAATTCAAGGCTTAATTGTTATTTTTCAAAATAAAGCCAAAAATTCATCCGAACCAATGTTCTTATTTGCAAAGCATATTGGTTCCCGTTCTAATCGATTCATTTGATTTGAACAGGTGAATGCCCATATATCAGCGGGCTTGAAAGTTATGAATATTAATATATTCTAATTCGCAATAATTAAAACAGTTTATTTCTCGTTTATAATCGTACACAAGGACAAGTTATGAAGTTAACTATTATAAGGTATTTGCAAAATTTAAAAGATTTCACACTGTTACTGACATTAGTAATGACTGTAATTTATTCTCAAACAGCCAGTACAATGGCATCAAGCAATAACAGTCATCATTCTTACGTTATCTATTTTGATGGGCAGCTTGATATTGATTCAGATGAATTATTAAAGCGTTATGATTCAATTTTTAATGATTTAGATGAAAAGCGCACAATAAATGAAAAAGCCATCCTATATACAGAAGATAGCCATTTTTATACTTTAGAAGCCTTTATAGAAGCCAGATCTGATAATGACGTAGAATATATAGACAATTATGTTAAATCTCACCCTTATATCAATATTGCAGATGTAAAAATTCCAATACGCCAAGCAAGAAAAATTATTTCGCTAACGACCATTAAGGGGTCGAATGCAGATGGTCGTGAATATGGCAGCTTTACAAAGCTGACGTCTTTTAAAAATATTGGAAGTTATAATGAATCAAGCATGGGCACCCTTGAGAAGCTAAGCTATGGCTCTATGGACGTCATACAAAACACAATTTCTGCTAATTTATCAAAACTGGAAGCTTATAACTTTAATCGCTGGCTTGATACCTTAGAAACATCTCAAAACATAAATCTAAAAATATCATGGCATTCAAATTCTTTTTTTGAAATGGAGGATGGAAGCTATATTGATAGAGCAATGTTCTTTTATGTCGTGCGTGAGCTTGGTAGCGATACAAATGCTCTGAAAAAAGGCTCTGCTCTAAAAGATGGGTTTGAAAATCGGTAAACGATGCCCTTAATCATTCCGGCTGACCAGTTTTTGTAGGTATTATTAAGGGATGAGGCCTACTATAAATTCACGTATTTTGAAACAGTTAGAATCAATTTTTGGTTTAAAAAATTGATTCTAAGCTTGTTTAAACACGCACTTTTATTCAACCATACTTAACGAATGATTATTTAACTGAGTTGGTTGTTCTGCAGTAACGTCTTGTTGTTTTTCTGTCATTATGGGAAAAAATGAGGGTGTTTTTGGGGTATGATTTGATGCTCCAGAGGTGTCGGTTTCCCTACTATTTATTATTGGAACAGCTGATGATGATGCTGCTGCTCCAACAGGTGCGTGATGATCACTTCGTGCTTCTTCTTGCTCTTTAATTTCAGCTAACTGGCTATCAATCAATTCAAGGACGCTTTGTTGTTCAGCTTCCGCCTTTTCCAAAAAATGATTAGCGACTTTACACATCGTTATCGCCAGTCCTAAAGTCAATACAAAAATACCGGCAGTTGCAATTAAAAAAGGAAGCAAAATCGGAGATGCTACAAATGCGGTCAAAAAGACGAGTAGCGGCAATACACTCCCCATGTAAATGCCAGTAAAAATTTGTCCTGTATTATGAAACGATCGAGAGGTATTATAAAGCTCAGTGCTTTTTTTCAGTTGCTCAAGAATAGGCTTTAGTTCTTCATTTTCCAGAAGATCATTCGAACATTTTTCAGGGGTAAACTTTTGCCCTTTACAAAAATATGCTAAGTCCTGCTGAAGTCCATACCGAAGCGCCTGTAAAAACAGCCCCTTATCTTGGTAAATAAAATTAGCGACTTTTCCTTCCAAACTTTCTAATGTTATCGTATCCAATACCCATTGGATAAAATCCGGATTATTAGCTAATTCATCTGCAATATTTTCTAGTATTACAGTTTTTCCACTCCAGTGGCTCCCTGTTTTTGCTATTATCACAGATTCGACAAACCCTCGGTTATTTTTTAACTCATTCGATACATGTGCAAAATTCGATGTATGCCTGAATACTGCGTGATATGCCAAAGCTGGATTGTTTTTGTCATCTTCAGTTAAGGTATTAAAATTATCGGGTTTTTTAAGAACCGTTGCAAAAGCATTATTTTGATATTCCTGCGTAGTCGATTCCAGCAAGCGTTGCATGTTCATTGTAGCCAATATCACTTCTTCCGGGGTTGACTCTGGACGGTTAATAGTTGCTAATGCAGTTTGATAAATACTGTTTCCAGTTATCGACGAAGTTGGGTTGGGCATAGTAAACCTCTTTCTTGATTCTAATCATTTAAAATTTTTGACTTACGTTAAAGCTAATGCCATTCGCAGATGGAAAAACACTCCATTAAAACTCCGGTAAATCGATAAGACATAATAAAATTAGCAAGGCTAAACAATACCACGAAAAGCGTTTTTTTTCAACATACAGGCAATTTATGCCTCACAATAACACTGCGTGGCGCTCCAAGAAGCTCTCAGTAGGTATTTTTCAATATACAATAGACTCTGATTTTTGATGTTCCTTATCTCAGCGTTGAGCCGAGTTATTGCTAATTTAAATTAGACCTTTTATGATGTAGCATTATTATTTCAGGATGGGATATTAACGTGACAAGGAAACCAGTCAGGACGCTGCTCATTATCTCAATGGCGGGCGTTATTCAACATGCTGCTGCCGGAGATATTGCTTTTAATCTGCTCGCCGGTGAAAGCTCATTAAAATTGGGGAGTCAGGGAGTCGTTCAGTTTCCTGCGTCTGCCTTCAGAACGGATTTGTTTTATATCGATAACGGCCGCTTTAACTTCTCCCCTGCGCTGGGGGTTTTGTATCGGGTCGAGACAGGTGGCATCAACAACAGCCTGCATCAATATCTTCATGACCTTAGTATGGGCATTAATCTTTATTATACTCAGACGAAAAGATCCGGTTCGGTATATGAATACAGCCTCAGAAATTTTAATAATTCTACATATGATATGAAGGTAAAAAATTACCGCTTAATGCTGGATATGGAGTGGACCTTTCAACCCGTTGTCTTAAATCTGATGCCATTTGTTGAAGCAGGTCTGGGTGGGGCAAGAAATACCATGCGCTTTAGCAACACACCGCGACCCGATATAGGTGCTGATGGTGGAAACTATGAATTAGCCAATACTGCCAGTAAGGCCTTTGCTTATGAGTTTGGGCTGGGAGTGAAACGTCAGTTTGGAGAAAAAATACTGGGTTCCTTCCGATATTTATATAGCGACTCTTCACAGGTGAAAAGTTCTCGCTCAGACCCGATGACCGGTGTTCGCTTGGCTCTTCCTATACAATCTGGTCTTCAATCTCATGCCTTATACCTTGGCTTTAGTTATTTTTGTGGATAAAACATAATGAAAATAAAAACAATAAATGCTTTGATATCAATATTTGTAATGGCCGTGATGAATGCTGCTTATGGTGAAAGCACACCGCCGCTTTCTATCATCGCCGCTGAAAGTGTTCAGAATATGCAGCCAAACTCATCGCAGACGGTCAGTTACCTTGTTAAAAACAATGTGCCTTCAGCACCGGTAATGTTGAATATGGACATATCCAAAACTAAACTGCTGCCAGCGAGTACGTTGATAAGCTGGGAAATTGCCGATGATTGCACTTATAAAGGAATGCGACATTATGTCAGCCCTGGCGGTCAGTGCCACGTCAATGTCACCATTAACTCCGGCTCAACGGCTGCTCATGTTCATCAGTCCTTACTGGTAAATTATGGACCGACATTTCAGACCATCGCCCCAGCCTCAAGTCTGGATTTTGATATCAGCGGCAGTGCCAGTGGGTTTGATTTTATCGTTGAGGCTGTTGGAAACAACATGCAGGTCAACAGCACTCAAACCTTAACCTGGACGGTAAGTAACACTAGTGCATCAGACATTGCTATTGATAATTCAACCATTCATTTTACAGTAGCTTCGTCGTTGATAGCCAGTCCGGTTTTTACAAATGACTGTGCTAATGTGGTTACAGCCGCCTCTACCTGTCGTATTTCAACGAACATCCAATCATTATCTACAGCAGGCCAGGTCAGCCAGTATCTTGCCATTCCATACGGTTCCGGTAAAACCCTCATAGCCAATCGGCCAACTAATTTTTCAATTCTGGCGGCTACCAATACCCGGACGCTGACCTTTGATAATCAATGCCCCTATGATGTGTGGATGGCATTTGTTGGCGGAGGGCAAATCAATACCTGTAAAACCGATGCTGATTGTGACGCCAAGCCCAATGTTGTTGCCGGAACGTTTGTTTGTGATCCTAACGCTGCCGGCGGAAATGGAATTTGCAACTGGAAAAATCCCATACCGCCGAATGGCAATTATCGTTTGCCCACTGGCGGTGCTCCGGTGAATGTGACTCTGGTTGAAAATGTTTATCCTTTGTCTGCTACCCAGCATCTGGTTTGGAGCGGGGTCATTGGAGGTAGAACCAGTTGCACCAGCACCGGTTGTACCACAGGCGACTGTGGTGGCGGCGAGGGTGCCTGTCCTGTTGGAAACGGACTATCGCAACCCGCACAGCAGGCAGAGCCGACTTTTCAACAAGAGTCTGATTTTTATGATATTACAGGTATTAACGGTCTTAACATTCCCATGTCAATCGAGCCGCAAGGCGTTGTCAGGGACGCCCACAACCCTTATACCTGCGGCGCACCGGGAATCACGGTCGATCAGGCCGGAACGGGTGGAACCATTGGCGGCTGTTCCTGGTCTTTTGTAACCCCGAGCTTTTCTTATGTATGGGTTGCTGGCGGCGGCGGAAACTGCACAGGGCATGGAGATTGTAATGGTGCCGGCGGTGAAGCCTGTGGCTTGTCAGCGGTAAATATTGCTGCTAATTCTGCGCAGCATACCTGTGGAAAGTTCATGGGCTACTGGACTGCAGATCAGGTCTGCGGCATGAATTCTTCATACTCACAGGCACCATATTCTTGTAATAGTGCCGCAACCAATGGTACTTTTACCAACATGTACGCTTGCAGCGGTACAGGTTATAGTCAATCCTGTTATAACTCATCGGGGTCAACAACCTGCTGCGGATGCCAGAACTGGCAGGAAGCACCGAGCAATATTACAATTCCTTCCGATGACACTATTGTCAAGCAATGCAATGCCACCGGGAATGGGTCAAGCAATGCCGTTTGGATAGCCAATGCCTTGCCGACATTAAGCTGGTATAAGGCCGCTTGCCCACCTTTTTATGTTTATCCCTTTGATGATAAAAGCAGCACCTTCAGTTGTACAAATAACTCTTCCGGGGTTAACTCAACCAACTATAAAATCACATACTGTCCAGGAGGCAACAGCGGCGCGCCTGCCGGTGTGACTCCTAATCCATAAAACAGTGAAGTGGCTGAGGGTTTCAGTGGTTAAACCAATTTTTTTTATTTTTTAAACTGTTATTTATTGTTTTAAATCTATTTAACAGGTTTTTATGGTTTAACCACTGACATTCCTGCTTAAAAAAATAATAGAATTTAGATATGATTTTCAGCATCTTACTTGGAATAAGTCTTGTATATGCAGTCAAGTGCGTTAATTATTCATAATTTGAAAAACAAAAAAATCGTCTGCAACATTCCAGCAAAAGAGTTGAAATGGAATTGAATGCATAATAGCTCTCCAGGCTCTGTGAACAGAATAAAGTGCTTATTGGCTTAATGTTTGCGCATCATGAATAATCCTTTTTAATTCTTCACTTTGTATGCCATGATTCCACCAGCGTTTTCTTGCATTGAAAAAACTTTCACGAAAACTGCTTAACTTGTTGTTATCGAAAATCTCAGAAATTTCCTTCTCTGAATCAATCTCGACAATCAACTGCTTGGCCAGGTAATAATTAGCTTCTCTGTTGTATGCTTGAAATGTTACAAAAAATCTAAAATTATATTCAAATTTATTGTTAGTGTGTTTTTTATAGCCTTCAATTCGGTCAACATAGGCCTGTAAGTTATTTTTTAATTTTTCTCTTGGATTAGTGTTTAGCAAAGATTGTTGTTCATCTTCGTCAGAATGCGTTGCCTCTTCAGATGAATCTGTTTCTTCAAGAACCACTACAGGAGTTTCTTCGTCCGTTACTGCAGAAAATTCTTCAAAAGTAACCCTATCATTAATATTACTACTTATCGTCGAAGATGCGGCGACAGCAGATTCTTCTGTTGGAATGGCTACTGTGCCAAATAATCCCACATAACGCTTCTGTTCTTCAGAAGATAACATTTTACTAACTCGCCAAATGGCTTGTCTTAAGTTTAAAATATTATTTGCTGGTACTTTAAGATATTCGTAATTGGGATATTGATCCGAGGCCATCCATTCCATCATCTTGAAAATTTGTTCAATGTTATCTTTACTATACTTCTCTTTTTTATCGATCCATTGTCTGATTAAGAGAGTTAGAAGCTGGAATTCATCTGAATTCTCTGAAAAATCACTATTGGCAAGTTTCGCAAGCTGTCTGGTTTGGTCGAGTTGCAGGCATAATTCAAAATAGCCTTTTGTTTTATTCAGTGCTTCGTTGAGGCCGCATTTATTTTCTCGCATGTATGCAACCGCGATGTTGAATAGCCAGCCTGGTATTGTATTTGCAAAACTACAATTGCCAACCGTCTGGTCTTCGAATTTTAACATCTCCTCTGCCGCCTTGTTCCTTGTGCTGCTATACCACTCTCTAAATTCATTGGAATTTTTTAAAGGTCTTGTCTTATCGATGAGTTGAATAAGAATATCACTCAGGCGATTTCTGTCTTCTGTGACCAATAAATTACACCAGGATTGTAATTTTAGTAAAAAATTATCTTTTCTTTTAAAGGTAAAGCAAAAGGCAGTATTATTTTCCAACTCACGGGAAGCTTCATGATATTTAACATCAATAGAGAATCTTTTCCCACGGTTTATGAAAATGACATGATATTCTTCTTTAACATCATCAGTAATAAACAAAAAACTTACTGCGTGTCCATTGTCCCCCTTGAGCGGACTCCAGATTTTACAGAATTGAACCAAGTTAATCAGTTGATTATCATTATTTAGTCTTTCAGTAATCTTATTGTAAAGAATATTTGCCACACCTTGTTCATATGGACTCCATAAAAACAAACTATCCTCTTCAGCACCATCCTCATCGAGAGTCTCACCACAATCATAATTAAGATTCTCATTCATAATTAAAAGAAAATTTTCCACGATCTTTGAAATGGGAGCGTATACACCATTTCCATGAGAATTTAACCAGTAATACCCATCAAAATGACTCTGTTTAAGTCGTTTTTCTATCTGTTGTCTTTGAGTATTGTTGCCTTCCAGGGAAGTTCCATTGATCTCACCTTTTAATTCAAAAGTATGTGAGAACATTTTAATTTCATTTGGAGTCATAATCTTTCTTTAGATTTCTGATGATTAAAAACATGCTTTATTGTATCAATAATAATCGTCCGGCACAATGAAAACTCACGCACTTATCATGCGGTAGTTTTTGACTGATCGGCTTTTAATTTCCTATAACATCAAGCCGTGTTTTGGGACTTACAGACTCCCTGCCACGCTCAATAGCACACAGCTCGATCTGTCTATTATTGGGAAGTGGACAACAATGAAATCCTCAGCAGCGGCCCGAAGCTGCTGTTGAGAATTCGATTTGTAACACTATAGGTTAGGTCGTTTCGACCTAACAAAATGTACAGTTATCAATAAGACGTGGGCGATAGAGTATTGTTGGGTCAAAATGACCCAGCCTTCTTGCTGCCGGTTTTTGTCTCTAAAAATTGGGTTGAAATCGAGTGGTGAGTTGATAAATTTCTCGATATGGTAATCATATTTTGATCAATATAGATAAATAATATATAATTGTCGCCACTCTAAATCTATAACACTACCATCATGTTACTGCTGTCAATGTATTGCTTAACATGATTTATAACAAAATATATTGAGGAAGTATTTTATGAATGCAGATTCACATAAAAAAATTACTGGCTTATCCGGCAATGAAATTTTTTGTTTACATAAGCTTGGTTTTACTGCCGGTCAATTGTGTATGGGCAATGAAGTCATAGCTTTGGGGGCTTTAGGCCGGACGAACTCTACGCTGAATAATATTGCTGGTGGTGAAGTAACCAGAGTGACAGAGTTGGTACGTAAAGGTCGCATGGCAGCATATGATCGGATGATGAAAGAAGTACGTTCTGCTCATGGGGCAGGACTGGCAGGCGTTTCATTTGACATTGTGAATCACGGAGGCAACCTGGAATTTATTTCAATAGGCTCAGTAGTTCATCATGAATCGGCTGACTCAACGGGTAAGTTTTTCTCTACTTCAAGCACTGGACAAAATTTATATTCACAAATTGACGCAGGATTTACTCCACATCGTTTTGTTTTTGGAAATGTTGCATACTCAATTGGAGTTGGCGGCGGTCTAAAAGGCATGGCCAGATCATTCAAGCGAGGAGAAGTAAAAGAGTTTACTGATGTTTACAACTCGACAAGACATTTGGCATTAAGCAGGATTAAAGAAGAAGCAAAAGCTGTAAATGCAAATTCTGTTATTGGTATTGAGACAAATATCATGCCTTTATATGGCGCTCATGAAATGATGATGGTGGGCACGGCAGCAACACATCCTGCTTTGAATGAATACTTAGATGACCCGGTAACGAGCAGCCTGACAAATGAGGAGTTGTGGAATTTAGTAAATATGGGTTATTTACCTATCAAAATGGTAATAGGTGTTTCTGTATACTCACTGGGATTTGGTGGAGTTATAAAGTCAGCTTTTAAAAGTGTTACTGGTGGAAAAGTTGATGCATTAACTGAATTATTATATGAGGCAAGGGAAAATGCATTGGCGCGAATTCAAGAAGATGCCAATCAGTGTGGCGCAGACGAAGTTGTCGGTGCGAAAACATATATATTTGATATGGGTAACGGTTTAGTCGAGTTTATGGTGATAGGTACGGCTGTTAAGAAGTTTTCGGATGTCACGACAAAAAGCCAGCAGATTTTACCACAAGCAATTATTCAAGACAGGAATACTATTATCAGTTCAGCGCACGGTTCATCTACATCCATAACGAATTCAAGAGCATTCTCATCAAGCCAAACACAATTTGGCGCGCTCAATATCATTGGATTAATTATTTTTGGCATAGCTTGTCTCTATTTTACATGATTTAAATAATGAGTCATATTTTAAGGGGGATTTAAATACAAATAATAAGATTATCTTTCTGATATTTAATTGATTTTTATGATTTAACCACTGGATCCATGGTACCACTCAACACATCGAATGACCCATTATTGCACAATGAAATCACCCATGATACAATAATTCATATCAATTTTAAGGTATTCTTATGACTGTAACCTACTTATCCGAAGAAAATCAAACTAACTTTTTAGCTAATTACAATCAAAGCACTACCAAAACAAGTGAAAAAATCCCACTCGTTCCAAGAAATAAAAATACAGGATGGCCTTTATTACAAGTTAGTTTATTTACCCCAGTAGAAGGTGAAGAAAATGCTTATTCACCTATGCTTGGAGGCGGTGTATGTCATGGTTTTGATCATGAAGCATTTAACCTTGCTACACTATTAACGCAAATACCAGGAAAAATTGTAATTAGGGGAAACAACAACAGCATACGAGATAAAAAATTCTTGAATGCCAATTTTGTAATGGAGTTTATTAGCCACTTTAGCTTTGAACATGCAAATATTGGGTTAATAATTAGCTCTAAAAATAGCTCCGGTTATGGAAAGAAATTACACGTACAAACACCTTTTACCGAAGAGCAGTCAGCGAAATTATCAGAAGCGTTACATTATGGATTGTGGGTAGCACAAAATTCTAAAGAGGACATTGAGTATCACAAAAAAGAACAGGGACTATTCATGGCATCTCATTTTCATAATATAGCTCCCCTAAAAAATAGTGGCCGTTATGATGAAGAGAAAAACTACACTGAAGCTTATATCCAACAAAACATTAATCATCAAATTGCTACCTTCCAAAACGGTCAGGTATTTATTGATTTAGGATATTTTATAGAAACAATTGTAGAAGACAAAGAACTCACAACTTATTTCGAAAGGATGTTTAAAGTGAAAGAGTTTGTAGCGACAATGTCAACCTATGAAGATGACAGTCAAGCAGCCGCATCAAGTTCAAGTTCAAGCTCATCTAACACACCTAAAGAGGCTGATACTCAAGCCCAACGCGCATTAATTTCCGGGGGCTTTTCAATATTCCCAAATCCGAATGATATGCCAACAACACCATCATGCAACAATTGCCAACTGTTTTGACTAATGTCATGTAACTCATTGTTTATTTGATTAATAATATTGGTCAGACCCTTTCAGCCTCTGATGATATATCACCGTATTAAATTATGAGTCATATTTTATTTTTGCCCTTAAAATCGATTTTTTATACTAAAAATTGATTTTAAGGGGGATTTAAATACAAAAAAAAATTATCTTTCTGAAACTTAATTGATTTTTTTGGTTTAACCACTAGATCCTCTGGATGCAATTTCGTGTCAAATAAGAGATGTTAGTTAGCTTTCTGCAAAGTTGCAGAAAGCTAACGATGCAATTTAGTCTTGAAGGTTTGAATTCACTCGCTGAATTAACTGAAGCAACATCTGCTGTTCATCCTTACTAAAACCCTGTAAAGCAAGTTTGTTAAGCTCTTTTGCAGCGTTTAAAATGGTTTCTTCCAGATTTCTGCCTTTTTCAGTCAGCTTGATGTGCAACGCACGCCTGTCGTTTGGATTTTGCTCTCTGTTAATAAAGCCGTCTCGCTCCATCCTGTCCAGGGTTCTGACAGCAGTCGGCTGCTCAATGCCGATTCGTTTACGTAACTCCGATTGAGTCAATCCATCCTGTTGATAGAGTTCCATCAAAAAGAATGTATAAGCATGATTGATATCATAGGCAGCTAATAATTCATTCGCTTTTTTAACCAGCAACCTGTTGGCTTTTTTAATTAACGTGGATGTGTTCATAATCAAATTCTCGACCTCATTTATATAGCTTGCTATATATTAGCTTACTATGCTATTATAGTCTATCCTGTATTTGGGAGAATTTCCATGAATTTATTATTGTTGTCTTTAGAGGATGTAAAACAAAGCATTAACATGCACCAAGCCATTGAAGCGATGGAGTCGGCATTTTGTCAGTTAGCAGGAAAAGAGGTTGAACTTCCGCTAAGAACCGGTGTTTCTATTGAAGAAAAAAAAGGGTTAATGCTGTCCATGCCCAGTTATTTAAAACAGAATAAAGCACTGGGCTTAAAAGTTGTTTCCATTTTTCCAGAAAACCCATCAAAAAATCTCCCATCGATCACAGGATTTATTATGATGCTTGATGCCGGAACCGGCGAACCCAAAGCCCTGATGGATGCGGCCTGGTTGACTGCTTTGAGAACCGGTGCGGTTTCTGGACTGGCAACGAAGTATTTTGCAAACGAGCAGGCAAATCATGTCGCGATTATTGGCTCGGGCGTTCAGGCTGAAACCCAGCTTGAAGCGGTTTGCGCCGTCCGTGATATTCAGCAGGTTTCCGTCTGGTCACGCAACATTAAAAATGCTGAGCGTTTGGCTGAAAAAATTGCTGTAGATTTAACTATTAATGTTTATGAAAATATTGCTGATGCAGTGAAAGATGCAGATGTTATTTGCACCGCTACTGCCAGTCAGGAGCCACTAATTTTTCAAAGCGATTTAAAACCTGGTGTTCATATCAATGCCGTTGGCTCTCACAGTCGTTCCATGCAGGAAATTGCTGCTGACGTTCTGAAAAAATCTATTGTCTTTGCTGATCAGAGAGAAGCCGTTCTTGCAGAGTCTGGAGAAATCTTTCAGGCCGTTGAGAGTCAACAGTTAAATCAAGAGGACATTATCGAAATCGGTTCATGGCTGCAGCATAAAGAACAAAATTACAAAATGCAGCAGACGGTATTTAAATCAGTAGGATTGGCGATACAGGATCTCAGTGTTGCCGAGGCTGTTTTTCAAAACGCAATGAAAAATAAAGCCGGAATCCAGTTTTCTTTGAGTTGAGAGCAAGATGAAACCACTTCACATCCAGACTCCATTATTGGAATCACAAAAGCTTTACAGGCGCTTGGGTAAAAAAATCTATTTTAAGCTGGAATCATTGCAGCCATCGGGTTCATTTAAACTTCGGGGAATTGGTCATTTATGTCAACATGAATACGCGAAAGGTGTTCGGTCATTTGTGGCATCTTCAGGCGGCAATGCAGGTGTTGCCGTGGCTTATTGTGGAATGAAGCTCAATATTCCAACGACTGTTTTTGTTCCTTCCAGCAGTCATCCTGTTTTTATAGATGCCATTAAATCTTACGGCGCAAAAGTTATTGTTGCAGGAGAAAACTGGAATGAAGCCCATCAGGCAGCCGAGCAGTTTTCTAAAGAAAATCATGCCGCTTATATCCCACCCTTTGATCATCCCTTATTGTGGGAGGGGCATGCTGACATGATTGATGAAGTTGCCTCTCAAGGAGTCAAACCAGAAGCTGTCATTGTTTCTGTAGGTGGAGGCGGCCTGGCTTGCGGCGTTTTGCAAGGGATGCACCGCCAAGGCTGGGACAATATTCCCCTCATTGCCGTTGAAACCAAAGGAGCGGATGCCTTTAATCAATCGGTAAAAGCAGGCCAACGCATCTGTTTACCAGCCATTACCAGCAAGGCAACCAGTCTTGGAGCGAAATTTGTGACCGAACGCTTGATGCAATGGTGTAATCAACATGAAATCATCAATGTTGTCGTCAGTGATGAAGAAGCAAAAATGGGCAGTGAACAATTTGCAGTCGATTTGCGGATGCTGGTGGAGCTGTCCTGCGGAGCATCACTTGCTGTTGTTTATAATGATCATCCGGCGATACGGCCTTTTTCATCTATCCTTGTCATCGCCTGCGGGGGGATTGGCTGTTGAATAAATGTGTCGCGCCAAAGTGAAAATGCCCCCATGTACTACGCTTAAATTTTTAAAAAAACAACAGGGGGCAAACCAGAACAACTTCTTGTTTTAACTATAGTTATGTCCATAAAATCACATATTTGAGGACTTAACAATTTTAACTAGCAAAAATAGCCTTTGCAGTAACAGACAGTATTTACTGATCGCTAAATTTAAACATTTCTTTTGCCAATAACTGCTTTAGCTTTCCTTTAATGATGAGTCAACCAATGATGTTCAAATTTAAGGGGTAAATGCTCTGGTGCATCGAACCCTAATGGCGCTAGTTTTATTGGAAGGCCCGGGGTTGCCGGCACTAAAATCAAAGAACCAACTGGTTGTGGCAGGATTTCCCAACCCATATTCACTCGATGAAGCATAATATGGAAGAGCACCTACAACGATGCCGATTGCCACTCGGTTAACATAGATGCAATAGAGCTGGCTTGATGAGGTCGTTATGTTGCTTCCTCCTGCTGGTAAAAACCAGTCGTTGTAGCAGGTATTTCCAGCCTGGCAAGGTGTATTTCCCTGCGAATCAACTTCATATTGATCGCACAATTGCGCTTCATAAGGAGAGCCGCCATTAGCCCCCAGTGTAGCAACAATCAGCGCTGTGTTTGTAGCCCCATCGGTCAAACTGGAAGAGCCAACTATAGTGCCGCTGCCACCCCAGCTGATGCCATTGTTTCCGACACTGACGTCAATTGACGATACAATCAAATTATTCGGTGCACTTAAACAACCAATGACACCGCCTCCGGATGGTTGTCCAACGGCGGTTGTGGCATAGGTATAGCCATTAGATAAGGTTGCTCCGCCGGCTGGCGTATCAATCACAACATCAACGGCTCCGATGGCATGGACCGGAGTCACTGCCGTTACGGTAGTTGAGTTGACAACATTGACGCTGGTTGCTGCAACCCCGCCAAATCTGACTGCTGTCGCGCCAGTCAGACCTGTTCCTGTCAAGGTGACTCCGGTTCCACCAGAGGCCGTACCGTTGTTTGGATTGACGTTTGTTAATGTACTGCCGGACTGAATTTCAATAGCTGCTGTCAAGGCATTGGTATTGCTTCCCTGAATAGTAAAATCAGTTTGCGCAACCGCCGTATTTCCGGGGGTAAATGTCAGTATACAGCTGCCTCCGGGGGCTACACTGGCACAGGTATTCCCTGTTTCAGTAACTTTGCCGTCCAGTGCGGTTCCTGTGAAATCTGAGCTGATATTGGTTGCTGCAATTTCAGTTGAGGTATTCGTGATGGTCAACTGGCCTGCCGCGCCATTTGCAGTTAACGTCAAAGGGGAGCCTGCAACACTTATTACAACATTGTCTACAGGCGGCTCAAGGCTGATTCTCATAATGTTGGTACTGCTGGGGCGATAACACTGGAGAATCGAATCACGATGGCAAACTACGGGCCCGTCCATAATTGAATCGGTTAACTGGCTGCCGTTGATTTCCAGTGAAAGAATGCAGGAATCTTTATCGGCAAGGACAAAAGGATTCTTACAAAATCCGACCCCATTGGTTATTTGGGTAACTCCTTGGATAGGTTGCATGACCAAGGTACGAATTTTTTTAGATTGATTCGTTACTCGGTATTGCACAGTGGCCGTACCATTGGCAGGAAGCGATATCGTAGTTGGCGACAAGGGACTGAATGTCCACATGGCATTTTGAGCCATCGCTGAGGGTAATGCAAACGTGCAGGCAATAAAAAGAACTGCTCTTATATTGAATTTCAATTTCCTGTATTTATTATTAAACATGCTTCATCCTTCAGATTATTGAAACATTCATCCTTCATTCTTGAATGCAGGCCATTTTGGAATCTCTAGTACCTCATCCAGCAAATATTAAGATCGTTATGCTGACGATCTTAATATTTGCTGGATGAGGTACTAGTTAACAACAGCCCTTACTCAAATATATCAATAGTCGCACAAAAAATCCAAAATATAATGTAAGGGGGGCTCAGGTTTTTAATTGATTTTTATGATTTAACCACTGGTTCTTTGGATTAAAATACGGTCCCGTAATATTACCGGTGATGATTTCTGAAAAAATCGTTCATAATTATTATTTTTAAGGAATTTATTGATGTCAATCATGAGACCCACACTCGAATATGTTGAGCATTTTGCCGTTAAAGGATTCTCTACCGTTACAAAAAACATCGATGAACGCTCTCCGGAAACTGCAAAAATTCCAGCTGTTTGGCAGCAGTATTATTTAAGTCCATTATCAGAGCAATTGCCGATAGTTGCCGTATATACAAATTTTGAAGAGGATGAAAATGGATGTTATATGCTGACCGTTGGATGCCCTCAGGATAAAAACAATAGTGAAACTAATCTGATAGAAATCAAAACAGGCCATTATCTTGTATTTAAAAACAAGGGCTCTATGCCAGAGGCCGTCATTAACAGCTGGAAGCAAATCTGGGATTATTTTGAAACTGAAAATAGCTATCAAAGAAATTTTATCAGTGATTTTGAAAAATATAATGAGTAC
>FYBJ01001517.1_pt1 | contig 17985 bp, 18 predicted proteins | sample 1134611 | NCBI WGS metagenome assembly FYBJ01 (sample SAMEA104116008, study PRJEB20421) | marine metagenome | isolation source: marine | reverse complement strand
CGCCTTTCCCGGCGGCAAGGTCGACCCCCAGGACGGCGACGAGACGGGTGCGGCGCTGCGCGAGGCCCGCGAGGAAATCGGACTGCCGCCCGATAATGTCGAGGTTCTGGGCTCCTTGCCGGCCCATGTAACGGTGACCGGGTTCGTGGTGACGCCGGTGCTGGGCATCTTGCGGAAGGACTTCGAGCCGGTGCCGGAGGCCGGCGAGGTGGACGAGATCTTTCGGGTGCCCCTGGAGCATGTTCTGCGCTCTGAAAACTACAGCGTTCAGTCGCGCCACTGGCGCGGGCAGGAGCGGTTCTACTATGCTCTGCCCTACGGACCTTATTATATCTGGGGCGCGACGGCACGGATGCTGCGGGGATTTTCGCAGGCGATGCAGACCGCGGCCCGCTGAAGAAGAGCGGCACGATGACCCGAATAGAGGCGGAGTGGCTGAACGATCCGGGGGTAGGACGTGTCTTTGACATGTTGGAGCGGGCCGGCCATCAGGCGTTTTTCGTGGGCGGATGTGTTCGTAATGCGCTTTTGGGCCGGGAGGTCGCGGATCTCGACATCGCCACCGACGCGCGGCCCGAAATCGTGCAGGAGCAGGCGGCTGCCGCGCAGCTGCGGGCGGTGCCGACCGGGCTGGAACACGGCACTGTCACCGTCATCTCCGAAGGCCGCCCCTATGAGGTGACGACGTTCCGCCGCGACGTGGCCACCGACGGACGGCGGGCGGTCGTGGCGTTTGCCACTGATATGGAAGAGGATGCGCACCGCCGGGATTTCACGATGAACGCACTTTACGCCGATCGCCGGGGCGAAGTGCTCGACCTGGTGGGGGGGCTGGAGGATCTGCGACGGCGGCATTTGCGGTTCGTGGGCGATGCCGCCACGCGGATCAGGGAGGATTATCTCCGTATCCTGCGCTTTTTCCGCTTTCATGCCTGGTATGGCGACCCCGAGGAGGGGCTGGATCCCGAGGCGCTGGCGGCCTGCATTTCCGAGGCCGAGGGCCTGGCCGTCATCTCGCGCGAAAGGATCGGCTCGGAGATCGTCCGGCTCTTGCAGGCGCCGGATCCGGCGCCGGCCGTCGCCGTGATGCGTCAGGGGGGTATTCTGGCCCGCGTGTTGCCCGGCGCCAATGACGACGCGCTCCCGGTTCTCGTCCATCTGGAGCAAAGCGCGGGTCAGCCGCCTTGTCATATCCGTCGGCTGGCGTTGCTGGGCGGCGAGGATCCGGCCGGGCAGCTTCGGTTGTCGCGGGCGGAAGCACGTGCCCTGCGCGAGCGGGCCGAGGCGATCGCAGAGGGCGGCAGCGCCGCGCGTCTGGGATATGTTTACGGCCCTGATGCGGCCCGCGATGCGCTGCTGATCCGCTCGGCGCTTTTCAAGCAGCCGGTCGACCCGGAGATGGAAAGGGACCTGGCCCGCGGGGCGGCGGCATGCTTTCCGGTCAAGGCTGCCGACCTCATGCCGGCGCTGACAGGCCCGGCGCTGGGCCAGCGTCTGGCCGAGCTGGAAAAGCGTTGGATCGCCTCGGATTTTTCCGCCACTCGCGAAGAGCTTCTTTCCTGAACCGCATCTGGTGACGCGGTGCTTGACAGGCCGGTGGCGGCTGCGGCTTTCTGTGGCTCCTGCCTGTCTGGTCTCTGGCCCGTCCGGCCCTCGCCAGTATACGGGCCGCCGCATGATCGACCCTCTTTATCTTTTCATCTTTGCGGGGCTCTTTTCGCCCGGCCCGAACGTCATACTCCTGACCTCATCGGGGGCGCTCTATGGGTTCCGCAGGACCATTCCGCATATTTTCGGCGTCGCGCTCGGCGTCGGCGTCACCGCCGGGCTGACCGGTGTGGGCATAGGCGGTCTGCTCCTGGCCGCCCCCAGGCTGAGCCTGGTGCTGAAGCTGCTGGCGGCAGGGTGGATCCTTTGGATGGCCTACCGCCTGATCGCGGCCCGGCACGCACGCAACCGAGAGGGGGCGGAAGACGGCCGTCCGTTCACCCTGATCGAGGCGGTGCTCTTCCAGTGGGTGAACCCCAAGGTCTGGGCCGTGGCGCTGGCGGCCTCTGCGGGCTATGGGGCAGGGTTGTCGCCTCTGGCAGAAGGCGCCCGCCTGGGGCTGGCGTTTTCGACTATAAACCTGGGGGTCTGCGTTTTCTGGACTTATGCCGGATCGCTGCTCGCCTATCTTCTGCACAGCGAACGGGCATGGCGGATTTTCACCGCGATCATGGCGGCGGGGCTGTCAGCCTCTGCGCTCATGGTATTTCTCTGACCCGGGCTATATGCTCAGGGGCCGCAACCCGGGCTAACCCATGTTCAGGCTCTTCGAAAACCTCGTTGACCCGTTTCAGCCCTACAGGCTGGAAGATCGGCCGCCCCGGCGGCTGTGGCCGTTCATGCGTGCCTATGCCAGGCCGTTTCACCGCGTTTTCGTATTCTCGGCCCTCGCCTCTGTCGTCAATGCGGCCGCCGAAATCGCGCTGATCTGGTATATGGGCCGGATCATCGATGTGCTCGGCCGTTCGGGTCCCGGCGAACTCTGGCGCGATTACGGCTGGGAATTGCTGGGCGTCGCACTGTTTCTGCTGCTGGTGCGGCCGTTGATCCAGGCACTCGATGTGCTGCTTCTCAACAACGCGATCCTGCCGAATTTCGGAACGCTGATCCGCTGGCGGGCGCATCGCCATGTGCTGCGCCAGTCGGTGGGCTGGTTCGAAAACGATTTCGCGGGCCGTATCGCCAACCGGATCATGCAGACGCCGCCGGCGGCGGGCGATGCCATCTTTCAGGTTTTCGACGCGATCACATATTCGATCGCCTATGTGGTCGGGGCGGTGGTGCTTCTGAACGAGGCCGATCCGCGCCTGGCCCTGCCGTTGCTGATCTGGCTGGGGCTATACGGGATGCTGGTCCACTGGACGATCGTCCGGGCGGGGCCGGCGTCGAAGGCATCGTCGGATGCGCGCTCCGAGGTCACGGGCCGGGTCGTCGACAGCTACACCAACATCCATGCGGTAAAGCTCTTCGCCCATCATGATCGCGAACTCGACTATGCGCGCGATGCCATCGAGAGGACCCGCCGGACCTTCGCGCGCGAAATGCGCATCTATACCCTGATGGACGTGGGACTGACCACGCTCAACGGTGTGCTCATGGTGTCGGTCGTGGGCTGGGCCGTGTTCTTGTGGACCGAGGAGACCGCGACGATCGGCGTGGTGGCGGCGGCCACGGCCCTGGCGCTCCGGCTCAGCGCGATGACCGGCTGGATCATGTTCGCGGTGTCGAGCTTTTTCAGGGCGCTGGGCGTGGTGGCCGAAGGGATGGAAACCATCGCTCAGCCCGTCACCCTGCTCGACCGCGAGGGGGCGCAGCCGCTGCGGCTGGGACCGGGAGCCATTTCCTTTGAAGAGGTCAGCCATCATTACGGCAGGCAGAGCGGTGGGCTAGACAAGGTGTCTCTGAGGATCGCGCCGGGGGAAAAGATCGGCCTGGTCGGCCGGTCGGGCGCGGGAAAATCGACCTTGGTAAAGCTGCTCCTGCGGTTTTATGACCTGGAACAGGGCAGGATCACAATCGACCGCCAGGATATTTCCGGGGTCACTCAGGACAGTCTCCGTGGAACGATCGGCGTGGTGCAGCAGGAAAGCACGCTTCTGCACCGTTCGGTGCGTGACAACATTCTCTATGGCCGGCCGGAGGCGGGCGAGGCTGCCATGATAGACGCAGCCCGCCGGGCCGAGGCAGAGGATTTCATCGAGGGGCTGGCCGACCCCGAGGGGCGGCGGGGTTATGACGCCCAGGTGGGCGAGCGGGGCGTGAAGCTTTCGGGCGGCCAGCGGCAGCGTATCGCCCTGGCCCGGGTCATCCTGAAGGATGCGCCGATCTTGCTGCTGGACGAGGCGACATCGGCGCTCGACAGCGAGGTGGAGGCCGCAATTCTCGACACGCTGTATCGGGTGATGGAAGGCAAGACCGTGATCGCCATCGCCCACCGGCTCTCGACCATCGCGCGGATGGACCGCATCGTGGTGCTGGATGCGGGCCGCATTGTCGAGGAAGGCACTCATGAAGAGCTGCTTGCCGCCGGCGGTCTCTATGCGCGCTTCTGGGCCAGGCAATCGGGTGGTTTTATCCAGACCGGAGAGCCCGAGGAACAGCCGGGAGCCCACGCATGAAGATCGGCGGTCTGATCGACGCCTTCCAGCGGGCCAAGGGGCCGCCCCCGCAGTCGCTGGGCCGGTTCATGGGCTGGGCGCTGAAGGGCGCGACGCCGATGCTGGCGCTGGCGGCCCTGCTTTCGGCGGCGGCCGGCACGCTGGAGGTGGTTACCGCCATCCTTCTCGGAGCGGTCATCGACGCGGCGCTGGCTGCGCCGCCCGCCGAGGTTTTTTCCCGAAACTGGCTGCTGTTTCTGGCCTTCGCGGGGTTTTTCCTGGTGCTCCGCCCCCTGCTCTTCGGCCTGGCGGCGGCGGCCAACGCCATGATGGTGATGCCTAACGTCAACCCGCTGGTCCTGTCGCGGCTGCATCGTTGGACGATGGGTCAGGCGGTTACCTTCTTTGACGATGATTTCGCCGGCCGCATCGCGCAAAAACAGATGCAGACCGCCCGGGCGATCACGGATGTGACGAGCGAAATCATCAATGTGGTGTTTTTCGCTCTGGCTTCCCTGGTCGGATCGGTGATGCTGCTTCTGACGATCGATCCGCGTATCGCGGCGGCACTGGCGCTGTGGCTGGTGGCCTATCTTGCATTGATCCGCTGGTTCATGCCGCGGGTGCGCCGTCGCTCGGCCGCGCGGGCCGGCGCCCGTGCGATGGTGACGGGGCAAGTGGTCGATACCATCACCAACATCAAGACGGTAAAGCTTTTCGCCCATGCCGATTACGAGGATCGGGCAGCCCTGGGCGCGATGCGCAGTCTTCGGGAGACGGCGCTGGACTTTGGCCGGCTCAGCGCGGGCTTCCGTCTGTCGCTCATGACACTGGCGGGGGCGCTGCCGGTTCTGCTGGTCGGCGGCGCGGTGTTGCTTTGGTCAAGGGGCGGGACCAGCGCCGGAGATATCGCCGCCACCGGCTCGGTTGCCATCCGCATCGCGCAGATGACGGGTTGGGTTAGCTTCGCGCTCATGGCGCTTTACGCCAATGTCGGCGAGGTAGAGGACGGGATGCGCACTCTCGCCCGGCGTATTCGCCTGCGCGAAGACACAGATGCGCCGCCGTTGGAGGAGGCGGGTGCCATCTCATTCGAGGGGGTGCGTTTCGCCTATGGCAGCGACGAGGGCGCCGGGCTAGACGGTCTCGACCTGCGGGTGGAGCCCGGCGAAAAGCTGGGGATCGTCGGGGCCTCCGGAGCGGGGAAATCCACGCTCGTAGCGCTTCTGTTGCGGCTTTACGACCCAGAGGCAGGCCGCGTAACCATCGCCGGACAGGATATCAGCCGTGTGGCGCTGCAGAGCCTGCGCCGGCAGATCGGCATGGTCACGCAGGAAACCGCCATGTTCAACCGGTCGGCCCGGGACAATATCCTCTATGGCCGCCCCGATGCCTCCGAGGCGGAAATGATCAACGCGGCGCGCCGGGCCGAAGCGCATGACTTCATCGCCGGGCTCCGGGATTTTCGCGGCCGCAAGGGCTATGACGCTCATCTGGGCGAGCGGGGCGTAAAGCTCTCGGGCGGGCAACGTCAGCGCATCGCCTTGGCGCGGGCCATCCTGAAAGACGCCCCCATTCTGGTTCTGGACGAGGCGACATCGGCGCTCGACAGCGAAGTGGAAGCCGTGATCCAGCGCGCGCTCGACCAGGTGATGGAAGGAAAGACGGTCATCGCCATTGCACACCGGCTTTCCACTCTTGCGCGCATGGACCGCATCGTGGTGATGGAGGCGGGCCGTATCATCGAGTGCGGCACCCACGAGGAGTTGCTGGCGGCCGGTGGTGCCTATGCCGGTTTCTGGAACCGGCAGGCGGGCGGCTTTATCGCGACACGGGAGGCTGCAGAGTGAAAGTGACGGTCGAGCGGCTGGGCCGCCGCGGTGAAGGTGTGGTTCAGGGTCCGCTCTTCGTCCCCCTGTCCCTGCCGGGCGAAACCGTCGAGGGCCACCCGGTCGAAGGCAGGCTGCACGATGTCCGCGTGCTGGAGCCCGCCGCCGAACGCGTCCGCCCGCCCTGCCCGCATTTTAAGGGTTGCGGCGGCTGTGCCCTGCAGCACGGGTCGGACCGGTTCGTCGCGGAGTGGAAGAAGGACCTGGTCCTGGGGGCCCTGGCGGCCCGCGGAATCGCGGCCGAGGTCGCCGCGATGCATGTGTCTCCCCCGGCGTCGCGGCGACGTGCGACCCTGCATGGGCGCCGGACGAAACGCGGGGCACTGGTCGGCTTTTTCGCGCGCGGCAGCGATCAGATCATTGCGATCCCTTCGTGCCGGCTGTTGCGCCCGGCGTTGATGGGGGCGATCTCGGCGCTAGAGCGTCTGACGGTGATGGGCGCGTCGCGCAAGGCTACGCTTGACTTTGCGCTTACCGAAACCGAGGCAGGGCTCGATTTGGCGGTGCGCGGGGGCAAGCCCCTCGACCGGAACCTGGCTGCAGAGGCTGCGGCACTGGCCACCGAATATCCCATCGCGCGGCTAAGCTGGGACGGAGAGCCCGTCGCCATGGCGCAAGAACCGTTCATCGAGCTAGGTTCGGCAAGGGTAGCAATACCTCCAGGCGCGTTTCTGCAGGCGACGAAGGAAGGCGAGGCCGCCTTGCAGCAGGCGGTGCTGCGCGCTCTGAAAGGCACGCGCAAGACCCTGGATCTCTTTGCTGGGATTGGCACCTTTTCCCTCCCGCTGGCACAGCAGGCCGAGGTGGTCGCCGTCGAGGGAGATACGGCGATGCTGGATGCGCTAGACCGCGGCTGGCGCGGCGCCGGAGGGCGCCTGAAAAAACTGCGCACAGAGGTCCGCGATCTATTCCGCCGGCCCTTTCTTTCCGACGAACTCGGAACCTTTGACGGCGTGGTCATCGACCCGCCCCGCGCGGGAGCAGAGGCTCAGTCTCGCGAACTCGCGGCGCATGGGCCCGCCGTGATCGCCGCCGTGTCCTGCGATCCGGTCAGCTTTGCGCGTGACGCCGAAATCCTTCTGGCGGGCGGTTATACCATCGACTGGCTGGAGGTGGTGGACCAGTTCCGCTGGTCTCCGCATATCGAACTCGCTGCACGGTTTAGCCGCCGCTAGCTGCCGGGCGGCTCTGGCGCCGCGGCAACATGACCGTTGCTATACAGGGTCCGCCCTGCTTCGCGCTTTGTGAATGACGCGGGATCGCCTATGCTCCGGGCAGGGCAAGAGAGGCAGCTTGGAGAAAAACAAATGACCCTCATACGGGCACTGGCAGCAATGGCGCTTCTGTTCGGCGTGGCCGCATGCGCCGCGCCATCGAAGTTCAAGACCTACGACGGGCCGCCGGTCACGCGGCTGGAGATCTGGAAGGAGCAGCGGCAGCTCCTGCTCTACAGCGGGGAAGAGGTGCTTAAGCGGTATGATGTGGAACTGGGTTTCGCCCCTGTCGGTCCCAAGCGGTTCCGAGACGACGGCAAGACACCCGAAGGCGCCTATACGATCGACAAGCGCAATCCCAACAGCCGCTATCACCTGTCCATCGGGATTTCCTATCCCAACGCGCAGGACGTGGCCTATGCCAAATCCCAGGGCAAGCAGCCCGGTGGCGACATCTTCATTCATGGCCAGAAAAGCCTGCTCGACCCGGGCGGAAAGGATTGGACCGCGGGGTGCATCGCGGTTTCCAACAAGGAAATAGAGGATATCTATGCGATGGTGCCCAACGGCGTGCCCATCACAATCTATCCCTAGGCGGCATCGTCAAAGAGAATACAAAAAGGACCGGCGCTGGCCGGTCCTTTTCGTCTCGGAATGTCTCGCCCGGCCGTCGCCGGCCCGGGTGCGTCAGGAGCCCCCCGCTGCCGCGCCGCCGGGTCCGATACTGGGCACGTATCCGGTCGCGGGGGTCGCCAGCACCAGCGTCCACCAGAGCTTTCCGGTAGGTTCCTGTTCGTAGGAAAAGCCCATTTCCTGCGCTTGCGGGTCCATCAGCACATTACGCGTCGAAGGTTCCTGCATCCAGGCGGCGAGGGTTTCGAGCTCTGTTTCGAAGGACTCTGAGATCAGCTCACCACGCAGGCTGCCGGTATAGCCGACGCGGCGGATCCGGTCGAGCGGCGAGGACCCGTCGGAGCCGAAGTTCCAAGGCCGATTCTGCAGTGCCATGTCGCGCGAATGTGTCGCGGCGGCGGCGTTGAGCTGCGCGTTGAGCCGCAGGGGCGCGAGCCCCTGAGCACTGCGCAGGGCGTTGATGCTGTCGAGCATCCGAATCTGAACATCACCTTCACCTCCCGGCGGGATGATATAGGCCTTGTTAACATTCTGCGCCCCGCCGGCCGGGCCGGAAACCGGCGCGCAGGCCGCAAGAACGAACGAAGAAACGACCACGGTGGCAGCAAGACGTATCATATTGGCGACATCCATTTTTTCCCGCGGCAAGCATGACCGGATTGCGGGCAGCGTCAATCCGGTGGCCAAGGCGGTATGAGAAGTTCAGTTTCCCTTGAAGGGATCCGGGCGGCCTACCGCAACCCCTTACCTCGCCGGGGCACAAAATTGTGACAGGCGGAGGCGGCAGCTACCGCAATATGCGCCCCTCCGGTGAGGCGAATCCCTACCTCGGCGGAGGTGTTGCTAATTTGACGACATTGGTCGTTCGCGCCGTGACCGGCGCCTGCGTCTCCATTGCAATTACAAAATCATGCTGTTTAAAGAAATTTACGAGGTACAGTCTTGGAACCCTCTGTGAAGTTCCGCGTTGGACGAGCGGTGGGTTTAAACTATCGGAGGATACGATGAAAAAAATCGCTCTCGCTGCCGCTTTCTCGCTTGCTGCTTCTACCGCTTTCGCGGGCAGCATCGTGGAACCGATTGTCGAGCCGGTCATCGAGCCTGAAGTCATCGTCGAAGACGCCGCGTCTTCGGCCGGTGGCATCCTGGTTCCGCTGCTGCTGCTGGTTCTCGTGGCTGTTGCCGCGAACTAATCGCAGTTCAGAAGAGATCAAAAAAGGCGGTGGTTTCCCACCGCCTTTTTTAATGCCGGCGGATTTCCGCAGCCGGGGACCGGCCAAAGGCTACCAGCCCTTCAGGTTTTCCTCGATGACGCCATGCAGCGCGGCGATATGCGCATCATCGTCGTTCAGGCAGGGGATATAGGTGAAGCTCTCGCCGCCCGCCTCTTCGAAGCTTTCCCGGATCTCTTCGTTGATCTCCTCCAGCGTTTCGATGCAGTCGGCCGAAAACGCGGGGGCGATCACGGCGATGCGCTTCTTGCCCTCGTCTCGGGCCAGGCGGGCAACCTCATCGACCGTATAGGGCTTGAGCCATTCCTCTGGGCCGAATTTGCTCTGAAACGTCGTCGCGATGTCGCCATCCTGCCAGCCGAGCCGCTCCTTGAGCAGTCGCGTGGTTTTCTGACACTGGCAATGATAGGGATCGCCTTCGGTCAGATAGCGTTCGGGCAGACCGTGATAGGAGCAAATCAGGATATCGGGCCGCTGATCGAGGCCGCCATAGGCCCGTTCGACTGACTGAGCGAGCGCGTCGATATAGGCGGGATCCTCGAAATATGGGGGCACGGTGCGCGAAGCAGGCTGCCATTTGGTTTTCATCAGCGCCCGGAAAAACTGATCGTTTGCCGTAGCGGTGGTCGCCCCGGCGTACTGAGGATAAAGCGGGAAAAACAGTATCTTGCGGCACCCCTTTTCCAGCAGCGACGTCAACTTCGACGCGGTCGAGGGATTGCCGTAGCGCATGCAGTAATCGACGACGACCCGATCGCCGTGGCTCTGCGCGAGCGCGGCCGTGAGCTTGGCGGTCTGTGCCTTGGTGATGGTGGCCAGGGGGCTTTCGCCTTCGGCCTCGTTCCAGATGCTCTTGTATGCCGCCCCCGATGCAAAGGGCCGCTTGCTCAGGATCACCCCCTGCAGGAGCGGCTGCCACAGCCAGGGCGAATAGTCGATCACCCGCCGATCAGACAGAAATTCCCCGAGATAGCGGCGCATCGACCAATAGTCGTAGCCGTCGGGTGTGCCCAGATTGGCCAGAAGAACGCCCAGCTTTTCCGCCTGGACCGGCGGGTGATCGGCCGGGGCGTGAGAAGGGCGGCTGCCCGGAGTGTCGGTAACTGCGTTCATCGGACCGCCTTTCAGGGTTTGCTGTTGCCCGGGACCGGGCGCGCGTTTTCGTCGTATTCCGTCGTCTCCAGTGCCTCGGCCAGCCGCGCGGCGGCCGAACCCGGCCGCAGCGGCCGGGGCTGCGAGGCAGCGGGTGCCCAGCCCGCCAGGTAGATCAATTCGAAACTGGCCTCCAACCTGCCGTCGCTGCCGGTGAAATTCTCGGCGTATATACGGGCTGCCCGGCGCATCAGATCTGCAGCCGTGAAATTTTTGCTTCGGCCCGCCATCGGATTGGTTTCGCCCATAGATCGCAGGTCGCGCATCAGATCGTGCATGCTGCCATAGCTTACGCGATGGAGGGTGCTGTCGGCCACCGGCAGGGCCAGACCGGCCCGTTGCAACAGTCCGCCCAGATCGCGGATCTCGGCCATGGGCGCCACCCGAGGCGAAAGACCGCCGCTATGTTCAACCTCGGCCTGGGAAATGGCAGCACGAAGCTCGGAGAGCGTGCGTCCTCCCGGCAAAACCGCAAGAAACAGCCCGTCGGGGCGCAGCGCCCGTCGGCATTGGATGATCTGGCCCAGGGGATCGTTGGCGAGGTGGAGCGCCATGGCGTGAACTACGAGATCGCAGCTGCCAGGGGTCAGCGCGAGCGCCTCCTCGTCCCTGACGATCTGAGCGTCGCTCATGGCGCCGCGCCAGAACTCCGGATGACCGGTGACGACCGCGATGTCGCGAAAGGCTCTGTTAACCAGATCGCGCCTCTCCTTGATTTCATCCGCCGCGAGGGCATGCAGGAACATCGCATCCGGCTCGGTCCGCCGCCGGCGGTGCCGTTCCACCGCAGCGCGGTCAAAGATCACGGGTGGCTGTTGCATGTCCTGGCCTCTGGCATTGAAGGACGAAATTAGGAGCAGGAAAGCCAAATGAAAACCGTTTTGCGTCTGCTTTACCCGCCGCAATGCCTGACCTGCGGCACTCTGCTGCAGTCGGACCCTGCATTGTGCGGACCATGTTGGCGGAACGTGCCCTTCATTGGCGGGCTCGTTTGTGATCTCTGCGGCGCGCCGCTTCCGGGCGGGGAGCCGGTGGACGCCCCTGTTCACTGTGATGCGTGCCTGCTGGTGGCGCGCCCGTGGCTCCGCGGCAGGGCCGCGATGCGTTACGATGCCAATGCCCGCCGGCTGGTGCTCGGCCTCAAGCACGGCGATCGGCAGGACTTCGTGGCCCCCATGGCGGCCTGGCTGGCAGCGGCGGCCGCGCCGATGCTCGAAGGGGTGCGTCCGGTGGTAGTGCCGGTGCCGCTGCACTGGACCCGGCTTTTGCGGCGGCGATACAACCAGGCGGCGCTGCTGGGCGGGGCGCTGGCGCGGCGGCAGGGTTACGGCTTTGTGCCCGATGCTCTGTGCCGGACGCGGCGCACCTCCCCGCACGAGAGGATGAGCCAGGCAGAGCGGTTCGCAAACCTGGATGCGGCCATCTGCGCCCACCCCCGGCGTGCGGAACGACTGAAGGGGGCCGACGTTCTGCTGGTGGACGACGTGATGACGTCGGGGGCGACCATGGCCGCGGCCTGCGAGGCCAGCCATGCGGCAGGGGCGGGGCGGGTATTCATTCTGTCCCTGGCACGCGTTGCGCCGCCGGCCTAAATGTCCAATAGTTGCCGCGAGTGGAAGGAGCCCCATGCCCCAGGTCGAGATTTACACGTCACCGTTTTGCGGCTTTTGCCACGCGGCAAAGCGGCTGCTGAGCCAGAAGGGCGTGAACTTCACCGAATGCGATGTTTCCCGCGACCCGGAAAAACGCCAGGAGATGATGTCGCGCGCGCATGGAAGGCATACGGTTCCGCAGATCTTCATCGGTCAGTCGCATGTGGGCGGCTGCGACGAGCTTTACGCTCTGGACCGGGCGGGCAAGCTCGATCCGATGCTGGCGGGGTGATCCCGGATGCGGGTCGGTCTGGTTCAGCTGAACGGGTCGGACGATCCCGCCGATAACCTGGCCCAGCTCTGCGGTTATCTTCGCAAGGCCCGCGCGGAGGGGGCGGAGTTCGTGCTGACCCCCGAAGTCAGCAATCTGATTTCCACGGACCGGGCCCGGCAGATGCAGCTGTTGCGGCGCGAGGAGGACGACCCCACGCTTGCGGCGCTCGGTTCGCTGGCGGCCGAGCTGGACATATGGCTGCTGATCGGCTCGCTGGCCCTGCGGAGCGAGACGCCGGAGCCGGCCCCTTTCGTCAACCGGTCGATGCTGATCGATCCGGCCGGGCAAACAGCCGCGCGCTATGACAAGATCCACATGTTCGACGTCGATATCGGCCCCGGCGAACGCTACGCGGAGTCCGCCGCCTTCCGTCCGGGACGCGCCGCGGTGCTGGTGGAGACGGGTTTTGGCCCGCTGGGAATGACGGTCTGTTACGATCTGCGGTTTCCGGGCCTTTACCGCGATCTGGCGCGGGCCGGAGCCGTGATGCTGAGCGTTCCGGCAGCCTTTTCGCCGGTGACGGGGGCCGCACATTGGGAGGTGTCGCTGCGCGCACGCGCGATAGAAACGGGGTGTTTCGTCTTGGCCCCGGCGCAAACCGGAGCCCATGCCGCCCAGAGCGGCCGCAGCCGCGAAACCTATGGCCATTCGATGGTGGTGGGACCCTGGGGCGATGTGCTTTTGGATGCCGGGACAGAGCCTGGCGTCTACCTGTGCGATCTCGATCTGCAACAGGTCGCGGACGCGCGGCACCGTATCCCTTCGCTCGCCCACGGCCGCAGCTATGATGCGCCCACATGACCCATGATCCCGATCCCCTCGCCGTGTCGCTGTTCAGCGAAATCTTCATGGCCGACCAGCTGGCACGGAACCGGATCAGCAAGGCGCTGCCGAAGGGTATGGAGCTTTCGCATTTTTCGGTGCTGAACCATCTGGCCCGCACCCAGAGCGAACGCACCCCGGCGCAGCTGGCCCGGACTTTTCATGTTACACGCGGGGCGATGACCAATACGCTCAACAAACTCAGCTGGGCGGGCCACGTCCATATCCGGCCCGACTGGGACGATGCGCGGCGCAAATTTGTCGCGATCAGCCCTTCGGGCCAGCGTGCATTGAACGCCGCGCTGGATGCGGTGATCCCCATCGTGGCGGAGGTGGTCGATCAGATCGGGGCAGAGCGGGTGCGCGCGGCGCTGCCCGTCATCCGGGAAATGCGCATAAGGCTCGACGGGGACGGGGGCCGCAGTGATGGGAGCTGATCACTCCGGCCGGATGCTGGTGGTCACGTAGTTCACCGACAGATCCCGTTCCGACAGGCTCCAGTCCCAGCGGATGAAGTCGAAAACGAAGCCCTTGCGGTCCACGGGGTCGAGCCCTGCCTGTTCCAGCTGGATAAACAGCTCCTCCGGTGTGATGAACTTTGACCAGTCATGTGTGCCTCGCGGCAGCCAGCGCATGATCTGTTCGGCCCCCACGATCGCGAAAAGAAAGCTTTTGGGCGTGCGGTTGAGGGTCGAGCAGGTCATCAGGCCGCCGGGCCGAAGCAGCTCGCGGCAGGCACGTAGATACGCCGGCGGATCGGCCACATGTTCCACCACTTCCATGTTAAGCACGACGTCGAAACGTTCTCCGGCCTCTGCCAGCGCCTCGGCGGTCGTGTGGCGGTAATCGATATCGAGCCCCGATTGCCGCGCGTGCAACTGGGCGACGGGAATGTTTCCCGCAGCCGCGTCCGCGCCCACCACCTGTGCGCCAAGCCGCGCCATCGGCTCGGACAACAGGCCGCCGCCGCAGCCGATGTCGAGGATGCGAAGCCCCTTGAACGGTGCGCGCGCCGTCAGGTCCCGGTCGAATTCCGCAGCGATCTGCGCGGTGATGTAGCCGAGCCGGCAGGGATTGAGCATGTGGAGCGGTTTGAACTTGCCCTCGGGGTCCCACCACTCGGCGGCCATCGCCTCGAATTTGGCGATTTCGGACGGATCGACCGTATCAAGGGTCACGGCGTCGGGGGTCGGGTCGCTTTCAATGGACATCTTGCTCTCAACTTGCAAAGGATGAGCGATGGAACGGCATCATGCGCCGTCTATATAGGTCATTCATGGACAAAGCCCCGAGCCAAAAACGCGCAGCCGAGTTTCTCTATCCGCCGATCGACCCGTTCGATCAGCGAATGATGGATACGGGCGACGGGCACCGTGTGTATGTCGAACAATGCGGCAATCCGGAAGGGCTGCCCGTGGTCGTGCTTCATGGCGGTCCCGGCGGGGGATGCAGCCCCGCGATGCGCCGGTATTTCGATCCCCGGGTTTATCGGGTGGTGCTTTTCGATCAGCGCGGCTGCGGCCGGTCGCGCCCCCATGCCTCGGTCGAGAACAACACCACCTGGGATCTGGTGCACGACATAGAGGCGATCCGCGAGGCGTTGGGCGTGGAGCGCTGGGCGGTCTTCGGTGGAAGCTGGGGGGCGACCCTGGCGCTGGTCTATGCTCAGGCTCACCCCGACAGAGCGGCGTTTCTCGCGCTGCGCGGCGTGTTCCTGATGACGCGGGCAGAGCTCGACTGGTTCTATGGCGGCGGCGCTGGAAAATTCTGGCCGGAGCTCTGGCAGCAGTTTCAGGCCATGATCCCCCCGGAAGAGCGCGGAGATCTGATCGCCGCCTATCACCGACGGTTGTTTGCGGGCGATCTGCTGCAACAGACCCGGTTCGCCCGGGCCTGGGCCGCCTGGGAAAATGCCTTGGCCTCCATCAACTCGCAGGGGCGCGGAGGCGACGGCCCCTCGGATTATGCGCGCTCCTTTGCCCGGCTGGAAAATCATTATTTTCACAACCGCGGCTTTCTGGAGCGGGACGGGCAGATCCTGGAGGACGCGGAGAAGATCGCGCATATTCCTGCGACTATCGTTCAGGGGCGCTATGACATGATCTGCCCGCCGGATGCTGCCTGGCGCCTTGCGCAGAAGCTTCCGCGCGCCGAACTGCGGCTGATCGGACATGCTGGACATGCGCTGTCGGAACCGGGGATCAGTGCGGAACTCGTGCGCGTCATGCAGACGCTGGCCGCGCGGCGCGAGGAACACGGGCTCTAGGTTTGCGGCCCATTGCCGCCGGGTAAATGTAAGACAAAACCGCGAAAGGGGCTTTACTGCGGCGGGTCAGTCAATAACCTAGCAGCCCAAGAAGCATAAAATTGACAGGGGATAGGTAAGGGTGTCCACCCTTTTTCGTATCATTGCACAGCGCCTGGCGCTGGGCGTTTTGACGCTGTTTGTCGTGTCCATCGTGATATTCGCGGCGGTCAACATGCTTCCCGGCGATTTCGCAGAGGCGGTCCTGGGACAGGGCGCAACGCCGGAGGCCGTCGCCTCCATCCGGGCGGACCTGGGCTTGGATAAGCCCATCGTGACCCGCTATCTCGAATGGCTTGCCGGCGCGGTGCAGGGCGATCTTGGGACCAGCTTCGCCAAGGCGAATTTCGCCGCCTTCGTGGGAAGCGAGTCCGGCTCCGGTCTGGATACGGTGGCCGCGCAGATCGCGCCCCGCTTAGCCAACACCCTGTTTCTGGCCGGCGTTTCCGCCGCCATCGCCGTGCCGATCTCTCTGATCCTGGGGATACTGGCGGCGCTTTACCGCAATACGCTCTTTGACCGTGCCACGAACATCTTCACGCTCAGTTCGATTTCATCGCCCGAGTTCTTTCTGGCCTATATCCTCATTCTGTTCCTCGCGGTCCTCAATCCCGTGCTGCCATCCCTGTCGAATATCTACGCGGGCATGGGCCTGGGCGAACGGCTGGAAAAAACCCTGCTGCCGGCGCTGACGCTGACCCTGGTGGTTACTGCGCATATGATGCGGATGACCCGCGCCGCGATCATCAACCTCTTGGCGAGCCCCTATATCGAAATGGCGCGGCTGAAGGGTCTTAGCCCTCTGCGGGTGATCGTGGTGCATGCGCTGCCCAATGCGCTGGCGCCCATCATCAATGTCATCGCGCTCAACCTTGCCTATCTCATTACCGGCGTCGTGGTGGTGGAGGTGGTCTTTGTCTATCCGGGGATCGGCCAGCTTTTCGTCGATGCGGTGAAAATCCGCGATATCCCCGTCGTTCAGGCTGCCTGTCTCATCTTTGCCGGGGCTTACATCACTCTGAACCTGATTGCGGACATCATGTCGATTATATCCAATCCGCGACTGAGGCATCCCAAATGAGCGGCTGGATCATCCTGGCGGCAGTCGTCGCCCTGGCCCCCGTGCTGGCGTGGCTTGTGCGGCTGGCCGGACGCAGCCTGAGCGGCAACCGGCCCTATTGGCGCGACATGTCCTTCGGCGTCGCCGTCGGCTTCGTGCTGGCGGCGATGGCCCTGGCCGGTGTCCTTTATATGTATTTCGTCAGCCAGAGCTTCTTTTTCCGTGTCGCGGTGCAGGGGTTTCTGGTCTTTCTGGCAGCCGCCTGGCTCTTTAAGCTGCTGGGCAAATCCGTCGGGCCGCAGCGAACCCGCCGCCTCTTCCGGGGGATGCCCCTGACTGCTTCCTTCGGGATCCTGATCATCTTGATCTACGCGTTCGTCGCGATCTTCGCCCAGTGGCTTGCGCCTTACGGACAGGAAGAGGTCCTGGCGCGCGCCAATGTGGTTCCAGGCGGCGATCCGGCACTGGGCGGCGATCCGGCCTTTCCCCTGGGCACGGATCAGATCGGCCGCGATATCCTGAGCCGGCTGATCTTCGGCGCGCAAAATACGGTCGGCATCGCCTTCGCCACCACTCTTCTGGCCTTTCTGATCGGAGCGACACTAGGATTTCTCGCTGCGACGATCGGCGGTTGGCTCGATCAGCTGCTGAGTCGGGGCGTCGATGTGCTCATGGCCATTCCGGCCCTGATCTTTGCGCTTTTGCTGATGACCATCGCCTCCGCCTGGGCGGGGTCGAACTCGCAGTTGCTGACGCTTTACATGGTGGTGATCATTGCGGTGATTGACTCCACACGGGTCTATCGGCTGGCCCGGGCCGTGGGGCTAAATATCGTCGTCATGGACTATATCGAGGCCGCCAAGCTGCGGGGCGAGGGGCTGGGATATCTGATGTTCCGGGAAATCCTACCCAATGCCTATGCGCCGCTCCTCGCCGAGTTCGGCTTGCGGTTCTGTTTCGTGTTTCTCACGATCGCATCGCTCTCGTTCCTGGGGGTGGGCATCCAGCCGCCGCTGGCCGACTGGGGCACGATGGTCCGCGATCTGTCGCAGTTCATAAACTATGCGGCCTTCGCCCCTCAGGCTTCGACGGTGCCGCTTCTGGCTGCGGGCGCTATTGCCCTGCTCACAGTTGGCGTGAACTTCGTTGTGGACTGGATGCTTCATAAATCCAGCGGGCTGAAGGAGTAGGGGATTTGACCGAGCAGGAGCGTAGCCAACTCGTCAAGATCCGCGGTCTAAAGCTCGAGGGCCGAGCGGATGAAGACTGGATCCCGATCATCAAGGGCATCGATCTCGACCTGTATCGCGGCGAGGTCCTGGGCCTCATCGGAGAATCGGGCGCCGGAAAATCCACCCTCGGTCTGGCGGCCATGGGCTTTACCCGCGACGGGGTGCAGATCAGCGGCGGCTCGGTGGAATTCGACGGCATCGATCTGGTCAATGCCTCCGCAGCGGTCAAACGCGATCTTCTGGGCAAGCGTATCGCCTATGTCGCACAGTCGGCTGCGGCGTCGTTCAATCCGGCGCACAAGCTGATCGATCAGCATACCGAGGCCCCAGTGCAGCACGGGGTCGGCGGCAAGAACGAAAGCGAGGAAGACGCCA
>FYBJ01001404.1_pt1 | contig 18050 bp, 17 predicted proteins | sample 1134611 | NCBI WGS metagenome assembly FYBJ01 (sample SAMEA104116008, study PRJEB20421) | marine metagenome | isolation source: marine | reverse complement strand
GTAACTCCCCACGTCATCCCGAGCGAAGCGAGGGATCACGTGGCGGCGTTAGCTCTTTGCTTTAACTCGCTCAAATAGCAATGGAAAGCATACCAGGCTTATCCGTTTTATGTTTTTTTGATTTTTCAGACGCTTTGTTAAAAAAACCAAAATTTTTAGCTTGAACAAATTGAAATTCATCTGAAGTCTTGCTGGAAGTCTTCCCCAATTTTTGATCAAGGGAAATGATGTGTTGTTGTTTTTGATTATCTTTTTTATCATGACCGTGAACGTAATTTACCTTATAGCCACGATGCTTGGCTTTTCTTTTGAGAATTTTATAATCCCGATTCCAAATCAGTCGAGTTAAGGGGTCGGTCATGTTTTTTGCATTTTGCATTTTACTAAACATCCTGCAAAGTTCATGTGCGTTTAACAATGCTTGAATTTTAGTATTGATTCTATCGATGCTTTTAGCGAGTTCAGTGACGGTTTTATCTTCAAAAGCAAGCTCCAACTGCTCTGCGATGCCCTTGATAATGGTAATGTCGATAGGCGCATGAGAATAAATGGTGATGTTTTTTTTAGATAAAGAATATCCAATGGCCTGATAATGATTAAGCAAATGTAACTTCACCCATTCATTCACTTTATCGCTGTTTAACAGCGGTTTATTATGTTTGTTACGCATATCTTTGTCCATCAGGCGTTGTAAATTTGTCATGGAACGGGTTTGGGATTTTTTGATATTATTTGCAGCGTATTTGCTTTTGCTGTCAGTCAATGATTTTTCATAACATTGCAGGAACTCATAATCATGATTTGCCAGTAGAATATTGAAAGGAACCTCGCGTTTAGATAACAGGCGAAAAATGCATAAGTTGAAATAATCATTATTGCCTCTGTCACTTAGAGTATCGCCTAGAAACAGGATTGAAATGTCTTTTGAAACCTTTGATTTTCTTAGTATTCGTCTGTATTTGAGGAGGACTTCATAGGTGATATTTTCAGTTTTTTTCTCATAAATTTTTTTTAATGTTTGATAGTCTTTTGGGCTTAATTCTATAATTCCAAAGCTGATTAAAAGATAAAGCAAATATTGGGCGTTTCCGTGGGTATCCCCGATAACAATGTGTTTCAGTCCGCTTTGTATAGAAGGATATTCGTTCAGGTTGGCATTGAAGTGACTCAGCTTGTTTTCCATAACTTGGCCTTTTATTAAATTAAAAAAATACCAATAGGTATTTTTTTATCCTAATCGTATTGTTAATGATTTTCAATGGAATAATGGGAATTGTCATTTTCCATCGATTTTTGATATAACTGATATGCAGCATAATGTCGGTTTGCCTCGACGGTAAATCAGCCGGAGATCTGCGAGCCTATACCCCATTAATTAATGGCGTATAAATAAAAATATTAATGAGTCAGGACGATAGATGGTGACGAAGAGCGGTTCTAAAGGTGAAAAAAAATCGGCGGAGCTAGAAGACGCCGGTCGACGGGATTTTTTAATTAAATCAACATCAGCGGTTGGCGCTGCCGGAGCTGCTTTTGCTCTGACTCCTTTTGTCGCTTCCATGCTGCCCAGCGCAAAAGCAAGAGCGGCCGGCGCGCCTGTGCAGGTAGATTTAAGCAGGATGGAGCCGGGCCAGCAGGTGACCGTAGAATGGCGCGGCAAGCCCGTCTGGATCATTCGTCGCACCAAGGAGATGCTGGAGCATCTTGATGGACATAATGAGGTCTTGAGAGATCCTCAATCAAAAGTTGATCAACAGCCTGATTACGCTATAAACAAATATCGATCGATAAAACCCGAGTATCTGGTTCTGGTTGGAATATGTACCCATCTCGGCTGTTCTCCAAAATATGAGCCGGTCGAGAATGAGCTCGGACCTGATTGGCCCGGAGGGTTTTTCTGTCCCTGTCATGGTTCGCGGTTTGATTTGTCGGGAAGGGTATTTAAGGGCGTTCCTGCTCCCATTAATCTGGAAGTGCCTCCATATCATTTTGTAGATGATAAGACCATTATCATCGGTGAAAGCAAAGCAGAGGGATAAGCGATGGCTGAACGTAAATTAATGAACTGGCTGGATGACAGGTTTCCATTGTTATCAACCTGGAAGACGCATTTCAGTGAGTATTATGCACCGAAAAACTTCAATTTCCTTTATTTCTTTGGCTCATTGGCCACCATATTGCTTTTTAATCAGTTGCTTACCGGTATTTGGTTGACGATGTTTTACACTCCTTCTGCCAAAGAGGCTTTTGCTTCGGTGGAATACATCATGCGCGATGTTAATTTTGGCTGGTTAATTCGATATCTGCACTCAACCGGCGCTTCTGCATTTTTTATTGTGATTTATCTGCATATTTACCGTGGGTTGCGTTATGGTTCTTACCAGAAGCCAAGGGAGCTGGTCTGGTATTTTGGGATGGTCATTTTGCTGCTGCTGCTTGCTGAAGCTTTTTTTGGCTATTTATTACCATGGGGGCAGATGTCGTATTGGGGGGCGCAGGTGATTACTTCTCTGTTTGCTGCAATTCCCTGGGTTGGAGACAGTCTGGCCACATTCATTCGAGGGGATTTTAATGTAGCGGATCCGACCCTGCACCGCTTTTTTGCTTTTCATGTGATTGCCGTTCCCTTATTAATTGTTTTTATGGTGTTTCTCCATATTGTTGCGTTGCACAAAGTGGGTTCAAATAATCCCGATGGAATCGATATAAAAAAACACAAAGACAAAAAAGGCCGCCCACTGGACGGGATTCCTTTTCATCCCTATTACACCACTAAAGATTTGTTCGTTTTTGTGGTGTTTTTAATTGTTTTTCTGTCGATTGTCTTCTTTTTTCCTGAAATGGGCGGTTATTTTCTCGAACATGATAATTTTGCAGCAGCCAACCCTATGGTGACGCCGGATCATATTGCACCGGTATGGTACATGACGCCATATTATGCAATTTTACGCGCAATTCCAGATAAAATAACGGGTATTGTGGCAATGACGGCCTCTATTCTTTTGCTGTTTTTCATGCCGCAGCTGGATCGCTCGCCTGTCCGCTCCATGCGATACAAAGGCCATTGGTCCCGCATATCGCTGGCTGTTTTTGTTTTGAGTTTTATTGTTCTTGGGTATTTGGGAACAAGACCCGTTTCAACCGGCAGCCTGATTCTTGCCAGAATCTGCGCCATTTTTTATTTTGCTTATTTCTTATTAATGCCCTTTTATACCCGTTTGGAAAAAACATCCAAAGTACCAGAAAGAATTGGAGGGGATGTCGATGAATAAGTGGCTTGTTTTTTTATTGTTGGGCTTTTCCATTACGCTTAATGCCTCAGAGGCCGTGGTTCAGCTGCAGGGCGTCACGACAAATATCAACGATAAAGCCAGTCTTCAACGCGGCGCCGGGCTTTTTATGAATTATTGTTCTGGCTGCCACTCCCTGAAATACATTCGCTATGAGCGAATAGGTAAAGATCTGGGTCTCACTGATTTTGATGGCAGGCTGGAGTCTGATTTGCTCTACAATAATCTTATTTTTACTGAATCAAAGATTTACGATCCTGTTCGGATCGCCATGCCCGAAAATGCTGCTCGCCAGTGGTTTGGTATTGTTCCTCCTGATTTATCACTGACTGCCAGAAAAAGAGGAGCGGACTGGATTTATACTTACCTTAACAGTTTTTACGCCGATCCCAGCCGTCCATTCGGCAGTAATAACCTTCTGGTTCCTGCTGTTGCAATGCCGAATATTCTGGCGCCGCTGCAGGGCCAAGTCATTGCGGTTAAAGAAAAACAATCTGGAAATAAAGAAAAAATATCGCATTTATTGTTGCTTGAGCCTGGCCGGATGAACAGGTTTGAATTTGAGAACAGTCTGCTGGACATCGTCAATTTCTTAAGTTACGTGGCTGAACCTGCCAAGCTTGAACGCGTAAAGATTGGACCTTGGGTGATTTTGTTTTTGCTGATATTTCTCATACCCGTTTATCTGTTGAAAAAATCATACTGGAAGAAAATCAACCATTAATGTTTTTTTGTAGCCAAACCCACCCAAGTGGACAAAATTGTGTTAGAATAGTGCCTTTGAAAAATTTTAAGTATAATTAGGAGTGTTGAATGGCTATTGTTGCAAAGCGCACCATTATGTCTTTGTATTCTGATAATGATGATATGTACAGTCACCAGGTTCGGATTGTTCTGGCTGAAAAAGGCGTGAATGTGGAAATTCTTCCCATGTCTGAAAGGGCTCCGTCAGAAGATCTTCTGTCGGTAAATCCTTACGGTACCGTTCCAACGCTGATTGATCGTGAACTGGTTCTCTATGAGGCCAGCATCATTATGGAGTACCTTGATGAGCGTTTTCCTCATCCGCCATTGCTGCCGGTTTATCCTGTGGCCAGAGCAGAAAGTCGAAAAATGCTGTTTCGTCTCGAGAAGGACTGGTATTCATTGATGCATGATATTTTTGCTGGCAATAATGCCGAGGAAGCGAGAGTCCAGCTTCTGGCCAGCTTGACAGCCCTTGAGCCCATTTTTTCTGATACGCCTTATTTCCTGAGTGAAGAGTTTTCATTGCTGGATTGCGCGCTGGCTCCATTAATGTGGCGTTTACCTCATGCCGGCATTGAAATTCCTGCGTCATCCAAGTCGCTTCATGCCTACATGAAACGGTTATTCGCACGGGACTCATTCCAAAGCAGTTTAACGGAAATAGAAAGACAGATACGGGCCGCCTGATGACAAAAATGACTTCAAACCGACCCTATCTGATCAGGGCATTTTATGAATGGATTGTTGATAATGATATGACCCCTTATATCCTGGTTAATGTCAGTTATCCCGGTGTTCAGGTTCCCTTGGAGTTTGCAAGCAATGGCAGAATTGTGCTGGATATTTCTCCCTCAGCCTGCCGCGGCCTGATTATTGAAAATGATCGTATTCTTTTTACCGCCAAGTTTTCCCAACAGCCGGTACAGATTATGCTGTCGCCGGCTGCGGTTATGGAAATCTATGCGAAAGAGAATGGGCGAGGCACCTCCTTTTCGCCTGAGGAAGATTTTCCTGAACCCCCTGACAACGATGATACTAAACCACAAAAAAATATTAGAAAGAAGCCCTCATTAAAATTAGTTGATTAGGGCGTTTGAGGAGCGCCGGCATGGCAGGGAAAGAACAGTTTCTTTATCAATGCAAACAGATCCGAAAGATAGAACAACTGGCAATTGAAAAATTCCAGTTAACTGAAGAGGATATGATGGATCGCGCCGGCAAAGGCGCTTTCCAGCTTCTGCAGTCTCTTTACCCCCATGTCAATAAAATCGCCGTCTACTGCGGCGGCGGTAATAATGGCGGCGATGGTTATGTTCTGGCCTATTATGCCATTAAACAAGGGTTTGATGTTGCCATCTACCGCGAAAAACCCATCGAAGATTTACCCACCGCCGCGGCGCGGGCTGCCGTAAAAGCAAAAGCCGCTCATATTCCTTTCCATGATTTTAGTACGCCTTTGGCCGAAGATTGCGAGCTGATTGTTGATGCTTTGCTGGGCATAGGACTCGAAGGCGAAGTACGCGGTAACACGCTTAGTGCTATTGCTGCGATTCATCAAAGTAACCTGCCTGTTTTGGCGCTTGATTTACCTTCAGGTTTGAATGCTGACACGGGGCAGGTCTATAACAGCTGGGTAACGGCCAGTCACACGGTGACGTTTATTGCCCGGAAAACGGGGATGTATACACTGGACGGATTGGACTGCTGCGGTTTAATTCATTGTGTCGATTTAGGGCTTAACGAGGCGATTGACGCGGTTTTGCCCGACGCAGTGAAACTTACAGAGCAAGAGACATTAACTCCATTTCCTCCTCGAAAACGCAACAGCCATAAAGGTGATTATGGACGGTTACTGGTGATAGGCGGAGGGCCTGGGATGCCGGGTGCTGCTGCAATGACCGGTATGGCCGCATTAAGAATGGGCGCCGGTGCTGTTAAACTTGCAACCTGGCCGGAACACCAAAATGCCTATCTTGCGCTTTGTCCTGAACTGATGGTTGAAGCGATTGACAAGGCCGATTCGCTTGAACCGCTTCTTGACTGGGCAACCGCGCTGGCGATAGGTCCGGGGCTTGGACTGTCTGAGTGGGCAGCGTCTTTGCTGGCGAAAGCCGTTGTGAGACAAATACCGATGGTCGTCGATGCTTCTGCATTAAGATTGCTGGCGTCGATGAAAATACGCTCGGATCATTGGATTCTCACGCCGCATCCTGGAGAGGCTCAGGATTTGTTGCAATCTTCGGCAAAAGATATTCAGGCTTCGCGGTTTGAAGCCGTTCAGCAATTACAGCAAAAATATGGCGGCGTCGTTATTCTCAAGGGCGCCGGCAGTCTGATTCAGTCGCCAGACTCCATTCCTTATGTTTGCTCCTCTGGAAACCCCGGCATGGCCACCGCCGGGATGGGCGATATTTTAACGGGGATGATTGCCGGGCTGCTTGCTCAGGGATTTCCTGCATTTGAATCCAGTCTGACAGCAGTCTGGATGCACGGCAGAGCCGCGGATAAGCAGGCTAGAGAAACAGGACAATATGGGATGATGGCAAGCGATCTTCTTGCCTGGCTTCCTTTGCTGATGAATGGGTTAAGTGCATGAGGGGTTCATATCAGCTTTCATACTCGCTTTCCTCGGAAGAGGAAAGCCAGCAGCTCGCCCAGATTTTGGCTCCTTGCCTGAGGCCGCCATTGCGTATTGCTTTCAGCGGCTGTCTTGGCGCCGGTAAAACCACGATGGTACGGGCCGTGTTAAGAGCGCTTGGAGTGAGTTCGGCTGTAAAAAGTCCGACCTATTCTCTTGTTGAATCGTATGATTTTAACGATTGGCAATTGCATCATTTTGATCTCTACCGTATTGAAGATGAAGAAGAATTAGATTACCTTGGATTTAGGGACTATATAAACGATCATTCAATCTGCTGTATTGAATGGCCGGAAAAAGCGCTGGCCGGCATTGGCGGCATTGATTTGTGGTTTAAGTTAGCTATCAAAGGGGAAGGGCGCGAGTTGCTCATCGAGGCATTGACCGCACCCGGTAAAGCAGTGATAACTTGCCTGGCAGGGAACTGACATGAAAAAACAATGGTTGTGCTCTCTGTTGTTATTGATTAGCCATGTTCTGTGGGCCGGAAATCTGACCAATATCAATGCCCGTGAAAAAGGCGATCATCTTATTCTTCAATTCGAATCACAGGGAACAATGCTCCCCAATGTCTTTGTTTTAAAGGAACCTAATCGACTGGTTGTAGATTTGAAACATGCTTCCGAGCCAAAGCTGAATCTTTCCAAACTTGAAAAAGGCGTGATTCAATCGGTACGCCCGGGCAGGCCGAAAAAAGATATTTACCGCCTGGTTTTTGATTTATCAAACCCGGTTAAATTTAAAAAAGAAGATTTTTCAACCGGCAGCAAGGGGCAGAACGGTTTTCGTCTGGAACTGATTCCCCAGACTCAAACCTTGGCCTTGCCTCAACAAACCTATCCGGCGCTAAAAAAACAACGTGATGTTATCATCGCAATCGATCCCGGACATGGGGGAAAAGATCCTGGTGCCCGAGGGCCAAGCGGCGGTAATGAAAAGGATGTTGTTCTTAAAATAGGCCTGCAGTTAAAAGAATTAATTAACAAACAGCCCGGCATGAAAGCCGTAATGACCCGTTCAGGGGATTATTATGTGGGTTTAAGAGAAAGACTTAAACTTGCAAGAAAGCATGATGCCGATATCTTCGTATCGATTCACGCCGATGCCTTCAAAAACAGGGAATCAAAAGGAGCTTCGGTCTTTGCTCTGTCTCAAATGGGCGCAACTTCTGAAGCTGCGCGCTGGCTGGCGGCAAAAGAAAATCACTCTGAACTGGGTGGCGTTGATCTTTCCGATCTTGATGATGACAATGGCGTGGTTCGTTCAGTGCTTATCGATCTGTCGCAGACGGCAACCATTGGAGCCAGCCTGACTATGGGACAGGAAGTGCTGAAAAATCTTGACCAGTTGACCACCTTACACAATAATCAGGTTGAACAGGCACGCTTTGTTGTTTTAAAATCACCGGATATTCCTTCAATTCTGGTTGAAACCGGTTTTATTTCAAACCCACATGAAGAAAAAAATCTCCGTTCATCCTGGTATCAGCGCCGGTTAAGCGAAGCGGTTTTTCGCGGAATTAAAGCCTACTTCTGGCAGCATCCGCCTTATGGAAGCTATATTGAAGCAATGCTTGAAAATAAAGTTCATATTGTAAAATCCGGCGAGACCTTATCAGGGCTTGCTGCGAGATACAGCATGAGCGTCAGCCAGTTGAAAGCAGTTAACGAATTGAAGTCGAGCAACATTACGATTGGGCAGAAGGTTATCATTCCAGCACGAAAATGGGTATAAAAATCAAACAATTGGGCAGGGATCTGGCCAATCAAATTGCCGCAGGAGAAGTGATTGAGCGGCCTGCTTCCGTGGTCAAAGAGCTGCTTGAGAATGCTTATGATGCCGGAGCCGACAGAATAGATATTACGATTGGTTATGGCGGTTTAAACCAAATTACCATCAGTGATAACGGCGAGGGTATTTTGGCTGAAGATTTACCCTTGACGATTATGGCGCATGCTACCAGTAAAATACGCTCTACGGCCGATCTGGCTGCCATTGAGAGCATGGGGTTTCGTGGAGAAGCTCTGGCCAGTATTGCCTCTGTTGCCCGGGTTAAAATCACTTCGAAAACCGATCAGCAACCGAATGCCTGCTGTCTTATGGCCGAAGGTGAACATCAGGACATTTTTGATGCTGCACATGGCAAAGGCACGACTATTGATGTTCGCGATCTGTTTTACAATATGCCGGTTCGTAAGAAATTTTTAAAATCAGAACGTCTGGAATTTCTCGCGATTGAATCGGTCGTGAAATGTTTTGCCTTGAGTGCGTCTCATATTCATATTCAATTAAATCACAATGGCCGTAAGGTTCTGGAATTAAATGCGGCGATGAATCCACAGGCGGCTTTTGCCCGTGTGAGTCAGGTGCTTGGACGCGCATTTGCAAAAGAGGCTGTCTATATTGAATCGAAACGGGGCGATATGATGCTGTATGGCTGGATAAGCGGGCCGGGTTATCAGCGAAGCCAGAATGATCGCCAGTGGTTTTATATCAACCGCCGCATGGTGAAAGACAAATTAATTCAGCATGCCGTCCGTCAGGCTTATGAGCCTTATCTGCACCCGGGACGATTTCCGGCCTGCCTGCTTTATTTATCGCTGCCTTTTGGCGAGCTGGATGTGAATGTGCATCCGGCAAAACATGAAGTCCGTTTTCAACAGCCGCGTTTGATTCATGATTTTATCTGTTCGCAACTCTCCGAATGTTTATCTCAGCAACAGCCGGTTGAACCTCCCCGGGAGCCATCCGCTTTCAGTCCGCCGACGGCCCTTGAAATCAGGGAACAGCAACCCAGCCTGCCAAATCCGCTAAAAAACTGGGCGAGTGCGGCAGTCTCAAACAGTCAGTGGATTGTTTTAAATCAACGTTATGTTCTAACTATGATGGAGCATCAAGCTTATCTGCTGGATGCTCTTGACCTGCAACGCTATTGGCAGCAACAGGAATTGACCCAGCATGGCCTGCCGCTGCCGCATCGCCCATTGTTATTGACGCTCATCATTCAGCTGCCTGAAGCTCAGCTTGAACGAATTAAATCTTCGAGGGAAATTTTGGCGCAATGGGGGCTATGGATTGAAGTCAATGAGCAGGGATTAAGAATTAAAAGTATTCCCGTTTTGTTTCCCGGGTTTGATTTTCAGCAGTTTTTTTCAAAGCTTGATCAACATCATCTGGAGGAAAATCAGGCGATGCAAGGTTTGTTGATTCATTCACAACGTTTTGATGCATTTCAGTTAAGCGCTGAAGAAAGACAAGGCCTGATGCTGTATTTTCAATCATTGATGAAGGAAAAGCCAAGCCAGCCTTTTTGCCGAATATTGACGGAAGATCAATGCCGGCATTTTTTTTCAGAGACGCTCTCGAAAATATCGGCTGCAGATTTTGTATAATCAGTGATCTTGTGTAAAAATAGCGTACATAATTGGGTATACATGAACTGAATGAAAAAAACTATATTTTGCCTGATGGGGCCGACGGCCTCGGGAAAAACCGATTTAGCACTGGAAATCGCCAGAGACTGGCCTGTTGAAATTATCTCAGTGGATTCGGTAATGGTTTATCGTGGACTGGATATCGGCAGTGCCAAGCCAACAGCGCAGGAACTGTCTCTCGCGCCTCATCACCTGATTGATATTATTGATCCCGTCGAAAGTTATTCTGCAGCGTCTTTTTGCGAGGATGCAAAGCGGCAGATAAGGAAGGTTCTGGCAGGAAATAAAATTCCCTTATTAACCGGCGGAACCATGATGTATTTTAATGCGCTGCAAAAGGGGTTATCTGTCTTACCTGAATCAGATGAACGAATTCGCGACGAAATTTACCGGCAAGGCGAAGCGCAGGGATGGGATTGGCTTCATCAGAAACTTCAAGGCGTTGATCCTGAAACAGCTTCAAGACTTCATCCTCACGATCGCCAGCGTATCGCCCGTGCATTAGAAGTGTACCAAATCAGCGGTCAACCATTATCCGTCCTTAATCAATCGTCACAGGATGAACATGAATTTTCATATGTGAATCTTATTCTTTTTCCAGAAGACAGGCATTGGCTTCATGAGCGGATTAACCGGCGTTTCGAGCAGATGCTGAAAGCAGGCTTTCTAGATGAAGTCAGGGCGTTAAAGCATCGTTGGCCATTAACGGCAGACATGCCTTCCATGCGTTCAGTCGGCTATCGGCAGGCATGGGATTACCTCGATGGCTTGTATGGTGAAGATGAGCTGGTCTTAAAGGGCCAGGCTGCAACGCGGCAATTGGCCAAGCGTCAGCTTACCTGGCTTCGACAATGGTCGAGTGATGATTATTTTGATCCTGCCGGACAGGATTGTTCGGCAAAAGTGATGGCCAAAATGCTGGAAATATTGGATAATGAGCCTTTTTAATTGTATCAATTTGCAGGGGAAACCATGTCTGATTCTAAAAAAATAGCAGCAAGCACTGAAAAAGAGTACATTGTCTACCCTAAGGATCTACCGCTCAGCTGTCCCACAGATGATATGGAACTCTGGAATGCGCATCCTAAGGTGTATTTACCGATAGAAAAAACCGGAGAAGAGGTTTGCCCGTACTGCGGAGCAAAATACATTCTTAAAAAATAATGAAAAATATCTGTATTGTTCGATTATCAGCCCTGGGGGATGTTCTGATGCTTTTGCCTTTGGCCAGAGCATTGCAGGATCATATTCCTGATTGCCGTATCAGCTGGGTGATCAGCCGCCCGGCCTACGATCTGGTTGCCGGCATAAAAGATATTGAGTTTATTTTAATTGATAAGCCCAGGAGTCTGAGCGATTACCTGCAATTTAAAAAACAGATGGCAGGCCGGCAGTTTGATGTACTGCTTGCGCCTCAGGCCAGTCTCCGTGCCAATCTTCTTTATCCTCTGATAAAAGCAAAACGTAAAATTGGTTATGATTCAGCAAGAGCAAGAGATTTGCACCGTTTATTCATAAAAGAACAAATCGCGCCCGGCAAAGAACATACTCTGGAAGGATTTCTAAAATTTGCTGAACCCTTGGGTATAAAAAATCCGGCTGTTCGTTGGGATATTCCTTTGAGCGAAGACGATTACCAATGGGGAAGGCAATATATTGACCCTGACAGGAAAACGCTGTTAGTGAACCCTGTGGCCAGTAAAGCTGAAAGAAGCTGGCTGCTTGAACGTTATATTGATGTTATCGGTACCCTGCAGGCAGATCACAATGTACAGGTTATTTTGACCGGAGGCCCCGGTCAGGCTGATAAAGAATTTTCTGAGGCGATTACAGCCCGGTTGAATGTTCTGAATCTGGCGGGTAAAACTCGACCGCCGCAGTTGATGGCGCTGATTGATATGGCCGATGCCATGCTTTGCCCTGATACCGGCCCTTCACATATGGCTGCGGCCATGAAGACGCCGGTTGTTGCTATGCATGCGGTGACTAATCCGGATATTTCCGGGCCTTATGGCTACCGTCATCATGTCGTGAATGCCTATCCGGATGCACTGAAAAAATGTTTGAACACAACGCCGGAAAAAGCGCCCTGGGGTACCCAGGTCCATAAGCCGGATGCTATGGCTCTGGTCGAGACAGACAAGGTGACTGCAGAACTTGTTAAGGCCTTGGATCTAGTACCTCGGTTCCCGGTTCCCGGTTCAAAGGGCGTTAAACCCAGGGCCGTCCCATCAAAATTGATTTGAAGCTAATCAATTAGCACGATCTGCTCCCTTCTCCCTTGATGGAGAAGGGCTGGGGATGGTGCGCCGGCACTGCCATTAAGTTAAGAGAGCCTACGTCCCGCGGCTTGTCCGCGGGATCCATGAANNNNTCTACATCGCTGGATCCCGCGGACAAGCCGCGGGACGTAGGCGAAGAAAATGGTCTTAACTTAATTAGCCGGAGCCATCCCACTACTGTTGTCATCGCTGCTGCTTAAATGAGGGGGGCTGGTCTCATTTTGAATCATCATCGTTAAGCTGTTGACCAAAAGGATGCGCTCCTGCTGCTGGCGGTTTAAATAAAGCTGATAGTTTATTTCTGCCAGTAACACGGCAATTTCTTTCTGAACCGTTGCCGGCGATGCCTGATTGAGTTGGTTCAGCCATTGCGTTTGCTGGCCATCATTTTGATTGTCCTGATCAGGATTATAAATCCGCCAGCTGGCCATTTTAAACTCTTCCAGTGCCTGACTGGTTTTATTGCTTCGTCCTTGCCCTGTGCTGAAATCCTGCGGCATGCGCTTGGACATCAGATAGTACAGGTTGCTGAGTCCGGCGGAGGTTCTGGCCGTACTGACGCGTAATTTAGACAAATAACTGGAAATGGTTGCCTGGGCTACTTTCCGCATTTCTGTGGTAACGCTTTTATCTTTTGATGTTGCCTGACTATAAAGCTGATCGTAAGTCCTTAAGTTAGGCAGGGCTTGAGGAGCCACCTGTCCTGATGCATAAAGGATAAAATTATTGGCCAGCTGAGCCTGAGATTTGGCGGTAAGCCCGGCGGCTTTCTGGTTTTCTTCGTTCGTAGAACTGCCTTCCGATTGCGTGGAGTAAAGTAAAGGCGCGAGCAGGTTGTTGCCATTCAACTCCATGGCATATTTTTGATTGTATTGTCCGGTAATGTAATCATAGGTTCCGGGGATAGTGCCGATAATTTGTTCCATGACGATGTCTGAGGTCATGTATTTACAATCATTATTATAATTAGTCCCCCAGTAATCCATGCAATAACTGTAATCAGGCGTCGAAAGAATATTAATGACGGCCTGGCTGACCGGATCCTGTTGGTAGGGCTTTTGATCCATTAATATCGAGACGGTGACACTACCCTGATTGCTACTGGAAGGTGTAGAGAATGGCGGATTTTTGAAGGTATAATTTCCCCAGGCATTCAGAGATGAAGACAGCCGATCACCTTGTGGAACAAAATAGGGGGCGTTTTGCATTTGTACGGCGTTAACCGGGGTAGCCCCGAACAAAGAATTGTATGAATAGACTTCATTGATCTGCGTTTCGTTGGGATTTAACAGCGCAGTGATACGTTTTACAGGTTCCTGATCCAGGTCAAAGCCCATATATAATGCGAATCGTTTAAAAAGCTTGATGTAATATTCCATGCTGTTGTCGACATTCTGCATGTGATTGTCTATCGACTTCTGATAACGGTATCGGTCTTCATTTCGGGTAGGAACGCTACTCCAGTCAACCGCCATGGCAGCGATAGGCGAGGTACAGATAATTACAGCCAGGCTGCTTTTTAAAAATAATTTCATCATTCTTCCCCTTCGAGTGCGCTAAGTACCAATTGCAAACGTTGTTTTGAAAAAACCCTGGACAGCAAACGCAGGCGTTCAAATGCAATATTTCGTTTAAGAAAAAAACCGGCAGGATCTTCGGCGCTAAGCGTTGATTGTTCAGCATGCATCAATACTTTCGAGGCCGCACCGGGATGGGCAACATCCAGCGCCTGTAATAATCTTAAATTCCGGCTGGTCTTGATATTGCCTGCCAGTCGAATAAATTTATCTTCCTCGGCAAGAAGCCCAAGGTCGACATTGTCCAGATCATCAAGTTCTTTGCCGAGTTTTTCCATGGCAGATTCCAGCTCCGGATCCCCATCCAGCGTCCAGTTTTCGACGCTTTCAAGAAAGGTGATCACCCGGTAAATGCTGGGGTCAATGAACTCATACCAGTACTGTAAGGAAGCTTCATGGCTTAAATCAGTCATTTTTTACTCTTTTTTTACTCTAAATTGTATTGATGGACAGCCGCTTTTCTTCCTACTATAGTATAATAAGTTAATGAAAAAAACAGGCAAGTTTCTGTAAAAATTATGAAAAAATCAAAATCTAGAACAATGAGGGTCCTCACCAGCATCATTAATGTCCGCTCCTGGATTGATTACGACAGGACCAGGGACTCGCTTAAATACCTGCGGGACGGGTTTAAAAAACTTTTTGTTCCTCAAATTCATGCGCCTGAAAAAGACTTCGAGGATGTGGTTAAAGAAAAAAAACTCACAGAAGAGGATTTACAGAAACAACAGAAAGCTCTGAAGCTAAACAGTTTGCTCATGCTGCTGTTTGCCGGGGCTGTGTTTGTATATTTCCTTTATAACTTGATTCATTTATACATTATGGCAAGCCTTCTCAGCCTGGTGGTGACCGGTTTAGGGTTGGTTCTTGCTTTTCGATATCATTTCTGGGCCTTTCAGATTCAGCAACGGAAATTGGGATGCACTATAGGCGAATGGTACAGAGTTGGCTTAAAAGGTGAAAAAGAATGAAGAGACTCCTGTCAATATTTTTTCTGCTATTCCCATCTCTGGTGCTTGCCGCCAGTGACAGTTCTTTAAGTTTTACTCCGCCTGAATCCGATTATTCGGTGGTGTTCCTGGGCAATTTATTCGGTTCGGTCGGCGGTGTTCTGCATGGTAGCGGCGGTCAGATTATCGGGGTCATCTTCTCAGTTTTTAACTCCGCGGTGCTTGCTCTGGGTGGTATCATCATCATGTACACCCTGATTGTTTCAACCATGAACACGGCTCATGAAGGTCAGGTTTTAGGGCAGAAATGGTCATCCATCTGGATTCCTGTCCGTTCAACTGCCGGCCTAGCTTTATTGATCCCCAAAGCCTCCGGTTATTGCCTTATGCAGGTTTTTGTGATGTGGATTGTCGTGCAGGGGGTTGGTGCTGCAGATAAAATCTGGAACGCAGCGCTCGATTATTTGAATAAGGGCGGCGTTATTGTCAAGGCTGAATTTACAAACCCTCTCTCTATCACCGGGCAACCGCTGGACGTTGCAAAAGGAGCTTCGGTGATTCTCTCGGGTCAGGTTTGTATGCTTGGCTTGCAGACGGCCTTACGCAATCAGCGTGAAAATTACATGAACATGAAGCAGCAGAAGGCCGGCCCCTGCTACGGTGAACCTTCTGGATACATGAAAACATTCTGCGACAATGCTGTTCCTGATTTTTTAAGTTCAGTTAATGCCGTGTCCAAGATGAATGAAACATCTTCTTCGAGGTTAAATACAAGCGGCAGCCAATCCGGCACCAGTACCGAGACCTACCAGCTCAATATGCCTAATTTTCCCGCTGATTCATCCTATAGTTTTTTAAACGGTATTTGCGGAACAATAAAATGGGCCGGATTTTCAGATCAAGACTACAGCAATATGCAATCGGTTGCCGGAACCTCGAATCTGGAAACGATCAAGATGTCGAGAGCCATCGGCATTCAGGCAATGTATTCGACTTTGCAGAATGTTGCTCAGGTGATGGTAAACAACGATCCGAAATTACAAAGTAATCCTAAAGAAGATCAATCCGAGAATTACTCGCCTGTTGCAGAGGAGCAGTTTGGGATTCCCTACACGCTCTCCGGAAATGTCTGTTCCGGTAATAATGAGCCGGCGAATGATCCATGCGTGACCTGGAATCCGATTTCTACGGGCTCATCGGAGAGTAACAGAGCATTATTCAATGGCGGCGAGTTTATGGGCGCCATTCAGGATTATAATGGCATCATGAGACCGGCGATGAATCTTATGAACCAGTATTCCAGTAAGAGTCAGGATCAGGATGCGAGACTTTTTATAAAATCTGCCGAAGCCCAGGGCTGGATGATGGCTGGAAGCTACTTTTTTGATTTGGTTCGTTTAAATGGTTCATCGGCCCCGTCATCAACTGATTTCGACCAGAATTCACAAATGGGCGAGAGTGTATTCAACACCCAGCAGCTGTTGGACGCATTCGGTACGACAGGACAGTGCCAGGGCGATTATATTCAACTTTGTTACTGGTTTAACAAGGATTCAACAAAACTGGATAACCTGGTCAATTTAATTAATGGGAATGGTTTATCATCTACACCGATCACCTTACCCCCATTCAGTGCAAATGTTGTAAAACCCATCAAAACCGTTGGAGGTCAGCAGGCGTCTACGACATATGGCTTTATTACGAATTCCGTTTGTATGACCACGCCAGGCCAGCCTGGCCTTGAAACGACCTATCAATTACCCACAACCTTGGATGTTGCGATTGATACAGGCCGGATGAGGATGCCAAAAGCGAAATTTAGTTGCGGCCGGATGAATATTATCGGCTGTCTGGGTAAACTCATGGGAGATGTATTATATAATGATATTTTCCTGACAATATATAATTTCCTGCTGGATACCTTTCAGGATATGATTGAATCGATTGTCATGGGATTTATTTCAGTTCCAATTCAGGGCATGATGCTTATCTTTAGCCAGGGGCTTGCAATTCTTAAAATTCCAGGAATCAACCCTGTCATTGCTCTTGCCGATATGGGGATTGCCTATATCAACTTTGCTGCAAATTTATGGCTGATGTTGATGTTCCAGGCCATTGCCGCATCAATATTATTCATTATAGGTACGTTCGTTTTCGCTTTGCTTGCCATGGGAATGCCGCTATTGATAGCCTGGACCGGGGTTATGGCGTCAATAGGCTTTACAACGGCCTATTATGTCCCTTTGCTGCCTTATACCTTGTTCCTCTTTGGAGTGATGGCATGGTTGATGGCGGTTGTTGAGGCCATGGTTGCCGGGCCGATTGTTGCTCTGGGAATAACGCATCCGGAAGGCCATGATGCCTTTGGTAAAGGTGAAAGTGCCATTATGATCCTGCTGAATGTCTTCTTGAGACCTTCTATGATGATCATCGGTTATATCGTAGGTATTTCATTATCCTATATCACGGTATGGATGCTGAACGCAGGGTTTGGTCATGCCATTTCATTCATGACGGATAACCTTGGAACAACCGGAGGAACCGGGAAGCCTAAATTTACTTATGAGGTTAAGGCCGGAGATTTCTCAGACGTCATCCCTGAAACGGGCTTGAAGGATAAACCCGTGACCGGAAACATGGTTCCTGAGGCCTCAGCCAGTGATTACGGGATTCAGTATTCTAACTGGGCGGCGATTTATGCATACTTCTTCTCCGTTTTACTTTATACCTCGGCTTATCTTGTCATGGTACAGAAGTCGTTTACCTTGATTGCAAACCTTCCTGATCGCATTTTAAGGTGGCTGGGATCTCAATCTGAAAGTTATGGCGGTGAAACCGCGCAATGGGGCGATGAGATGAAAGGACAGGTTAAAGATGCCGGCCAGGCTTCATCTAAAGAACAGTCCAACGTACAGAAACAGGCTGTTGGTAATGTGGCCGAAGCTGCTGATGCTCTAAAAGGTAAGGCACAAGGCGGATCGAGTAGAACTGATGAGTTTGAAGCATCCGGCGGTGGCGGAGGCGGCGGAGGCGGCGGTGGTGCTGTCTCTTATACACATCTGACGCTGCCGACGATCTTACGCGTGTAGATCTCGGTGGTCGCCGTATCATTAAAAAAAAAAAAAAAAAAAA
>FYBJ01002151.1_pt2 | contig 18112 bp, 19 predicted proteins | sample 1134611 | NCBI WGS metagenome assembly FYBJ01 (sample SAMEA104116008, study PRJEB20421) | marine metagenome | isolation source: marine | reverse complement strand
TCTCGTGGGCTCGGAGATGTGTATAAGAGACAGCACCTTGTCCTTCTTCACCAGATGTTATTCCTAATGAATTTATTACCAACTGGGATGTTCCGGTTGGATTTTTAACTATTATTATGCCTTTTGGTACTAGCTCTAAAAATTTTGGAGTTGAAATAGATTGGGGTGATGGTAGTGAATCTGAAACTTACACCGGTGACGGCTCTACTCCTCCCGAACATACTTACGCTTCTGCTGGAGAGTACTCCGTTAAAACAACTTTAATCAATAACGGTTCTGTCATGCCTGTACTGAGTGCTTTGGCAGATCCAACTAAATTTACTTCCTCCTTTGTCAGTGTTTTTCAAGCAGGTAAACCGGGTTACACTGTAGAATCCATGAATAGTGCTTTTTCTGGTGCTACAGAATTTGATTTTATAGAGAACACTCCGTGGACAAATAAAGTTACAAATATGAATAACACTTTCTCTGCTTGTCCTCTCTTTGATTCACCGATAAGAAATTGGAATGTTTCTAAAGTTACTTCTATGAGTGGGATGTTTAATGGTGCCACTGTTTTTAACAGACAGTTAAATTATTGGGATGTTTCTAAGGTTCGCAATATGGAAAGTATGTTTGAAAGTACGGCTAATTTTGATAAACCTTTAAATTTATGGAATATAAGTAGCGTCACAAATACAGCTAGCATGTTTAAAAATTCTGTTAATTTTAATCAAGACATAGATGTTTGGAATGTGGCCAATGTTATTAGCTTCAATCAAATGTTTTCGGGAGCACTAGCCTTTGATCAATCTTTAAACTCTTGGTCGACCAGTAATGTCAATGACATGAATAGTATGTTCATGGATGCTATAAATTTTGACCAAAGTATTTCAAATTGGAATACAAGTAATGTCCTAGACATGGGTCAAATGTTTATGGACGCTGCTGTATATAATCAAAATATGAACACTAGCGGTAACCAGTGGAATGTTAGTAAAGTTACAAATTTTTCTTCTATGTTTGAAAGTACTACTTCAACTCTTTTTAATGGCACCTTAAACGATTGGTTTTTACTTGCAACAGGAGTGAACTGTAGCAAAATGTTTAAAAATGCCACTGCTTTTAATCAGTCTCTAAACACTTGGGTTCCAAGTGGAGTAGTTAATATGTTCGAAATGTTTTATGGCTGTACTATCTTTAATGAAAGTTTATCAGGCTGGGATACAGGAAATGTTACTAATATGTCTTATATGTTTTATGAGTGTGAAGCCTATAATCAAGCCATGGATACTCCTGGTCCATGGAACGTAAGTAACGTTACTGATTTTTCTCATATGTTTGAGACGGTCTCAACTTCAGTATTTAATGGTTCAATGAACAATTGGACTTTAACCGCCAGTGGGGCAGATTGCGAAGCTATGTTCAAAAACGCTACTGTCTTTAATCAACCTTTAGGTACTTGGACTACGAGTGGAGTAGATAATATGTTTGAAATGTTTTATAGATGTACTGTCTTCAACCAAGATTTGAGCACCTGGAATACTACAGCAGTTACCAATATGTCTTACATGTTTTATGAGTGTGAAGCCTATGATCAAAGTATGAATGATTGGGTGGTAACTAGTGTCACCGACTTTTCTCACATGCTAGAAACAGTCTCGACCTCGTCTTTTAATGGCACGATAAACAATTGGGCTTTAACCGCAACAGGAGCAGACTGCGAAGCTATGTTCAAAAACGCCACTAATTTTAACCAATCTTTAAGTACTTGGACTACGAGTGGAGTAGACAATATGTTTGAAATGTTTTATAGGTGTACTGCCTTCAATGGAGACGCTAGTACTTGGGATACCGCAGCTGTCACCAATATGTCTTATATGTTTTATGAGTGTGAGGCCTATAATCAAAATATGAATACTTCTGGTAGTGTGTGGGACGTAAGTAGTGTCACTGATTTTTCTCATATGCTAGAGACAATCACAACATCAGCTTTTAATGGTACAATGTCAGGATGGACCTTAACTGCAAGCGGAACTAACTGCGAAGCCATGTTCAAAAACGCCACCGTTTTTAATCAACCTTTGAGTACTTGGACTACTAGTGGAGTAAACAATATGTTTGAAATGTTTTATAGGTGTACTGTCTTCAATGGAGACGCTAGTACTTGGAATACAGCCGCAGTTACTAATATGTCTTATATGTTTTATGAGTGTCAAGCCTATAACCAAAACATGAACACCTCTGGTGGCGTCTGGGACGTAAGTAGTGTTACTGATTTTTCACATATGTTAGAGGTGGTCTCAACCTCGGCCTTTAATGGCACAATGACGAATTGGGCTTTAACCGCAACAGGAGCTAACTGCGAAGCCATGTTTAAAAACGCCGTGTCTTTTAATCAATCTTTGAGTACATGGACTACTAGTGGAGTAAACAATATGTTTGAAATGTTTTATGGTTGTGAATTTTTTAATGGTGATGCTAGTACATGGGATACATCTGCAGTAACGAATATGTCTTATATGTTTTATGAGTGTAAAAATTACAATCAAGATATGGACAACGCCGTGGATGTTTGGAATGTTAGCAGTGTTACAGATTTTTCTCATATGTTTGAGGCATTAACAACCTCAACTTTTAATGGCACAATGACTGGATGGAATTTAACTTCAACAGGTGCGAATTGTGAAGCTATGTTTAAAAATGCTGCAGCCTTTAACGCAGTGCTTGGGAGCTGGAATACAAGTGGTGTTGTTAACATGAATAGTATGTTTTTCGGATGTACTATTTTTGATAGTGACATTACTTCTTGGGATGTGAGTAATGTTACGGATATGAGTAATATGCTTCAAGGAGCACTAGCCTTTAGTAAAAATTTAAATACATGGGACTTTTCTTCTGCTATAAATACAGCAGGTGGTTTTACAAATTTCTTAGGTACTGAAGACAGTAATTTTGCATTGATGGGTTTTAGTGATTCTCTAGTTTCCGCCTTGATAATCAAATTGAAAAGTGACGCGGATACTTTTGGATCTTTACCACAAACTCTCTCTTATAATGTTAATGTTGTTTTGACATCAGCTGCTGAGGATGATAGAACTGCTTTAATTCAAACTTATGGCTGGACAATCACCAGTATTGTTGCTAAATTTTTGGTTACTGGTCAGGACTCTGGACAAAATAATTTGACCTATTCTAACGACGGAATTAATTGGATATCTGCTACTACTGTGACTTTTGGAAATGGACAAATATATTTTGCAGATAATAATGGTGACAGATTTGCTGTAGGAGGAAACAATTTTACTGGGACAACTATTTATTATAGTGACAACAGACAAACGTGGAATACAGTTAGTGGAGCACCATTTTCTACTACAGAATGTGTACAATTGATGTCTATAGGAACTAATTGGGTAGCTGTTGGTAATGGTGTGGCTAATGGAGATAATATATACTATTCCACAAACAATGCTGCTACTTGGAGTTTATCTACAGGTGCAACTTTTGGTTTAAGAAACGGCAATGGTATGTATGGTATTCCAGGAGTTTGGGTAGCTGTAGGTACATCATTCGATACTACACCAACAATATCTTATTCCACAGATCAAGGTGCGTCTTGGACTTATGGTACTGGAAATCCTTTTGGAAGTAGTGGAACTCATTTTGGAAGACAAATTTATTATGCAGATGGAAAATGGGTGGCTGTAGGAGCAGGTATTTCAGCATCTCATATTTGGTATTCTACAGATAATGGAGTGAGTTGGCTAACCTCAACAGGAAATCCTTTTGGGACAAATGGTAGTGGTTTTAGTGTTTTTTATGGTAACGGAAGATGGGTGGCTGCTGGAGATGGTGATAGTGTTGCTAACATTTGGTATTCGGATGATGGTATAGCATGGACTGCTTGTTCGGGTTATACTTTTGGCACTGGTTCAGTTGTTTTTCCAAGAGGAAGTGTAAGATATGCTGCTGGAAGATGGGTTGTGGCAGCCAATGGAGAATTTTCGAATTTAGCTTATTCAAATGATGGTATAACTTTTTCTCAGTGCTCAGGTGCAACTTTTAGTACTGGTGAAGCAAGATCTGTTTTTTACAGGAATGGAAGATGGATTGCGGCAGGAGATGACCCTTCCGATAACAACATTTCATATTCTGATGACGGAATAAACTGGACTTCTTGTAGTGGTTATATGTTTAATTCTGGAAAAGGGAATTATACATTTGCTGCTTAATTTTTAAATTACACGTATATGTGTTACACATATAAAAAACTGAAGAAAGTTAGTACCTCGGTCCAAAACTTGGTACATTTCCTTCCGGAAAATAACCCTGTCTACCCTTACCGGAATTGTCAAAAGAATAGTCATAGATGGGTTTTTGTTGTTTATTAGCCATCCACTTTTTAGCATCGTGTTCATTTTTTTGAATTTCATAGTCAATCTGTGATTGAGTCATGTAACCACCACTATGTCCAGGAGTAACCGAAATTGTATGTGGAGTGTCTCGAGCAATTCGAACATTTGGATTGACTTTAGCATTTTTCTCAAACGGAATATTTTTTTCTAATTTTTGAGAAATGTTTTCTCTTTTACTTTGTAATTTTATATTTTGGTTATCCATTGGTTTGTTATAAACAGCTGATGTATTTTTTTCTGTTTTTATAGGTTGCAAAGAACTCTTCTTATCAAGATGAATTTCTTGGTGTTCAACTCCCTTAGAAAAAACACTTGTTACATCGGCTTGTACTTTAGAAGGTTGAAGTGCACTCTTGATGTCAAGTTCAATTTCTGGGTGGTCCATGTGCCCAGCAAAAACTGAAGTTACATTTTTTTCCACACGACTTGGTTGTAGAGCACTTTTCGTATCTAATTCTATTTCTTGATAGTCCATCCTAGAACCAAAAACGCTAGTTACATCTTTGACGACTTTACTAGGCTGCAGTACACTCTTAGTCTCTAAATGAACTTCTTGATTTTCTAAAGGTCTATTAATAGGCAAAACCTTACTGGTTTTGATATTTTGTGGATCATATTTAGCATCGAGTTTAATATTATCTTGATTTACATCAATGGGTGTAGTGTATTTTACATTTTTTCTGGCGTCGTATCTAATAGATGCATCGTATTTGCGAGGTTTGTCTTCGACACGAATGTCAAGTGGCTTTTCAAAGGGTACGTCCTTAATGTTTGTTAATTCGTTGATGTTGTACTTTTTATTTAATTTTACATCTGGTTGGTCTGGAGTAGTTTGGTAGTCAAATGCTTTACTAGTTTTAACACTGGGATGAGGAATAGTTTCCTTTAAATCTGGTACAACATCCATATCGGAAGGCAAGTTTAAAATTGTGCTATAATCTTGAGGTAATTCAAATTCAATATTATCTCTGGGCTTGTAAGAGGCTCTGTTATTTTTTAATTTTCCGCTGCTAGTAATTAAATTATCGACATTGGGGTGGTGAGTACCTAGATGTTCCATAGTACCGGCTTTGCCTACTTCAACATCAACATAATCACGGGGTTGGTTTTGTACACTTCTTTCAATTTTATGCAGGAGTTGTGTGTTGGGGCGAAAGTTTTTGTTGACTTTGGGTGTGTAAGATTTTTTGGGAGGATTAACTGCACCACGGTTCACAGGGGTCACTAAATCTGAGAGAAAGGCTTCATCTAATTCTGTTTCAAGAATGATATCTCCCACATCAACGTGTTCAACTTTTTTGGTTTTTATAGGTTTGGGTTCTGCTTTTGTTATTACGGGATGTACAGGAGCTTCTGGTACATCAATTACTCTCGATCTGCGATTAGAATACATTTATTCTTGTACTTTATTTTTTATCTTTTTTTTAAAATATACAAAGTTGGATATATAAAAGTTAGAGTATATAAATGAAGGAGCATTTCGATCTTACACATGTAAATAGAATGTTGAAATCATTTATTGTATACGCCAAATCTATTAATAAAATAAATAGTTCTTTCAAAAAAAGTGAAAGAAAAATACGGCAACCAATTTTTCCTTCTGAAATTTCAGAAAATATAGCTAAATTGGCTATCGTGAAATCGGAAGAAACACCTGTCATGTGGAATATAAAAAGAGGAGATCTCCACACAGGAGAATCTAAAATTGAAGTTAAAGGTTTTTCTTCTAAAGCTCCAATAACTTTTGGCCCAAATCAGAGATGGGACTATATATCTTTTGTCGATTGTACAGATTATAAAAATTACAATTTTACAGTTTACTTGTCTAAGATTTCTAATCAACATAAAAAGTGGCGATCTTTGCCTGTCACAACACAAGAAACATACTATAAAAAATGTGCCAAAGGTCAAAGTCCTAAAATTTTATTTAAAAAAATTCAAAAGAGATTACAAGGTAATATGATTACTGTTTTTAAGGGGAATATTTGTTCTCTCCTTTAAAGGCAAACATCCACATATTGCCTTTACAAACCTTGATAAGTTCCTGTTCCATGTCATTAATATCTGACATAGAATATTCTTTTTCATAAATACTATTTACCTCAGGATAAATAGTTTCGTTAATTCTGACTGCTAAATAGTAGGCAGTCTTGTATAAAAGATTTTCATATTCCACTTTTAGAGAATATCTATTTAGATAACAAACCATATAATTTATGGCCAAATTTATAGTCTCTCTACAAACTCTTTTTCCATCGGCGTAGTTTTCTAGTTTTTTTAGAAGCCCTCGCCATCTGTTTGTAGAGAGTTGTTTAAAAGCGGCTTTAAATTTCTCTTTTTTAATTTCGTATTCTGACTCTTTCAAATCTAAATTTTTAGAGATGTGTTTAACAGAAATTCTTTCTGTTGGATCAAGGACTACACACTGTCTGATGATGTCACAATAGGGACTGTTGTGTGTGGTATAAATTTTTTCAATCCAAGATTCATTAGAAATGGTTTCTATAATATTTTTATATTGTTTAGACTCGCTCTTGTATGGAGTAAATAAAAATCTTTTATAAAATATTTCATAGAGTACACAGCCTAAAGACCAGGAGTCAACTTTGTACATATCTATTTCATTATATTTTTTATTGATTAAAATTTCTGGTGGACGGTAAGGTGCACTAACAATTTTGACTGTACTGGGGCTATCGGTGGCAAATCTTCCCAAACCAAAATCGCACAATTTTACCTCTTTATTTTCACTGTTTAGTAAAATGTTTTCTGTTTTTAAATCTCGGTGGCAAATACCTATTGAATGTAAAAAATTAAGACCAGTAACTATACCAGAAATAATCCATTCATGGTCACCACTTTTTCTTTTTTTGTGGAGATGATTTTTTAAATTTATTTCACAGAACTCTAAGTGTATAATTAAAGATTTATGTTTATTAAATTCCATTCCCAAAGGGCTAACAATGTTAGGGTGACGAGCTTCTTTTAAAGCAGCAAGCAAAGACATTTCCCTTAAAGTTCCTGGATGGTGTAAATCGTCCTCATCTTTGTTAGTGACTTTGCAAGCGTACTCTTTATTTTTATATTCAGCTTTAAAAACTTCACCATAAGTGCCAGAGCCTATGACATCTTTAATGTGCATGTCATAAAATTTTAATTCTGAATAAAATAGATTCATTTATACTCTCTCTTTTCTTTTACTTTTTTTCTCTTCTTTAATCTTCACTTTCTTGTTCTTTGGGTGATTCCACGAAACAATTTTCAAAATCATCCTGCAAAACATCACAATTATCTCTTTTTTCCCACATACCTATACAGTCTTCTAAAATGATTTTAGCTAGTCCGTCACATTTTTCGCTTTTTTTATAAGAATCCCAAGTTAAAGAATCTAAAAATTTCTTTTCGTGCTTCTCACCTATAAATGGATCTTGACTAAAGGCTAATTCGACGGGTGGAATAAATTTATTTTCGTTTCTCTCTGAGACCATAGTCTCAGGTATTTTTCTCTTAGGCAACAAAAGACTTTCTAAACTCATGTGTTCAAAAGACATAGTTTTAGAGAGAGTTATTGTTAAAACTGCTGCTATAATACTTCCCACAAATAAAACATACATACCTAAAATATTGATAGATTTCATATTTACATAAGAAAAATTTCATATTTTTTAAATACGAAAATTTAATTTTTTAAACTATCACACAATTATATTACTGTAATATGTATCTATATATTTTTTTTCTTTTTCAATATATTTTTTCATAGCTTTTAAATCCTTTTTATATTTTTTTAAATCAGGAATACTAATATCTTGTTTTCTATATTTTTTTTTAATATCATCAAAAGTATTTATTTTATCTCTAACTAAAAAACTTTTGTCTTTATTAATCTTATTAAGCAATACTCCAATTTTACATTTCATTTCTTCTTTTCTGGTTTCTTTTTTTTTGAAAAACATTTTACTTCAAAGAGATGTTCTCTTTATTTTTCACTTTTACCCACTCATTAAAGCCGGAGCAGCCGCACTCCAAGGGTCTAAAACAATAGGCTTTTGTTCTAAACACTTAGAAATTTTTCTTGATAAAAAATTCTTGTGAATAACTACTTCCATCACATTGTTTTCAAACCAATCAGCAGTGGCACAAAAGAAACCATCCTGACCTGGGGTTTCGTTATCTAAATAACCCCAACTATTCTCTACCTGAAAATTTAAAACTTTACCTTTATGTTCCTTATTGTAACCCATAAAAACCATAGCATGACAGCCGGAAGTTTGCCAAGAGTCAATTTTGTCTCCTTTGCTTATAGGGTAATCCTTTCCAAAAAGTAGAGATCTGTCTGTAAGTTTTTCGTCAAGAGACATATGGAAAAAATTACAACCTTTAGTTACGTCTCCAGAAAACCAGACAGGAACCATTCTATCAATAGACTTTACAGTATGTGTAATTAATTCTTCGATTGGTAAATTAATGAATGTTAAATCCGAACTCCCTTTAATATTTTTTGTATTGTGTACCTGATATTTTTGATAAAATTTAAAACCCCGGGCAGGTATATTTGATAAAATTACAAAATCTTCTGGGTTTATAGTATTCATCTCGGAGAAATTGGGTTCTGGTATTTTTTCTGCCACAAGCCCCGTATTGTCTATGAAAAATCCCAAACTTTTAAAGATAAGTTCCGTGAAAGATGCGGGGGTTAAAGAAGAATTTGCGAGAGAATGTCCGTCTTTGTCTGTGTAAAACCAAGTGAACTTCTCGGGTGGATTGCCTAAAAACATAACCAAACAATTATGAATTCTTTCTATGGCTTTATCTTTTATTTTTTGTTTTTCTTTGGGGTTATTTTTCATTTCAAAGACTGTACTAATTACAATATTTTCTAAGGTAGTATTCATTAATTCTGAATCAACAGAAGAAAAGGTTTCACTCATTGCCGATTTAGGAACAACACCATACTTTTTAACCAAGTTAACAAACATGTTCCACCAGCCACCGTCAGACATAAAGGCTTTGGTATAAAATTCTGTTAGTTTGTCTTTGTCTATTTTGTAGATTTTTTCTGGATCTTTTAAAAAATATTCCAAAAAAGTATTGCATCTTTCTAACCTATCGTAAAAATTTAAATACGTTTCTGAAAATTCAAAATTTTCCATATTAAAAAGTTTAATAACTGTATGGCGAAAAATATTCAAACCAGCAAACATCCAACAGCGCCCACTTTGTTCTTGGTTAGTAGCTTTGACATCTTTCTCTTTGAGAGTTTTTAAAAAAATATGAGTAATGTCACCAAGCCTTTCGGAATCGACACTAAGGAATTCTGGACCAACAGAAATGACAGAGTTCCTCAATAATCTTAAATTATCCGATTCCTTAAATTTTTTGTTTAGAGAGCGTAAATATTCAGTATTTAAAACAGAATTTTTATCGTCTTCTACACAATAGTCAAAAGTTCTTTTTTTCATTTCAAATACTATACTTTTTAAATGGATAAATCTATTGATGATTTGATTAAAGAAGAATTGAAAACCCGTCAAAAGTTATCCGATTCTTACCAGAGAAATATCGCTAAAACAACACAAGATAAAAAGTATATTTCTAATATACTGAAACAGTTAGATAATTGCGAACATTCATTGCTAATGCTAGAACGTTTGAAAAGAATTTTTCAAACATATCAAGGCAAAAATCCAATTTATCCTATGCAAGGAGAGGATCTTTTGGTGATGATTAAACTTTTAAAAAAATTAAAAATTGAGTATGAAACTGTTGAACAAAATAAATCTCCTGTACCTATAGACGAAACAATTTGGAGTACGGGAAACACTCTACTTATTTTTGACTTACAAAAAAAACTAGGCGACAGTTGGCAATTTTTGAAATAATTTCCGGTACGTTAAAGTATACTTAATATTATGCTGCATGAATAAACATACTCTTAAGAAAAAATGTAAATGATATTTAAAAAAATGATTGTTTTTCAAATGGAAAGGACGACCTTGATTTTAATAAGTATTGTTGTTATTGCAATTATAGTTTTAGGAATTTTGGGTATAGTTTACTACTTTAAAAATAAATCTGTAACATCTGCTGCCACACCCAAACAACAACCTCCAGTCAAAGAGGAAAAATTAAAAATTAAAGACGACAATAAGCCAAAATCTGTAGTGACATTTGAAGAAATTCAAAATGAGGATGAACCCTTTGAACTCGACGATCCCGATGAGAGTGATCAGAGGGAAGACCCAGAACCAGAAATTAGAGAAGTTGATCACTCTGTTCATGAAGAATTTATTTCGGAGGAAACTTTACCAGAACCAGAAGAGTTTGAGCCTCACACAATTGAGAATTCTTACTACGACAATCCCTATTTTAAAGAACCAGAAAAATCCTATGGTTCCTATGCTAGTGTGGGAGTTAACTATGGACTACCAGATCCAGAAGAAAACAGAGACAACAACTTAAATTTTCAATTTTCTAAGAAGCACATTGATAACGAGGATGAACATAGTGAGTAAAGAAGAAGAGAGAAAAAAAATAAAAGTGAAGAGTAATTTAAAATGTCTTATTTTAAAAAAAGTATTTGGAGAAGTTATGAAAACTTCGATTTACAAAATTTTAAAGAAGGACACGGTTACGTCTATGTACCTCCAGAAATTGAATCAAATTTATACATTATTTATTTTCATGGTACTAATGGAGATGTCACTAAAGCCATAACTAGAATGTCTCCTATTCAACATCATAAAATATTTATAGAGTACCCTGGTTATTCAGATTTCAGTCGTTCTCTAATCTTGACTGCTGAATCTTTGCAAGAGGATATACAGGTTACTTTACAAAAAGTTTTTAATTTTATCCCTACTTCTAAAAGTGTTGTTCTTTATGGTCGTAGTATTGGTACTGGAGTTATGTGTCCGTATATAAAAAACTATTCACAAAGAATACAAGGTATCATATTAGAAAATCCATTTTTATCTTTAGAAGATATATTTTATTCTTACATAGGTGTACTGAGCAATTTTTTAAATACTGGCTGGAATTTAGCAACTAATGAACATATAAAAAATTTGAATATTCCAGTGCTGGTATTGGCTGGTGAACAAGATATGATCACACCTATTTCTCATGCTAAATACATATTTGAAGAATCTGTTTCTTCTGATGTACAACTTATTACTTATTGTCACCAAGCTCACTCTATAAAATTTAAAAAATTAAAAGAAGATGTAGATAAATGGTTGAAAGAACTGTTTTTTCAAAAAATATAAATTATACTTCGTAAATTCAAAATATGCGAAGATTATTAGTTACAGGTGGCTGTGGATTTATTGGTTCAAATTTTATAAACTTTTTTGCAGACAAATATCCTTATTTTTTAATAGTGAATATTGATATGTTAGATTATTGTGCTAGCATTTATAATATTGAGGAAAATATAAGAAAGTCGCCTAATTATATTTTTATTCATGGAGATATTACAAACCCAGATTTAATAAATGAAATTTTTAAAAAATACAGTATAGATTGTGTTATACATTTTGCTGCACAAAGTCATGTACAAAATTCTTTTCAAGATCCCTTTTCTCATTTAAAAGATAATATTCAAGGAACTTTAACTTTATTAGAATGTACACGTTGGTATAAAAAAATACAAAAATTTATACATGTTTCAACTGATGAAGTTTATGGAGAATCTTCTTTTAGTCAAAATGAAAACCCAAAAGAAGAGACAGACCCTATAAAACCTTCTAATCCATATGCTTGTACAAAGGCTAGCGCGGAACTTTTAGCTTTTTCCTATTATCAATGCTATAATTTACCAATTTTAATTACCAGAGGAAATAATGTCTATGGAGTTAACCAATATTCAGAGAAACTTGTACCAAGATTTATTAAGCAATTAAAACAAAATAATAAAGTAACAATACAAGGAAACGGTGAACATGTTCGTTCTTTTATGTATGCGTCAGATGCAGTTAGAGCTTTTGAGATACTATTTTTCAAAGGTAATATTGGAGAAATTTATAATATTGGATGTGATAAAGAACTGGAATATTCTGTGAAAGACATAGCACACTTTCTTATTAAAAAAATAAAAAATACAGAAGATTATGATCAATGGATAACTTATATAGAAGATAGGCCATATAATGACAAAAGGTATTACATTAGTAATACTAAACTTAAAAAACTGGGTTGGAAAAATCAAGTTGATATACATGAGGGATTGGATTATTTGTGCTCACTCTAACGAATGAGAGGTGCTCACTCTAACGAATGAGAGGTGCTCACTCTAACGAATGAGAGGTGCTCACTCTAACGAATGAGAGGTGCTCACTCTGCATCATCACTTTTCTTAGTTCTTTGCGAATAAGTGTATATTGGAATGACTACAGCTATAGCTACTAAAATTACAAAAATAGCCCAGACCGTGTAAGAATGTGGCGATAAATTCAAAAACATATGTAAGGGGGAAAAAGGTTCAGGGAACATTATTTTTATAATTATTCACTTAAAAATTTAGACTTAAAAATTTAAAAGTGAATAAATTAAAAAATGGCAAACCGCACAATAATATTTGTTTATTCGGAATTTCAAAATCAAAAACTAACTACTGAAATTTTAAATATTTTAGATCAATATGAACTAGGAATACACACTATTCAAGTGGACAGTCCAGAAAGTAGAAATATTATTAAAGATAAAGTCAAAAAAGTTCCCACTTTTGTAGTGAAAACCGGACAAACTAGAAACTATTATAGTTCGAGTAAAGCTTTGGATTTTATTACTGCCGTAGTTAATAGATATCCTGATAGAAAAATTCACTCTTCACAAGAAGAGGATGAGAAATTTCAAGAACCTGAAGAGGAATCTCTACAAGAGGAATTTCTACAAGAGGAACTCGAGGAACTCACTGAAGAACAAGAAGAACCACCTGAAGAACCTAAAATTAAAAAGTTTTCAAAACCTGCCAAACCCGAGAAAAAAGTAAAAAAGAAAAAGCCTGCTCCTCGGAGATCAAGAATTATTGAAGAAATAGAAAGTGAAGATACTAATAACTACTTCCCCTCTTCTGAAGATGAAGATCACACTAGTCTGTCAGAAGTAAAGGAAGAAAATACTTATGAACCAATCAGTGACGACGACGCTATAAGTGTTATTTATAATAGTGAAGATGACGAGGATTTAACACCATCAATTAAACCAAGTCCTGTTATGGAAATGGCTAAAAGAATGGCTGAAGCTCGTAAAGATATTAGAAAAAATCAGTTTCCGGGATTAGAAGAAACAGAGTAAAAACATTACACAAAAGTGTATCAAAAAACATTACACAAAAGTGTATCAAAAAACATTACACAAAAGTGTATCAAAAAACATTACACAAAAGTGTAATGTGTGTGTTTAATTTAAGTTACTATTATTTATACAATTTGATACCAACAGCCCATATGGTATGCAACAAATTCACTAGTGGTGATTTTGCGAAGTTTATTCCAAATATACTTTTTGGCTAAGCCACGAGTATTTAATTTTTTAGCATAAAAATGAGATCGACAAATAAATAAATATTTTTCTTCTCCCTTGAAAATCACAGGAGTTACTATTGTTTCGTTGTAAATTTTAGTACCCTTTGTGGCAAATATTCCATTAGCCAAGCTAGAGTTAGTTTGCAACATTTTTGTCCACTCCAAAAAGGTACCTTTGTAAATAATTTCTGGAGTAGTAGGATAAAGATTGTAAAATCTTTCCGGAGATCCGCTCTCAGAATATTTCATTAAAGCATTTTTTGTTTGCTTGCCTTCAAATTTTAAATATGGATAGGACTGTACCAAATTGGTAATTGTACCCAAGAGAAAATTGGTATCCTCTTTGCTTTGTGTCAAAAAAGCAGTCAAAGGTTCAGACAAAATAAAGCGAATCTTCCACATAGGATTTAAAACTTCTAATGTGTTAAAGTATTTCTCTTCCATACGCTTCTTACCTCCCAAAAACTTAAAAAGACCTAATGCATAATTCTCTTCAGTATTTAACTCTTCGTATACTGTTCTTGTCTTTACATCCTCTTCAAAAATATTAATCAAATCTGGCAAAGAACTGTGACTTGAATTAGTTGAAGTTCGAGAGAGTGGAAGAGGTTTAATAAACAGCGGAGAATCCGGTGTTTGAGGAACCTTTTTTGCTTGTGTAATTTTTTTGGGTGTCTCCGGTACTCGAGGAGTAAGTGAAGGAGGCACTAAAGGTGTGCGAAACCCTTCAAGGGTTGGCACTTCCGGAGTAGAAGAAGGAGATGAAAAAAAGATAGGGGGCCAAGGAAAAGGAGTAGAAGAAGGAGGCGAGGAAAAGTAGTTTTCCCCGTCGTCTTCTAAAGACTGAGAAGGTGTAAGAGGTGGCAAGTGATTAGAGGTGTTAGAAAAAGCCCCCGTGTTTGCAAAGGGAAAGTCCTCATCTTCACACATATTGATCAAAACAGAGTCGTTGTTGAGTTCTTCTTGTTTCACTTGCTGGTATTCGTACATGTTTGAATTTACTATTCTGAAAAAATAAATTAAAAATTCATTTTTGGATAGGCTTTATTCAGTGGCACCAACAATTATTTCATACGACTTACCATATGAAAATTCCGGAACCTCTAAACGATAACCTTTATTCTTTTCTGAAAAAAGATATACATGATCACCTGTTCTAAAACCCTCACGATATAAGTCAACATAAGTTTTGGAATTTGGAGAGAGATTTCCAATACGATTTGCACCATACCAAAATTCAAAGGGTATATTAAAATAGTTGGTGATGTACATACCAGTTTCCTTATCTTTGTTAACAGGAATAAACTTGGCAATTCCTAAATTAATAGTTTGTGTATTAGCATCTATTGTTTTTTGAAATAAATTAGCTCCTGTCTTACAATCGGCAATAACTAAAACATCTCCATTTTTGATAGGATTAAAATTGTCTTTTTTATACATTAACATTGACTGTCCTGCAGGTATTCTAGAAACTAAATTATCAGAAATTTTAACATCCATATGCACGGGACTGTTATTATTGACTTTAAAAAGTCTCTGTGAAAGTTTAGAAGTTTCATCGTTTAAAACAGAACATAACTCTTCTTTTTTGGAAACATAATCCTTACACAAATTAAAGTTTTCTTCTTTCTTTTTTTCTTGTTGTAAGGGAACCACCGGCGAAACATTAATTTCTAAGTAGTGAGGATTAAGACCTTTTTTACTCTTGGTTTTCACTGGGAGTGGAGACTTTTTTTTTCACCCTCCCGAGATGACTGGGTAACAGGTAAAATATTTTCTGGGCTCTTTGACCAAGAGGGTTTAGCGGAGTTCTTGTATTCAAATTCATTAGAATATAAGTCAGTTTGGGGAGAATAGTTTTCCATACGAATATCATCTATAGCACCTGTACTAACAAAAACCATTATGAAAATTAAAAATGTGGCAATGCCTAAAAAAATCCATGCTGGAACTGAAACATTCATTATTTACTTTTTCTTAAAAAAAAATATTACTTTTTAAAAGATTATTTATATGACTTATCATAAATGCTAAAAATTTTTCTTCTTATATCTTTAATTTTAGTATCGCTACTAGCTGCATGCTTAGCAGCCGTAACGGCAAACTATGCAAAAAAAGCTGGCAACCCCGATAAACACCCAGAAAAAAGATCAGAGGCTACAACCTTTGCTATTACCACAGCAGGAGTTTGTTTTGGTGCTATAATTCTTGTTATGTTATTGGAATTATTTAAGACCTATACAAAACAAAAAAGTATGAATAAAATAAAACCAAAAACCGTCGTAAAAAAAGCTCTGTAATAAATGGAAGATTGGTTAGTATCTATTTCTGAATCAGACAAATGTGATGCTCTTGCAGCTGTAGCTTTAATCAGCTTTACAGTCAATTTAATTTTTGTCTACTCTAAAAAAATACTTCGTCGTAAAAATGCCAAAATTGTACAGGCTCATAAATCAAATACGGAATATTTTTTAGAAAAAAATAAAAAGTTGAAAAAAATTAATAAGCGTCAGTCTAAACAATTACACAAATTAAATAAGATCCTTGACAAAAAGAATATTACACAGGAACTGCCCGCCGAAATGAAACTAACAATGTCTCTAACCGAGATCGAAGAGTGGAATAAGTTAACACCTGTTCAAAAATACATTTTTGTTAACGAGAAAATGTAGTCTGTGTACAAGAGTTTATTTGAGTTTTTACTTTATAAAGTGAAAAATGTATACCTCTAAACGAAGGTGTAAAACAAAAATATCATCACCAATATCACCACAAAAAATAAAGGCAGGAATGCCCAGTAAATAAGTGAAGGATCATAAGCTGATTGTTTTTTAAGTTTTGGCACAGAGTTCAGTTTAACTTGTGGATCTCCAAGTGGTAAAATTTGCCAAAAGACCATAGCACATCCCGCATGACGCCCATATTTTTTGTTGTTTTCTGAGAGATCTTCGCATTCTGCTGACTTACAATACATAGGCCCGTCACCATGAAAATAACCAGTTAAAAGCTCTGTAGAAAATTCAGATTTTGGGTGGTCTTTTAAAATTGGATAAGATTCTAAAGTACATCCATCATATTGAGATTTACTCAAATAATTTTTAGTTTTTAAATTTTTTAAAACAACAATATCTCCGTACTTTACATCAGAGCACCCTTCGACTGATTCACCTTCGTCACACACATCTTGCTTAGGATAAACTTTTTCCACATAAAAAGATGAGGCAGAATCTAATTTTTTTGGCATCTCAGAATCATGCAAAGTCAGTGGTAAAAACTCATATGTTTCAGTAAAAGAATTATAACTCAACGAGTACCATTCAGTGTCTTTAAAAAGTAAAAATCCTAAAAGCTTACCAGCCCCCAAATTTTCACGAGGTAAAACCTCCCCCAAAGAATTTAAACCAACCACAGTTAAAGCAGAATAAATATCTTCTTGTTCATCTTGCCATTTCATAGTAGCAATAAGCCGATTGTCTTCTAAAACATAACCTAATTTAGTACCAGTATGTGCATTAACCAAAATAGCATTGTCTTGGGAATCAACACTCCAAGATCTAAAAATATTAGTCTCTTTCTCCTTATTGACAAATCCTTGATTAATTAAACTCAATCTATTCATATTTTATTCTGTGGCATTTATTTATTTTCAATTTTTAAGATGAAGGAGACAATTCAAAAATTGCCGTTACTTGGTTTTCTTTTAATGTAGCATCTTCCACAGAGTTTATAACCAAAGGATCACCTAATGCGTCATATATTTGAAAATGAAATTCTCCACCTCCTAAATCTAAGGTTGTCGGCACGGAACTGGTCATCGAACGCAAATAAATCCAGGAAGTGCCAATGACTCTATCAACAGAGAGTATAAAATTTGATTTATTATAACCAGGTGTCGATGACCCATTAAGGAGTTTTTTGCGCATCGGGTCATCCGTATGAGAAATAGAAGCCATATAGTATTTCTCTGTTAAAAGTTCAGCTCGATAAGGAATAACAATATCAATTATACGCATATTGTATTTTCTCTTTGTTGAAGCAGAAGACTTGTACTTGGGCCAAGAAGAAGTAATTTTGTTACCGTATGCAAAATCTTCAACTTTAGGCCAGTCGTTCATATCTCGAAAAGTACTATCAATAACCTGTCTCTTATACACATCTCCGAGCCCACGAGACGGACTCCTATCTCGT
>FYBJ01000079.1_pt1 | contig 18137 bp, 18 predicted proteins | sample 1134611 | NCBI WGS metagenome assembly FYBJ01 (sample SAMEA104116008, study PRJEB20421) | marine metagenome | isolation source: marine | reverse complement strand
AAGTGTCGCCAGTTGTGGACCGATTTCAGAGAGACTCAGGATCTTATCGGCAATGCCAGCTTTGGCAATTGCCATGGGCATGCCATAAATAGTACTGCTTTGCTGATCCTGAGCCCAGATAGTACCACCGAGAGCGTGCATTTTTTTACTGCCATCACAACCATCGGCACCCATGCCGGTGAGAATAATGGTTAACGTGGTCGCAGGACAAATTTTACTGACCGAGGCCAGTGTCACATCAATACTCGGCCGGTAGGTTTCGGCTTCATTGCCACGTTCAATTTGCAGATATAAACGGCTAGCACGGCCTTTCAGTAACAATTGATTACCGCCGGGTGCTAAATAAGCGATGCCCGCTTGCAGCGTATCATTATTTTCAGCCTGTTTGACGCGGATCCGGCACTGGCTGTTCAGGCGCTCAGCAAAAGACGGTGTAAAAGTCGCCGGCATATGCTGCAGCAATATAATCGGATACGGAAAACTGGCCGGCAATTGTGTTAATACTTTTTGCAAAGCCACCGGTCCGCCAGTAGAGGTGCCGATAACCACCAGATCCAGTTTTTCCCTGGTGACGGGTTTAGTGACTGGTGAGGGCGCCGCCGGGGCGCTGGAGATATGCTGTGGCCGGGCATTGGTGGCCAGAAAATAAATCCGTTCACAGAGTTTTTGCCGTGCATCGGTTAAGTCTTCGAAACGTTTTGGCAAAAAGTCCATGGCGCCGGCTTCCAGCGCGTCCAGCGTCGCTTTGGCACCTTCGGTGGTCCAGGTTGATAACATTAAAACCGGTGTTGGCCGGCGGCACATGATCTGTTTGACCGCAGCAATGCCATCCATGACCGGCATTTCCAAATCCATGGTGATGACATCAGGCCGGTGCATACTGACTTGTTCAACGGCTTGCTGACCGTCGGCGGCAGTGGCGATGACTTCCAGGCGGGGATCGGCATTGATGATTTCCGTCAGCCGGCGACGAAAAAATGCAGAATCATCAACAATAAGAACTTTGACTGTCACGCTATCCCTTAATAACCGCGATGTGCATAAGCCGTCATCAATTCAGGAAAATCGAGGATCAGTGCTATGCGGCCATCCCCGGTAATCGTTGCACCAGCCAGTCCTTTGGTGCCGTGCAGCAACGCGCCGAGCGGTTTGATGACAACTTCTTCCTGACCAATTAACTGGTCAACCACAAAACCGACTTTACGAGTACCAACGTTGACGATAACTACATGCTCGGTTGCTGGTTTTTGACTATCATCAAAATGTTTGGTCAGCCATTTGCGGAGATAAAACAGCGGTAGCGCTTTATTACGAACCATCACCGTTTGCTGGCCATCAACCGTATTGGTTTTACGTAAGTCCAGATTAAAAATCTCGTTAACGCTGACCAGCGGGAAAGCAAAAATCTGATCACCGAGCATGACCATCAGCGTTGGCATAATCGCCAGTGTGAGCGGCACTTTAATCGATAAAGTGGTGCCTTTGCCAAGCTCCGACTGAATATCAATGACGCCGTTGAGCTTGGCGATGCTGGTTTTCACCACATCCATACCCACGCCACGACCGGAAATATCAGAGATTTCCTGCTTCATTGAAAAACCGGGCGCAAAAATCAGCGCAAAACATTCTGATTCAGTCAGCCTTGATGCCGCTTCTTCATCCATCATGCCTTTTTCAACAGCCTTGCGACGCAGCACTTCTGGGTTCATCCCCGCACCATCATCAGCAATGGTCAGCAGAATATGATCACCTTCCTGCGCGGCAGCCAGGACAATATTGCCGGTACGCGGTTTGCCAGCGGCTTCGCGGACATCAGGCATTTCAACGCCATGATCGACGGCATTACGGACTAAATGCACCAGTGGATCAGCCAGGGCTTCCACCAGATTTTTATCAAGATCGGTGTCTTCGCCGCGCAGTTCCAGGTTGATATCTTTTTTCAGGCTGCGCGCCAAATCGCGCACCACGCGGGGGAAACGGCCGAATACTTTTTTGATCGGCTGCATCCGGGTTTTCATCACCGCTGCCTGCAGATCGCCGGTAACCACCGCAAGGTTATTGACGGCTTTGGCCATTTCCTCGTTTTCAAAGGCTGCTTCCAGCGTATTAATACGGTTACGCACCAGCACCAATTCACCGACCATATTCATGATTTCATCCAGCCGAGCGGTATCCACACGCACACTGGTTTCGACGGTAGGGGCGGCGGGTTTGGCTGGGGCAGCAGCTTTATCGTTAGTGGGTTCAACGGTTTTATCGGCAGCAGGTTGGGCTGCTGGCGCAGGTTTAACTGGTGTTTTGGTGGTTTCGCTTGGCGCGACAGCGGCGGCTGCGGCCGGCGCTTTTTTCTTGCCCTGCAATTCGTCCAGCAGTGCTTCGAATTCTTCTTCGGTCATATCATCATCGGCTGCTGCCGTGGATGCCGCCGGCGTGGGAGGTGGCGGTTCGCTGGTTTTTGCCCCCGGTGCAGCGTTGCCATGCAACTGGTCCAGCAGGGCTTCAAATTCGTCATCAGTAATATCATCACCGGCCGGTTCGGCGGCGTCGGCAATGGGTTCTGGTTCCGGCTCAGGTTCTGGTTCGGGGACAGGTTCAGGCATAGTGGCTGCTGGCGTTGCATCAGCATCCAGATAAGCTGCTAATTGACTGAGAATGGCCGGATCGGCGGGGTTTGGATATTCACCGCTTTTTAACTCGGCAAACATGGCGTTAAGGCTGTCGAGCACTTTCAGGAAAGTGTCCATCATATCGGCATCGACTAGCCGTTCACCCTGACGCAGCAGGTTAAAGACATCTTCGCCTTTGTGACACAAGGCGACCATCGCATCCAGACTTAAAAAGCCGGCACCGCCTTTAATAGTATGAAAACCACGGAAAATGGCATTGAGCAGATCGCTGTCCTGTGGCTGTGATTCCAGCGCAACTAACTGTTCGTTGAGGCCGTCGAGAATTTCCTCGGCTTCAACCATAAAGTCCTGGAGAATTTCGTCATCAGTATCCCGCGCCATGTTCGCTTTCCTTTAGAAGCCGAGACTCGATAACAAGTCATCAACATCATCCTGGTTGTTCACCACATTCGCCTTTTTATCGGCATTAATTTGTGGTCCTTCAGCTTTCAACGGATCAACCTCAGTCGATTTAGTCGGTGTGGCTGATGTGCCGGCCAGTTTCACCAGTCGCACCAGATTATTCTCAACTTCTTCTACCAAACCGATGACCTGGCGTAAGACCTGGCCGGTTAAATCCTGAAAACCCTGAGCCAGCGTCACTTCCGACAGATTATGGTGGATCTGTTGGGCATGTGTGCTGACCGATGGCAGGTAGGCTTCGATTTCACGGCTTAATTCACGAAATTCCGTGGCGGACATTTCCCGATTGCGAAAGCGTTGCCAGCTTGCATCGAGTTTAGCGGCCGTTTTTTGTAATTCATTAGCGAGAGGTAACGTTTCGTCGATAAATCCCAGCGTTTTATGGGCGGCAGCTTCAGTCGTTTCAATGACATAATTGAGCCGATCGCGGGTATCGGGCATTTCTTTGTGGGTCAAATCCACCAAGCGGCTATCGACTTTGAAGTTATTCAGGGCATCGTGTAATTCACGGGTCAGTTTGCCGACTTCATGAAATAGGGCGGTTTCGCGGCTTTCGCTTAAACTGGCAAGGTGCTGTTTGGCAGCGGTTTCGTCATCTTGCTCAAGAGCGGCCAACAAGGCGCGCGCGGCTTCAATTTGGGCCGCTTTTGTTTCTGCTTGCATAAATCACCTTGTGGCGGGTTTACTGGGCGTTGATTCGTTCGAAGATTTTCTCGATTTTGTCTTTCAGTGTCGCAGCGGTAAACGGTTTGACAATATAGCCGTTAACACCAGCCTGAGCGGCTTCGATGATCTGCTCGCGTTTGGTTTCGGCGGTGACCATCAATACCGGCAGACTGGCTAAATTTTCATCAGCGCGCACGGTTTTCAGCAAATCAATACCCTGCATGCCGGGCATATTCCAGTCGGTGATCAAAAAATCGATACCACCGGCCTGTAAAATCGGCAGGGCAGTCAGACCATCATCGGCTTCCTGGGTGTTGTGAAAGCCCAGATCCCGCAGCAGGTTTTTGATAATCCGGCGCATTGTGGAAAAGTCATCCACAATGAGGATCTTCATGTTCTTGTCCAAAGTTATCCTCCCAAAATCACTGTAACCAGTCGCGCAGTTTACCGCGCAGCCGAACCACGGTCTGACTGTGGATTTGACTGACCCGCGATTCGCTGACGCCCAGCACTTCGCCAATTTCTTTTAAATTCAGCTCGTCATTATAGTACAGGCTCATCAGCAGCCGTTCACGCTCTGGTAGTGTGTCGATTGCTTGTGCCAGCGCTTGTTGAAAGCCATGGTTTTCGGTATCCGCTTCCGGTGAATCCGGCCGATCACCAAGACCATCCGTGTCAGCCAACTGGTGATCAGTCAGTTCATCAAGACTGAACAACTGATGTCCCGATGACGCCTGCAATTGCTGATGATATTCATCGGCGTCCATGCCCAAAGCTTTAGCGATTTCAGTATCCTGCGCCGGCCGGCCGAGTTGCTGTTCCAGTTGTTGCATGACTTCAGCAATTTCACGGGCTTTACGATGCACCGAGCGGGGCGCCCAGTCATTGCGGCGGATTTCATCCAGCATCGAGCCACGAATACGAATACCGGCATAGGTTTCAAAGCTGGCACCCTGACTGGCATTGTATTGTTGGGAAGCATCTAACAAGCCAATCATGCCGGCCTGAATCAAGTCATCGACATCAACGGTATGTGGCAACCGGGCAATCAGGTGGTAGGCGATACGCTTAACCAGTGCGCCATGCTGCTGAACCAGTTCTACCTGCGACTGGCCGTTGGCATATTGCTGGTAGACAGACACACTCATCATTACTCAGACGGCTTCCATGCTGGCACGGATCAGCCGTTCGACAAAAAACTCCATATGGCCACTAGGGGCTTTACTGACCGGCCAGAATTCAATTTTTTTGGCCAGATGCGCAAAAGCGGCAGCCGATTTACTACGCGGCATATAGTCAACAACACTGCGTTGCTTTTTAACAGCCCGGCGCAGATCTTCATCAAACGGCACGATGCCCATAAAGTCCAGCGTGACTTCCAGAAAACGATCACAAACCATATTGATTTTATCAAACAGCTCACGGCCTTCCTGCACATTGCGGCTCATGTTGGCAATGATATGAAAACGCTCAACGCCATGTTCGCGGCTGAGTAATTTAATCAGCGCATAAGCATCGGTAATTGAGGCCGGTTCATCACACACCACGACGATTACTTCCTGTGCGGCGCGGCTGAAGCTGATAACACTGTCGGCAATACCAGCAGCACTGTCGATCAGCAAAACATCAATATGTTGTTCAAGCTCACTGAACGCCTGAATCATACCGGCATGTTCGGCGGGACTGAGTTCGGCCATTTTTTTGACGCCCGACGCAGCCGGAATGATCTGCATACCGGCCGGCCCATCGACCAGAATCTCACTTAAGCTTTTGCTGCCGTTGAGAACATGCAGCAAATTAAACTGCGGATGCAGGCCGAGCATGACGTCAATATTAGCCAGGCCTAAATCGGCATCCAGCAACACCACTTGTTTACCTTGTGTTGCCATCGCTACACCGAGATTAACGGTCACGTTGGTTTTACCAACACCACCTTTACCACTGGCAATCGCAATGACTTTGACCGGACGTGCTGTCTGTTGCATTTGACGCAGACCGGCGGCCTGATCCTGGGGTGTTTCAGCCATAGGCGGCAAAACCTCCGTAACTGGACACCGTATGCGGGTCCGGGTTGTGTTTGGCTGACTGCATCAGTTCACTGGCCTGATTGACCAATGTGTTGGGCCGGGCCAGAGATAAATCTTCCGGTACTTGCTGACCGTTACAAACATAAGCCAGCGGCAGTTGATAACGGATCATCGCCGAAACCGCACCACCAAGGCTGCCTGCTTCATCGGTCTTGGTCAAAATACAGCCATCTAAATTTAAATGTGAAAACGCCGCAATCATATCATTGAGTGCGCTGTTTTGGGTGGTGGCCGACAGGGTCAGCAAAGTACGGATCTGTGCTGACTGTTGCTGCAACATGGCAAATTTTTCGGTAAGTCGCATATCGCGGGGATTCATACCAGCAGTATCGATCAGGATAAAACGCCGATCAAGCAAATCACTGAGTGCGGTTGATAGTTCCTGATGGTTACGGGCCACCCTGACCGGCACGCCGAGAATACGTGCATAAGTACGTAACTGTTCCTGACCGCCGATGCGGTAACAGTCGGTGGTGATCAGGGCAACATTTTTGGCGCCGTGTTTGAGTGCACAACGCGCAGCAATTTTGGCAATGGTGGTGGTTTTACCGACACCGGTTGGGCCCACTAATGCGGTGATACCGCCGTGTTCAATCATATCCTGCTGTTGTAGCGGAACTTGTGCCGCCAGCCGGCCCAGTGACTGCCGCCAGGCGGTTTCTAAATCATCAATCCCGGCCGCCTGTGTGACCAATTGTTTAGCGAGTTCAACATCGGTGCCCATATGTAAATGCCGTTTCAGCAGTTGCATTTGGGTCGGGCTTTGCCGGGCCATATCTTTCCAGGTCAGATCCGATAACTGGTTTTGCAGCATATCGCGCAGACCAGCGATCTCTTTGCGCATCTGGACCAAAGTCGGTTCCTGAGACCAGATGTTTTCCGGGCGCGGCGCACTGACCGGTGGTTGTTTTGGCTCGGGTTCAATTTCGACGCTGGGCGTTTCCTGATGTTGTCTGGCCGGCGCTGACTGACGGCGGAATTGTGACTCGTCATAATCGGTCGCTGCGACAATTTCGACGCCGCCGTCAACGCGGGTATTGGACAGGATCACCGCATCCGGCCCTAATACTTCGCGTACCTCACGGATCGCCTGACGCACATCTGCTGCCTGGAATCGTTTTATTTTCATAGCCTAACCTCTCTAGCGGCCAACATTGGCGACAATACGTATCTGCTTGTCATCCGGAATTTCGTTATACGAAAGCACATGCAACCCCGGAATGGCATGGCGGATAAAGCGTGAAATCCAACCACGCAAACCTGCCTGAACCACCAGAATCGCTGCTTCGCCAGCCATTTCCTGGCGTTGTGCAGCATCCTGTAAATTACGGTGCATGTTTTCGGCAAGGCCAGGTTCGAGACTGGCGCCGCCTTCACCGGAAGCTTGCAATGTTTTTAGCAATATCTGTTCCAGTTCAGGGTCGAGCGTGATGATCGGCAGATCTGATTTAGTGCCGTTAATATGCTGAACAATCGAGTGGGCCAGAGACATCCGCACGGCGGCGATAATCGCTTCCGGATCCGGGTTGCGCGCTGCCTGCTCGGCAATCGCTTCGCTAATGGTGCGGATATCGCGGATCGGGATGTTTTCCTGCAGCAGGCTTTGCAACACTTTTTGCACCGTGCCCAGCGGTACGGTATCCGGTACCAGTCCCTCAACCAGCTTCGGCGCGATTTTGCCGAGGTTGTCCAGCAGGTGCTGTACTTCTTCACGGCCCAGCAGGTCATGGGCATGGTTTTGCAGAATTTTGCTCAAGTGAGTGGCGATAACGGTATCAACATCCACCACGGTATAACCCTGTGCCTGTGCGGTTTCACGTTGTGCAGGCTCGATCCAGACAGCTTCCAGACCAAATGCCGGATCCTCGGTACGAATCCCATCCAACTGACCGAATACCTGGCCGGGATTAATGGCCAGCATGCGGTCGGGGTAAACTTCAGCCTCGCCGAAGGTCACCCCGAATAAGGTGATGTGATAAGCGGTCGGTGCCAGATCAAGGTTGTCCCGGATATGAACCGGCGGGATCAAAAAGCCCATTTCCTGAGAGATTTTTTTACGAATACCTTTAATGCGATTCATTAGCTGACCGCCCTGGTTTTTATCCACCAGCGGGATCAGGCGGTAACCGACTTCCAGACCTATCGGATCTACCGGGCTTAAATCATCCCAACTCAGTTCACGTTGCGCTTGTGGTGTTTCTGCTTGAGGTTTTGGTGCTGCGGCGGCAATCGTGGCAGCTTTTTGACGTTGTGCTATCAGCCAGGCACTGCCACCACCAGCACCGGCCAGCAGCAGAAACGGCAGATTGGGCATGCCTGGGATAATGCCGAGACCACCAATAATGCCGGAGGTAATGGCCAGTGTTTTCGGTTCTTTAAATAACTGGCCGATGATTTGATCGCCCATGTCTTGTTCGGCAGTAGAACGCGTTACCAATAAGCCGGCAGCAGCAGCCAACAGCAAAGAGGGGATCTGGGCAACCAAACCGTCACCAATGGTCAGCAATGTGTAATTGTGCGCAGCATCAGCAAAACTGAGACTGTGCTGTAAGGTGCCGATAATCAGACCGCCGATGATATTGATAAACAAAATCAGAATGCCGGCAATCGCATCACCGCGGACAAATTTACTGGCACCGTCCATTGAGCCGTAAAAATCTGATTCCTGCATGATTTCTTCGCGCCGCTGGCGGGCTTCATCCTGGGTAATCAGGCCGGCATTTAAATCCGCATCAATGGCCATTTGTTTACCGGGCATGGAATCCAATGTGAAGCGGGCACTGACTTCAGCGATCCGCGTAGCACCTTTGGTGACGACGACAAAGTTGATGATGACCAGAATAGCGAACACCACCAGACCTACTGCGTAATTACCGCCGATAACAAATTCACCAAAGGCTTCAATCACCTGGCCGGCTGAGGCGGTACCGGTATGGCCTTCGAGCAGAATGATCCGTGTTGAAGCCACATTCAGTGCGAGGCGCAGCAGGGTGGCGATCAGCAAAATACTCGGGAACGCCGCAAAATGCAGCGGCTTCATCACATAGACACTGGCCAGCACAATCACCAGTGACAGTGCGATATTGAAGGTAAACAACATGTCCAGCATGAACGCTGGCAAGGGCAGGACCACCATGGCCAGTAAGGCCACCAGTAACATCGGCGCGGCAATATTGCCGCTGAGCATCGTGCCAAAGCGGCGGCGCATGGTCAGATTTTCCATTTACTACTCGTCTCGTCTGAATTCGTCAGGGATTGGCAAATCCTCCGTATTCAAATGCGGTTTGTTGCCACCGCGATTGCGATAACGACGCAGCTGGAATACAAAGGCCAGTACCTGCGCTACTGCAATATACAGACCAGCTGGGATCTCTTCGCCGATTTCGGTGTTATAAAAAATTGCCCGTGCCAGTGGCGGTGCCGATAATTGCGGCACTTCATGATGCTGGCCGACCATACGGATTTGCTGGGCGATCAGATCTGCGCCCTTGGCAACCAGCACTGGCGCGCCGGATTTGGCCTGGTCATAACGCAGCGCCACCGCGTAGTGGGTCGGGTTAGTAATAATGACGTCTGCCTTGGGCACATCGCTCATCATGCGGGCCTGAGATAACTGGATCTGCATACGCCGGATGCGGCCTTTGACCTCAGGACTACCGTCGGTTTCTTTATGTTCGTCTTTCACTTCCTGCTTGGTCATTTTCAGCTGCCGCTGGTGATTCCATTTCTGAAACGGCACATCAATCATGACAATCAGAATCAAACTGGCGCAGATCGCCAGAAAGCCCCACAGCACGATATAACCCAGCTCCGCCATGGCCGGGATCACTTCCTGCTGGCCAAGTGTCAATAATTGGTCACGCAATCCCCAGAGGATCAACGTACCGAAAAAGCCGACCAGCAGAAATTTGCCCAGCGCTTTGCCCAGTTCCACCAGACCTTGTGGGCCGAAAATACGTTTTAAGCCTTTTAACGGGCTGAGCTTTTCCGGTTTGATCCCCATCGCCTGGACCGAGAAATTCCAGCCACCGATAAAGGCTGGTGCTGCCAGCGCCGCAACGACAGTAATGGCCAGGAAAAAACCAAGATCCAGAGCCATGATTTCGACAGCCTGCCAGAGCAAACTGGTCATCGCGTTAACATCAAACAACATGCTGCGCTCAAGGTTGAGGGTCAATTTCATGACATCGGTGAGGCTCTGCACCAAACCTTCACCGACAATAAACATCGCCGCGGCACTGGCCATCAGTACCATCACGGTGGTCAGCTCCTGAGAGCGGGGCACCTGACCTTTTTCACGCGCCTCTTGCAGGCGCTTGGCGGAAGGCTCTTCCGTTTTTTCTTGGGCGCTATCCTGTTCAGCCACCGGACACCACCAGTTGCCGCGTCATTTGCAGCATTTCGTCTGACAAGTTGATCAAATGCTGACCGACCAGTGGCAAGGTCACCAGCATAATGACGAAGCCGAGAATAATGCTCATCGGAAAACCAATCGAAAACGGGCTGATCTGCGGGGCTGCGCGGGACAAAATACCAAAGGCCAGATTGACCATCGTCAGCGAGCCAATGGCGGGTAGGGCAATTAAAATCGCCGCGGCATACATCCAGCTGCCGAGCAGGGCGATATCACGAAAAGATTCAATCGCTAAACCACCGCTGCCGATCGGCATGGTGACAAAGCTTTCAGCCAGCACCTGAATCAGTACCAGATGGCCATTAATACTGACAAAAATCAGGCTGACAAAAATCAGGTAAAACTGACTGATAACAGGAACGGTCTGGCCATTTTGCGGATCGACCAGTGATGCAAAACCCAGCCCCATCTGCATGGCAATCACCTGACCGGCGATAATAAATGCATTAAACAGCAGCTGCAGCATAAAACCGAGGCAAACCCCGATAAGAATTTGCTGGGCGATCAACAACAAGCCTTCACCACTGATGGCATTGACCTCGGGCATTGGTGTGTTGATGGTCGGCACCACCACCATAGTGATCACCAGCGCAATCAACAGCCGGAAGCGGGCACTTATGTAATTGGCACTGAAGATCGGCGCCGCCATCACCATCGCGCCGATGCGGATAAACGGCCACAGATAACTGCCTATCATGCCGCTGAGTTCTGCCAGCGAGAAGTTCATCACTCAGCCGATAAGGTAGGGAATGTTTTCGAAGATACGCATTGCATAATTAACGACCAGGCTCAGCATCCACGGCCCGGCAAACATCAGCACCAGAATAGTCACCAGCAATTTGGGAATAAAGCTCAGCGTTTGTTCATTAATGGAGGTCGCCGCCTGAAACATACTGACCAGTAAACCGGCGACCAATGCCGGCATCAGGATGACGATGATCAGCAGGATAATGATTTCCAGCGTCTGATGCAGTACGGTGATAACGGTTTCCGGAGTCATGGCTAAATATAAAAACTCGAGGCCAGCGTGCCCATCAGCAGTGCCCAGCCATCAATTAACACAAACAACATCAGCTTAAACGGCAACGAGATAATCATTGGTGACAGCATCATCATACCCATGGCCATCAATACGCTGGCGACCACCAGATCAATGATTAAAAACGGAATAAAAATCAAAAAACCGATTTGGAAAGCGGTTTTTAATTCGCTGGTGACAAAAGCCGGTAACAGCAGACTGAACGGCACATCTTCCGCAGATTGCAATGGTTCATAGCCACCGATCTCGGCAAACAGCTCAATATCACTTTCGCGGGTCTGAGCGATCATAAAATCACGAAACGGGCTGCTGACCGCCTGAACTGCCTCAGTCGCCTGCATATCACCATCCATATAGGGTTTGACGCCATTTTCGTAGGCGCTGCCAAACACCGGATGCATGATAAATATCGTCAAAAACAGGGCAAGGCCAATCAGAATTTGATTCGATGGCGTTGACTGCACGCCCAGTGCCTGGCGCAGAATCGCCAGCACAATAATGATGCGGGTAAATGAAGTCATCATCATCAAACCGGCTGGCAGCAGCGTCAGCACGGTCATCAGTGCCAAAATCTGCAAAGTCAGCGAATAACTCTGGCCGCCATCTTCATCGGTGGTTAACGTCAGTGCCGGAATACCCGGATCAGCCAGTGCCAGCAGCGGGCTGAATAACAACAAAAAAGTCAAAAGAACGCGCATTACTTATTCCGCTGCTGCATAAATTGTTTGAGTTTGTCGGCAAAGACGGGTGTTTGCTGACCGGCGTTCAGATCCAGTGGCTGTTCCAGTGTGGTCAGCAAATTGACGTTTTGCGGGGTGACGCCGATTAACAGCTGCTGATCACCGACTTGCAGTAATACCGCTTTTTCGCGCGGGCCAAGTGGCAGAGCAGCAATCACTTTAAATTGTTTCTGACCGATGCCATGCCATTGCTGACTGCGTTTCAGTAGCCAGGCCATGCCGGCGATTAGCAGTAAAACCAGCACCAGCGCTAGCAGCGTTTGTAATAAATTACCGGCATTAACGCCCGGCATTTCGCGCTGGGCGGTCTCGGCAACTGCGGTAAGTGGCAGACCGAAAAACACTGCAAACAAAATTTTCATCGTAATTTTTTGATGCGTTCGGCAGGGCTGATGACATCGGTCAGGCGGATACCGAATTTGTCGTTAACCACTACAACCTCACCATGTGCTATTAGCGTGTCATTGACCAGCACATCCATTGGTTCGCCGGCTAACCTGTCCAGTTCCACCACCGAACCCTGACTGAGTTGCAGCAAGTTACGAATGCTGATGCGGGTACGGCCGATTTCCATGGAAATGGTCACCGGAATATCCAGCACCATATCCATATTGACGTCAGTGCGTGGTTTGCCACTGTCATCAAGTTTGGTCATCGGCGCGGCTTTGGCATCGGCTTTGGGAGCTTCGGCTTGCGTTTCAGACTCGGCTTGTTCAGCCATTGCGGCTGCCCAGTCATCATCAGCATTACCTTCTTCACCGCCTTGTTCTTCAAGCGCAGCAGCCCATTCGTCGGCCAGATCCTGATCGGATTGTTTGCTGTCTTCACTCATTTTTGGCTTACCTTTTTCAGCTGGTAATTGGGAGTCGGATCTTTAGGGTGTTCAATGATCTTGGTGATTTTCAATGCGGCTTTATCATTGTGTTCGCCGTAGGTGGCCCGGAACATCGGCACATCTTCAACCATGGCCACCACTTCAGCGGGCATATCTATCGGAATAATATCGCCGGCTTTAAGCTGACGAACCTGAGCGAGACTCAGTCGTGCCTTGGCCAGTGTGGATGATAACTGTACTTCGGCAACCATCAGTTCTTCGCGCATCGCTTTGCCCCAACGGCCGTCATCACCACTGCGATCACTTTGCAAACCGGTATCAAGCAGTTCACGAATCGGCTCAAGCATCGAGTAGGGCAGCGTAATGTGCAAATCACCACCGCCGCCATCGAGTTCAATATGGAAGGTGGAAATCACCACCACTTCACTGGGACTGACGATATTGGCAAACTGCGGATTCACTTCGTGATTCACAAATTCAAAATTAACCGGCATCACCGGTGACCAGGCTTCAGCCATATCTTTAAAACACAGATTCAGCACCATGCGAATCACACGCAGTTCGGTGGCGGTAAATTCACGACCTTCGATACGTGCCGGAAAACGGCCTTCGCCGCCAAAATAATTATCCAGCAGGGTGAATACCAGTTTGGGTTCAAATACTACCAGGCCGGTGCCGCGTAATGGTTGAAACTGGATAAGGTTTAAGCTGGTTGGTACAAACAGCGTATGCACGTATTCAGAAAATTTCATCACCTGCACACCGCCGACCGAGATCTCAGCAGAGCGGCGTAACATATTAAACAGGCTGATCCGTAAATAACGGCCAAAACGCTCGTTGATCATTTCCAGCGTCGGCATGCGGCCACGAATAATCCGCTCTTCGTTACCGAAATCATAACGACGGGGTTTGCCGTTTTCGTCTAATTCCGGTTTTTCGGTTTCCAGATCACCATCGCCGAGGCCGCTGAGCAGCGCATCGACTTCATCTTGCGAGAGGATATCGTGGACGGCCATGGTTATTGCATGACCAGACTGGTGAAATACACGGCTTCCAGGCCTGTTTCATTGCCTGCCAGTGTTTTCAGTTGTTGATTAATGGTGTTCAGCGTCGCTTCCTGCAGGGCGCGGGTGCCTTCGGTGGTATTCAAATCGTCATAATTTTGACTGAAGAACAATAAAAGCAATTCATGGACTATTGCCGGTTCATGGGTGACAAAATCATCAATCGCTTGCTGATCGCGGGCCATCACTTTCATTTTGATTTGCAGGTAACGTACGGCGTCATTGCTTTGCTTGGCAAAGTTAACAATAAACGGCGCTTTGACTTCATGGTAAATCGGTGCAGCCTTAGGTGCATCAGCTGTTTCAGCCGATTCTGCTGTATCGTCACTGCCCATTAAAAAGTAGGCGGTTACCAGACCACCAATCACCAGTAGCAAGACAATAATAATGCCCAACAGCAGCTTTTTTTTGCCTTTGCCCGGATTGATTTCAATGTCGTCTTTTGGTTCGGCCATGTGTTTTATCCTGATTGGTATCGAAGTTAAAGCAAATACTGTGCCTGCTTACTGCCAGAGAAAGCTGGTGAAAAACACTTGCTGCAAATTGCTGTTATTGATTTCATCAACGAAGATGGCATTGATGACCTCATAGGCTTCTTCTTGCAGCATTTTGCGGCCTTCAACGCTGCTGATGGTGGCCATATCCTGATCGGCAAACAGGATCCGCAGACTGTCCTGAATCATTGGCAGATGGATGTCGGCATTCTGAATAATTTCTGGATCATCGGATTTCAGGGCGACTTTAATTTGCAGATAGCGGGCTTGTTGTTCGCTTTGCTGCAGAAAATTAATGGTGAAGGCTTCTTCGATTTCGTAATATTTGGCTGGCGCGCCGGCTTCTTCAGCAGCCTGCAGCGACAAACTGCTCAAACAAAACATCATTAACAATATAAGTGAGCGCATCATGGCTTGTTATACTCCTGTCTGGCCGGGCTCGATGATAAACAAGCCCAAAAAAATCTGATTATGACAAGCTTGAATGACACACGAAAGGGGTTAACTTGCCGCATTTAAAAGATAAGGCTGCATCGGCTGCAGCGGTTTCCACGAAAGATAAATGGCTGACCTTGCCACAATATCTGTTGCCACAGCATTTTTTGTCGACCTTAATGCATCGCTTATGCCGTTGCCGCTGGCCATGGCTGAAAAATGCCATGATCAAAACGATTATCAAGCAATATCAAGTGGATATGTCGCAGGCGCAGCAACAGGATATCCATGCTTTTGAACACTTTAATGCTTTTTTTACCCGGGCTTTGCAGCCGGTAAAACGGCCGCTGGCCGATAGTGACTTGTTGTCACCGGTTGATGGCAAGATCAGTCAGTTGGGTCAGATTAAGGATGGCCGTATTTTTCAGGCTAAAGGACAGGATTTCAGCGCTGCCGAATTGTTGGGCAACGACGTGGCGCTGGCGCAGCAGTTTGCCAACGGCCAGTTTGCAACGATTTACTTATCGCCGCGCGACTATCATCGTATTCACATGCCCTGCGGCGGATGCCTGCAGCATATGCGTTATGTACCCGGCAAATTGTTTTCAGTAAATCCGCGTACGGTAAGGGCGGTGCCTAGAGTGTTTGCCCGCAATGAACGGCTGGTGACGATTTTTGACACCGATTTTGGGCCGATGGCGGTGGTGCTGGTCGGCGCAATATTTGTCGGCAGCATGCAAACCGTCTGGCATGCAGGTGAAATTACGCCGCCATACGGTAAACAGATCCGTGACTGGCAATATCAGACCGATAACATTCAACTGGCTAAAGGCGCCGAAATGGGCCGTTTTAATATGGGCTCGACGGTGGTTTTATTATTGCCAGAAAGTGCGCCAGCACTGCGCAAAACACTAACAGCAGATATGATGGTTAAAATGGGTGAGGCGCTCAGTTAGCCTTAGACGCAAATAAAAAAGCCGGCTTTCGCCGGCTTTTTTATAAGAACGTGGTTTAAATATTATTACGCCAAGCGTGACAGGAATTTTCCTGCAATTTGCTGACACCTTCCGGGCCCCAACTGCCGGCCGGGTAAGTTTCCACATGTGATTTGTCCTGCGCCCATTTTTCCAGAATCGGATCGACGACTTTCCAGGCCAGGTTGACTTCATCTGAACGCAAAAACAGCGAACGATCACCCTGAATAGCATCTAGAATCAAGGCTTCATAAGCATCCAGTTTGTGTTTGTTATCGTCAGTTTCGACGGTTTCCAAACCAACGGTATGGGAGGTTAGCTCCAGTCCGGGCTCTTTGGATTGCAGTTCAATGCGCAAGGTATTATCCGGTTGCAGCCCCATAACAATCCAGTTGGCGTGGCTATCACCAATATCAGTGTCTTTGAACAATTCTTGTGGTGGTTTTTTAAAGCGGATGGCAATCATCGCTTTGGATTCCGGCATACATTTACCGGTGCGCAGATAAAACGGCACATCACGCCAGCGCCAGTTGTCGATATAAATCTTCATCGCCGCATAGGTTTCGGTGACGCTGTCTTTGGGCACTTCATCATCGTCAAGATAACCGGGGACTTGCTGACCGTTGACTTCACCGGCGGCGTACTGACCACGGAAAGCATGCTCGTCAACCATATCGGTAGTGATCGGCCGAATCGCTTTCAGCACTTTAACCTTCTCATCACGCAGCGATTCATCATCCAGATTTGCCGGTGGTTCCATGGCGACCAGCGCCATCACCTGCAATAAATGACTCTGGATCATATCGCGCAGTGCGCCGGAGGTATCGTAATAACCGGCACGGCCACCAACGCCCTGTTGCTCGGCATGGGTGATTTGCACATGGTCGATATAGTTACGGTTCCACAGTGGTTCCAGCAACAGATTGGCAAAACGGAAAACAAAAATATTCTGCACCGTGCCTTTACCGAGGTAATGGTCAATACGGTAGGTCTGATCTTCAGAGAAGTTACGACGCAGCGTTTGTTCCAGTTCATTGGCACTTTTCTGGTCGTAGCCAAATGGTTTTTCAACGACCAGATGCCGGAAGCCATCGTCTTCTTTATTCAGACCAACGGTGGACAACTGATCACCGACAACACCAAACAATGACGGACTGATCGACAGATAGAAAACGATATTTTTGGAAAAGCCGTTGGCCGGATCATTGAGCATATCTGCCAGATCCTGATAGCTTGCGGTATCGTTGATATCGTTTTTGAAATAGCTGACGCGATTTAAGAAACTATCCAGAACCTGCTGATCGACGCCGCCGCGGGCTTTGGCAGAAACATAGTCTTTGACCAGTGCATGCCAGTCTTGCTGCGTGCTGTCCTTGCGGCCCATGCAGATGATTTTAGTCTCTGGCGTCAGGCGTTTTTCGGCATCGAGATGATACAGCGCCGGTAGCAGTTTTTTTTGTGATAAGTCGCCGGTGGCGCCGAAAATAATGATGGTACAAGGTTGCATGATTTCTCCCGTAGCAGGCTGTGACTGTGGCCGTGAGCGTATATAATCGTGCAATTGTACAATTTTGGAGTTAGTCGTGCGAAAAATTCTGTTTGCCAGTAGTGAAGTCACCCCTTTGATGAAAACCGGGGGACTGGCAGACGTCTCCGCCAGCCTGCCGATCGCGCTTAATGAGCAGGGTCAGGATGTGCGCATTGTCATGCCGGCTTACCGGAAAACGCTGCAACAAATTACTGACGCCGAAAAAATTGCCACCCTTAAACTCAACGGTTATCACGCGCCGGTGCATATTCTGCAAACCACCTTGCCGGGTAGTGAGGTGACTTGCTGGCTGGTGGATGCCCCTGAACATTTTGATCGTGATGGTGGTCCTTACGGCGATGCGGAAGGCAAAGACTGGTCAGATAATGCAGCGCGTTTTGCCTTGCTGTGCCGGGCGATTGTTGCGATAGCGCAGGATCAGGCCGGGCTGAACTGGCAGCCGGATATTGTGCATTGTCACGACTGGCAAACCGGATTGGTGCCGGCGCTGCTGAGTTTGCAGCAAGACCGGCCGGCCACCGTCTTTACCATCCATAATCTGGCCTATCAGGGACTGTTTGGCCGTGACGTATTTGATATTCTCGATTTACCGGATGGTCTCTGGCAAATCGATGGTCTGGAGTTTTACGGGCTGATGTCATTTATGAAGGGCGGCTTGGTTTATGCCGACCATATCACCACCGTCAGCCCGACCTACGCCGAAGAAATTTGTGATTACGAGTTTGGTTACGGCCTGGAAGGCCTGCTCAAA
>FYBJ01000941.1_pt1 | contig 18196 bp, 10 predicted proteins | sample 1134611 | NCBI WGS metagenome assembly FYBJ01 (sample SAMEA104116008, study PRJEB20421) | marine metagenome | isolation source: marine | reverse complement strand
ACTGCAACCATATTTCGTGATATGCACAACAGAAGATCATCTCCGTATTTCTGACCTTGAGGCAATGACTGTCGCCGAGGCCGAAGCCGGACTAACAGGGTTTGTTCGAAAAAATCAGGTCTACAACTGGCCAACTCGGGAAGCTCTAGCATTTTCAGACCTTGCCTTTTTGGGGGATCGTCCCGCCATTTCTGCTTGGGAAAGCCAAGCAGAGCTTAAAAATTTCATGGAAACGGGAGACCGAGATGCATATCCACCTACTTTTCAGGAGAATATAGAAGCCACATTGCGGCGTACGCGTGACGCGCGACCTTATCCTGTTTTGTCTTCAGGCGAGGAAGAGCTCTTGGGAAGATCATCCAGGAGAGTATTTGAAGTTTTGCTTCCAGCAGAGATACGATCAACAGATTCAGTAGTATTTTCCGAAAGCGAACTCGAACTCGCAAAAAGAGCATTAACGTCAGCTACCATCGTCATTGCCTTTGATGCGACCGGATCAATGGAGAGCTTCGCCCTTTCCGTCGCAGAGAGTTTAAAAGCTTCAATGGCTCAACTCCCCAGTGATGTTCTGTCAGTCTTAAAACTCGGGTTTGTTTTTTATCGAGACGTTGACGATGAAGTACCACTAGAATCCACACCCCCACTCCCGGTCGAACAGGCCATTGAAATTTTGATTGCTGCATCGGAAAACATGTACGGCGGAGGGGATGACTCTGAACCAGTACTGGACGCCACTTATTACGCGGCCCACCTTTACTCTTGGCCAGAAGATGCAGGCCGTAAAATCATTGTTTCCATCTTGAATGACGATGCCAAGGTCAGCACTATCGGAGGAATCGACCCAGATAACAATGTCCCAGCTGGATTGGACTCGATTGGAGTCGCTCGAAGCTTATTTGAAGCAGACATCCCAGTCATTACTGTCCAAGCCGGTCCTACTCGCGGCCAGTACCTCGATCAGGTCCTTCGTGTGATAGCCCAAGAAACGGAAGGCGTTTTCATTCGCTGGGAAGACGGACTGAATGAAACAGAAATCGCTGATGCATTGTCGTATCAACTTCAAACAAGAGCAATCGCCGATATCTCAGAGGGAAGGGCGGTTGCCGCGCAGATCTCAAGAGATGGTGACTCTGCAGTCGTACCACTTGAGGTAATTGATGGCGAAAAGTTAGAACGCTTACGACAGGCAGGAGTCCAATTCAATATTGATCTCGGTGAAGATGGCATACTGGTACACCCAGGGCATATGATGGATACTGGTGACCTGCTTGTTCCTCAAATCCGGATAGACAAACGAACTCTACTTGACTTGATCAATCTCATGTCAGTCTTAGCCGTTACTGGCGTCGATACAGACAGCATGCGGAGGTCAGTGCAACAATCATTGGCGGCAATCGCTGGCGAAGAATTAAACCCCACTGAGACAATCGCTGAAACCTTACAACGCCAGCTAGGCATCCAATTTCGATCCGGTCTACTACAATTTAATCTTGAATACCTGGATGCATTGACACCAACAGAAAGAGCAAGCTTTGGTCGACGCTTGCAAGAAGCCGCTCAAGGGCTTGATATGTTTATGAACGCAAATCTAGAAGAACTTGATAGAAATCCTTGGGTCTGGATGCCGGCTTCGGCATTACCGTAAAACAAATATTAGATAGATATCGAAATTAACATAATCAGAATGAGACCTAGGCAAGACAATCATGCAAAATAAGATTATTCAAATCAGAGGATTGAATAAATACTTTTCCAATACTCAAACAAGAAATCATGTACTTCAAGATATCAATATAGATATCGAAGAGGGCAGCTTTACGGTGATCCGTGGAGAAAGTGGTGCTGGCAAAACCACTTTGCTGCGAATCTTGGGATTACTAGATAACGATTTCGAAGGCCTCTTTACCTGTTATTCACAAAATATATCCACTCTAACTTCTGCGCAACGAGATCAAGTACGGAGTGAAGGGCTTGGATTCGTTTTTCAAGAAGGCATGTTTCTGAATCATCTCACAATAAGCGAGAATATTGTTCTACCGCTTGAATATCAGGGGAAAAAATCATCTTTCAAAGCTGACGCGCTTGAAAGCACAAGTACATTTATATTTCGAGCCGCTGAGATTAATGGTGGCATCCTTTCAATAAATCCCCCTCAAGCCTCAGGGGGACAAAAACAACGAGCTTCATTAGCACGGGCTATTATTACAAATCCAAAATTAATCCTAGCGGATGAACCGACAGCAAGTTTAGATTTCGAATCTAGATGTCAAGTACGTGACAAGCTAATTGAACTTAATAAGACGGGAACAACAATTATTGTTGTGAGCCATGATCCAATATTTTTTGAAGTTGGAGATCAATTTGAGCTTTTGCAAGGTTGCTTACATCCACTTAAAGCCAAAAGTGCCAAAGAAATCACACAAATACGTGATTCAATCTCCCCCCAGATCTCCAGTCAAGCTTCCCCGCAAACAGTGTGGAGCGCTTGGAGACCAAGACTTGCGATAACCCGAATTCTCCTTGAGATATGGATAAATTTAATTCGCCGACCTTTATTTAGCGCTTTGACGCTAATCACACTTATGGCTGGGATTTGTCAAGTCGCGATATTCATATCTCTTTTGGGCGGAGTTGACCAAATTATTGAAAATGCTGCGTCAGATGGCTCTCGGCTAACCAGACTGACAATTAGACCACTCGCATCGGACTTAAGCTCCGAGGATAGATTTCCGCAGAAAGATGATATCGAAGACCTATCACAAGTGACTGAAGCAATTCCAAGGCGTAGTGCCAGCTTTTCAGTTTCTGATCATTCTGGTAACCAACAACCTTTCCAGACTATTGGTCTCCACGATAACGATCCAGAGTTAACAAATTTTCAATATCTCGCAGGAAGCAATTCGTCATTATCCCAAGGTACTTTTGGCGTCATTGCAACTACAGGTTTTTTAACCCAAGTACTGAATATTCCGAAAAACAACGAGGAACCCAGTGTAAACTGGAATAATTTTATTGGGCAAAATATTACTATCAACGTACCACGTTTCAACCGAACCGGACAGAAGGTCGGAGAGGAAGTGTTAAAACTCCATGTGTCAGCGGTTATTTTGAAAGGTGAAAATGGTCGAGAATTCTACGTCCCAAATACACTGTTAGTCGGAACTGACAGAATAAAGCGGGATCGAACTGGTGAATTTTCGCTACCATTAAACCATCAAAGTTCAGGATGGGCCGATAATGCAGATCTTTCCAAGGTAACAAGCTGGGCATGGGAGGATATGCTTCATGTATATGTAAAAAACGTCGATAGTGTATTACCAGTAATGACAACTCTCGTTGGCTTCGGCTATCGCCCGGAAGCGGAAATATGGGAATACTTGTGGGTCTTAGATTTGAAGCAAGCGGCGATGCAAATCTTCATTCCAATACTTACTTTGTTGACTGTCGTTATTAGCCTTGTACTAGTTAGTAACGTTTATATTTCTGCGCGACTTCGAGAGAATGAACTGGCGCTGTGCAGAGTTCTTGGAATGGGCCGAGGAGATCTCCTTGCAATTGAACTTTTTGGCTTAATTGCCTTGTCATTCATTGCTATAGGCCTGGGCCTTACAGGCGCTCAGATCATAATAGAAATTATAACCACTCAATTCTCCGCACAAGCAGAAGTCTTGGCAAATATACCTGACAGCAGTGCAACTCAAATAAGTGAGAAGCTCTTCACACCAGTAACTAATTTTGCTGGTTATGTTCTTGTTGCGACGATCTTGTTGGTAGCAGCTGCAGGGCTTTGGCCATCTCTGTATGTCGCTAAAACTGATCCAGCGAAGGTATTCGCACGTCCCTGACCGTCTCTTCAGTTACCAAAAAACCCTCCTCCAGTCTGGCTACCACTATCCGGAATTAACTGCGCCGGCCGTGTTTGCACAAACAGACTACCAGGCAGCGCATTGGGAGGCGGGGAGGGTGGGTTAGTTGCAACCGAACCTCTTGAAACTGAGCGCTGAACAGTACTTTCAGGCTTGCGGTCGGACTTTTTCTCAACACGATTAGGAGGCGGGATCGCACGAAAGCTTTCTGGACGCGCAGCCGGCCGCAAAGAAACGACCAATGGTCTGTCGCCTGTCCTCGCTGTTGCCGATGCATTGTGACCAACGCTCTCGTTGACTAGCTGTAAATTTTCATGATCAATATAAGCTGCTAGTTTTTGATTTAACAAATTGATCTCACTTTCCAAAACAGCCTCGCGTTGAAACCACTTTTTCTCCGCATTCTGGATAATCGAAATCAGTTGAATATTTTCTTCGGCGACACCTTTTGCAATTTCAACATTTTGATTAATTACTCCATTTTCCTCCCTCAACTTTGCTAAGCTGTCTTTAAGTTTTAAAATTTCATCCTCTTTAGTCGCAAGGGCAATTTCTAAATTTGAATAGTTTTCCGGTTTCCGCTGCTTTGCAGATTGCTGGTTTCCCATTATATCTTCAAGATCCATCTCCAGCTGGCTCTTAGTGACAAGCAGCTCATTTACTTGCAACTGCAACGCTAAAAGTTCTGTAGCATGCTCTTCTTTTATATCTGATAGCTCCATAGCAAGCTTTTCCAAAGTACTCTTTGACCCATTCTGCAGTGTTGAAATCTCTTGCTCTTTCTGCTCTACGCGAGTCAGCGCCAACCCTACTTTCTCCTTAAGAGAAGTATTTTGGCCTTCTAGAAGTTCAATACGCGCTTCCGCTGCTTTAAGCGCCTGAGTGCTTCGGGCAACAACTGCCGGCAATTCCTCATCAGACACATCAATGGCTGCAATGTTCATAATCGCTTGGAAGGTTTCCTGTGATTTCTGTAATTCGGCAGTTCTCTGCTCCAGCAACGCTGTTAAACCGCCATTTTCATCTGCTATCTGCTTTGAAATAATTGCCTGTTCTTTCATCTCGTCTTTGAGTGTGATTGCAGCTCTCTGACTTGCCTCATATTTGGCTTGAAGCTCAGTTAACGACGTTTCGAGCTCCCACTTCTCATCTTCAAATTTGTTCAATGCCAAGTCTTTCTTGCCAAGCTCAGTATTCAAGAATTTATTTTCCTCAACCATCTCTTGTAGCTGTGAATGTAATCTTTCACTTTCCTTTTCACTCGCGAGTTTCGTTCGATCGAGATCACCTCTCAAGTTACGAATGAGTATGTCCTGCTCTCCTTCGGCAAATTTGGCCGCAGAAAGTGAGTTAACGAGTACCAGCTTTTCTTGTTCTAAAAGCTCAATAGAGGATGTCAATTGATTAACTTCCGAGTAAAGGCTATTGACCCTATCGCGCAAAATTCCATTATCCGATTCAAGTTCTTCTAACTGGTCACTTAATTCAAAAACCTCACTTCGCAGTTGACGTGATTGGCCTTCCAATGCCGACTTTTCCTCTACAACAGACGCCAATGCACTTTCTAATATTCTTACTTCCTCATCTATCAATTCCATGTTCACCAACACGTCCCGAAGCTGTAATTGCGACTCGACATGGGCTTTTTGCTCACTTGCATATTGCATTTGCAAATAGACGTGACCTTCCTCGAGCGTTCGGTAATCACTTTGGAATTCTTCAAATTCTTGCTGATGCTTCCGTGCACGGTTTTGAATTGCCAAAAATTCCTTCGTCAATTCATCCGCTTGTGCTCTTAGGTCAGAAATTTCGACGTCTTTATTTTTTATTTCCTCAAGAAATACTTTTTCTCTCTGATGAAACAGCTCTTGGTTGTTTCCTCTTGAGTTTCCAGTCAAGCCTTCACTGACAAGAATTTCAGGTATCTTTTCTAAAACAAGAGTATTGTTATCAACAATGTGCCATAAATTTACCCCAATCCAATCCAAATTTGAATTGCTTGAATAATCTAAAAACCGGCTCAGCGTGTTGAGCCCATCATTTGAAAAGCATGGTACATTGTTTAACCGACTTAGCTCACATTCATCCATCTCCACCGAAGCATCGCTTTCAGTCTGCATTATTTTTTCGAGGACCTCTACCACCGAACTATTGAGCGTTTCAGTAAACTGTAATTCATAGCTTGGAATTTGTTTTAGTAGGTTTGAGGTAATGAGACGCGGAATTTCACTTGGCTCGGGGGTTGCAGAACCAAAAACGAATCCAATTTTTTTTGTTGACTCATATATCTGTTGAAAACTCCCCACCATTGCTTTGAAGTCTTCGTTATTTGCAAATTCCTCACGTATGGTGGGACCCAATAAAATGATCACAATATGAATATCATTGGAATTGCTGCTGTTGTTGATTTTCTGTTTAGTGTCGAACAGACCTCTCATGAGACTGTCCGAGAGCTCGTCGTCAGAAGTACTAGCTGATGTCGATTGGGGGAAAATCTCCCTCAGTCCACTAATCGAAATATGCTCTGGACCACGGGTGTTTCCATCTTGGAATAAGATTGTCCGATGCAAGTTTAAATTTCCATACTCCTCTGACTCATCCAAACTTCGCGAAAATACACGCAATCTCTCCTGCGAAAAAGCTCCAGCGTATGAACTTCCGTCTATGAGGATATGAAAATTTATGTCCTTAGTAGATTTACCCTTATTTGCTATAAAGTAGTTCATCGCCTTGTAGGAAATTGGAACCATACTTTCCGCAATAGTAACCGAACTACCGATACTAGTTTTAACTTGAGCAACGCTGGACACGGGCCATGAAGTTCCTACGCTCCCCACGCCAATCTCTCGCACAAGCGGTTGGGTTTCCGGCGTTGGGCCAGTTTGAAGAAATCCACTTGCACGAAGGAAGCTATCCCAGAATGAGAGCATAACACGGTCCTCAACCTCAAAATTGGGTCCTGGCAATACTTCATGGCCTGATCGCGGAATAAAGAGGTCTTTTATATCAACTAACGAAGTAGTCCCATCTTGTAAGCGCAACAGAGCCATCTGTGCTCCGAACTCCAAGACCTCAAGGGGTTCTCCAAATTTTACCGATCTAGATACCGCGCCAGCAGGATTAACCTCTTTTACGACAACAGAAGGGTATGTGGTAAGAGGGCTTTGTCGAGCATAGGCGATGTCTTTGGCATTGAGCACAGCCCCCCAACCTGCAAATATTAAAAGGCTAAATATCTGAACGAGTCTCATCTGATCCACCCTAAAATTCCCGTCCGATCACAACTCTCTGACATCTCTCTAAAGGCTGCTGTGAAACCTAATGCACTGTATGTTATTGTCATTGGCTTGCCAGTTTCGCGAGATGCTCCTTCAATCATAATTTCCCGGCCTCGCCGTAATTTTACAGTAAAATCATTTGATAGTCGGCCATCAGGTAATGGCCGAGGAACAAGAGCACCGGTTGTAGGCTCAATCATCAATTCTATTGAACTACCATCAATAACAGCTCGCACGGGAGCTGCAGGTGCGAAGATATTTGGCCGACTCAAATCTATGGCAATGAGGCCGCCGCTGCCGGAGCGCGAGGCTGAAAATCGCATTAAGGGCAGAGTTGTGCCCGTATAGCCTGTCGTTGCGTTGGCCGGCGTTGTTATGGCGCATGTCGTGCCTTCCTCTTCTATTGTTAAGCGCCAATCCACGTGAATGGACTTTTCCACAGAACCTATTTCCTGGTCTGGCATTCGTAGTTTTGGCTTTTGCTGGAGGAGTGCGGCGGCAGCAGCCGCTGTAAGATACTCGCCGGCAGAAATTTCATGCTCTGAATTATACATTCCGATCAAACGGCGATCAGTGAGCGTCAAATCGCGTCCTTCTCCTGGTTCCGCACCTTGTTCACCATAAAGCGAGAAGAGAACTCTGCGTATATACCGCACCGATTCATCGGCCAGATTTAGCCGTTTTTCGGTTTGTAGTGCTTCAATTTCTGTGGGAGTAGGCGCAGCTATGTTATTAAGATTACACGCAAGAGCAAGAGTTCTTGCAATTTGGTCAGGTGAGAGATTGTTATATCTGGCACTTGAGTACCCATCATTAGCATCTTGAACGGTCCAATAAACTGGCTCATTTTCCAATTCTGCTTGTTGAAGTGCTAACCATAATGCATCTTCCACCAAAACATTAGACTCGATATTTCTCATTTCTGAAAATTGTGTGCGTGTATTGCCCCACAGAAAAATCTGATCTCTGTAAACATCACCGATCAAGCTCAAGCTTAGACGCTGGGACAACATATTAACTGTTATTTCCAACTGCGGTGGGTTATTGCCGCTGGTAGCATCAGGGATGAAGCTAACAGCACAATTGGCAGACTCAGGAGAAAATGACACGCTATGAGGCGGCAATGCCTCAGCGTAAGAAGCGCTACAAAAAAACAGTGCAAAAAGATTTATAAGATATTTGGTCATAAATCGATCTAAGGCGCTTAGAACTGGAAAGTTAAGTTCAGACATTGAATATGCTCACTCCAACGCACCGGTCAGAGCCAGTGTACGCTCACGTTGACGCTCGTATTTCTGCAGACGACGCCGTGCGGCCTCTGCACGTCTAGTTTGTTTTCGCTGCAAAAATAACATTAGTAGATAAACGATTTTTGTCTGCCCCACTCTGTGTGCCAACCTTACTAATTTATAAATAATACGATTTTCTCCAACGAACAAAGCATCTTCCAAACTGAGGAAGTGATCAACTTGACCAGGGTCACCCTGTCGCCCACAACGACCAGCAAGCTGCAGATCAATACGGCGATTCTCATGCAATTCAGTTGAAATTACATGTAATCCACCGTTTAGTTTGGCGTGGTCAGACAGGACGATATCCGTTCCACGACCAGCCATATTTGTTGCTACCGTCACCTGCCCTGGCTCACCCGCCAGCGCCACAATCATAGCTTCTTTTGCTATTTCTTCTGCATTTAAAATATGGTGCGGTACACCCAAGGCTGTCAGAGCCGCACTACATTGGCGCGAGCCGTCCAGAGTTCGAGTTCCGATGAGAACAGGCACATCATTTTCATGGAGTGTAGCTGTATACTTGCCAATAGCCTCCCACTTCGCCACCGCCGATGAAAAGATTATGACAGATGACCATCGTCGTCGATCTGCCTTACGTGGCAGAATGCGGCGTACCGTAAGTCCATAGCTCTCCCAAAGCTCACGTGCTGCAGGGCGAGCTGTGCCGCTCATCCCACACACGTGCCGGTAGCGAGGGAAGAACCTCTGGTAAGTGATCCTAGCCAGTGTTGTGCGAATTTCGCTGATTTCTAACCCTTCCTTCAATTCCACAAGCTGATGTAGTCCTTCAGACCATTGACGATCAGGCATAACCCTACCCGTGCTTTCATCAATGATCTGTATCTTCTTGTCATTGATAAGATAATCACGGTCTACGATAAGTAGATGAGTTGCTACCAACGCTTGGGTCAAGATATGTTCCCGTATTGGTGCCACGGCAAGCAATCCCTCCTGTTCATCGACCCAATTTGACAACCACACCTTACCATCATCAGTCAGTGTAACTCTTCGTAAGGATTGCACACATCGAAAATCACGACCTTCCTTCAGCCTGTTAGCAAGTTCGAGAGATCGCCTCAGTACAACCTCGTCCAACCCACCCCATGCAGCCTCCCCACCCGAAAGGATAAATGGTGTCGCAGCTTGATCTATCAAAACCGAATCTGCTTCATCCACAATTACTGCATCGAGACCTTGCAAAATCGACTGAGGGAGATCTGTTTCTTCCCGCGATAGACACAAAACCTTCGAAGCCAACCCACTAAGCGTGCCGGCAGACAAACCAGTTTGGTCACGTAAATAATCAAAGACAATATTTTTTGCGGCGGAAAAAACCACATTTGATTGATAAGTAGAGCTTCGAACTTCGGCTGGGTCTGCCTCATGAATACAGCCAGACGAAATCCCTAGTTTCGAAAAGAACGGCGCAAATCGCTCTGCGTCGCGTGACGCAAGATAGTCATTTACTGTTAACAAATGAACTTGTCGCCCTGACAACGCCAAAGCGGCTGCAGCTATAGCCGCTGTCAAACTCTTGCCCTCGCCAGTCCCCATTTCAGCAATTTCACCGTTCATCAGGCTCCACGCTGCTGCAATCTGGACCTCATAAGGCTTCTGTCCCAATACCTCCTCAGAAGTACGCTGCAGGAAGGCTAGAACTTTTCCGCCCAACGCCAAATTTACTTTTTCCCCACTAATACGGAGTAAGCGCCTTACTTCAGCTAGCTGCAAAAAACAGGACTCAAAATCTTCCGGCAGGTTTTCTGAAGCACGATTAACGCTCACGACAATTTTAGCATTATCTCCCCACGCACGTTTTGTCCCAACCAAGGGTCGGAGATGAGAAAAAAAAGCAAGAACTGCCGCGTCAAAGGGAGATAGTTGAGGTTCAATTTTTTGCGGATAGTTTTCCAGCTTGGGAAGGCTTTCCAACATTTTAAGAGAAGATTCAGTCATCAGATGCCAAAATAAGCAAGAAATGTTTGTCGGACGGCACGCCAAATCCTTGGAGCGAGAGGGGAGGGGGGATGGACAAAACGAACTGTCGCACGTGCTCCAACCGGCAAAGGAGGTTCGCTTCGTTCAGGAAGGCCACTCGAAAGCAAATATGAAGCAACGGGGGTGATGCTATAGGGCTCTTCCTGCATCGGGTCGGCAACCAAACGGCCTCCAGCCCGATTTGTCAAAGCAAAGCTTTCCAAGCGGGTCGTAATTTCCGGAGACCTATCAATAACAAAAGCGTCAAGCTCTATTTCTGTAAGAGTGCGCGGTTTCAAGGTAACGGATAGGAGAGACGAATCCACCAGCTCTGCCCGGCTTGCTGGCACAGCCGTCTTCCAAAATAATTCACCTTGGCTTTGAACGGCACCGATCACCTCACCCTGCCTCAGTAATCGACCCAGCATATCTCTTTGATTTGGTAACACCAAAAGGCCATTAGAGGGCGCCCTTACGACAAGGTCATCTGACCGAAGGCGTAATTCATCTATTCGCGCCTGATAGAAATTGAGTTGTTCGACCCAGAGCGATCTTGCATTCGCGTCGTCTAGAGGGATCATTTCAAGACGAAGCTTAGCGTCCTCTAGTTCGGCCTGAGCAATGGAGCGCTCAACGTCCAATAAAGGTTCTGAAAGCTTGATGAGCGCGTCTTCTCTTTCAACCAAATCTCCATTTTTTACAAGAATCTTACTTACAAACCCTTGACCTTGGGACCTAACAACCGAACCAATCTTCGGCTCAAGTACTGCATCTGCTACAGTTGTATGTGGCAGCGGCACCCAGAAGAAAAAGAATATTATCATTACGCCAAGCTATGTTACCCGCAAAATTGCTCTTCCGCGCTGGACCTCCAAAGACGGCTCTGTCATCAAAAACCGCACTCCTTTCCAAGCAGGCACTACGAAAACTGTGTAGAGGCTCCATAGTACAATAGCGACCCCCACAACTGGCAAGACCGAAGCCACATAAAGAGAAATTAGAAGCATAACAAACATTCGATACACAAATGCGCAAATTGCATATCCTAAAAGCCAACCCTCTTCACCATGACTGACCACAGGCGGTCGTGCATCACTATGGCCAAGAATATTTTTCTGAAACAGAAACCAAAAATACTGATTAGAGCGCTGTCCAAGATTTGGGATCTCTATGAGATCAGCAAAGACAAAATATCCATCAAAGCGCAAAAGTGGATTTCCATTAAAAATTAGCGTAGAGATACCACCAATTAAAAATAAATTATAGGCTATTGCCGAAACAGTCCCCTCTTCAGCCACAGTCCAAACAATGAACGCTACTGCCGCAATAGCAAGCTCAACTAGAATGCCAGCCGCGCTCACGAGAATTCGTTGATATTTTTCAGAAAAATATGATGCTTGAGATGCGTCTACATAAGGAACTGGAAAGAAAATCAACATCATTATACCAACTTCACGAACTTCCCCACCCCATCTCTTTATTGCTAGTCCATGACCCAGCTCGTGCAAAAGCTTGATAAATATATAAGATACAGCGAGATATGCTATGCTTGAGGCCGAAAGGACGGCATCGGCACCAGGAACCTCCAAACGTTCCCAAGACATGAACGCTGCCAGAATTGCCGTCAGTATTAGAATACACCATATTACCGCTCCTAGAGGCGAAAAAAGTGACCTAGCAACAGGTGTCAAAGAGCGCAGAACAGGCTCAGGGTCAAATAACGGCAATCGCACAGAAAGAGGGTTCTTAACGTACCCAATAGCTGTCTTTCTCGTTTCCTCTCTAGCTCGTCGATCAATCTCTGCGAGGTTAGGCCTGCGATCACCAGTAATCAAATCAGCATTGTGAAATTGCGACAGCAATTGTAGCAATTCGGTCTGACTAGGTGGGCTTTCAGGGAATAACTTGCAGGCTAATTCCCATAGTTCTTGGACTGTTTTGCGTCCATCCATACGCGCAAAAACAGCATAAGATTGCGGACTGAGCCGATGAAATTTACCAGCCTGCAAGTCCTGAACAACAAACCATGGTAGCCCACGATACACATGTCTTGATATCTGCACATGCCCTCTTTTTCGCAATTTCAAAGGGGCAACCCGGTACCAATCAGGGGACAGGAATGAGCTGGACATGATTAGTAAGGCACGTTACGCCAAATCCACTCGCGAATCCGATCCCAAAGAGGCTTTCCCCACAAAACGTATAAGGGGACTTCATCTACGTGAATTCGAGCAGAACCTGTCATACCATGTAACAAAACAATGGGTGCATTAACAAACTCAGTTTCAACCGAGAAAACTGTACTATTGTTCTCGTACCGAGCAACAGGCACCATATCGCTCAACTCGATTGTAAAATTTCTTTCCGGAATAGCACTTAATTTAAGCTCTCCCATCTGACCCACCTTAAGCTTCGAGATGTTCTGTTCGGATGCATCTAGTACGACCCTATACTCATCTAATGGAGCAAGCGCTAATAACTCCTCTCCTCGTGATACAGCCCTGCCTACACTTCTTGTCAAATCCCCAGATATGATCAAAGCATCAAATGGCGCCTTCAGAATACTTCTTTCAATTTGCTGCTCAACTAATTCTAATTGTGCATTCAGTTGCCTCACTCTAGCCTCTATTAAAGCGGCCTCGGCACGGTCTCGCGCTGAAATGGCTCGATCTAGCTCTAATTCGGCCTGAGATAATAGTGCAGACAAACGAAGCCTTTCCAGATTAAAATCACGATCATCTAAGCGCAATAGTATATCTCCTTTGGCCACCCGATCACCCTCACGAACAACGGCCTCTGACAGAAATCCATCAAAAGCTGCCGTTATCGTTCTCGTTTCAGCACCTTGAACAACTGCGGGAGCAACGACCGTGAGAGGCCTTTCCACGACAAACAAAAGAATGCCAATGATAACAAAAGCCGCACAAATCAATTTGACGGCAAAATGTTTACGCCCCCACACCATGGATAAAATTTTCTGAAAAAACTTGAAGATGTGAGTAATTATCCATCTGTCATTATCTCTTTTCTCCACCACAAGTGGCGTAACAACTCCAGAAAGCGCCTCCAGCGTAAACAGGTCACTTTTAGTAAATTTTCCCCCCTCAGACTTTTCTAGAACTATTGCTCCATGCTGTTTAATTCCATCAAACAATGGTATTGTAAGAACATCTTTAGACTGGTCTTTTTCGGCAAGCTCCGCTTGTGCCGTTAATAGCTGCTCATTATTTTCTGTTCTTGGCGGCCAAATCAAAACCTCCTTTTGGTCAAACGCTTCTTCCATGGCGGCACGAAGTCGTCTGGCCAGGACCATGCTTCTTGAAAACTTTCCTGTATGCGAGATTGCGAGGACTTTGATATTTTTTCCACTGGAAAGGCCAATGGAAACACGATCACAATTAAACCGATCTGCAATGTCGGTAACCAAAGCACGAATGGATCCTGTAAAATGCTCTTCCGTAGTGAGGCTTACAATTACCCCTAAGGCTTTTACCGCTTTACTGTCTATTTCATCTATTTTTGATCTGTGCATTTCAGACTGAAGAAAGGCAATCCACCCAAAACTCATACCAACAAGATCAATTACTTCACCAATCTTTTCTTGTGGCAAAGACTGTATTTCAAGCTCAATCCAACTCTGTCTGCCTTCCTGCCCATTTGACAACGGAACAACAATTGAGGTTGGGCGGCTAGAACTCCCGCTGCCAGTACCACCGGCTACTGCTATACGTTGTAAACGGAAAGCCTCCTTCCTTGCCGCATCAGTTTCAAGAGATGAAACCCTTTCTTTGGGTAATATACAAAAACATGCACCTGCATCCATTTCAGAAAAATATAAATACACTGCGGCACGCCCACACTCTGCCCCGGTGTCTCTATTAATTCTTTTTATTAATTCAGAAAGCCAAAATTCTAATTTAGCCTCAGCCTGCCCTGAGTGTGCAAGGTCAAACAGAGACTGAATAGTCTTAATATTTTCCCCCTCAATGTTTTCTGATCTATTGTACATTTTCACAGCGCTTTTCTAGCAATATATCATCACCTTAAAAATATGGCATCACTACTTTACTGTTAAGTCCATAAGAAAAAAACCTCAATGACACAAAATACTTTGAGATCACAAAACATGCCTCACCTTCGTGCTGTAGAAAGGTACTCCCCAGATGGAAGGACTGTGCGGAAGGAAAATTACCCAGCAGGACGACCGCGGTGTGACAGTGACACCCTGGGCCAGCTCGTGGACATCGAACTTGGTTACGACCACATCCCGTGCGAAACAGCGATTTTGAACTTTCCGCATTTCTTGGAGAAACACTGGCTGACCAAAAAGCTGTTTAACGAGTTTGACACTCGCTTGGTCAATCAGGGTATCACGCCGCGCTCCGGCACACTGGTAGACGCGACGATTATCGACGCGCAGCCCTAACCCAAGAACGCTTCAAAAGCACTCGATACTAAGAAGTCGTCGACAAAGAAGGGTAACGCAAGTTTTTCGTATGAAAGCGCATGTTGTCCTCGATGCTCCGAATGAAGGTGTGGACAGACTGGAGATCACAACAGCCAAGTCTGGGACGACGCTCTACACGGCAAAGAGCCATCAGTCTTGGCTGATAAGTGTTATATTGGCGCCACTCAAGAGACGACATTTTCCGCCGCTGGCAATTTTTGGGGTAATACGCAAGGCATCAAAGAGCAGTGGGTGGCATCCTGCCGACGACGTCATCAACCGGATCATCGCAAAGATTCGGACTCGGATTGAGCATCTCTTCCGGGGGATGAAGCACAAGTTTGGCTATCTCGAGATCCGTTGCCTTAGTCTCGTTAGGAACAACGCATAGCTCTTTCTACTACTCGCGCTTGGCGACTTGCTTCTTATTCGCCGGAAACTGAGGCATGAGCCGCACTCTGTCCAAAATCAGGGTTTGGGCGCCTCAAGGCCTCCCTATATGGAGTTACACTCCTCGAAGCCACTAACACCAAAAATCAAGACCTGATCGTTCTTAAATTGGCGCAGCCAAAACAGTAGATCAGACGCTCCTAACCAGGTCGACACGAAGACCGCTTCACATAAAGGACCCAAGTTTTCTCTCAAGCTCACCCCCAAAGCCCCCAATACTGTACTATACTATACTAAGCCAACACCTTGCGAAAGCGCGCTCGGATGAGTAATGTTTACTAGAATTAACCGTTTCCAATTTCTCAAATCTTAAAATTGGCCGCGGATTCGAGACGGGATATATGACTTGAACCATACCTACGCACATCTTATACAAAATAGCATTGCTCTTTTTGCGCTTTCATTCTTGCTAACCTTAATCATTATTAATATTCATAAAAAATTACCGCTGACGTTTCGCTGTCAACATGATTTAACTACAGTTCAATCAATGCACGAAATTCCAACACCCCGAATCGGCGGTATTTCCATATTCCTCTCCATGCAATTGATGACAATAATGGCGCCAGCTTCTGTATCTGAGGATCTCTATTTATTTATGGCCGCTACCACCATTATATTTTTTACTGGCTTACTAGAGGACATTGGCCTATATATATCAGCTAAAACACGGTTATTTGCCTGTGCAACCTCTAGCTTCATAGCAATTATACTACTTGATGCATGGATGCCTCGAATAGGCATTCCATTTCTTGATGCAAGTCTATTACACTATGTGGTTGGCGCAATAATAACAATTTTTATAACTAGCAGTGTTGCAAATGGATTTAACCTTATAGACGGCGTCAACGGTCTTGCCGCAATGGTTGGGATAACCACGTCAGTTTGTCTAGCAATAATAGCCTTTAAAGCAGAATACTATAGCATGACGGAACTATGTGTTATGCTGTCCTCGTGTATCTTGGGGTTTTTTGTCATAAATTACCCTCACGGAAGGATTTTCCTAGGTGATGCAGGGGCTTACACAATTGGATTTATTCTAAGCTGGTTCGGGATCGCCATACTAATCAACAACCCAACAGTAACACCCTGGGCTATACTATTAACGATGTTTTGGCCACTGGCGGACACCTTATTAGCAATTCACAGGCGCCGAAGTAAAAAAGTCAATGCTATGCGGCCAGATCGACTACACGCCCATCAAATGGTCATGCGAACACTCGAGATGTCCCTTTTAGGACGACACCGAAGGAAAATTGCAAACCCAATTACTACAGCAGTCCTCTCACCGTTTGTCATCACTCCGCCAATAGTGGGTGTGTTTCTATGGGACAACAATAAGTTAGCTTTTCTTGCCACAATTACTTTCCTTATTTTATTTTTTGGCAGCTATTACTGCGCTCTTAAGATTATTCCAAGATTGCCAAGAGTCAAAGACTATTCCAGACCCCAAATATCATTAGCAGAGCCTAAAGGTCAGAAGCCTTTTGGACATCAATAGTACAATACTCTTAACGCACAACGGAAATATTTCTTGTTAGTAGTATTGTGCTTTTATTCTATCCACGAAGACCGAACATTGGGAAGATTTAAGGTATTCCCGAAGGGTTGGCAAAGACCTTCTCACCAATCACGTGGGTCTGGCGCATGCTCTGGCACACGCGTTCCTACCAGCGTCAGACTGTGCTCAGAACAACTTATAACTGATGCCATCAGGGCCCAGTTCTCGGTATTTCTGCCAAAGCAGCATCGGTACCCGAGCACTTGTATAGTTCCTTGTCGATCATCGACCAACAAGGAAGTGCCATGGCCCGCTGTCGGAAAACGCCAGTTTCAGAAACGCTTAATGAATTAAATCAAGCGTTCGTGCTCAGTGGGTATGAACGAAAGATTATAGCGAACCAGCCAACCCGCGAGTGGCTAACCATGGAGCGGTGGTGCTTGTTGACCATGAACAATCTACATGAATCTCAGCCTGACCAGCGTTGTCATTCGAAGGGTGATGAGCCTCCAACACGTCAGCATCGGTAGGAGCATGTCGACGCTCGAGGCGCATAATATCGCTATGCTGCGCGATCAGTTTCCAAAAAAACCCAGCTCGATGCCAATTTCTCATGACACAGAAGCCCATCATTCGGAGCGAGATTGGTAAGTTTCCAACACCTGATCCAGTGCGCCCAGGGCGCCAACAAGCAAAGTGGGAAATTATCCTCCCAAAAAGCAAATTTAATGCGATGCGCTTGGATTTCTAAAAAATACACGTTTCAAAAGATGCTCTAATAATTATTGGGTGGCCCAGAGCTTGAACAACACTACATTCAATAACAATGTATTAAGTTTGACACAGCTTAACGACAACGCAATGGCCAAATATCTATTTTCTGAATAGACTATAATTTCTCAAATATTACTATATTTATTATTCTTGGAAAGACTGTTCGCGATCCACTCTGGGAGTCAAAGCAACTATTTCAATTTCAACTGGAAAGCCTGCCGTCAATCCCAGCTGGGCCGCCGCATCAGAAGATATACGTATCCGCGGCCCAAGGTTTTCCAAATCTTGACGGAACAATGCACCACGGACAGAACGGCCGCTTTCCAAATTACGAAAAACAGCTTGAACTGGCTGCTCAACATCGGGATGTGCAGCCCAAACGCGCCCAAACGTTGGACGTCCATCCCAAAGGCCAATTTCTTTTGCGTAAAAAATGTCAGGATCTTCAACTGAAGTTGACGCATCTGCCAATATATTTACATCCGCCTGTGTATCTGAGACCGCCGCTGTCTGCTGTTCCGCTCCCGATATCCCGCGCAGGCGATCAAGCTGTGCACACCCAGACGCCACCAAAAAGAGGCAAAGGCTAATCCTGTCTCTTATACACATCT
>FYBJ01000268.1_pt1 | contig 18363 bp, 15 predicted proteins | sample 1134611 | NCBI WGS metagenome assembly FYBJ01 (sample SAMEA104116008, study PRJEB20421) | marine metagenome | isolation source: marine | reverse complement strand
TCAAAACTCCCAGTTCAGTTCACATATCGGTTGCTAAGAAAAAGAAAATAGATGAAAAAAATTTCACCCCATTTCTGGTACTCAAAGAGTCAGCGAAATGGGGTTTTTATTTTACTTCTGTTTATTGTAGTCTTACAAATGATCTATTGGTATCTCAACAATAAAAGATCAAATGAAGTTGTTTCAAATAAAGAATTAGCCATATATCAAAGGCAAATAGATAGCCTTAGACTTTTAAAATCAAATCCACGGAAACAGAAAATATTTCCATTTAATCCGAACTTCATTTTAGACTATAAGGGCTATCAGCTAGGTTTGTCGATCGAAGAAATAGATAGATTGCATAAGTTTAGAAAGCAAGGAGAGTTTGTGAATTCGGTTGAAGAATTTCAAAAAGTAACTCAGGTTTCAGATAGTTTGCTTGAAACCATTTCTCCGTTTTTCAAATTTCCAAAATGGAAAACAAATTTGAATCAAAAAAAAGGGAAAAAATTTAAGCATTCGAAAAAACCTATTGTGAATCCCTCGACAAAGGATATTAACAAAGCGACACAATCTGATTTGAAACTAATCAATGGAATAGGAGAGAAGCTTTCGGCTCGAATTATTAAATATCGAAATCGGATTAAAGGGTTTACATTTAAAAATCAGATGGATGAAGTTTGGGGATTGGATCCAGCTGTAATCAATAGAATTTGGGATTCCTTCCGAATTATCCAAAAACCAATCATTAAAAAGATCAATATCAATACGGCAAGTTTTAAAGAGGTTTTGACAATACCGTACATCGATTATAAACTGTGTAAAAGAATTTTCGAATATCGAGATCAGGTTGCTGAATTTCAAAATTTAGCAGAATTACAACGTATTGATAGTTTTCCGAAAAATAAATATGATAGAATAGTCTTATATTTGTCAGCTGATTAAACTAACAACTAAGACAAGGTATGAACAGTATGTACTTCACTGAGGAGCACGATACGTTTCGTGAGAGTTTCAGAGAATTTTTGCAGAAAGAAGTTGTTCCACATATTGAGAAGTGGGAGAAGGATGGAAGAATCGACCGATTTATTTGGGAGAAGTTTGGTGAGATGGGATATTTCGGGATTAGTTATCCTGAAACTTATGGAGGATTAGATCTAGATATGTTCTACATGGTGATCTTCTTAGAAGAATTACAGAAAATCAATTCGGGTGGATTTGCTGCTGCGATTTGGGCACATGTCTATCTAGCGATGACGCACTTGAATAAAGAAGGTGATGACAGAATCAAGCAAGAATATTTGATTCCGAGTATTGAAGGAAAAAAGATAGGTTGTTTATGTATCACTGAGCCATTTGGAGGTTCTGATGTTGCAGGTATGCGGTCAACAGCAATTAAAAATGGAGATCACTACGTATTAAATGGGTCAAAAACCTTTATTACCAATGGTGTGTATTCTGATTATTTGATTGTGGCGGCAAAGACAAATCCAGAAGAGAAACATGCTGGAATGAGCATTTTTGTTGTGGATAGAGAAACCCCAGGTATTAGCGCAACCAAATTAGATAAGCTAGGATGGCGCGCTTCAGATACAGGAGAGATCGCCTTCGATAATGTCAAAATTCCGGTAGAAAACTTAATGGGTGAAGAAGGAAAAGGTTTTCCTTACATCATGCAGCACTTTGCTTTGGAGCGATTAATTATGGGAATCAATGCTCATGCAAGAGCAGAGTATGCAGTGGATTACGCCCTACAATATATGTCAGAAAGAGAAGCTTTTGGAACAACCATTAATAAGTTTCAGGCATTACGTCATAAAATAGCTGAGATGGCTTCTGAGGTGGAGATGTGTAAAGAGTTTAATTATTCGATTACGAAACGATTAGATCAAGGTGATTATGTGGTAAAAGAGGCGAGCATGTCTAAGCTTTTATCAACTAAAATTGCAGATCAGGTGATTTATGACGCTTTACAGATGTTAGGCGGTTATGGATACATGGAAGAATATCCTATGGCGAGATTACTTCGTGATAGTAGATTAGGTCCTATTGGTGGTGGAACTAGTGAAATCTTGAAAGAGATTATCGCAAAAATGATTATTGATAAAAAAGAGTATAAACCAGCTACTTAAAATAAATTCAAATTTAATTTTTCTTTAAAAATCTTTTGTATATTTGTCGCCCATTATTTTAAACAGGCAGTTTATGAAAGGAGGTGCAATCATATGTTAATTATTCCAGTAAAAGAAGGAGAGAATATCGATAAGGCATTAAAGCGTTACAAGCGTAAGTTCGATAGAACCAAGACGATGAGATCACTGCGTGAAAGAAAGACATTCACAAAGCCTTCAGTTGCCAAAAGAACACAGAAAATTAAAGCTTCATACATCCAAAGATTGAGAACTCAAGAAGAAATCGGATAGAAGTTTAAACGATACAAAATAGAAAGCACCATTTAGTGGTGCTTTTTTTTTTATCTTTCCGTTATCGAAGGGTAAGAGTTTATGATGCTACAAAACTTTCTTGATTATCTTAAATTAGAGCGTAATTATTCTGGCCATACCATAACGGCTTATCAAAACGATTTAAGCGCCTTCCAGAATTTTTGTGAAACCGAATTTGAAGTCACTTCGTTGAATGAAGTGGGTTATCCAATGATCCGTTCTTGGATTTTATCGCTTACTAAAAAAGGTATGTCGAATCTGTCTATAAATAGAAAGGTGAGTTCATTAAAAAGCTATTATAAGTTTTTACAGAAAATAGGAGAGATAGAAACCAATCCGTTAGTTGGTCATAAAGCACTAAAAGTTCAAAAGAAAATTCAAGTTCCTTTTTCAAAAAAAGAGATTCTTGAAGTAATGGATTCTATCCAGGGAGATGATTTTGAATCTGTTCGAAATCGACTCTTAATTGAAATGTTATATGCCACTGGAATTCGAAGAACGGAGCTAATCAATATTAAGGTATCAGATATCGATTTTTCTGAAAATGTAATCCGAATATTAGGAAAGCGGAATAAGGAAAGATTTGTACCTATATTAAGTACAATGTTAACATCGATTCATAATTACCTTCTAATGCGCAATGAACTCTCAGAAAATGACTATTTGTTCGTGACCTCGAAAGGGAACAAAATTTATGAAACCCTTGTTTACAGGATTATAAATTCGTACTTTAGTTTGGCTTCAACAAAATTAAAGAGGAGTCCGCATATCTTACGACATTCATTCGCGACTCATCTTTTGAATGAAGGAGCAAATCTTAATTCGGTTAAAGAATTACTAGGACATTCGAGTTTAGCCTCCACACAAGTCTATACCAAGAACAGCCTTGAATCATTAAAACAAATGTATAACCAAGCTCATCCTAGGAGCAATAAAAAGTAATCGCTTATGAAAGTATCTACACAATCCGTTAATTTTAATGCAGACAGAAAGTTAATTGATTTCATTGAAAAGAAATTAAGGAGCTTGCCTAGATTTCATGATAAAATTATTGGAGCAGAGGTTTTTTTGAAGGTTCAAAAAACAAGTGATAAAGAAAACAAAATCACAGAAGTGAAGGTTAGTATTCCGGGGAATGAATTAATGGTGAAAAGGGAAACGAGGACCTTTGAGGAAGGTATAAATTTAGCCGCTGAATCTATGAAAAGACAATTGAAAAGAACGAAAGAAAAACAGCGAGTCTAGAGAACTAATTTTTTTCAAAAAAAATTCAGAAAAAAATACTTTAAATAATAAAAAAACTTTTTACATTTGCAATCCGTTAGAAATAGCGGATTGTTTTTACATAAAAACATGCCGATATAGCTCAGCTGGCTAGAGCAGCTGATTTGTAATCAGCAGGTCGTGGGTTCGAGTCCCTCTATCGGCTCCAAGTTCTTTAAAATATTGATCTCAAATGGGGAGATTCCAGAGCGGCCAAATGGGACGGACTGTAACTCCGTTGTCTTTCGACTTCGCAGGTTCGAATCCTGCTCTCCCCACATTTTTGAGAAGCTAAATTATAATGCGGGAGTAGCTCAGTTGGTAGAGCGTCAGCCTTCCAAGCTGAATGTCGCCGGTTCGAACCCGGTCTCCCGCTCTAAAAAATCCAACATAAGCCGGTGTAGCTCAGTTGGTAGAGCGCATCCTTGGTAGGGATGAGGTCACGGGTTCAAATCCCGTCATTGGCTCTAGATAAAGAAAGACACTAAATATATAATTAAGAATTAAAATTAATAATCATGGCAAAAGGAACTTTTGACCGTTCGAAACCACACTTAAACATTGGTACAATCGGACACGTAGATCACGGTAAAACTACTTTGACAGCTGCTATCACTAAAGTTTTAGCTGATGCAGGTTTATCTGAAGCAAAAAATTTCGATCAAATCGACAACGCTCCAGAGGAAAAAGAAAGAGGTATTACAATTAATACTTCTCACGTTGAATATCAAACTGCTAATCGTCACTACGCACACGTAGATTGTCCAGGTCACGCGGATTACGTTAAGAACATGGTAACTGGTGCTGCTCAGATGGACGGTGCTATTTTAGTTGTTGCTGCTACTGATGGTCCTATGCCACAAACTAGAGAGCACATCTTATTAGGTCGTCAGGTAGGGATTCCAAGAATCGTTGTATTCATGAACAAAGTGGATATGGTAGATGACGAGGAATTATTAGAATTAGTTGAAATGGAAGTTAGAGAATTACTTTCTTTCTACGAGTATGATGGTGATAACGGACCTGTAATCGCTGGTTCTGCATTAGGTGCATTAAACGGTGAGCAAAAGTGGGTTGATACTGTGTTAGAATTAATGGAAGCTTGTGACAACTGGATCGAAGAGCCATTAAGAGAAGTAGATAAAGATTTCTTAATGCCAATCGAGGACGTATTCTCTATTACTGGTCGTGGTACTGTTGCTACTGGTAGAATTGAAACTGGTATCATCAACTCTGGTGAAGCAGTAGACATTATCGGTATGGGTGCTGAGAAGTTAGATTCTACAGTAACTGGTATTGAGATGTTCCGTCAAATCTTAGATAGAGGTGAAGCTGGTGATAACGCTGGTATCTTATTAAGAGGTATTGACAAGAATCAAATCAAGAGAGGTATGGTAATCTGTAAGCCAGGTTCTGTAACTCCACACGCTAAGTTCAAGGCTGAGGTGTATATCCTGAAAAAAGAAGAAGGTGGACGTCACACTCCATTCCACAATAACTATCGTCCACAGTTCTACGTAAGAACGACTGACGTAACTGGTACTATCAACTTACCTGATGGTGTAGAAATGGTAATGCCTGGAGATAACTTGACAATCACTGTTGACTTAATCCAACCAATCGCATTAAACGTAGGTTTACGTTTCGCGATCCGTGAAGGTGGTAGAACAGTAGGTGCAGGTCAGGTAACTCAGTTATTAGACTAAACAGAAGTTAGTATTTCACTTAACAATAAAAAAGGGTATCTCTAATTCATAACAGTTTTAGAGATGCCTTTCTGAGTGAATAAACGGGTTTAGCTCAGTTGGTAGAGCACTAGTCTCCAAAACTAGGTGTCGGGAGTTCGAGTCTCTCAACCCGTGCAAAAACATATCAATACATGAATTTTATTCAATACATTAAAGACTCTTTTGAAGAATTGAACAACCACATGACTTGGATTTCAAAGGAGGAAGCTCAAAAAACAACAGTAACTGTTGCTGTATTTACTATAATTTTTGCTTTAGCAATTGCTGGGATTGATTATGTTTTCCAAACAGGATTAGATACCTTTTTTAAACAGTTTAAATAAGATTGGTATGGGTGATTCTGTATTGAAGTGGTATGTAGTTAGAGCTATCGGAGGCCAAGAGAATAAGGTGAAATCATACATTGAGACCGAAATCTCAAGAATTGGTCTTGGTGATTATGTGAATCAAGTAATTGTACCTACTGAAAAAGTAGTACAGATTCGTAACGGAAAAAAAATCAACAGAGAGCGTGTGTATTTCCCTGGTTACATTATGATAGAAGCTAATTTATCTGGAGAAGTTCCTCACGTTATAAAGTCAATTACTGGTGTAATTGGATTTCTAGGTGAAACAAAAGGGGGGGATCCAGTTCCTATGCGTAAGTCAGAAGTGAATAGAATGCTAGGAAAAGTTGATGAATTGGCTATTCAAGACGAAAATATCGCTATTCCATATAACGTAGGAGAGACTGTAAAAGTGGTTGACGGTCCTTTCAACGGATTTGATGGTACTATCGAAAAAGTAAACGAAGAAAAGAGAAAACTTGAAGTAATGGTAAAAATCTTTGGTCGTAAAACACCATTGGAATTGAGTTACATGCAAGTTGAGAAAATATAAATGTTACGTAACCGGTTTGTTTCAAGCTTCCAAAATGAAACGAATCCAAATAAACATTTTTTACAATGGCAAAAGAAGTTAGTAAAGTAGTTAAATTACAAGTAAGGGGAGGTGCTGCGAATCCATCGCCACCGGTTGGACCCGCTTTAGGTGCTGCTGGAGTTAACATCATGGAGTTCTGTAAGCAGTTTAATGCTAGAACTCAAGATAAGCAAGGTAAAGTTTTACCTGTGGTTATCACGGTGTATAAGGACAAGTCTTTTGATTTTATCGTTAAGACGCCTCCTGCTGCAGTACAATTACTAGAAGCGGCCAAAATCAAAAAAGGTTCAGGAGAACCAAACAGAAAAAAAGTAGCGTCAGTTACTTGGGATCAAATAAAAGTTATTGCAGAAGATAAGATGGTAGATTTAAATGCCTTCGAAGTAACTTCAGCAATGAAAATGATTGCAGGAACAGCACGTTCTATGGGTTTAACAGTAACAGGTGATGCACCAGCTTAATTTTTTTAGATTATGGGAAGATTAACAAGAAAGCAAAAAGAAGCATACGCTAAGATCGATAGATCTCAATCTTACGATATTTCAGCAGCTTCCGCATTGGTGAAAGATATCACGAATGTTAAATTCGACGCATCTGTAGACTTAGCAATTCGTTTAGGAGTTGATCCTAGAAAAGCTAATCAGATGGTTAGAGGTGTTGTAACATTACCACACGGTACAGGTAAAGATGTGAAAGTATTAGCATTAGTTACTCCAGATAAAGAAGCAGAAGCTAAAGAAGCAGGTGCAGACTTTGTAGGTTTAGATGAATACTTACAAAAAATCAAAGGAGGATGGACAGATGTTGATGTGATCATTACTATGCCTAGCGTTATGGGTAAATTAGGTCCTTTAGGAAGAATTTTAGGTCCTAGAGGTTTAATGCCAAATCCTAAGACTGGTACAGTTACTATGGATGTTGCAAAGGCAGTTCAAGATGTAAAAGCTGGTAAAATTGACTTTAAAGTTGATAAAACTGGTATTGTTCACGCAGCAATTGGAAAAGTATCATTTGATGCTGATAAAATCGCTGAAAACGCTAAGGAATTAATTTCTACTATTATGAAGTTAAAACCAACTGCGGCTAAAGGAACTTATGTAAAGAGCATCTTTATGTCTAGTACAATGAGTCCAAGTGTAGAAGTAGATGTAAAATCTGTTTAATTAAGTTAAATTCAACATTATGACAAGAGAAGAAAAATCGCAAGTAATACAAGATTTAACGCAAACATTAGCAGATAACAACAACATTTATCTAGCTGATATCTCTGACTTAAACGCAGAAACAACTTCTAACTTAAGAAGAGCATGTTTCAAGGCAGGAGTTAAATTATCAGTTGTTAAGAATACACTACTTGCAAAAGCAATGGAAGCTTCGGATAAGGATTTCGGAGACTTACCATCAGTATTAAAAGGGAATACTTCAATAATGTTAGCAGAGTCTGCAAATGCACCTGCTAAATTGATCAAAGAATTTAGAAAGAAAACTAAAGATAGACCATTACTAAAAGGAGCCTTCGCAGAAGAGTCTGTATACATTGGTGATGATCAATTAGATGCTTTAGTAGATATCAAGTCTAGAGAAGAATTGATCGGAGAAATTATTGGATTACTTCAATCACCTGCTAAGAATGTTGTTTCAGCATTACAGTCTGGTGGTAACAAATTATCAGGTATTGTAAAAACATTATCTGAAAGATAATAAGCGCACAAATAAACTATAATAAAACAAAATTAAAACACAATTAAAATGGCAGATTTAAAAGATTTCGCAGAACAATTAGTTAACTTAACTGTAAAAGAAGTTAATGAATTGGCTACTATCTTAAAAGATGAATATGGTATCGAACCAGCAGCTGCTGCAGTAGCAGTAGCAGGACCAGCAGCAGGTGGTGCTGATGGTGACGGAGGTGACGCACAAACTGAGTTTGACGTAATCTTAAAAGCAGCTGGAGCATCTAAATTAGCAGTTGTTAAATTAGTTAAGGAATTAACTGGTTTAGGATTGAAAGATGCCAAAGGTATCGTAGATAGCGCTCCTGCAGCAGTTAAAGAAGGTGTTTCTAAAGATGAGGCTGAAGGTCTTAAAAAGTCTTTAGAAGAAGCTGGAGCTGAGGTAGAGCTTAAGTAATTTATATTCCCGTATAATACAAGGTATTTATACGGGAACAATTTTAGGTTTAGGTCTAGAAACATGCGTTTTTAGTCCTAAACCATTTCGTGTATATAATAGTTCTTTTAAAACTTGATTTTTTAATCATAAAAAATTACTCTTTTGGCAAATACAAACACAACAGAGAGAATAAATTTCGCAACTTCTCAACTAGCAAAAGATTATCCTGACTTTTTGGATATTCAAGTAAAATCCTTCCAGGATTTTTTCCAATTACAAACAAAGGCAGAAGAAAGAGGTAGTGAAGGTTTATACAAAACCTTCATGGATAATTTTCCGATTACAGATACTAGAAATCAATTCGTACTTGAGTTTCTAGATTATTTTATTGACCCTCCAAGATATACCATTCAAGAGTGTATCGAAAGAGGCCTAACTTACAGTGTACCTCTTAAGGCAAGATTAAAATTATACTGTACCGATCCAGAGCACGAGGATTTTGAAACTATTGTACAAGATGTTTATCTAGGTACAATTCCTTACATGACTCATTCTGGAACTTTTATCATTAATGGTGCAGAACGAGTTGTTGTTTCTCAATTGCACAGATCACCAGGTGTGTTCTTTGGGCAATCTTTCCATGCTAACGGAACAAAACTTTACTCTGCCAGAGTAATTCCGTTCAAAGGTTCATGGATTGAATTCGCTACAGACATTAACCAGGTAATGTATGCGTATATCGATCGTAAGAAAAAGTTACCTGTGACAACCTTATTTAGAGCAATTGGGTTTGAAAGAGATAAAGATATTCTTGAAATTTTCGATTTAGCAGAAGAAATTAAAGTTTCGAAAACTGGATTGAAAAAAGTATTGGGTAGAAAACTTGCAGCGAGAGTATTAAAAACATGGTTTGAAGATTTCGTAGATGAAGATACAGGAGAAGTTGTATCGATTGAACGTAACGAAATTATTTTCGACCGTGATACTATTTTAGAAAAAGAACACATTGATGAAATTATCGATTCAGGTACCAAGACAATTTTACTTCACAAAGAAGATAACTTACAGGCTGATTATGCGATAATTCATAATACATTACAAAAAGATCCTACGAACTCAGAAAAAGAGGCAGTAGAACATATCTATCGTCAATTACGTAATGCAGAACCGCCAGATGAGGAAACTGCACGTGGAATTATTGACAAGCTATTCTTCTCTGAGCAGCGTTATAATTTAGGTGATGTAGGTCGTTTTAGAATGAATACAAAACTTGGTCTTGATGTTGACATCGATCAAAAAGTATTGACGAAACTAGATATTATCACAATCATTAAGTACTTAATTGAGTTAATTAATTCTAAGGCAGAAGTTGATGATATCGACCACTTGTCTAACAGACGTGTAAGAACTGTAGGTGAGCAATTAGCAGGTCAATTTGGTGTTGGTTTAGCACGTATGGCTAGAACCATCCGTGAGCGTATGAACGTTAGAGATAATGAAGTGTTTACGCCAATCGACCTGATTAACGCTAAAACGTTATCATCTGTAATTAATTCATTCTTCGGAACGAATCAGTTGTCTCAGTTCATGGATCAAACTAACCCATTAGCTGAAATTACTCACAAACGTAGATTATCTGCATTAGGACCTGGAGGCTTATCTAGAGAAAGAGCAGGATTTGAGGTTCGTGACGTACACTATACACACTACGGTCGTCTTTGTCCGATTGAAACACCAGAAGGACCAAACATTGGTCTTATCTCCTCATTATCTGTATTTGCGAAAGTGAATCCGTTAGGTTTCATCGAAACACCATATAGACAAGTTGAGAACGGTGCGGTAAAAGTGAAGGAAGAACCAATTTATTTAAGTGCTGAGGAGGAAGAAGGAAAGAAAATTGCACAATCGAATTTGGAATTAAATCAGGATGGAACTTTTGTTGCTGATAGAGTTATCGCAAGAGAAGAAGGTGACTTCCCAGTTGTGACTCCAAATGATATCGATTATATGGACGTATCTCCAAACCAGATTGCGTCTATTTCTGCATCTTTAATTCCGTTCTTAGAGCATGATGATGCCAACCGTGCATTGATGGGATCTAACATGATGCGTCAGGCAGTTCCATTATTAAGACCTGAGTCTCCAATTGTAGGTACTGGTTTAGAGCGTCGTGTTGCGAAAGATTCAAGAATCTTAATTAACGCAGAAGGTGCAGGAACCGTAGAGTATGTAGATGCAAATAAAATTACTATCAAATATGACAGAACTGATGAAGATCGTTTAGTGAGTTTTGATGATGATTTTGTTTCTTACGACTTAATTAAGTTTAGAAAAACAAACCAAGGTACATCTATCAACTTGAAGCCAATCGTTAGAAAAGGTGATCGAGTAACAGAAGGACAAGTACTTTGTGAAGGATATGCAACTCAACAGGGTGAATTAGCATTAGGTAGAAACATGAAAGTAGCATTCATGCCTTGGAAAGGATATAACTTCGAGGATGCAATTGTGATTTCAGAAAAAGTTGTTCGTGAGGACATCTTTACTTCTATCCATATTGATGAGTATTCGCTTGATGTTAGAGATACAAAATTAGGTACAGAAGAATTAACGAATGATATTCCAAACGTTTCAGAAGAGGCTACAAAAGACTTAGATGAAAACGGTATGATTCGTATTGGTGCCGAAGTTAAACCTGGTGATATCTTAATTGGTAAAATCACTCCTAAAGGAGAGTCAGATCCAACACCAGAAGAAAAATTATTAAGAGCAATCTTTGGAGATAAGGCAGGTGATGTAAAAGATGCATCATTAAAAGCTTCGCCATCTTTAAACGGGGTTGTTATTAATAAGAAACTATTCAAGAGAGCTATTAAAGATAAAAACAAGCGTTTAAGAGATAAAGAAGCAATCGCAGAATTAGAAGCGTCTTTCACTTCTCAATTCGAAGCTTTAAAGGACACGCTTGTAGAAAAATTATTCTCAATCGTTAGTGGGAAAACATCACAAGGTGTATTCAACGATTTAGGCGAAGAAGTATTACCAAAAGGTAAAAAGTATACGCTTAAAATGTTAAACGCTGTTGATGATTTTGTACACCTATCAGGAAACTGGACTACAGATGACGAATTGAACAGATTGGTTAGCGAATTGTTACACAACTACAAAATCAAAGTAAATGATTTACAAGGGGTGTTACGTCGTGAGAAATTTACCATTTCTATTGGTGATGAATTACCAGCTGGAATCTTAAAACTTGCTAAGATTTACATCGCTAAGAAACGTAAATTAAAAGTAGGAGATAAGATGGCAGGACGTCACGGTAACAAAGGTATTGTTGCAAGAATTGTTCGTCAGGAGGATATGCCATTCTTAGAAGACGGAACACCAGTAGATATCGTATTGAATCCATTAGGGGTACCTTCTCGTATGAACATTGGTCAGATTTATGAAACTGTATTAGGATGGGCCGGACAAAAATTAGGTACTAAGTTTGCTACCCCAATTTTTGATGGTGCGTCTCTAGACGAAATCAATAAATACACTGATGATGCGGGTATTCCAAGATTTGGTCATACTTACTTATACGATGGTGGAACAGGTAAGCGTTTTGATCAGCCAGCAACTGTTGGTGTAATCTATATGATCAAATTAGGTCACATGATTGAAGACAAGATGCATGCCAGATCAATAGGTCCTTACTCATTAATTACGCAACAACCATTAGGTGGTAAAGCACAATTCGGTGGTCAGCGTTTTGGTGAGATGGAAGTTTGGGCTTTAGAAGCTTATGGTGCGTCTAGTATTTTACGTGAAATCTTAACCGTAAAATCAGATGATGTAATGGGTAGAGCTAAAACATACGAAAGTATTGTTAAGGGTGAAACTATGCCAGAACCTGGTTTACCAGAGTCGTTCAATGTATTAATGCATGAATTAAAAGGATTAGGTTTAGACGTAAGATTAGAAGAATAATAAATAAGTAAACAGTTGGTAGTTACAGACACCCTGTATACTTAAAACTTATACTGAATACCATCAATAACATGGCAAGAAAACAAGAGAAATACACAGTAAAAAAGTTTAATAAAATTTCAATTGGTTTATCATCACCAGAAGCAATTTTAGGGGCTTCTAGAGGTGAGGTATTAAAGCCAGAGACCATTAACTATCGTACCCACAAACCAGAACGTGACGGTTTGTTTTGTGAGCGAATTTTTGGACCTGTAAAAGATTATGAGTGTGCTTGTGGTAAGTACAAGAGAATTCGATACAAAGGAATCGTTTGTGATCGTTGTGGTGTAGAGGTTACAGAAAAGAAAGTTCGTAGAGATCGTGTTGGTCATATTAATTTAGTAGTACCAGTGGCTCATATCTGGTATTTTAGATCATTACCAAACAAGATGGGGTACTTATTAGGTTTACCATCTAAGAAGTTGGATATGATCATTTATTATGAGCGTTATGTTGTAATTCAACCAGGTATCGCTAAGAATGTAGAAGGTGAGCCATTGCAAAAGATGGATTTCCTTACGGAAGAGGAATACTTAGATATCGTTGATGCACTTCCACAAGATAATCAGTACTTAGAGGATTCAGATCCAAATAAGTTTATCGCAAAAATGGGTGCAGAGTGTTTAATTGATTTATTAGCTCGTATCGATTTAGATGAGTTGTCATTCCAATTAAGACACAAAGCAAATACAGAGACTTCTAAACAACGTAAAACAGAAGCGTTAAAACGTTTAAATGTTGTTGAGGCGTTTAGAGATGCTCAGAAAAATAGAGAAAATAATCCTGAGTGGATGATTATCAAGGCAGTACCTGTAATCCCGCCAGAATTAAGACCTCTTGTTCCATTAGATGGTGGACGTTTTGCAACATCAGACTTGAATGATTTATACCGAAGAGTAATCATCAGAAACAACCGTTTAAAGCGTTTGGTAGAAATAAAAGCTCCAGAAGTAATCTTACGTAATGAAAAACGTATGTTACAGGAGTCTGTAGATTCATTATTCGATAATACTCGTAAATCATCAGCAGTAAAAACAGAATCAAATAGACCATTAAAGTCATTATCTGATTCATTAAAAGGTAAACAAGGTCGTTTCCGTCAAAACTTACTTGGTAAGCGTGTGGATTATTCTGCTCGTTCGGTAATCGTTGTTGGACCGGAAATGAAATTACACGAATGTGGTTTACCAAAAGATATGGCGGCTGAGCTTTACAAGCCTTTCGTAATCCGTAAGTTGATTGAAAGAGGAATTGTAAAAACAGTAAAGTCTGCTAAGAAAATTATTGATAGAAAAGAGCCAGTTGTTTGGGATATTTTAGAAAACGTAATTAAAGGACATCCTGTATTATTGAACAGGGCCCCGACATTGCACCGATTAGGTATCCAAGCATTCCAGCCAAAATTGATCGAAGGAAAAGCGATTCAATTACACCCATTAGTATGTACCGCATTTAACGCCGATTTCGATGGTGACCAGATGGCTGTGCATTTACCATTAGGACCAGAGGCTATTTTAGAAGCTAAGTTATTAATGTTAGCTTCTCACAATATTCTTAACCCTGCGAATGGTGCGCCTGTAACGGTTCCTTCTCAGGATATGGTTCTTGGGTTATACTACATGACTAAGGAGCGTAAGTCAACAAAAGAAGTTCCTATTAAAGGGGAAGGTTTAACTTTCTATTCTCCAGAAGAGGTAACTATTGCCTTTAACGAGGAAAGAGTTGATTTGAATGCAGGAATTACGGTTCGAACTAAAGATTTAGATGAAAACGGAAACATCGTTACTAAAATGATCAAAACTACCACCGGTAGAGTATTATTTAACGAAGTTGTTCCAGAAAAAGCTGGATTCATCAATGAAGTACTTACTAAGAAAAACTTAAGAGGAATTATCGGTAAGATTTTAAAAGTGACTGATATTCCTACAACAGGAGCATTCTTAGATGAGATCAAGAATATGGGATATAAATTCGCTTTCCAAGGTGGTTTATCATTCTCATTAGGTGATATTATTATTCCAGAAGAAAAATACAGCATGATTGCAGATGCCAATGAAGAGGTTGACGGAATCGTGATGAACTATAACATGGGTATGTTAACCCAGAAAGAACGTTACAATCAGGTAATTGATGTTTGGAGTTCTACCAACAACCGATTAACTGAATTGTCTATGAAGCGTTTACGTGAAGATCAGCAAGGATTTAACTCAGTATATATGATGTTAGATTCTGGTGCCCGTGGATCGAAAGAGCAGATTCGTCAGTTAACTGGTATGCGTGGATTAATGGCGAAGCCTAAAAAATCTACTGCAGGAGGTGGAGAAATTATTGAAAACCCAATCTTATCGAACTTTAAAGAAGGGTTATCAATCTTAGAATACTTTATCTCTACCCACGGTGCTCGTAAAGGTCTTGCCGATACAGCATTAAAAACTGCGGATGCTGGTTACTTAACTAGACGATTGGTAGACGTTTCTCAGGATGTAATTATTAACGAAGAAGATTGTGGTACTTTACGTGGATTAGAAATTACTCCATTAAAGAAAAATGATGAAATCATTGAACCATTATCTGATAGAATCGAAGGACGTGTTTCTTTACACGATGTATTCGATCCAATGTCTGACGAAGTATTAATTCATGCAAATGCGGTGATTTCTTCTGAATTGGCGGAAAAGATTGAAGCATCTGGAATTGATAGAGTAGAAGTAAGATCTCCATTAACATGTGAGTCTACTAAAGGTATTTGTGCAAGTTGTTACGGTCAGAGTTTATCTACTCGTAAGAATGTACAAATCGGTGAAGCTGTGGGTGTTATTGCAGCACAGTCAATTGGTGAGCCAGGTACTCAGTTAACATTAAGAACATTCCACGTTGGTGGTGTGGCAGGAAACATTTCTGAAGAAAATAAATTAATTTCTAAGTTCGACGGTAAAGTTCAAATCGATGATTTAAGAACCGTTGAAGGAAAAGATAACGAAGGAAACGAAGTGGATATCGTAATTTCTAGAACTGCAGAAATTAAAATTAAAGACAAGAAAACAGATATTACTCAAAGCACAAATATCATCCCTTACGGATCTATCATTTTTGATAAGGATAGAAAATCAATCAAGAAAGGGGATGTAATTTGTCAGTGGGATCCATTTAACGGTGTGATTGTTTCTGAATTTGCTGGTACGGTTCAATTCGATAACCTAGAACAAGGAATCAACTTTACAGTTGAAATCGATGAACAAACAGGATTTAAAGAAAAAGTAATTACTGATTCTAAGAATAAGAAGATTTTACCATCATTAATTATCGTAGATAAGGATGGAAATGCTTTACGCTCATACAGTTTACCTGTAGGTGCTCACTTAATCGTTGATGATGGTGAAAAAGTAGAGTCTGGTAAAATCTTAGTAAAAATTCCAAGAAAATCTGGAAAAGCAGGGGATATTACGGGTGGTTTACCAAGAGTAACGGAGTTATTCGAAGCAAGAAACCCATCGAACCCATCTGTTGTTTCTGAGATTGATGGTGTAGTATCTTTCGGAAAAATCAAGAGAGGTAACCGTGAAATTATTGTAGAGTCTAAGACTGGTGAATTGAAGAAGTACTTAGTGAAGTTATCTAACCAAATCTTAGTACAGGAGAATGACTTTATTAAAGCGGGTATGCCATTATCCGACGGAGCTACAACTCCTTCTGATATCTTGAGAATTAAAGGACCATCAGCAGTGCAAGAATACTTAGTAAATGAAATTCAGGAGGTATATCGTTTGCAAGGTGTAAAAATTAACGACAAACACTTCGAAGTTGTTGTTCGTCAAATGATGAGAAAAGTTAGAATTATTGATTCTGGAGATACTTTATTCTTAGAGAATCAATTAGTTCACAAGAACGATTTCATCGAAGAAAACGACGCAATTTACGGAATGAAAGTTGTTGAAGATGCTGGTGATTCTGAAAACTTGAAGGCTGGTCAAATTATTTCTGCTCGTCAATTAAGAGATGAAAACTCATTGTTGAGAAGAAATGACAAGAACTTAGTTGTTGCTAGAGATGCAAAACCTGCAACAGCAGAACAAGTGCTTCAAGGTATTACTAGAGCTTCTTTACAGACGAAATCATTTATTTCTGCCGCATCGTTCCAGGAAACGACTAAAGTATTAAATGAAGCAGCTGTAAGCGGTAAAGTAGATACGTTAGAAGGTCTTAAAGAAAATGTAATTGTAGGTAAGAAAATCCCTGCTGGAACCGGTATGAGAACTTACGATCACATTATTGTAGGCCCGAAAGATGAGATAGAACAAAGTTTTTAATCACAGTAAAGCCTCTAATTTTTAGAGGCTTTCTTTTTTATATATGTTATGAACGAAAATCAAAATCAAGAAGGACAATTAAATATAGAATTAGATCAGGAGGTAGCAGAAGGAACATATTCAAACCTTGCGATTATCAATCACTCTATGTCTGAGTTTATTGTTGATTTCATTAATATTATGCCTGGAGTTCCTAAAGCTAAAGTGAAATCCAGAATCATTTTGACTCCTCAGCATGCGAAGCGATTAGTGAAAGCATTATCTGATAATGTTCGTAAATTCGAACAGGCTCATGGTGAGATCAAAGACTACGAACAGACTCCAATCCCATTAAACTTTGGCCCTACAGGACAGGCTTAAGAATGTAAGTTTCTAGTTTTGTTTAAAAGGAAGAAATCAGCAAGAACTAATGCAGTTAAGGCCTCAACTACGGGGACGGCTCTAGGTACAACGCATGGATCATGTCTTCCTTTACCCATTATTTCTGTTTCCTCTCCTTTAGAGTTAATAGTATCTTGATTTTGCATTATTGTTGCCACCGGCTTAAACGCAACTTTAAAATAGATATCCATACCATTGCTTATTCCACCCTGAATCCCCCCTGAAAGGTTCGTTTTAGTGGAACCGTCAGCATTGAAAATATCATTATGCTGACTTCCTCTCATTTTGGTTCCTTCGAATCCACTTCCAAATTCAAACCCTTTAACGGCGTTTAGCGATAACATAGCATGTCCTAGTGCTGCATGTAACTTATTGAAAATAGGTTCTCCTAATCCGATAGGAACATTTTGTATAACACAAGTAATTGTTCCTCCAATAGTATCACCTTGTTTACGAATTTCCTTGATTTTATCAATCATTCGTTCTGCAGCGGATTCATCAGGACAACGAACTGCATTGGATTCTGTTTTTGAAAAATCAAGTGAACTATAATTAGAAGTTAATTCAATTTCTCCAACGGATGATGTAAAAGCATTTATTGAAATTTGCGATAACATTTGTTTCGCCAGGGCTCCAGCAACTACCCAATTTGCAGTTTCACGAGCAGATGATCTTCCGCCTCCGCGATGATCTCTAATACCATATTTTTTATCATAGGTATAATCGGCATGTGAAGGTCTATATACATCAGTATTATGTGAGTAATCTTTGGATTTTTGATTAGTATTTTTAATTACAAAGCCAATTGGCATGCCGGTCGTAATTCCATCAAAGATTCCGGAATAAAATTCAACCGTATCTGGTTCTTTACGTTGCGTAACGATTTTGGATTGACCAGGTTTACGTCTATCTAACTCATTTTGAATTGCTTCGAAATCCACTTTTACTCCTGCCGGAAACCCATCAATAACACCACCAATTGCTTCACCATGTGATTCTCCGAAAGTTGTAACTTTTAAAAGGTTTCCAAATGAATTAAACATAACTCTTTCTTTAACTTTGAGTAGACGAATATAAGTGAAATTGTAAAAAAAATTAGGATTTACTTCTTTTAAATTAAAAAGCATTTTATATTTGCATCCGCTAACGAAAACAAAGCTTTTCAAAAGGAGAAATGGCAGAGTGGTCGAA
>FYBJ01001278.1_pt1 | contig 18371 bp, 22 predicted proteins | sample 1134611 | NCBI WGS metagenome assembly FYBJ01 (sample SAMEA104116008, study PRJEB20421) | marine metagenome | isolation source: marine | reverse complement strand
CCCGCCCGGTGCGTTATTGGTGCCATTGGCAAAGCCAGGAATGAGGCCTGCGAAGAGGCCTGACTTGCCGCCAAACAATCCACCGAACAACCCCTCAAAAGCACGATTGGCCAGCATCGTTGCAAGGCTCTTGCCGATATCGCTGATCGCTTCACGGAACGACTTGGCCCCCGTAACCAATCCAGCGAATGCTGATTTCGCCGAGGACTTCACACTCTGCAAACCCTTCTGCATTTCGGTCAGGGCTGGCTTGACCTTCTTGACCCCACCAGCAGCCCCGCCCGCCGAGGTGTTCAGGTTGTCGAGACTGTCGTTGAACCGATCAGCCGCGTTGTCGGCGCTCTCTGTTTCTTCGCGGTTGCCTTTGATCGCATCCCGCAGAGCCTGCATCGACGTCAACGGGCGCTTGGCTGCATTGGCCAAAGCATCCGCCCGCGACCGCGCCTTGGCTGCGCTGGCGTCATAGTCATCTGCGACAGCCGAGCTTTCATAGGATGCGGCCCTTGCCGCAACGGATGCCCCGTGCAGATCCAGAGCTGTGTCGCCAAACCCAGGAATGTCTTTGATCTTACCCGCCACGTTGCGCAGGAAGGTTGCCCATCGATCCTGCAAGTTGGACAACATGCCCATGAACCCCGCCGAGATCGTGTCCCACGTCGCACTTAGCGATGCGGCCAGTGACGAACCTCCCGCGCGCATCCTTTCCCAAACCTCCGCCGCAAGGTTCTTCAGCAGTTCCAGCGCATTGCCAAACCCGCCCGCCCCCTGTACCAGCCGGGTAAACTGATAGACGATTTCACCAGCCCCAACGATCAGGATGCCGATCCCGGTGCGCAGCAACGCGCCACGCAGCACGGTAAGCGCCCCCGTCAGGCTGAAGGCGGCAACCTTGGCGGCAACAAAGGCCCCGGCGAACCGAACGCCAACCAGCCCAACAGCCGTGCCGATGTAGGTGCTGAACCGCGCGAGGTTAGCCGCCAGCCCGTCGATCATTCCGCGCAGCGCCCCGCCCTCGCGCAGGCTATCCGTCATGCCCTTGGCCATATCGCCAAGCGCAGGAACAATAGCCAACGCAAGCTGCTGCCCGACATACTGGCCGATAAGCCCCAGGCGCGCGATGCGGTCGTTGGCCTGTTCGATTTTGCCCGCATCCACATCGCTCAAGGCCAGGCCATAGTCCTCAACATCCTTGCGCGCTTGGCGCAAGGCATCCCCACCCTGCAATAGCAGCAAAACCATTTCCCTGTTCCGGACGCCGAGATCTCGCAACAGCGATGTGGCCTGACCCGAGGTCAGACCAAGCGCCTTGACCCGGTCCGCGATGGTGGCCAACTTTTGATCTGCCTCCAACCCTTCAAGGTCTTTGGCCGTCAACCCGAGCTGCTTCAACGCGCGGCCGGCGTTTCCGCTTTTGCCGATAGACGCAATCTCTCGGTCGATATTTTGCGCCTCATTGGTCAGGCTGGACAGGCTGACCCCCGCCTCACTGGCCGCAAGTTCCATCGCCCGGAACCCTTCAATGGACGTCCCAAGGCGGCGGGCGGATTTGGCTGCACGGTCGATTTCCTGCCCGCCCTTTAGGGCCATACCAATGACCGCTGCACCTGCTGCGGCTGCGACGGCTGTAATCGCCAGGAACTGCGCCCGCATTTCCTGTAAAGGCGATTTCACACGCTTTGCCCCACTTTCGAATTTGGCGCTGTTCATGCCCATGTTCACGCGCAACGCGCCAATGACAGACTGTCCCATCAGATCCTTTCAGCACCCCATGCACCCGCCAGCACTTCAAGGTTTGCTTGAAGTTCCAGAGGGTGTTGGATTGTCGGCTTTGCGTTGGCACCGGATGCGAACTTGTCGAAATCCGGCAGGGTCTCTTGCCGCATCAGGGCGGCGATGTGCCAGGCCATCCATGCGGCCTGCTGATGTTCTTGCTCTGCGCGCGCAGCAGCGGCGCGCATGTGGGCGAGATAGAGCCGAGGTGACAAGGACCAGAACGCGGCAGGGTCATAGCCCGCTGCCGCGTAGTCCTCGCACATCTCTAGGAGGGTTCGGCGGCGTCCTTCGCCGTCTCCCCGTTTCCCAGATCCCCAACCTCTTCAGCCTTGGGTCGCGCCGCCTCAATCACTCGCGTAAGTGCTTCGGTATCTGCACTGATCACCTTACCAGCCAATTTCATGTCGATTTCAGGATGATGCTCAACCAACATGGACCAAGCGATAGCGATCAAGGTGCCGAATTTGACTTCACCCTTTTCCATGCGTTCGAACTCTTCCAGCGCATCAAGACCTGTTTCAGCCTCAAACGCCGCCATAGCATTGAAGTCGCAGCACAGAGTGTAGGTCTTGCCGCCATGTTCGACCGTGGTTTCACCAAAGAAGGAATTTGCCATTAGGGTGCCGCCCGTACTGGTTTCTGAGTGGGTTTGAATGTCGCGGTCGAGGTCATCTTGCTGTTGACCAAATCCCCGATTGCGAACTCGACCACGATGGCTTTGAAGGTCAGCGTTGTGCCGTTGTTCTCTTTGATCTGAAACGTGCCTTTGCCTGCCTCGAAAGCCGCGACCAGATCCGCCGAATTTGCAGGCGTGTGGTTCAAACCAATGGTGGCGTCCCCGGACTCGAGCATGGAGGGAATGTACTCCTTATGGCGACCAGGGCTTTGCAAGTGGGCCGCTTCTTCGGTGTCCCGTTTGAGCGCAGGCGGCGCGATGCTGACCACGTCCGCGACCCAGTCGAATTCGCCCTGCGTTGACCCCTCGATCCCGAACTCGGCACCATAGCCGATATCCGCTTCGGTTTCTGCTTCTGGCATGTCATGCTCTCCAATGTGTTGTGAAGTCCAACTGAATTTCAAACGGGCGCTCAGCTTCATTGCTGCCCCCCGCCTGGTTGTCCCGATTGTGGGCCAGGAAGATCCCCGAGAAGTTCCCGCCCCTGTGGCCACTCAAGCGATCAATCACGGCGCGCGATAATTCCTTGGCCTTTGTGTAAGTAGCGGCCTGGCAGTTCACCTGAACCCGGCCCACCTGCAAACCGTCGCGACCTTTCAGCGTATGACCTTGGCCATTGTCGATCACATGCATGACGATGGCCGGTCGCGGCTTGCCCTGCGGGTGTGTGCCAAAGTTGACCCTCTGCCCGCAGATGGCCGTGACCGCTGCATCCCCGCGAAGCAGCGCGCGAAACTCTTCTTCCATTGATCAGCCCTTTTGCCCCAGTCGCGCCGCCTTACGTTCGGCGCGCGCGATAGATTTGCTGAGTTCCGCCCAAAGCTCTTTCGCAAGACGCTCCAACATCGCCTCGCGATCCTGGTCCCATGCCGGGCGGACAAAAGGTTGCGGGCCGTGATTGACGTTGCCGAACTCCTGGTTCCAAGCCGCCGGATCTGGACCGGGGCCGATGAACAGTTCGACGCTGGCACGGTCATCGACGAACATCTTGCGGTGTTGCCGCGCCTGCCGTTTGGACAGCTTGCCGCTGACGGCGATGGACTCGGCCAGATCATCACTGGCCCGATCCCCGCGCGGCGCGAGATCCGCCATAAGATCCGCCATGGGCCGCGCAGCCTTCTTACCCGCACGGCGCAACACGCCCTTGCCTGCCGCTTTGCTGATCAGATCAAGGTTTTCCTCGAACTCATCGAACCCCTCTAGCGAGACTTCAAACACGGTCAGCCCTCGCAACCGCCGAGATCTCAAAAGCTCTGCGGCGTCCGCCTGTCTCGCTGATCCCGGTGATCTTGTAGGTTCTCCCCGCCGCGACGATCTGATCCGTGGGCAGGATGCTTGCCGAAAATGACGAATAGCGCAGCTTGAACCGCGCCATGGTGGTGGCCGAGATTTCCCCGGCCTGCACCTTTTCTACCTCGCTGAGGTCCGTTTTGCGCGCCCAAAGCATTGGCCCAAATGGCGCGAACTGTTCCTCTTCTGCCAAGCCGGTGTCGATCAGCTCGCGGCGCATGATTTGGATCTGAACCTGCATGATGTTACCGCTTGAACTCGCAGGGGCGGCGATACCGTTTTTGCTTCATCAAGGCGCGCACTCCAAAGCTCAGGCGTGGTGGCGCGCTCGCCACATCATCGAGCGAGATCCCCGCTTCGAACCACTCCTTTGCCAGAAGTATGATGGCCTGTGACAGCGACCGAGGGACGACATCAAAGCCAACGTTTGCCGTGATCCGAACCGGCGCGCCGTCCGGGGCATCCCCCCAGATGCTCGCCGGAAAAATCAACTGCGGCTCGTCATGGGCCTTTTGCAAGACGACGCCCGCAAGGTCGGCGCTTTGCCAATCCCCGGCTGACGTCTGCCACTCAATCGCAGTGACCTCGACAACCGGCGCACAGGGAAACCACCAGCGCAGCCCCAGCCCGGCATTTATGGACAGCTCGACAGAGCGCCGCGTCAGGGGGCGATTGGTGCCGGTCTCAACCGTTTCCTGTGCTGCCACAAGCAAGCCGTCGATCAGCAGATCATCCGCCGTATCGTCTGCCACAAGGTGGACAGCCCGCTTGAATTCAGCGACCGAAACGGCCCCCGTGATGTCGCCCAGCACCTTCATCGCCTACCCTCGCCCCGGCCCGTTATTCGTCGCCCTTGGCCTCTTTGGCCGTCGCCTTCTTCCACTTCGGCGACTTGCCTTCGGTCATCATTTTGGCCTTCTCAGGCTCAAACCCAGCGATGTCGCCCTTGTTCCAACGTCCGTGCGTGGTGGTGCATTTCAGAACTGTTTTGCTCATGTTCCTGTCTTTCGATGAAAGGTAGAGTTTCACCCCCGATCAGAACCGGGGGCGGTTTAGGTCAAAGTCGCCTTAGAGCGTCCAGTCGGTGACCGTCGCGCCGCTGATCGCTTCGTCATGCATCGGCGCAAGGTCATGCTCGCTGATCGCCCGCATCAGGGTCAGGTCACGCTGGAAGGCCGACACGGTGTCACCGGATTGGTTGACAAAGGTTGCTTCATTGCTGGTGTCGATCATCAAGTTCATTGAGTCGCCGATCATGATTTCCGAGAAATCAGCAAAGGTGATTTCGGTCTCATTCGAACCGGCTCCCAGGTTGTTGGGGATCTGGGAACTGGCGTGGATCTTGAACCCCTTGAGCGTCCCGTCCTTGTCGATTGTCGGATAGACCTTGTGGCCGTTGGCGTCCCGCAGATCTGCAAGGAAGTTCTTGGTTGTGGCGCGCATGGCCCAGCCGGGTTTCAGCATCGGCACATCCGCGTCCTCGACCCGATCCACCAGGCGGCTAATCAAAGCCTCAACTGCATCAGGGGTCTTTGCGGCTTCGGTCAGCCAGTTCGGCCCCAAGCACCAGTGGCGCAGACCTTTGGGCGTCCCGTTGGTGCCATCGTTACGCAGGAAAGCAATGTCTTCACGCGCGGCCATCTGCTTCACCAGATCGTTCCGGGCAACCCGCGCTACGGCTGGGGAGGAGTGGCGGATCAGCGCCCGCGACATAGGCACAAGTGCGGTAAGCGTGCGAAACGCCAAATCGACGTTGTCGAATGTCGGTTCGGACTCAACGGCCGGTGCAGCTTCGGCCCCATAAGTGGCGCTTGCACCGCTTGCCATGCGCGCATGGCGCATCTGACCCGCCGGGATGGGAGACGATTCCGCACCAGCCTTGCGCACAATCACTTTGGGCCGCAGCAGATCAATCACCTTCTGCGCCAGCGGCTCAGGGATCATGACCCCACCGGCTGCGTCTGACGCCCCCGACAGAATGGCCGCGACACCGGTATGCCCAGCGTCTTCCAGTTGAGTGGCCGCCTTGTCCAGGTTGCCTTTCTGATTAGCCAGGGCGCTCACGATGAACCCGACTTCAATGGCTTTGTCATTGGGGTCCAGCGCGACCGCCGGGGTGCTCCCACCGCCCACATTGCTGCCCTCATCGCCACTCTGCGCCGCTGCCGCTTGGGCATTTTCGACGGCCTCTGCTCGTTTCACAGCGCGGTCCGCCTTGTCGAAATCTGCTTGGGCAGTGTCAAATTCGGACTGCGCCTCAGCGATTGCAGCCTCATCCGGTGTCTCAGCCGCTTCAAGCGAGGTAATCCTGTTGGCCGCCGCCGTCATAGCTTCCGCAGCCGAGCTGCGCGAAGCGCGCAAGTCGTTGATGTCAAACATCGGTTATGTCCTTTACTAAAGGGAAGTGACGGCGATGCGCCACGGGGTTAAGCCCCACCGAACAGATCCGGCAGGGAATTCGTCAGAGAGTTCTGATTGCGTTAGAGTGCGGCCTGCGCCTTGGCCAAAGCGGCCTGCCGCTGCGCGCTCGGCCCCAGGGCGCGAGCCGGGGCACCACCAGACTGCGGCGCATAGGCGGACATGATCTGATCATAGAACGCCGCTCGGATGCTTTCGTCATCCGCCAAGCCGCGCTCGATGGCGTCTGCGGCCCGATACATGGCCCCACCGTCCGCCGCATCGTCCGTCACCGACAGGCGCGCAGGCAAGCCCGCGCGGTCCAGTTTGCGACCCGCTGCAACCGCATCAAGAAACCGGGTTTCTGCCTCATCAAGACTGCGTTGGATCTCGACCCCGCCTTCGTCGGATGTTGGGTTCGGGATCTTGGCACGGGCGTGGCTGGACACATGAATGCCCCACTGATCGCCCCAGGCGTCAGGCTGCACCGGCCAGACACTATTGCGGGTGGTTCCGATACTGCCAACCTCGCTGCCCGGTGTCAGCGTGATCCGCGTCCCCTGAGAGGCCAGCCAATAGGCAGCAGAGGCGGCAAGCGGGTTGATCAGCACGTGGACCGGCTTAACCGCAGCCAGCGCCGCAATGGCCTTGGCTGCACCATCCAGCCCTAGGACCATGCCGCCGGGGCTGTTCATGTCCAACACAGCCGCAGATACGTCTTCGTTCGCCGCGATCTCTGCGCAGGCTGTTTCAATGCCCTGATAGGTGGCCCAGCCGAAATAACGCTCCAACAGCACGGAATCCGGCGTCAGGATACCGCGCACCGGCATCACAGCGACCCGCCGCGCCACACCATAGCGTTCGCCTTTTGGAACCTGCAATGGACCGGTGGCAATCGCGGCAACGCGCGGGGTTGCAGCATCATCCGGCCAGCGCGTCAAAAGGATGTCCTGCGCCCGCGCCAAATCCAATGCCATGATGTGACCACCAAGGCGCGCGCCAATGTTATCAATCCCGTGCGGACCTGCTGGTGTTTCAATCTTCATCAATCTCACCCTCGCTTTCTTTGGTCTTGCCCTTGTCGTCGCGGGTCATATTCGACGGCGGATAGAGAACATCGCCGCCTGCGATATCCTCTTTACCTTCCTCACGGCGCGTCTCGTTGACCGTTTTCCACGGCCCCCCGACTGCCTTGGCGTTGGCCGCGTAGCGCTCGGACGTGGTGGCCTCCATCAAGGCGTCATAGTCATGCGCCAGCTCCAAACCCCGCGCCCGCTCGGCGCGTGTGAGCAATCCAACCTCCATGAAGTCCTGCACCAGGTTCCCCCAATGCGTCAGACAGTCGGTCTTGTAATCAATCGACTGCTGTTGCCCGTTGGCCTTGACGCCAAATTCCAGCATCTGAAGTTTCGACGGCGGCATGCGGTAGAGCGCTGCCAATTGTTCCCGGTCGAACTTACGCGAAGCCAGCAACTCCTGATCCGAGGCGGACAGATCAAGCGTCCCGATCTCATCGTTCATCCCAAGCACCGGCCACCCTTCTGCATCAGGATCCCGCAGCATGTGGCGAATACCCTTAATTCCTCGACGCGCCGCTTCTTCGTCCTGAAAGTTATCTTCCATTTTGACGTAACCGCGCACCTGAATGCCGCTGGAATTGCGCGCTGCCGCCTCTTGGCCAGCCAGCGCCAAGCCCACCGATTCTGCCGCGACAGACAGCGGGCTGCGCCCCGTCCACCCATCTGCCGCCAAGTACCGCAGATGCACCATCGACCGGGCCGGTGCCCGACGTTGCACCCCTGCCCCATCCTCAAAATCATAGAACCGCGCCCGACCGTCCCGCAGGATCGAACACCGATCGGTGTGGACATGTTCAATCAGCAACGGCTGCCCGCCCCCATCGCGGGGCGCGTAGGCATATCCATTTCCACGCAGCGCGAAGGCATAGACCGCATTCATCCGCGTCAGAATTGCAGGCACCCCAAAGGTGCTTTCCACGTTCAACAGATAATCCAGCGCGTGTTCTTGCACCGGCACTTTGCGCCCCGTCTTCTTGTCCTTTTCCACAACCCGCAAAGGCACCTTGGCCAGATCCCCGGCGATGATGTTGCAACAGGCAAAAACCGTCGCGTGGCGCTGCGCGGTCTCAGGCGTTACGCGCGGCAACGTCTTCACCCGGCTCTGCCCAGAATGCCAGCCGTCCACGAACCAGCCCGCAGGATCCTCTGTTCCAGAGGTATGCACTGAAGCCGTGACAGGTGGTTCGACCCGTACCGCGCCCTTGTCACTGCGGTTCATAAGGCGCGCGAACAGGCTCATATCGAACTAACTCCCTTGCGGCGTTTCTTGCCATCGTTCGCGGTCGCCCGCCCAACAGCCATGATCATGGCCACCGCCGCATCGATCCGGCCTTGGCTCTTTTTCTTGTTCGGCTTGATGTTCTCTGCCGCGTCTTCGTCGCGGTGAACATTGCTGACCTGCCAGGCCAGAACCGGGTTGCCCGCGTGGCGAATTCGGTTTTGAGCAACCCGTTCTTCGACCCGTTTCATGGGGCCAGACATGGACGCAAACCCTTGCCGATGTTCGACCATGGGAAAGCGCATGGAGTCCAAAGTATTGGCGAGATCCTTCATCCCCCATGGATCATAGGCCACTTCCTGCAAGGCAAAGTTGCCGCGAATCTACTGAAGACGTTTGACGATTTCGTCCTCATCAATCACACCGCCGTGGTGAACCTCTAGCCAGCCCTCATCACGCCAGCCAACGTATTCCCGTTTCTCTGTCTGCGCGCGCTTTACAAACCCCTTGTCACCTGAAGGCAGATACGTCCAAACCCACAGATGGATGTTCTTTTCAACAGGCACCGCCAGTGCGATGGCTGTAGTGTCGATCTTGTTGGACAAGTCCAACGCAACCCATGCTTCGCGTCCCCGTAAATCCTCGGGCTTGAACGGGGCCACGGCCTGACCTCGATCCCAAATCTCTTGCGTGATCCACGTCTCTGCCCCTTCGGTCCAAAGGTTCATGTGGAAGCGCTTGAAGTTCGGCAGTTGCCCCGAAATGATCTGCGCTTTTAGCGCTGCCTTCTTCACCTCACGTTCAGGCTTTGACACATTCAGGTTTGGGTTTCCCATCGCCCAAGCCAGTGGATCCAAAGGGTCCGCATCGGCCGGCGGTTCTGCAACGTATCCAAAGAACGAGTCGTCCTGGATCTTTCCGCGCAGCACCTGTTCCGCGTAATCCCTCAGTTCACCGCAAAGCCCCTTGCGATCTTTCCCCGCCGTGGTGATCACCCAGTCAATCGGCTGATCACGTGCGATCATGGATTCCACGATGGTCTCTGCAAGTTCCCGATCCGTCCAGCGGTGCATTTCATCGCGCGCCAGGAATGACGGGTTGATCCCATCCGACGAATTACCATCCCGAGACAGACACGAAATCGCGCCGTCTGTCTTGTCGGTCTCGATCACATGCCGCTGCACATCCATGAAGTGCGGCAGAAATGGCGACCGTTTGATGATCCGTTTCAGGCCCTTGAACAGCAGGCCCGCCTGATCCTTCGTCGTGGCCGCGCAATAACCTTCTGGCGCGGCCTCCCCATCGAACAACTGAGTGAACAGCATGGGCACCGCCGTGTCGGTGGTTTTGCCGTTCTTCTTTCCCACCTGGTGGTAGGTGTCCCGGAACCGACGCAAGCCGGTGTCGTGGTGCTTCCACCCGAACACAGATCCATGCCGGAACACCTGCCAGGGCTGCAACTCCATCGGCTGCCCTGCCAACGGCCCCTGCGTGTGGTGCAACATGCCTGCAAAGTTACAGATCATGGACGCCGCTTCGCAGTCGAAGAACAGCCCGCGTTCATCGCAAGTTTCCAGATCCAACAGGTGCCGTTCGCAGGCCATGCGGACGAGGTCGCCAGCGATGATGTCCCCCTCGATCACACCCAAAGCATAGGCGCTGACCGGATGGTCAATCGGGTGCATCAGTCAGGCTTGCCCTTGAGCTGCGCCATCAACTGGTCAAATAAATCCGTCTGCCCGCCTGTGTCGATTCTGGATTCATCAACTGGTGTCAGACCGAACAGCGCCGAGTCCCGGCGCATCTGGTTCATGGCTGCATCTTGAGCCGTCCAAGCCGCTGTCCGTTTCTGCTGGACGCCGTTGCGCGTCTTGGTCTCGTACCAAACCCCATGCAGGGCAATGTCGTTGGTCGCTCGAATAAAGTTCGCGCAGGCTTCGCAGTAGCTGGCAAACTGGTGCCGATAGTGATTGCGCAGTCGATCCATTCGGGTCAGATCCGGCGCGAGATCCTCCCACACTTCTTTGCCGAGTTCCGTCATCCAGTCGAGCGGCTCCGGAATCGGTTTTTCTGCGTCCCCCTTCATCGGAATGACGTTGCCCAGAGGGTTCGGTTTAGCCCCTTTCATGCTGTCCCCTTTACCTCGGATAGACATCTGCCCCCTCGAAGGAGGCCAGTTATCGCCCTAGAAAGTGGGCTTTTTTTTCTAATTCGGCCCGCGCGAAAAAGAAGGTTCCCGCGCCGGTGTCCTGTATCGGGCCTAGATTTTTCGATACCCCCCGGTGTGCAGCACTTCACGGGCAGTCTTGCGACTGTGACAGGGTTTGCAAAGCGACTGCCAGTTGGATCGATCAAAGAACAGCGCGCGATCTCCACGATGCGGTTCGATGTGATCGACCTCTGTTGCCTCAGTCACAACGCCCAGCTCATCGCAATCAACACAGACCGGGTTGCGCTTGAGAAAGGCCAGCCGACTGTCACGCCAAGCGCGGGTGTTGTAGAGCTTGGCACCAGCCACGGCATCCTTGCCGAGCTTACCTTTCGTCCGGCGCGCAGCCTCTTTCTCTTTGCGCTCATCCTCATGGCGCTCGCAATGCGCGCCACCCTCGACGGCCAGATCATCGCAGCCAGGGCGACAGCACACCTTGCGAACAGCCATGTGCCGCAGCCTCCAACGCAATGCCCCAACGCAAAAGCGCCCGCCGGTTTCCCGTGGGCGCTTTTGTAGATGATGCACATTCAGTGGCATGCCGACGCACTAAGCGTCAATACCTCATTTTCCGCCATCGAAATTACAATCTCTTGTCGCCGTGGATTAGCACATCACTCAATGCTTCCGAAGCACTAGCCCTCTTTGATAGTCTGCACTGAGGACAAATTTGTTGAGTTACGCATCCAACCTTAGCAGAGGATTGCGGATGGCATCGACGTGCGCAGATTGTAAACGTTGGAAGTCACGGTTGTGGGGTTGGTTCAGAAGACATCAGCGACCCATTAAAACTTCAAGAGGGTTGAACCAGTCAGATGAAGCTTCTCACTTCGGGGAGGTCAACAGCTTCTCGACTGCAGTTGTCACTTTCTTCCAGTTATGCAGAGAGCGAACTAACAAGTTTTGAGCGTACTTTTGTTTTTGGTTAAGTCCGCGCTTCGAAATGACAGTGGTTGGAAGTTTCCAGTGACGGTCCATAGAATCCACAAAAGTTTTGATCATTTGGTCGGTAGTCAGTTTCCCGTTTTCAAGTGCTCGCATCTGCCCTTGGCAGACTTTGCAGCACGCTCTTGCAGTATCGAGAACCGAATTTGGGTCGTCGAACTTACGATTGGAAAGTACCAGCTCTCGAAACAGCGAGAACTCAATTAAATCAAGTGTGCTGAAGTACCTAAGTTCAGTTTCCGTTGGCGATTGCAGAACCAGAGAACGCCTAATCCTTCCACGGCTGAGTGCGGTATCAAGAGTGTTTTCTGAAAGGTTGAGAGCGCTGCACGCTACCCTGTTCGTTAGAGGGGTCAATTTTGTATCGAACTTCATACGAGGACCTTTCTGGAAGGGCATATTTCAGCGAGTAAAGTATACGAAACGCTTTGACTTGACTTCATGTTTTCTATCCGCATGAAAATATTCACCTTTTCTTAGCCACGTCTTTCTACATCTATGGCATCGAGCCACTAAACTTATCAACTTACCCACACCAAAAACTGAAATATTTCCACTATCGAAGATAGCCAAAGTGAATATCGACTGAAAAGGAACAGTACCTCAGCAACGTTCTCGCGGAACCTAAAGGCCAAACCCCATCGCAAGTCCTGCGACAGGCAACAATAATAGCCAGACCAGGTCGCCAAAGTCTTCATTGTCATCGTCAATGGCATCGGGGTCGTCTTCAGGTGACGGGGATTCATCATCTATCGGTACAGTTGGAATGATAGGGGTGTCGCCTCCATCATCACCGCCGTCGTCAATGGGATCAGTCGGGGTTGCGCCATCATCTCCGTCACCCGTAGATCCGGATAGAAAGTCCGTCATTTCCTCTGTCCAATTTGGCGCTTCAACCACAACCCGTAGAATTTCGTATGCACCCAGCACTGCAGAAAGCTCAGTACCCTCGAGAAAGTCGTCTTGCTCAAGATTCTCCACTTCAGCTGTGGAATTCACATATCCAGGATCATCGCCCTCCTCCACTCCAATTTGGACACCAGATGCACTGTCATATCCGTCAATCAGGCCAGACAGATCAACATCGGTAATTTCAACTTCATCTGATTTTGAAGTAAGAAACATCACCAGTTTTTCCTCGGAGGCAAAACCATGTAGTTCAACTTTTCCATCGTTAAGAAGTGCTTCGTGCTCACCTTCTTCAGATGAAGCAAACTTAATGGGTTTTGTTCCAATGAGTTCGGAACTCATTAAGCCGTACATTTCACCAGCAGGCGTCAGTTCGTCGAACTCAAACCCACGAATGAGCGCATTGTCGGTCCATTGGATAGTCGGCCAAACATGAGCTACGTCGGTGGAGTACTCATGCATTGTCTCGACTAGATCCAAAATCTCAGCCGCTTGATAGAGTCCGTAATCGTATTGATCCAAAGCCTCTGTATTGCCTCGTTGATTCCACTCTGATACGTAAACATCCAAATCAGGATAGTCGTCGAGCCAATGATCTGTTAGCCAAGCCAAGGGCCTCTCGCCCGACCCTTCGATTACAGGTTCGCGCGAGTACAGGTGAGTAACCACTCCAGTTATCGCCCCATCATTCAATTGGTCTTCAACTTCCGATTGGATCAACTGTTCGTTTACATGAACCCAATCGACTTTACCGTTGCCATGCAGGGTGTCATTATCCAATTCGATATCGTAGTCCAACTCAATGGCTTCAATTATCTCCTCGCCATCCTCTATGTGCGAATATTTATCATCGAGGCGTGCATATTTGTAGTTCGTGCCAACTTGCACCACTACACCAATGTCTTTGGAGCCTGGATACTGATCGTCCAGTGTTTCCAGCGTCCTTGATATAACCTCAGCCACCTTACTGGAGACCCTGCCGTATTCAACGGACGACATTTGGCTGCCCCAGTATTCGTTTCCTATTTCAAAGGAGATAATTTCTGCATCACCGTATTCTCCACCGATTACATCCGTTACGAATTGCGCGAGTTCGTCTTCGTCAACGGCGGAGAATCGATCCCCGTTGACGTCTTCTTCAGTGCCCAGGCTGTGCATCGTCGGTATGACAATTTGAACGGATAGGTCACTTGACTCTGCATACTCCAAAAACTCAGACAGAGGGACGAGATCTCGGTAGTCGTCGATGTCTGGGTCATACGACCTGAGGCTATCCGGATTTGAAATGTCAAAGTGGTTCTCGGTGACTGATCCACCAGGATAGCGTACCGTTGTAAAACCTAGTGCTTCGGCAGCCGCTTCAAATGGACTATCCTCGCCCAAGGTATCTCTTTGGAACAGGAAATTCCCACCAAACAGGGTTTCCGGAATATCCTCATTTTCCAAACTTTCCGTCTGTAATTTTTGCATAGCTCACCCCAATTCACACTGGAATGATCCGACAATTGCCCTAATTGGGAATTAATGAGAGAAACTTAGGGAGATAGTTTCTAATTTGGAATTTCTTAAAGAAATCGTCACTCTCAATTCAAAATTTTGAAAAACCTTAATTATATTCGAGGAGCCACCAATGCCTATATATTGGAGCTTCCAGAATTTCTACGTAGACATCTTCTTAGAAAATCAGGCTTCTTAAGTGACATATGAAACCGTCAAGATGAATATTGAAGTTCTACATAAATCAAAATGTCCGGGCGCGCATCCCCAATTTCATGTGTAGTCAAATAGGTTGTTTCACCTAGGTCTCCACCATTCAAATAACCAACAGACGTCGCTTCGTCGCAGGTAATCGTCATGAAATGATCGCCGTCAACTTCTATTGTTAACTCGTCGTTGCTGCGATGCAATTCGATGCGATCGTCGAGGTTGTAGGACTCGTGAGTATACGGATTTACGTTTATGGCCCCACTTCCAAGAGCGATGTTCAGAATGTCTTCGTCCGGGTCGAAATCGACTATCGTTGCGTTCCCTCCAGTCACGACGATTTCATCCGCCCCGGCTCCGCCTATGACTGTATCTTCATTTGACGCTGCGATGTAATCATCACCGGCGCCTCCATCCAGGTAGTCAGGCGCATCATCAAGTAAGTAACCGGTTGTCGAACCAGCAGACGGTTCGAGTAGTAGTGAGCCATTCCCGAGAAGCGTGTCGTCTCCATCCCCGCCATGAAGTGTGCTGGCACCGCTGTCCGATATTAACAGGTCATTGCCCTTGCCGCCGTCGACAGAAGCTCCGTTCCCGTTTGCAATCAGAACTTCGTCGCTATCGCCGCCCTGAATTTCTACCATTCCTTGTGCAATGGCGGTGAAGTCAAAAAGTTCCTCCGCTACATCACTCCCAGTAAGCGTATCGCCTTCGGACAAGTAAACTAACCCATGTTCGGTTTCACTTGCGTTGATTTCGTCAACTTGTTCTCCATCCTTGATCGTAACGGGGAAGTTGGAGCTTCCTGTCAGCTCTTTGAACTCTTCCGCGGTTAGCGTGATATCATCATCAGAATCCCATTCGGCATCTGAGAGAGTGTTTAAAATGACCCCGTAGTTTTGGGAATTGTCTTGCTGACCACCTATTCCATCATCATTTTGGTCAGAATCTCCTTCCCCGTAGTACTTTGGCTCCAAAGTGGAGACGGTTCCTTCGGCGTCGGGGTTTTCGCTGATGTCGTCATTGAGCGCTTCGTCGCCATTGCCTTCGTCTGAACCGCCTAAAAACGGTATCATTGCTACACCGCCGGCAAATATCATCCCGATTAGAGCTAGGGGTCCCATTGGGTCTCCAAAAACATTGTAGAAATCTCAGTTGAAGGCGACTTCAGTTATCCTTTCAAGTAAACTTTGCTATTTAGGTTAACAGCTCAATTCCAAATTTCTTGTGGACGAAGCAGATCAGTAAAAAATGAGGCCCGGACTCTGATCGAGCGAAGTACAGGCAACATGCACTCAAAATTGCAGGCCATCTTTGAAAGCCAAGTACGTCCTCTATGCCTGTTTGTGACATCCAGGCAGGTCAGTGATTGCAACCGGGCTCGCGTTGCTGAGTAGACTGCAAAAGACTAAAAGGCTGGCGGCGTGTCGCAATGGGATATGGCGTGTGTCCGAGGGACTTCCTATCCATCTTCGCTTTCGTTTCCCCACCGTTCGCTTGGCAATGAGACCCAAACCTAGATTATCGCCTCTCTCATGGGTTCGGGTCACACGTCCGCGCGCTGCCCGATTTTCCAGTAGCGCCACAATCGAAACTCGCGCCTTCGCTGCTCTTTTTAGGAGTCTTAAAGACAACGATCTTCGCGGAGCTGGGAGTCGTCACTGCCACTGGTTCAACTAGAGACTTTTCGAGTTCTTTGAGATTGTTCAAACGTGCGTAGTCCGCCAAATCTTGCAAAACTGAATGTATCCAATCGTGCTGCATGGGTAGGTCTCCGTGTTGTTTAAATCAATCCATAGGTGTATTTTGTTAACACTTAGTTACTGAATCACCTTCAGCCGAACGGTCAGCGGCGTAGTCGACATTCGATCCGCTACGCCAGGCTCAAATAGCTGCATTTGATAAGGTTGGGTTTATGGTTCATCTTAGCCACTGGGGATCGCAAGCTGGGATAGACAAGACGTCAATGGACGTCATAGCAGGAGGCCCTCCTCTGGTCCGTTCAGATGAGACGTCTGAGCTGTTTTGAGCAATGGAAAATATGATTGATCTCATTTTCACCAATTGGCCGCTTGTTCTCTTCATCTGGTTCATTCTTCAGTTCCTTGACATCTGGACGACCAAGCAAGCCCTCGCCCGAGGCGCTCGGGAAATCAACCCGATCATGATCTGGTGTATGGGCAATCTCGGGCGACACGGGTGGATTGTATCCAAGCTTTTCGTGACAGGTGTGTCTGCAGCCTTGCTCTACTACGTCGACGCGCCTTGGATGCTCTGGGTTATGAATCTCATCTATGTTGGAGTAGTTCTCTGGAATTGGAGGGAACTAAGAAATGACACAGGCCATTCTGCATAGCCGCACTAAGCATATACGAGTTGCCGCTAGATAAGAAACTACTGACTTGACTAACATCCACTTTGTGACACGTCACAAACGAACTGATGCTTGGGGCTGCTTTAATACAAATCCTTTGGATGAACTCAAGCAGGATGTGTCCAGGTTACCCCCTCTCAGGGCGCTTTTGAGGCCTATCCCCCAATACCGGACACCAGTCTCCAAGCCCCTACTATGACAGCGGCGACGGCACCGTAGGACACTAATAGGATCAAGAACATGACAAAACGACTATCCCCAATTGGAGCCACGTTTTTGTTGTCGGCGACCCGAAGACCTACACGAGGGCGGTCAAGTTCGAGATTCAGTTTTTTGATAACTCTCTTGTCAAAAACCATCGTAGAGTTTCGTCCCCTCTCTAGCGCGCCTGCTGGCAATAATTGCCCCAATTTGGCGCTCGGGCTGCAAACTGTGCCACCACGCGTGGACTGGGTCGGTCTACAACCTGAAAGCGAACTCCATCGGAAGTGAGTGCACAACAAACCAACTGTTTTTACTATCGCCCGTTCTTCAAAGAAAATATGGTGTTTTAGGTTCAGTTAGCACTCAACCGTTTGAATTTCCTCTGAGCCTTTTGAAGGCGTAGGCGCTGCGGCTCTGTTCCTTATTTGCAGCAATTTTGTTCTGTCTTCGTTCGAGAGATTAGCCTCATCCACAAATCTATCGATGGCAGACGAAAGCCCAAGCAACAACTTGTCGGAATTCGCCTCACGAGCATCGTTGGTTAGGCCTTCGACGGCCTCGGTAAACCAGTGGTAACTCCGCACAGCATAACTCCAAATCAGTTCCTTGCCTTAACTTGAAGCATCCTTGGCGCACTGTGGTTAACACTAAGTAAAGAGCTCTCTGCGCTTACCTCAAGCCCTTCAAAGCATGAAACATTTTGGAAAATTTCGCCATTCCGAGAACACTGGATTATTTGCCTAAGACTGTAGGCCGTCTTTGTACAACCTTCAACCTCAAGCCGTGTGATGATCCCGCGCACTTTACTTATGAGTTCGTCGTTCATCGTTCTCCACCTCATTACCAACACTTAATCAAACTGCCTAAAATTCAACTCTTAATTTTGTCCTAATTGTGCAAGCCGCGATATATTGTTAGGCGGAGTTATGCTACACCCATAGGTTGCGGCCTGTGTGTGATCTTTGGCTGTGAGTTGGGAGCTCGCCTATCAACAATCTCCATCCAATGTGCGGACCAAGACACCACCGGCGCGATCAGTGTTCAACCGTACCGTGCACCCAATCCTGCATCGCCGCTGCGATATCAGGGCTACCTTGAACCCGCAGCCCGGATCGAACAGGCCCCATCATCCGGTTCAACGTCTCACACAGCGCCGCGCGCAATGCCTTGATGTGCTGGCTGGACGCAGACTTACCCACCTCTTTCCAGCCGTGGATCTCCAACACCTCGGCAATGGTACGCCCTTGGACACAAACCGCGTCGACCAATGCACGGTTCAGGATCAGCCCGCGCCTGTTCCGCTTGGACGGGCGCACTCGGCGAACCTCCATCGCAACACCCTGACCGATCCGCCGATGCAACAAATCAAGACGCGCCCGATCACGCAACACTGCGTCGATGTACTCGCCACCACCGCCGCCCGATCCCTGCATCGCCTCCAACGAAGAACAGCGCGCACCGACTGCATCCAGCTTTTCGACCAGCGTGGCATAGAACCGGCCCATCTGCTTTTGACCAGGCGAGAACAGCACCTTGCGCGCCTGCGCTTCCATCTTGTCAAAGGCGTCTGCATTCATCATCGCCTTGCGCCC
>FYBJ01000897.1_pt1 | contig 18414 bp, 13 predicted proteins | sample 1134611 | NCBI WGS metagenome assembly FYBJ01 (sample SAMEA104116008, study PRJEB20421) | marine metagenome | isolation source: marine | reverse complement strand
GTTTCGCGTTTTACCTGTCGGATGAAGTCGCGCGAGTTCTTGGCCCGGCGGCACGCCTCGGTTGCGACAAGGCGCATCCGCTTGACCCTGTTGCGTTTCAGTTTTTGCTGACAGATACGCAGTGCCTGAACGGTACGCGCCATGGACGAGCGGGACAGCCGCCCCGTTCGTTCCAATCCGGCGCCCAATTGCACCGACTTCGAAAAACTGTCGACCACATGAAAGCCGCTGCCCTTGGGTTGGGCAATCAGCATGCGACAGCTATTTGTGCCCAGATCCAGCGCTGCATAGAGCCCATCCGGATCCGGCCGTTGAGGCGCGGGGGTTTCGACCGCTTTCGGGAACGCGCCCGCACCTTTGGGACGCTTGGGCGCCATGACTTCACGCCCTCCGATTTCGAGTTGATCCGACCCTAGGCGGCGCATCGCTCACGCGCAAGCGAATTCACCAGACAGTTGATTGCATCTGTCACATCGGCATCACATATCCATGCGAGCAAAGCGGCAGGAATTCCATGTTCGGGATTCGTGGAAAAACTCAGCAAGCCAATTCGGAGCACGCTATGACACAAGACCATGATCTGTCGTTTGACGACTTTGACGAAGCCGTAAATCCCCGCCCCGAAGGCTGTGATTTCGACGATGTGGTTGAAGAGGCGCTGAGTCGCCGCGGGTTCCTGGGCGGCGTGCTGGCGATGGGCGGTTTTGCGACCCTGGGTGGCGCAGGTCTGCCCACCGGCGCCATGGCTGCGGGCAACCGCTTTGCGTTCGATGCTGTTGGGGTGTCAACGGCAGATAGCGTTGTTGTGCCAAAGGGTTACACGGCCAAGGTTGTCATGCGTTGGGCCGATCCGATGTGGTCGGACAGTGTTGCCTTTGATCCCGAAAGCCGCGGCTCTGCTGAAACGCAGGCGCGCACGTTTGGCGACAACACGGACGGTATGGAAATCTTCCTGCACGAAGGTCGCACGCTGATCGCCATCAACAACGAATACACCAATCGCAAGATCATCTGGGGCAACCGCGAAGAGGGCAGGTTCGCCAACGCCGACGACATCGAAAAGGGCATGTTGGCCCACGGTGTTTCGGTGGTCGAGATAGCGCATGACGGTTCTGGCTGGGGCATCGTGATCGACAGCCCGTTCAACCGCCGCATCACCCCGAAAACCGAAATGGTTCTGACCGGTCCCGCCGCTGGTCACGACCTTGTAAAAACTGCTGCTGACCCCTCGGGGACCAAGACGTTCGGCACCTGGAACAACTGCGGTTCGGGCAAGACCCCGTGGGGCACGTATCTGACCTGCGAAGAGAACTTTAACGGGTACTTCTCGGCAAGGGATGAAAACCACAAAGTGTCCTCGGAACTCAAGCGCTATGGCGTGTCTGCCAGTGACTGGGGCTACGGCTGGGCCAGCATCGACGAGCGATTTGACGTCGCGAAGACTCCCAACGAGCCCAACCGCGCCGGATATGTCGTCGAAATCGATCCGCGTGACCCGAATTCGATCCCGAAAAAACGCACCGCCCTGGGCCGCTTCAAACACGAGAACGCCGAATGTGTCGTCAACAATGATGGCCGTCTGGTGATCTATATGGGCGACGATGAACGTGGAGAGTTCCTGTACCGCTATGTCTCGAACGGCGTGTATGCGGCCGGCGCGGACACCGACGACTTGATGGAAAACGGCACGCTTTATGCTGCCAGGTTCGATCCCTCGGGCAAAGGCAAATGGCTGGCGCTGACCCCGGAAAACACCGGGATGAGCCAGGCCGAGATCTGTGTTCACACCCGGATTGCTGCCTCGAAAATGGGTGCGACCACCATGGATCGCCCTGAATGGGTCACGTCCAACCCGAACTCGGACGAAGTGTACTGTGCGCTGACAAACAACAAGAACCGCGGTGCCCGGACCGAGGATGGGGAATTCAAGACCAATGCCGGTGGCGATGCGCTTCCCGTCGAGGGACCAAACCCGCGCGCCAGAAACAAGTATGGTCAGATCGTCCGCTGGCGGCCGGTCGCGGGCGATCATGCGGCTGAAGGGTTCGATTGGGATCTGTATGTTCTGGCGGGCAATCCGACCGTGCACCAGGATGACCGCGCAGGATCCGGCAACGTCAACGATGGCAATATGTTCAATTCGCCCGACGGTCTGGCGTTTGACAGCACTGGCCTGCTGTGGATTCAGACGGACGGCAAGTACAGCAACAAGGATGATTTTGCCGGTCAGGGCAACAACCAGATGTTGGCAGGCGACCCGGTGACTGGTGAAATCCGCCGCTTCCTGGTTGGCCCGAACGAGGCCGAAATCACCGGTCTGTGCTGGTCGGGCGACCGTCGCACGATGTTCGTGGGCATTCAGCATCCCGGCGAGAGAGGCAACAGCCACTGGCCCGATGGCGGCACCAGCGTGCCCCGTTCTGCCATCATCGCCATAACGCGCGAGGATGGTGGCCTCGTCGGGTAGGAGTGCCCACTCGATCGCAGGACAACGTCGACCTGTTTTGACCATGTTTGACCTCGCGTGTGAATCTGCGCGAGGTTTTTCATGTTGCGAAGGTGTTTGGGGAGGGATCCGAAGTTTGCCACTGCCGTGCGAACCATGCCCTCAGTAGTCCGGGGCAGGCCAAGAAACCGTTTGCAAAGGTGGCTGCTGAGTCGGTCCCGGACTTCCTGCGGCGCCGATAGGGCGGTGAATCCAGTCCTGAACTTCAAATGAAGGCCGGGATTGAGTGAAGGCATTGTTCCAGCATATCGTAGGGGATGTTTGCTATTAATAGGTATTGAAATAATGAAATCCATTCCCGTACGCCCTGGTGGCTTTGACCTGATGGCAAAGCCCGGCCCCGAAGGTTTTCCGCTTCCCGGTATCAACGACATTGGCCGCGGTCTTGACGTGATCGGCGCCCCGTTCGCCACGCGCAAAAGTCTGCTTGAAAAGCTTTTCACAATTGAACGGCGAATATACCCAGATGCGGATGATACGCCTTCGGAATATGCGGAGCTCGCAAACGCCTATGCACTGTGTCAGCGTCTGTATGGCAAGAACACCTGGGGTCTTCTGGATGTCTATCCCCTGGTGGGGGGGCGCTCGGACCACCACAGGTGGGAAGGCAGCACCCTGTCCGACGTACAGCGTTCCATCATGGGCGAGGTGAGCGTTCAGGGCGATTATGCGGGATTTTCAGGCCAAGTTGCTGCGATGTCGAAAAGCAACTACGCGTCTTCAGCGGCGACCTATTTCGTCAACATTTATGGGTTCTTCCCCAAGTACAGCCTACGCCTCATGCCGCAGAAACCGCTTCGGGACCTTCTCAAGCCTGAGGTGCGCGAAATGATCGATACCTATGATGCAGATCGTCTGAAATCCGAGTTTTTCACCCGGTTCGGTGGCTATTACCTCAAGAATGCCGTCATTGGGGGGCTTTGCAACTACATCGCCACCCGTTCGACGGCTTCGGACATGACGGACAAGGCGTTTTCCGCAAGCGCGGAGGCCTCTTACAGCTATGGCAAAGGGTCGGGCAGCGTTGAAGAGGCAGAGAGCCACAAGAAGATGATCGGAAACGCCGAATGGGACATGTACGCCCAGGGTGGCAACGGAACAATTGATTTCGCCGATCCTAAATCGTTTCGCCGTTGGGCAGAATCCGTCGAGGAAAAACCCGAACTTATTGATTTTGAAACGGTCAACAACCAACCCGGCTGCGCGCCAGTCTGGGATCTTGCAGAATCCGAAACGCGCAAAAAAGAGATCCGCGACGCGTTCCTAGAATACGCGATAGAGCGGCAAACAACATATGAATACTATGATCCGGATCTGCGCGAGCTATATGCGTTTTTCGATTCAAAGACCGATCCCAAATTGAAGCGCTGGTGTTATTCGGTGAACAAGAAGGATAAGCCAGATGGCAACTGGGTGATCAAAAACCACAGGTTACATGTCTACAAAAGCGCTCGTCCCGGGTGCAGGAAATTCACGTCATGTCGTAAAACCGTGAAGCAGGGCGGGCTCAAGAAGAAGATTGATGTTCACAAGATCGTTTCAGGTGGCACACCCAGTGGTTGGACAAAGATTTGTGAGTTTTACGCGCCGAAGAAACCTCTCAAGGCGACCATGGACAGGTGGGTGCAGATCAACGAGTACAAACGAAAGATCAACGGTGACTTTTGCGGGTTTCACTATCGGGATCATGTCGAGGGTGCATGGAGCATGATTGACGACAATGTTTTCTACGCTGTTGTCAAATAGCGAGACGATTTGATCTGCTCAACCAGCATTTCGCCGGGATAGTCCAAGCATTTTGAACATGCCGAGATTGCAGATCGGGGGCAGGTCGATATCGAGCGGTCCCTTTGCCGCAGCGCGATCGCGCGCAGTGGTTCGCAATATCTATACTGCTCATGTTTGTCCTGAATAATTCGGGAAAGCCTTGGCGGGATTTATCCTCTATGCCTTGGCCCGAGCGCTGAAACGTCGCTCCGAAGTCGGTGGGTGTCGATATCAGGCCGACCGAAACCCATATTGCCGTTTAGAACCTGTTCATCAGGTCAGGAGGAATCACATCAATGCCCGACGTCACCATCGTTTACTGGCGCGACATCCCAGCCCAAGTCATCGTCGGCAAGGGCCGCCGTGGGGCCAAGCGTCAACTTGAGGAACGGTTCGAACAAGCCATCGACCGGGCCGCGATGAAGGTGAACGCCAAGGACAGCGATGCCTATCTGGCTGAATGGCGCAAGGCCGCCCCCTATGCTGTCGACGGCGATCCCGCCGAAGTGGCCGAGGCAGAAGCCCTGCGTCTGGAAACAGAATACGATCAGGAGCGCATCAAGGCCCTGATTGCCAAAGACGGATGGGCATGAGCCCCACATCAGTATGGGAGGCCGTGATGGCTTTGCTGAATTTCAAGAAACGTGACACGGTCGAAAACGGACCGGTGAACCCCACCGTCGAGGCATTCCTCAAGAATTACTCGATAGAGGTGATGCCGCGCACCGCCGCCAAGGTCGAAGACTTTCGCGCCCTGCTGCCCGCAGACACCCGCGTCTACATCGCCCACATTGACGGCACCCCGATCGAAGACATGGTGGCGACGGCCAAGCGCCTGAAAGACGAAGGCTTTGACGCGATGCCGCATTTCCCGGCACGCATCATCAAGGACAAGGCCACGCTGGCTGACTGGATCTCGCGCTATCAGGGTGAGGCAGGCGTCAAGCAGGGCCTGATCCTTGCGGGCGGGGTTGCTCAGGCTCATGGCGAGTTCAGCGACTCGATGCAACTGCTGGAAACCGGCCTGTTCGATCAGGCGGGATTTACCAACCTGCACGTCGCGGGCCACCCCGAGCCGAACCTGGACATCGACCCCAAGGGCGGCCGTGCCAACACCTATGCGGCGCTGGACTGGAAACTGGAATTTTCCAAGCGCACCGACGCGCAGATGGCCCTGGCCACGCAGTTCTGCTTTGAAGCACAGCCGGTCATCGACTGGGTCAACGAACTGGCCGAGCGCGGCATGAACCTGCCTGTTCACATCGGTATCGCTGGTCCTGCAAAATTGCAGACCATGATCAAATTCGCGATCGCCTGTGGCGTCGGCCCGTCGCTCAAGGTGCTGCAGAAACGTGCCAAGGACGTGACCAAGCTGCTGCTGCCGCACGAGCCGAACGAGATCATCACCGATCTGGCGGCGCACAAGGCGGCAAACCCGGACTTCCAGATCGAGAAGGTCCACTTCTTCCCGCTCGGTGGCATCAAGACCAATGCCACCTGGGCCATCAACAATGGCGGCGAGAGCACTCGCCCCGTAAACCCCGCATAAGAGGCCGACATGACGCAGACCATCGTAGAGAGCAAAACCAAAACGGCAGTGATCGGCTTTGATCAGCCGTTCTGCGTGATTGGCGAACGCATCAACCCCACCGGCCGCAAAAAGCTGGCGGCCGAACTGGAAGCGGGCGATTTTTCGACCGTTGAAAAGGATGCTGTCGCTCAGGTTCCCGCCGGGGCCTCCGTTCTCGATATCAACGCGGGGGTGGTCTACAACTCCAACCCCAACCCGAACGAGACCGAGCCGCCACTGATGAAAAAGATCGTCGAACTGGTTCAGGGACTGGTTGACGTGCCGCTTTGCATCGACAGCTCGGTCCCAGGCGCTCTGGAAGCAGGTCTTGAGGTCTGCGAAGGCCGCCCGCTGCTGAACTCGGTCACGGGCGAAGAAGAGCGCCTGGATGAGATCCTGCCGCTGGTCAAGAAGTACAACGTGCCGGTTGTCGCGATCTCGAACGACGACACCGGAATTTCCGAAGATCCCGACGTGCGTTTCGCCGTAGCCAAGAAAATTGTGGAACGTGCTGCCGATTTTGGCATCCCGGCCCATGACATCGTGGTTGACCCGCTGGTCATGCCCGTCGGCGCGATGGCAACTGCCGGCCTGCAAGTCTTTGCTCTGGTGCGTCGTCTGCGCGAGGAACTGGGCGTGAACACCACTTGTGGTGCCTCCAACATCTCGTTCGGTCTGCCCAACCGTCACGGCATCAACAATGCGTTCCTGCCGATGGCGATGGGGGCTGGCATGACCTCGGCGATCATGAACCCGGTTGCCTTGCCAATCGGTCCCAAGAAGATTGCGGAAAAGCGTGCCGAGGTCGAAGCGTCGGGTATCGTTCTGCCTGCGGACATGGATGACGAGGCGTTCTGTCAGATGTTCGGTCTGGGTTCGACCAAGCCGAAAGCCGGCAAGGAAATGGAGGCCATCCGCGCCGCCAACTTCCTGACCAACAACGACCCGCACGGTGGCGATTGGATCAAATTCAACAAACCCCCCGCCAAGGCGGGCGAAGAGGGTCGTGGTCGCGGTGGCCGCGCCGGTGGCCGCCGGCGTCGCGCGTAAGTCACACCAACAGACCTGTACAAAACGGCCGGGCCATTTGGTCCGGCCTTTTTGTTTCCCTGAACTATTTCGGGATTGCCCAAAACACCGTCTATAGTCCCTGGATACTTGGGGGAGACTGGACGATGTACGACGTTGAACTGACACGATCCGAATTTCCGATACAGGATGACGAGGACATCTTTGAAACCACGGTAGGGGGGCTGCTGCGTCAGGTGGCGCAAGAGGTGCCTGATCAACTGGCTCTGGTCGAAGTGGACGAGGCAGGGGCCAATGGGCGGCGCTGGACCTATGGGCAGATGGCGCAGGATGGCGAACGCATCGCTTTGGCTTTGTCCACCCGCTATCAGCAAGGTGAGCGCATTTGTGTTTGGGCCCCCAACATTCCTGAATGGGTTTTGCTTGAATACGCCTGCGCGCTGGCGGGTTTGACACTGGTCACTGCAAACCCTGCCTATCAGGTGCAGGAACTGGCTTATGTGCTGAAGCAGTCGCGCTCGGTCGCGTTGTTTCGGACAGCCGGTTTTCGGGGCAATCCGATGGCTGAGATCGCGGACCAAGCCGTGCGGGATTTGCCGAATTTACGCGATGTGGTCGATATCGAAGATTGGGATGCCCTTTTGGCGCAAGGCCAGATTTCGCCACAATTACCCGCAGTTGCGGCAGATGACGCCGCGCAGATACAATACACGTCAGGCACCACCGGGTTTCCCAAGGGGGCTGTTCTGGGCCATCGCGCGATCACCAACAATGCGCGGTTCTATGCGCGGCGCACCGGGGCAACGCCAGGCGCACCATGGGCCACGATGATGCCGCTGTTTCACACGGCAGGCTGCGGAATGGCCGTTCTGGGGGCGCTGCAATCCAGATCACCGCTGTATCTGATCAGGATGTTCGCTCCCGAGCCTGTACTTGAAGTGTTCGAGCGGGAGAGGATCGCCGCGACCGGTGGCGTGCCCACGATGCTGGTTGCCCTGCTCGAGGTCATGGAGCACAGGTCCTTTGACCTAAGTGCGCTTGAGACGTTCATGTCGGGTGGCTCGATGGTGGCACCTGATCTGGTCGAAAAGATCACCTCGGCTCTTGGGTGTACATTTCAGACGGTTTATGGCCAGACTGAATGCTCTCCATTGGTCACGCAGCACCATGTGGGTGAAGCTTTGGATGATATTTCGACAACCGTGGGCCAGCCGATGCCGCAGACCGAAGTTTCGATCAGGTCGACGGACAGCAACGCCGTTGTCGATATCGGAGTCGTTGGCGAAATATGCGTGCGTGGCTACTGCACGATGTTGAAATACAATGACAATCCCGAAGCCACCGCAGCGACGATCGACGACGAAGGGTGGTTGCACACCGGCGATCTGGGTACGATGAATGCGCGTGGGTACGTGGCTGTAACGGGACGGGTCAAAGAGATGATCATTCGCGGCGGTGAAAATTTGTTTCCGGCCGAGATCGAAAATGTGCTGCTGAACCATGCTTCAGTTGCCGAAGTCGCCGTCGTTGGCTTGCCCGATGAAAAATGGGGCGAAGTTGTTGCGGCTTTCATCCGACCGGCAGAAGGATTTGACGTGGTTCCAGAGGCTCTCAGGGACCATTGTCGGGCTGAAATGGCCGCCATCAAAACCCCGGTGGTTTGGAGCAAAGTAAATTCATTTCCTCTGACCGGTTCTGGAAAGATTCAAAAATTTACGTTGCGGGATAAGTATTTGAGTGGCGAACTTCATGCGAAGTAGCATTGAAAAGATTTAGTAAAACCAAATCTTTCTGTGCTGTTCTCAAAGCCGATCATGGTGGCGTTGACCTGATGTGCATTCCCAGCGTTTTTTGCTGCGCAGGTTAACGGAGGCAGAACATGCGCAAATCGGCTCGGGTGGTGGTTATTGGCGGCGGGATCGCCGGGTGTTCTACGATCTACCATCTCACTCAGGAGGGGTGGACAGACGTCATGTTGCTGGAACGTGACGAACTGACATCAGGCACGACATGGCATTCAGCTGCGCAAGTCACCAACTTTGGCATGAACCAGACTATGATCGGTCTGAAGACACATTCCATAAACCTTTACAAGGAGTTATCCGAAGATCCTGAATATCCGATCAACTACCATCACGCGGATGGAGGCATTCGTCTGGCCAACACGCCTGCACAGATGGATGGCTATCGCCATTTCACCTCGATGGCGCGTGGAATGGGTGTCCATTTCGAATTGATCGACGCGCAAGAATGTGCCCGCCGACATCCTTTGCTTGCGACCGACAACCTGGTGGGCGGCCTTTGGGATCCGCTGGATGGTGATATTGATCCGGCGCAACTGTGTCAGGCCCTTGCGCGTCGAGCCCGCAAAGCCGGGGCTGAGGTGCATCGCAACACGCCCGTCACGGCGTTGAAGCAACTTAAGGATGACAGTTGGATCGTGTCCACGCCCAAAGGCGATGTGCATGCGGAAATCGTTGTAAATGCCTGCGGTTACAGGGTAAATGAGGTCGGTGAGATGATGGGGGTTCACCATCCTGTTGCGTCGATGGAGCACCAGTACTTCCTGACCGAAGAGATCCCGGCGATCAGGGAAGCAGGCCACCGTATGCCTTTGATCCGGTGCCCGATCAGTGATTATTATTCGCGCCAGGAAAAAAATGGGCTGCTGGTTGGTTTCTATGAACAGGATTGCAAAACCTGGGGCATGGACGGGATCGACCCGAATTTTGTCAATGCGCTTTGCCCGGATGATCTGGACCGGGTGACGGATGTACTTGAAGGGGCAATCGCACGCATGCCCGCACTTGCAGAGGTCGGAATTCACACGGTTGTCAACGGCCCGATCACGTATACCATTGATGGCGCACCTTTGGTGGGGCCGATCCCGGGCAAGCGAAATGCCTTTTGTATCATCGGCTTGCGAGCCGGTCTGGGCGAAGGGGGGGGACATGGCTGGTTGCTGGCACAACAGATCGTCCATGGCGAGGCGTGTTACGACACCTGGTGTCTCGATCCGCGCCGGTTCACCGGTCATGGCAACGTGGAGTTTACGGCCCTCAAGGCGATCGAAGATTATCAGAACGAGTTCCGGTTCCACTTCCCTCATGAACACCGTCCTGCCGGACGCCCGATCAAGACAACCCCACTGACGCCGATCCTGGCAGCGGAAGGCGCCGAATTTGGTGTGGTCAATGGCTGGGAGCGGGTGGATTACATCAAACCCGATCCAGACTTCACAGAGACGCACAGTTTCCGCTTCAACGAGACCTTTGACGTCGTCGCCGCAGAAGTTGGCGCCGTGCAGGCCGGCGTGGGCCTGACCGAAGTCAACGGTTTCAACCGGTTCGAACTGACCGGCGCGGACGTTCATTCGTTCCTGGATCGAATGATCTGTGGGCGCGTGCCGCAAAAAGAGGGACGGATCGGGCTGACTTACCTGCTTAATCATCATGGCATGGTCAAATCCGAGGCCACGATCGCGAACCTGCCTGGTGGGCGTGTCTGGTACGGCTCGGCGGCAGCGTCGCAATGGCACGACATGGATTGGCTGCAGGCGCATCTGCACGAAAATGAAGACGTTCAGATTCGCTCTCTTACCGATGAACACACGATCCTTGTCCTGGCTGGTCCCAAGGCGCGCGACGTGCTGTCGGCGGCATCGCGCGGGGATTGGTCGGCACAGGCGTTCCCGTGGCTTTCGGTGCGACAGGCCTTTGTTGGCATCGCGCCAGCGGTGGTCATGGCGGTCAGCTTTTCGGGCGAATTGGCTTATGAAATTCATGTACCCAACAACCAGCTCTACGGCGCGTATCTTGCACTGCGCGAGGCGGGCAGGGCGCATGGCCTGTCCCTGTTCGGCAGCCGCGCAGTCGAATCCATGCGGCTGGAAAAAGGGTATCTGCACTGGAAGGCCGAGCTTCAGACCGAATTCGACCCGTTCGAAACCGGGTTGGAGCGCTTCGTCAAGCTCGACAAAGGCGCATTCATCGGGCGCGAGGCCTTGATCGCGCGTCAGACCAATGGCCTGAACCGGCAGCGCGTCACGCTGCTCCTGGACAGCCAAGATGCGCCCGCCCATGCGGGTGCCTCGGTGATGGTGGGCGATCGGGTGGTGGGCACCGTGACATCGGGCGACTGGGGGCACCGTGTGGGCCAGAACATTGCCATGGCATTCGTTGAACCTGCGTTGGCCGAGGGGCACGATGGTCTGGTCGTTGACGTCATCGGTCAGCGGGTGTCGGCGCGCGTGGCAGAGCCATGCCTTTATGACCCCGGGAACGCCCGCGTCAAAGCCTAGATCAGTCTTTCGGCGGGCCTTTTGGGTTCAGCTTGGGATTCAGGTCGTCGGGCCACCGGCGGCCGTATTCGCTGGGAAGGACAAAGACGTCGCACGACACCACGGGCGCCAGATCGTGTTCCAATCGCAGCGTCAGCGTGTCGACCTCGGCGGCGGTCACTGCTCGGCCCGGATTGTAATAGACCGTCACCACAAAGGTGCGGCCCAGTTTCATCACCGACAGGTCGGTCAGCACGCCTTCGGTCTCGGCCAGCGCGGGTCGTACAGTGCGTCGCACCTTTGCAATATGTTCGGGCGAGGCGGTAACACCTGCCAGCTCTCCCAGGCCTTTCATGAAATCCGCGAAATACCGGGTGACTACGGTAGAGCACAGGATCAGAACGATGATGGAATCGCCGATCGGAGTAACAAAGGACAAGGCCGTGTCCTGCAGCAGCACGATGCCCACCATGCCAATTCCGGCTGCCGCAGTGATGACTCCGTCAAAGGCTGCGGCGGTTGCTTCGAGGCGCAGAATGTCGCTTTTCTTGCCGGTGCGGGACCAGGCCCAACGGTGCATTCCCCACAGAAGGAAACAGGTGACGCCAATGACTGCAAAATAGATAATCAACGGCCCGAACACGAGCGGCTTGGGGGCCCCGCCCGAGGCATAGCTGACGATGTTCATGATCGCGCCGGTGATGGCAAAAAGAACCAGACCCAGCAAGGACAGCGAACGGAAGGTGGTAAATATCGCCTCATCCGCGGCATAACCAGCGGGGCGAACGCGGTCTGGTCCAGCGTCGGCATTCTGGCTGACCCGGCGCCCCAATATGGCAGCCGTAAATCCGATCAACGAAAACAGACCATCCACCAGGATCGCATCCGAATTCGACAGGATCGCGGCGGCGACACCGGCTATGCCCATGAACAGGTTTCCCCACATGCCCACGATCAAGGAACGCCCCTCAAGGCGCTTCATCCGGTGGCTGTCTGTTTCGCTCTTCTTGCTCACGATCTTGTCCTGCGTTGGTTGGATCAGGTGTCTTCGGCGTGTTGTGCCAATCCGATTACGGCATTGGCCGGGTCGATCAGGATGGCGACGTCCCCTTGACGCGTGGCAAGTTGTGCCCCGAGACCCGTGGCCTTTGCAATGGCGTCGTCGATGTTGCCCACAAGAACATAAGGCAGCCACATGGGGCTGGCCTGATCGCGGCGCACTTGGATCAACCCGCCACGGTCCTTTGTTCCAGAGGTGAAAATCTCGTAGTTGTTCGTTCCCCGGCGGGTTTCCGAGCGCGTGTCGAAGTCAACAACCTTGCGATAGAAATTTTTGGCCGTGCTCGTGCTGGGGGTCAGCAGATCGACCCAGACCCAAGTGCCAATTTCAGGGCTTGCGCCCAACAGGACGCCTTCGGTCCCGTCATAGAGCGTCAGGCGGGCTCCGGTGGGGTCCTGAAATGCGGCCAGGGCCCCGGTCGGGCCAGCAAAACCCGCGCCAATCTGGTGTCCGCCTGCGGCGCGGGCTCGGGCGCTCGCGGCCTGGGTGCTGGAAACGCTTAGCACGGGCTGCCAGCGGGCTTCGTTTGCCTGGGCGTCTTCACCGTCGATAACAACCATACCGCCGATCAGGGTGCGGCCGCGGGTGATCACCAGCACGTTGTCTTCGCCCGACTGGACAAAGCGCCAATTGAACAACGCGGCATAGAATTCCCGAGACACCTTCGGGCTGTCCGTCATCAAATCAAACCAGGCAAAGCTGCCGGGTGTCTTTTCGTCCCGCATGACGGGCGAGCAGGCAGCAACCAGAAACAGGATCAACCCGGCAATAACGACACGGAAAGTGCGGCAGGCAACATGCATATCGAAGGACCCCGTTTTGGGTTGGGCGACCGGTTGAAGTCGGAAATTTCCCGTTCACCCTAATTCTTTACGATCCGGGGCCCGCTGTCTATCCTGACAAGGTGGATATGTCTGGTCTGTGCGAAACGCCCGGCGGGTGGTTCTTGACCTGCCGCGCGCGCCGTTTAACGTGAGCGGCCTGATGACAGTGCCTGCCGACAAACCCATCAATCTGCTAATCCTGGTGACGCCGAGTTTCAACATGGCGGCCACGGCCGGGTTCATCGACCCGTTTCGTGCGGCAAACTATCTGGACGGCACCACCCGGTTCCGGTGGGAGCTGTGCTCGCAAGAGGGCGGCGCCTGTCTTGCGAGCAACGGCATGAACCTCGACACCGTCAAACTGTCGGACCTGCAAGACCGCGCCTTTGACATCGTGATCGTCTCGGCCAGCTGGACGCCGGAGCAGCACAATTCGACGCCTTTGCACAGTGCTCTGTGGCGATGCGCCAGACAAGGAGCGACCATAGGGGCAATAGACACCGGTGCCGTTATCCTGGCTGAGGCCGGGTTGCTCAAGGGCCGACGGGCAACTGTTCATTACGAGCATATTGACGCGATGATCGAACTGTTCTCCGATGTGGAAACCAGCGAAGAGCTGTTTGTGTTTGATGGCAGCCGCATCACCTGTTGTGGCGGCGGTGCAGTGGTTGATTTTGCGCTTCATATCATCCAGGGCATTCATGGGGCTGAACTGGCCAACGGCGCGGCGCGCTACGTGTTTCACCAAAGCTTGCGCCCGGTTGGCACGACGCAAAGCCCGGGGCAGGCGGAACCCATTGGTCTGCGGGCTCCCGAAGTCGTCAGGCGGGCGATCTCGATCATGGAGCAGAACCTTGAAGAGCCGTTGAGCATTCCCGAGATTTGCAAGGAAGTAGAGATTTCGCAGCGTCAGTTGAACCGGCTGTTCACCAGTCATGTGCAAAAAACCCCCAAAGTCTATTACCGCGACATCCGTCTCGATCGCGCACGCGGGTTAGTGACCCAGACAGAGATCCCGTTGGCCGAGGTGGCGCTGGCTTCGGGATTTGCAAGTCAGGTGCATTTTAGCCGGGCGTATCGCGTGCGTTTTGGCCTGGCGCCCCGCGAGGATCGGATCGAGGGTCGTGTGCCGTTCGAATTTCGAGCATGGCCGATGCACCGGAAGCGGGGGTGACGTAAAGGTTTGGCGAAAAAGAGCCAAAAGTTGGCTATTTACGCTTAGACAACGGGTAATTCTGGTTCGATGCTGAGGGAAACGGCCAAAACACTTGGCTCAATTCACTTCAGCAGGGGGCGCCATGATGGACCTGCCCAACACCACGCAGTTTGCCGAGATCGACAAGGGATGGGACAGAAACCCATCCAAGTCGCTGTCATTACGGGCCGAGGCTTATACCGAGAAAGGTTGGCACACCGTCGATCTGCAACAGATCATCGCCAAGACCTGGCAATGGGTGTGTCATGTCGAAAAGCTGCGCGCTCCGGGCAGCTACATCACCATCGAAATTGCCGGTCAGCCCATTGCCGTGGTCCGCGACCGCGACGGCGTGCTTCGCGCTTTTTTCAACGTCTGCAAACATCGCGCGCATGCGCTTTTGTCGGGTGAGGGCACCACCACCCGCATCATGTGTCCTTACCACGCCTGGGTCTACAAGTTGGACGGTCAGTTGGTGCGCGCGCCCCATACCGAAAATCTTGACGGGTTCGAACCGGGGGAAATCTGCCTGGATGAGGTCCAGGTCGAGGAATTCTGCGGTTTCATCTATGTGAACCTCGACCCCAACGCCGCGCCGCTGTCAGACCTGTCCGGTGATCTGGAAACCGAAATTCGCCATTGGGCGCCAGACATTGAAGAGCTGACATTTGCCCGTCGCCTGACCTATGATATCAGGTCGAACTGGAAAAACGTCGTCGACAATTTTCTGGAATGCTATCACTGCCCAACGGCGCACAAAGATTTCTGTGACCTGGTGGACATGGACACCTACAAAGTGACCACGCATGGTATCTATTCCAGCCACATGGCGGATGCGGGCAACACACCCAACAGCGCCTATGATGTCTCCAACGCGACCGTCAAGACTCACGCGGTTTGGTGGTTGTGGCCCAACACCTGCATCATGCGTTACCCGGGACGATCTTCGATGATCATCCTCAACATCATTCCCGCTGGTCCCGACCGGACGCTGGAAACCTATGATTTTTTCCTCGAGGACAGGACTCCGAACGCGGCTGAACTGGAATCCATCCGATATCTGGACGAAGTGCTGCAGGTCGAGGACATCAATATCGTCGAAAGTGTGCAAAAGGGGATGAACACGCCTGCTTTCACCAGCGGTCGGATAGTGAATGATCCCGATGGGTCGGGCATGTCCGAGCACGCGGTGCACCATTTTCACGGGTTGGTTCTGGATGCTTACAGACGGGCTGCGGGCTGATGGGTGTTTCGATCCTGTTCCGTGCCAAGCCGATGCGATTTGAACCGCCTCCTATTAAGGGCTGAAATCTGATCACCGGCTTGAACAAAAGGAGGAGTACGTGCCGAAACGCCCCAACATCGTCATCATCATGGCAGACCAGCTGGCCCCGCAATTCTGCGGTGCATACGGCCATCCGGTCGCCAAGACCCCGCATTTGGACGCGTTGGCCGCGCGTGGGATGCGGTTCGACGCGGCCTATTGCAATGCTCCGCTCTGTGCACCGTCGCGTTTTGCATTCATGTCCGGGCAGTTGATCAGCCGGATCGCGGCCTACGACAACGCCTCTGAATTTCGCGCCAGCGTGCCGACGTTTGCGCATTACCTGAAGGCGCTTGGCTATCGCACCTGTCTGTCAGGCAAGATGCATTTCGTAGGCCCGGATCAGAAGCACGGATTTCAGGATCGTGTGACCACCGACATCTACCCGGCCGATTTCGCCTGGACACCTGACTGGGAAGCCCCGGACGAGAGGATCGACAAGTGGTATCACAACATGCAAACCGTCAAGGAAAGCGGTGTCGCGGTGGCCACCTTCCAGACAGATTACGATGACGAGGTCGGTTTTGCCGCGCGACGCTGGCTGATCGACAGGGGCAGGGACCGGGCTGCTGGTGATGAGACGTCCTTTGCCTTGGTGGCCAGCTTCATCCACCCCCATGACCCCTACGTGGCCAAGCCCGAGTTCTGGGATCTTTATTCCGACGAAGAAATTGACCTGCCCGAGGTCGTGCTCTTGCCAGATGAACAAGACCCGTTCTCGCGTCGTGTGATGGACGGGATCGAAGCGAGCTGTGTGGCATTGACCGAAGAAGAGGTGCGCCGCGCGCGTCGCGCATATCTGGCCAATGTCAGCTATTTCGACAGCAAAGCGGGCCAATTGATTACCGCGCTCGACGACATTGGAGAACTGGATAACACGGTGGTCATCGTCACGGCCGATCATGGCGACATGCTGGGCGAACGTGGTTTGTGGTACAAGATGAACTTCTTCGAACACTCTGCCCGCGTGCCTCTGATCATGGCCGGGCCTGGGGTTGAACAGGGTGCAGCTTCAAATGCTTGCTCCCTGGTCGACGTGCTGCCAACGCTCGTTGATATCGCCGGTGGAGACGATGCGATGTTCGGTGAACCGGTCGATGGGCGAAGCCTGATGCCATTGGCGCGCGGCGAGGCCGATCCTGTAGATGAGGCGATCGGGGAATATTGCGCGGAAATGACCCCTTACCCTGTTGTCATGATCCGCCGCGGCGCTTTGAAATACATCCACTGCGAGATCGACCCGCCGCAACTATATGATCTGGCCCGCGACCCGATGGAGCGCCAGAACCGGGCGAGAGATCCGGCCTATGTCCAGGCGGCCGTGGCGTTTGAGGCAGAGGTGAGGCGACGCTGGGACAGTGAAACGCTGCGCGCCGATGTGATTGCCACCCAAAAAACACGCCGTGCGCTGCACGCGGCAATGGGGGCTGGCACGGGAGAGAGCTGGGATTACAATCCGCCGTCAGACGCCAGCCAGCAGTATGTTCGCAACCACATGGATTGGACAGAGGCCGCCGCGCGCTACCGCTATCCGCCCCTTTGCAAGGAAAATGGTCATGAAACTTGAAGGAAAAACTGCCTTTGTCACCGGCGGGCGGGGCGGCATCGGCCGGGCTATTGTTGTGCGGTTCTTGACCGAGGGGGCGACAGTCTATGCCGGGGATCTGACCCCCGAGGGCTCTCTGCCGTCTCATGATGATGATGGCAGTCGGTTTGTGCAGTTGGACGTGTCTCAGGAAACAGCGGTCATCTCTGCAATGGAAAAGGTGCGGAGCGAGGAAGGCAAGCTCGACATCCTGGTCAACGCCGCCGGGATCGAGATCGAAAAGACCATCGAAGAGACAACGTTGGAAGAATGGAATCGATCCTTTGCAGTGAACTGCACCGGCACCTTTCTGACATCGAAGCATGCCCTGCCTCTGATGCGCACGGCTGCCAAGTCCGGTGCCAGCGCCAGCATCATCAACTTTGGCAGCTATGACGGGTTTATCGCTGACCCAGGTCTGGCCGCCTATTGCGCCACCAAGGGCGCAGTACATGCACTGACCCGTGCCATGGCCTGCGATCATGGTCCCGAAGGCATCCGAGTGAATGCGATCTGTCCGGGCTATATCGACACGCCCATGCTGCAGAGCTTTTTTGAAGGAGACGGCTCGGGCGGCGGGGGGCAGAACATCGACCAGTTGCAACAGGCCGTGCGCGACGTCCACCCGATGCGCACCTATGGGACGCCTGAGGACATCGCCAATCTGGTCAACTGGCTGGCGTCGGAGGAGGCACGCTATGCCAGTGGTCAGCTGTGGGTTCTGGACGGCGGCCTGTCAGCGCAGGTGCAGCAGATGAAACTGTGAGCGACGGAACCAGAAAATTTGAAATTTTCTGGACCATTTTCCGGGTCGGAAAATGCCCCGCCCGTATCGAAGGGATTTGCCATGACAAAATCTGTCATCATCATCTGCGCGCCCACCGGCAACATTCGCACATCCACCATGTCCGAGCACCTGTCGATCAGCCTCGGCGAAATTACGCGGGCTGGTATCGATGCCGTTGAAACCGGCGCCTTGATCATCCACCTGCAAACAATCAACGACCCTCGGGCCGGACCGATTTCGATTACTGGATCAGGTGCCACTGGTGCCGAAGCGATGAACACCAGCTTGAGTCAGCTCAGGTATGAGCATCTGGAACTTGGCGGCATGGCACCTGCAATCGAGTTTGAGGATGCCGATAATGTATACAGTGGCAGAAAACACCCAGCCTTGTTCTCTTTTCAAGTCAGGGCAGGATTGCGCGCCACCTTGCAGGATCCTGGCTGCGGAATCGGTATGCGGCAAGCGGGTGGTCGCCATCGCGGATCAGG
>FYBJ01000421.1_pt1 | contig 18524 bp, 19 predicted proteins | sample 1134611 | NCBI WGS metagenome assembly FYBJ01 (sample SAMEA104116008, study PRJEB20421) | marine metagenome | isolation source: marine | reverse complement strand
CCTTTTGAGAACTTTACTGAAGAATCTCTCAGTTATTTAATTGATTAAATTAGACAGACTTGTAGAGACGAAGAGTAAATTCAAACAAAGAATAGTTTTTGAATACTTGATAGAGAGTAAGGGTTGAAAACTTTCTCCATAGTCTATCAAATCTTCTCTCAGATTCATTGTGATAAACTTTCCAATACTGAACCTACTGAACACCCACTCCCTATCATATTGTTTTCCCATTCGATCAAATCTTCTTTTCTGATATACTTTGAATGAGAGGAGATTTTAATTAGAGGAAGACCGAGATTTTTCCTCCACTCTTCAATCGTCACTCTATCCACTCCATATATCTTCATTAGTTGTTGTTTACTGATTCGTTCTTCCATCTTTATTCCTTTCTTGTTTTAAGAGTTCTCTGAATCGTTTTTGGTATTGTTTTCTCTGTCCTTTTTCTCGATACGGTTCGAGTAAGTGAGAGAAGTTGTTGATGAGTTCTGTGGTTCGTTTAAGTTCCTCCACGAACTCTTTTGGGTTGTTCTTAATCCACTTAACATCCTCAGGTTTTAATCTTGATTGTTTCATCTTCTTTCAGTTTTTAATAAATAGTATCAACCTCGAACTTTTGAGTGAAGGGTTGGAAATCTTTCTTTCAAACTTTTTCAGTTGTTTGAATAAGATATAATTAGATACCCCAATCCCCTTTGAGATTTGAACTTCAAATCCTTTCAGAGTTTTAATTCTACATTTCCTAAGACCAGTCAGTTTGAATCACCCATATCTGATTTATAGTAGAACCCTTTTTGATACTATCGGAGAAACCTCTTCCATTATGTATAGATGTTATTTCAATCTTATAGAATACTATCCGACTTCTAACCCACTAACTATTCCTCAGAACCCTCGTGGGTGATTGGTATTTTACCCTATGATGGATACCAGTATCTACTATAAGTATTACAAAGTGTAGGAAAACGTAAAAAAGGTAAGGATATTTATTTAATAACTTCTATAATAGGAGAAGTTACAACAACTGCATCTTCTCTATTAATTCGTTCTTCTCTAATCTTTCCTTTCTTGTAAATGGAATGAACATGGTTGTTTTTAAATACATTACCACGAGGTGTTTTTAATCCTTCTTCGTTGAAGATTTGAGATATCTTTCTATACCCCATAGGGGTAAGAAAATCTTCTTTATATCCACAAATTCTTTTGTATAAATACTCTTGATATTCAGAGTAATTTGATTCCCAAAGATGTGTAGTAATAATTGATACTGAGAATCTTACAACCCATTTATAGGGGTAAGAACTTTCAACACACATCCCTATTCCACTGTTACAGACTTCGCCAAGTTTCTAGGTTGATCTACATTCTTACCTAACATCACTGCAATATGGTACGAAATTAATTGTAATGGAATCGTAGTTAACAATGGAGTTAATGCTTCTTCAGTTTCCGGAATTTCAATGGTATGATCTGCAATTTCTTTTACCGTAGTATCACCTTCGGTAACAATGGCAATAATTTTTCCAGATCTTGATTTAATTTCCTGAATGTTACTTACTACTTTTTCGTAATGTCCATGTTTGGTTGCGATTACGACGGTTGGCATATTCTCATCAATCAATGCGATAGGTCCATGCTTCATTTCTGCTGCTGGATATCCTTCGGCATGGATATAAGAAATCTCCTTCAATTTTAATGCTCCTTCTAATGCAACCGGGAAGTTAAATCCTCTTCCTAAATACAAACAGTTGGTTGCGTCCTTATATTCAGAAGCGATGTATTTTACATGCTCATCGATTTCCAATAACTTTTCTACTTGCTGCGGAATTCGATCCATAGCTTTTAGATACTTAACAAATTCTTTCTCAGGAATAGTTCCTTTCTCGCGACCTAATTTCAAGGCCATTAGAATAAGTACCGTAATTTGAGTAGTAAATGCTTTTGTTGATGCTACTCCAATTTCTGGACCAGCGTGCGTATAAGTACCCATGTGCGTTTCTCTGGCAATAGAAGAACCTACCACGTTACAGATTCCATAAACGAATGCCCCACGTTCTTTAGCTAATTTGATAGCTGCTAATGTATCTGCAGTTTCTCCTGATTGCGAAATAGCAATAATTACATCATTTTCGGTAATTACCGGATTTCGATATCTAAACTCTGATGCGTATTCAACTTCAACTGGAATTCTTGCCATGTCTTCTAATAGGTATTCCCCTACTAGACCCGCATGCCATGAAGTACCACAAGCCACAATAATAACGCGATCTGCATTTAAGAATTTCTCTCTGCATGAATCAATTCCAAGTAGTTTGATAAAGTTTTGCTCAACCAACAAACGTCCTCTAAATGTATCTGTAATTGCCTTAGGTTGTTCGTGAATCTCTTTCAACATGAAGTGATCATAACCACCTTTTTCAATCTCGTCAAGACTCAATTGTAATTTCTGAACAGAGGCTTTAATTAATTGATCATTATGAATCTTGCGAACTCTAACTTCTCTACCTAATTTGATAATTGCTAATTCTTCATCTTCTAAATACACTGCATTTTTTGTGTATTCAACAAACGGAGAAGCATCTGACGCGATAAAAAATTCACTGTTATTCTTGCCAATTCCGATAGCAATTGGACTACCTAGTCTTGCAACAACTAATTCATTTGGCTTAGACTTATCGAAAACAGCAATGGCATAAGCGCCCACAACATTGTTTAATGCAAGTTGAACTGCTTTACCTAATTTACATCCTTCGTTTTTCTTTACCTCTTCAATCAGGTTTACTAAAACTTCAGTATCGGTATCACTTTTGAAGGTATATCCACGTTTAATTAGCTCTTTTTTAATCGTGTCATAATTTTCAATAATACCATTATGAACAATTACTAATTCTCCTGAATTGGAAACATGTGGGTGTGAGTTGGTATCATTCGGAACACCATGAGTCGCCCATCTAGTATGACCAATTCCGATATTTCCGTCTTTTCTTTGTGCATCATTATTGGTAATTTCCTCAAGATCAGAAACCTTTCCTTTCGTTTTAGACAATTGTAATCCTTGTCCATCAAACAACATGATCCCCGCACTATCATATCCTCTGTATTCTAATCGTTTTAAACCGTTAATTACAATAGGATATGCATCTCTTGGACCAATATACGCTGTGATACCACACATAATTTTTTCTTTCTGTTAGTTCTTTTTTGTTGAATATGAAATCTTCAATCTGGCTTTCTTATCCGAGTTAATTGCAGAATGATTAAATAAAGTCACTGCTTTAGGATTCCAACTGTAATTGTTAAACATAGTATCTAATTCTGAAAATGGAATATCTGTACCATTAAATGTTTTCAATTTTAATGTTGGATTGAAATTTGAGTTCCCATTTAACAGTTCAGAAACGTAATCGGTAATCTTAAATACATACTTCTCCTTCTTCCCATTATCGTCTCTTACCAACTGTCCGCGGATACCTCCTAAATTGGCTTCTGTATACGCATCCTCAATTTGACTTAACTTAGGTGTTATTGCGGTATCATCCTCTTTGTACATATACAAACGGAATGGCACATTGGTTGTATCTGCCGCTTGATTGATATATAACGTCAACTCAGCATCGTTAACTAACCAATCTCTTCCTCTAAGTTCTGCAAGTCTTGTCGGTGAGAATAAGGTAATTTTTCCTTCGCTACCCGCAGCACCCTGAATCTTAATTTCGTTGTTATTGGGATAGGTTCTTTCGGTCATTAAAAACTTATTCGCACGAATTCCGCTTAATGGAAGACTGTATACTCGGGGAATCGTATCAACAATTGTACTTCCTCCAGCCACTACTGTATTCGTAAAGAAAATTTCAATCGAAGGTGAGTTATTCGGAGCCGTGTTATTAAAATTGAAAGAAACTAAACTTCCATCATTACCAGTTGCCTCCAAAATTATTCCTCTGAAATAATCATTGAAAGCATCTTGCGAAACAAATTCTGGTTGACCAATTTTATCTAAAAACAATTGCTTGATTTTATCTTCATCTAACGGAATAATAGCCGTTGGTCTTGGAGCACCCGTATTTGCCGTCACTACATATGTGATGGTATCCGTTCTGTGGATGTTACCATCACTCAAACGTCTTTTAATGATAACTGCTGTATCATTTTTACTAGGAAGAAATTGAAAATCTCTTTCAGCATTCAAAATATCACCTGCCTTTTGATAATTTAAATCAGAAAAGAATGTATTTAATTTTGAAGGATCTGCAGGATCTAATCTATTCATGTAAGTGCCAGATTCATACACGTTCAAGTTAAACGGAATTGACGTATCTCCAATAATGGAATCCAATTCTACATTGATATCGCCATCATTATTTTCCACATTAACCTGGAAAGGCAATTTAATGAATGCCGTATCGATTGTAGAAATAACCGTTGTATCAGCTCCGTAAGTATCCTGAACTAAATTAAATCCAGAGTTCACTTGTAACTGAGAAACTACAGATGCTTCTAATTTTTCATAATCGGAACTGTTGTAAATTCCTAGAAGGTATTGACCTAATTCTCTAGAAATATTATCAGACTGGATCCTTGTGATTGGACTATTCTCAATCACGATATCCATCACCTCAAAATTGGTGTCGAATTTCGTATTACTAACCACTCCAGAACCTAAATCAGTGAATTCTTTCTCACATGATAATACGGCTAAAAAACTTAAAAAAATGAGGAGTGTACCTTTAACTTTTTTGAATGTCGTTTTCAAATTAAATATTAATTGATTGATTAATCTGTAAGTAATTGTGCATAAAATTCAAGATAGTTCTCTTTAGACATTTCATCTTCATAATCTAAAAATGGAATATCTGTAGCAGCAATGCTTTCTTCTATCTCTGCAGGTAATGTAGCACTCGCTTTAATTACCGCATCTGAATTTTGAATAGCACTTTTTGATATATTGATAAAGGTTGGTTCGTTTAAAATAGCTGATTTTGAAGCCTCTTCCATATCGAATTGTACTTTTTTAGACAATTCACTATTTAACGACCCTTCAAAAGCATTATTGTACAAAGAAGTAACCACAATGCTATCTGAAAACAATGGTTCTTCCTTATAATATTCTTTTAAGTATAATGGTAGTAATGAGGCCATCCATCCATGAACATGAATGATATCTGGAGCCCAGTTTAATTTTTTAACAGTTTCAATTACACCTTTCGCGAAAAAAATCGCCCTTTCATCATTATCTGAAAATAATTTATCGTCCTCGTCGGTAAAAACCGCCTTTCTTTTGAAATACTCATCATTGTCGATAAAATATACCTGCATGCGCTCCTTCGGAATAGAAGCCACTTTTATAATTAAAGGCATATCCATATCGTTGACAACTAGGTTCATACCAGACAAACGAATTACTTCATGTAACTGATGTCTACGTTCATTTATAACCCCAAAGCGAGGCATGAAAATACGGGTTTGAATCCCCTTTGAATGTGCATTTTTGGCTGAGAAAAAAGCCGTTGACGAAAGTTCTGTTTCAGGTAAATAAGGAACTACTTCTGATGAAACAAATAATATTCTCTTATCCTTCATTAAGTCAAACTCTTTTATAAAAGTGCAAAACTACGAATTTTTATCCATAAATGCTGTTAAAATAGTAAGTTTGCACATTCTAAGCCCAGAGCACAAATGATTTTGTTCGATAAAAAATCGGAACTTACTTCTCACATTAATAACTTAAAAAAGCAAGAAAAATCTATTGGTTTTGTTCCAACTATGGGAGCGTTGCATCGAGGTCACTTGTCATTAATTGAACAAGCCCGTTACGAAAACGACATTGTTGTAGCTAGTATTTTTATAAATCCGACGCAATTTGACAATCAAGAAGACCTCTTGAAATACCCAAAAACACTGGAATCAGACCTTAATTTATTAAAAGAATCAGGATGTGATGTAGTTTTTGTTCCAACCGTTGAAGAGATTTATTCTGAACATATCAAAGCTAAAAATTTTGATTTTGGTGGAATCGAATTCGAAATGGAGGGTAAATTTAGATCTGGTCATTTCGATGGGGTTGCCACCATTGTTAAAGAATTATTCAATATTGTAACCCCGACCATAGCTTATTTCGGGGAAAAGGATTTTCAGCAACTTCAAATCATCAAAAAGCTTGTAGAACTTGAAGAATTACCAATTACGATTAAGGGATGTCCTATTTTCAGGGAAGAAGATGGGCTAGCCATGAGCAGTCGAAATATGAGGCTTACCGATGAACAACTGAAAGTTGCTCCATTAGTTTACAATATTTTAATGAAAGCTCGGGAAAAATTCAAAACACAAAACATTCAAAAAATAAGTGAATGGGTTGAGAATCAGTTTAAAAATCATCCTTTGCTTGACTTAGAATACTTCCTGATAGCTGATGAAAATTCATTAAAACCTTCAATAGAGAAAGAAATCAGTAAAAATTATCGCGCTTTTATTGCGGTTTACGCAGGAAAAACAAGATTAATTGACAATATTAATTTATCACTACAATCATTAGAAAAATAGTACTTTTGCAGCATGTTAGTTCAGGTAGTAAAGTCTAAAATTCACCGCGTAAAAGTTACGGGTGCTGATTTAAATTATATCGGCAGTATTACCATTGATGAAGACCTAATGGATGCCGCTAATATTATTGAAGGTGAGCGTGTACAGATTGTAAATAACAATAATGGCGAACGCTTAGAAACCTATGCCATTCCTGGACCAAGAGGAAGTGGAGAAATTACCTTAAATGGTGCAGCGGCTCGGAGAGTTGCTGTCGGTGATGTCTTAATTCTAATTGTTTACGCATTCATGGAATTGGAAGAAGCCAAGGAGTTCAAGCCGGCACTAGTGTTTCCGAATGAAAAAGACAACACACTTACCTAAATTTTGAATGTAAAAAAGATCATAAAAATTATTCTACCTCTCATATTGGGAGGTTTTTTAGTTTGGTATTCTTTAGGAATCGTTTCTCCAAGTGAATTAGTAGATTACTTTGCAAATGCTAATTACTGGTGGATTTCTTTAGGCCTATTCTTCGGAATTTTAAGTCACCTTTCACGTGCTTATCGTTGGAAATACCTATTAGAGCCTTTGGGTTATCAACCAAAATTCGTCAATAGCACACTTGCTGTTTTAGTCGCTTATTTGATGAACATTTTTTTGCCTCGAGCTGGAGAGGTTACACGAGCGGCTGTGATGACTAATTATGAAGACATTCCTTTCGAAAAAGGATTTGGAACCATAGTTGCCGAACGAATTGCCGATCTTTTAATGATGCTGGTTATTATCATCATCACTTTATTCATACAGTTTGATTTTATCTTTGAACTTCTTTCAGAAAAAGTCAATCCGAAGAACTTAGTTTTATATGGTGCATTGGCTACTATTGGACTCTTATTTTTCTTTTTCTACATCAGAACGGGGAAATCTAAGCTGGCTCAAAAAATCAAATCTTTTATTCTAGGTTTAAAAGATGGTGTGACCAGTATTTTCAAAATGAAACACAAATGGTCATTCATTTTTCATACAGTTTTTATCTGGGTGATGTACGTAGCCATGTTTTGGGCTACCATTCCTGCCGTTGAAAATTTAACTGTTCCATTTGGCGGAGTTTTAATTGGATTTATTGCTGGCGGATTTTCAATTGCTGCTACGAATGGTGGTGTTGGATTGTACCCAGTAGCCGTAGCTGGAGCACTTTCATTATTTGGTATTGATGAAGTGACAGGTAACGCCTTTGGATGGATCATGTGGACCGCACAAACCGCTATGATTATTGTTTTTGGCGGACTCTCATTTTTACTCCTTCCAATCTACAACAAAGACGAATAGATTTCTTTTCTTTGTAACTAGTTAGTCAGGACGATGCCGAAAACAAAAACTACTTTTTTTTGTCAAAATTGCGGAACCCAACATTCACAATGGGTAGGTCAATGTCATGCTTGTAAAGAATGGAATACTATTGTCGAAGAAGTTATTCAAAAGGAAGAGAAACGGAATTGGAATCAGCAAAAGACGACGTCAAAAAGACAAAATCGACCACTAAAGATTTCTGAAATTAAAGTTAATTCAGAAGAGCGAATTGCGACTTTAAATACAGAATTTGATACCGTATTAGGTGGAGGAATCGTTAAGGGCTCCGTCATCCTTTTAGGCGGCGAACCTGGTATTGGAAAGTCAACTTTACTACTCCAAATTGCCTTAGGTATTTCGAAAAATGTCTTGTATGTGTCTGGCGAAGAAAGCGAGTCTCAAATCAAAATGCGAGCAGAACGACTTCAGAATAATCAGACGAACTGTCTAATTCTTACTGAGACAAATACCCAACAGATTTTTTCATCTGTTTCAGAAATTCAACCTGATTTATTAGTTATCGATTCAATTCAAACGTTGCATACGAATTCAATCGACGCAACGCCAGGGAGCATTTCTCAAATACGCGAAACATCCGCAGAACTGATCAAATTTGCTAAAGAAACTGCTACACCCGTTCTTTTAATTGGCCACATTAATAAGGAGGGAAATATTGCTGGCCCAAAAATATTGGAACACATGGTCGACGTTGTTCTACAATTTGAAGGGGACAGAAATTATAATTATCGAATTTTACGAGCTCATAAAAACCGTTTCGGATCCACATCAGAATTGGGAATTTATGAAATGCTAAGTGATGGACTTCGTGAGATTAAAAATCCGTCTGAAATCTTAATCTCTAAAAAAGATGAAGACCTGAGTGGTATTGCCATTGCATCAACCTTAGAAGGCATTCGTCCCTTAATGATTGAAGTTCAAGCATTAGTTTCAAGCGCTGTTTACGGAACGCCACAGCGATCGGCAACCGGATTCAATTTAAAGCGATTGCACATGTTACTGGCGGTATTGGAAAAACGTGCCGGATTCAAACTAGGTGCAAAAGATGTGTTTTTGAACATCACGGGAGGTATTTCTATAGATGATACAGCAATAGATTTAGCCGTGGTTGCAGCAATATTATCTTCTAACAAAGACATTCCTATCAATCCGAATGTATGCTTCGCAGCAGAAGTAGGTTTGGCTGGAGAAATTCGTCCGATTTCAAAAATTGATCAAAGAATTCTAGAAGCCCGTAAACTTGGTTACAAAACTTTTGTTGCTTCTAAATACAATAAAATTACCTTGACAGATCCTTGGGTTAGATTGATACTAGTAGGGAAAATCGAAGAAGTTTTTGCTACTTTATTTGCATAAAAAAAGCTCCTTCAAACTGAGGAGCCTTTTCAATATTTTCTTTCTAATTATTTCTTATTCACTTCCATGATGTACTTCTCAAGAGCCATAGTCATCGATGGAGTTTCTGGAGTTGGAGCTTTGATATTACAAGTTAAACCAGCATCTTCAACTGCTTTAATTGTGGTATTACCAAAAGCTGCAATCCTTGTGTTATTTTGTTTGAAATCTGGGAAATTCTGATATAAAGACTCAATTCCAGAAGGACTAAAGAATACCAAAATATCGTAGAACACATTTTCTAAATCCGATAAATCACTTACAACGGTGCGATATAAATCAGCACGTTTCCAATTGACTTCAATTTTATCTAATTCTACCGGAATACTATCTTTCAATTTATCCGAAGATGGCAATAAGAATTTTTCAGTTTTATGCTTTTTAATCAATTTGATTAATTCTGGAAATGTTCTATTTCCAACATAAATCTTACGTTTACGATATACCACATACTTCTGAAGGTAGTAAGCAACCGCTTCCGATTGACAGAAATATTTCATTGTATCTGGCACGTTAAAACGCATTTCTTCAGCAATTCTAAAGAAATGGTCAACAGCATTTCTACTTGTAAGGATAATTGCTGTAAAATCAGATAAGTGGATTTTTTGATTTCGAACATCTCTTACAGAAATTCCTTCAACATGAATAAAAGATCGAAAGTCAATCTTAACTTTCTGTTTATCAGCTAAATCAAAATACGGTGATGTTTCTGTTTTGGGTGCAGGCTGCGATACTAATATCGTTTTCACTTTCATACGCTTCTAACTTTTTTAAAGCATCAATTTAAACAGGATCAATAGCGGTGCTATTTCGAAGGCGCAAATGTACAAAATAAAATAAAACAAGTGATTAAATATCAAGTTTTTATTGTAGGTAATCATAAGGATCAAGCGGAATAAGAAGCCAAATGTGAAGAAAAAAAATAGACTATTTATTGGCAAATCTGCATAGAAAAACAGAACAATGAATGCAAAAATGAAATAAGATAGACTGTACAAGTAAGTGCTCTTCGAAATGAGATAAAACTTGACTCCTCCCTGAATTTGAAGAACCATAGAAATCCCATATTCTAGAGCTTTCTTAAGCAAAAAATAGGTTAACGTTCCAAGACTAATCCACAAATAGCTATTAAAGGGATTGGCAATTCCTTGATAATGATTCGCAATGGTAAAAACACTCAAGGCAATTACCAAAACGCAGAATAAGAACTGGACAATATAAAACGTATTGAAAATTGTCAATCGCTCTTCGACTTCTGTATCGATGAATCCTTTATTGAACAGACCTAAAAAATAACCTTGTAATTTTTCTTGATTTAGCCCCCGCAAAAAGAATACAACGAGGGTTAGCAAAACCAAAACAAAGGTTAACCAATCATTCGATAAAAAAGACCTTTCGAGTGCCTGCAATTAAGATTTCTTTAAATAAGTATCAACAAAATTAGCAATTAAATAATGTATATTTGCCACTATTCTAAGTGAATTTTATTCCATGTCTGACGCACTTGTAATCATTCCTACTTACAACGAAAAAGAAAACATCGAAGCGATTATTCGAGCGGTTTTCAAACAGAAAAAAGTTTTTCATGTGCTTATTGTTGATGATAATTCTCCAGATGGCACATCGGAGATTGTAAAATCATTACAAAATGAATTTCCTGAGCGCCTTTTTTTAGAAGTTCGTAAGAATAAAAGTGGACTTGGGACGGCTTACATTCACGGATTTAAGTGGGCTCTGCAAAATGATTACGATTACATTCTTGAAATGGATGCTGATTTTTCTCACAATCCGAAAGACTTAGTACGATTGTATAATGCTTGTGCAAAAGACGGAGCTGATGCATCAGTAGGATCTCGATATTCTAAAGGCGTGAATGTAGTAAACTGGCCAATGAAACGTGTATTGTTGTCTTTTTTTGCCTCAAAATATGTTCAGTTCATTACGGGAATTCCCGTTAGGGATACTACTGCAGGATTTGTTTGCTGGACTCGCAAGGTGTTAGAGACCATCAATTTGGATAAAATCAAATTCATTGGTTATGCATTTCAAATTGAAATGAAATTCAAAGCCTGGAAGATGGGATTCAATATTAAAGAGGTTTCAGTAATATTTACAGATAGGACCCAAGGTGAATCAAAAATGAGCGGCGGAATAGTATATGAAGCACTATTTGGAGTAATTAAAATGCGATTAAAAGGAGTACCAAAAAAATAGATATGAGTAGTTTTCTTATCAAAAATGCAACGATAGTTAATGAGAATAAAACCTTTGTTGGAGATGTTTTAATTGAAAATGAAATCATTTCCAAAATTGATTCTCAAATCACAACCGAGAAAAATGTAACGGAAATAGATGCAGAAGGCATGTATTTAGTTCCGGGTTTTATTGACGATCAAGTGCATTTTAGAGAACCAGGATTAACTCATAAAGCAAATATCGCCACAGAATCTAGAGCGGCTGCGGCAGGTGGAATTACAACGTTTATCGAACAACCGAATACTATTCCGAATGCCACTACTCAGGAATTATTAGAAGATAAGTTTCAGATTGCAGCTAAGAGTTCTTATGTGAATTACTCCTTCATGTTCGGAGGTACGAATACCAACTTGGAAGAGCTTTTAAAAACAGACAAGAAAAACGTTGCCGGTATCAAATTGTTCCTAGGATCTTCGACTGGAAACATGCTTGTTGATGATGAGGCTACTCTTGAAAAAATATTCTCGTCGACGGATATGATTATTTCTACCCATTGTGAGGACGAGGGTACCATCCGAAGAAATTTAGAGCATTACAAAGGTATTTATGGTGATGATATTCCGATGCACTTGCATCCAATCATTAGAAGTGAAGATGCCTGTTATATTTCGAGCTCAAAAGCGATTGAACTCGCTAAAAAAACGGGAGCAAGATTGCATATATTTCATTTATCAACGGCAAAGGAAACGCATCTCTTCCGAAATGACATTCCATTAGAACAGAAGAAAATTACGGCAGAAGTTTGCCTGCATCATTTATGGTTTAATGATCAGGATTATGCCAAAAAAGGAAGTTTCATCAAATGGAATCCAGCGGTAAAAACAGAACAAGATCGATTAGGGTTGTGGGAGGCATTATTAGATGATCGAATTGATGTTTTAGCAACAGATCATGCGCCTCACACATTGGCCGAAAAATCAAATCCTTACACTAGTGCTCCAAGTGGAGGTCCTTTGGTACAACACGCCATGACTGCAATTTTTGAAAAAGTGAAAGAAGGTATTATTCCTATTGAAAAGGCAGTTGAAAAAATGAGTCATAATCCGGCAAAATTGTTCCAAATTGAAAAAAGAGGTTTCATTCGTGAGGGTTATTTTGCTGATCTTGTACTAGTGAATCCTAATAAACCCTGGACGGTTAGTAAAGACAATGTTTTATACAAATGCGGATGGTCACCCTTTGAGGGAACTACTTTTTCTTCGGCTATTTCTCATACATTTGTTAATGGAAATCTTATTTACAATCAGGGAGAATTTAATGACACCATTAAGGGTAAGCGATTAACATTTGACAGATAAAATGAAAAGATTGGGCCTTCTTTCGGTTATTTTCTTACTTGTTGGTTGCACGAGTAATACGATTTTTGAAAAACCAAAAGATTTGATTCCGAGAGATTCCATGGTTATTTTAATTCAGGAAATGATGATTGCCTCGTCAGCAAAATTTGTGAATAACATCAACTTGGAGCGTGATATTCAATACATGGCATTCATCTATGAAAAATACAAGATTGATAGTGCCCGTTTCAATCGAAGCAATACTTATTACATTTCTACCATTGATGAGTATATAAAGCTTTTTCAAGAAGTGAAAGATTCGTTGGAAAAGAAATCCAATTACTTCAAAAGATTGAAAAAACAGAAAGATTCGTTGCGAAGAGATTCAATCATCAAACTGAGAAGACTACAATCGATTAAAAAGGATTCCATTAATCCTTAAGATCGTCTAAAAATTGCCGACCTACTTCGGGTATCACTTCATAAATAGATTCAAATTCCAAGGATAATTGCTCTTTTATTTTATCAGCTGAATATTTAGAAATGGTATGCGAAGATCGTGCTGAGTATTTACTTAGCATTGGAGCTTTACCTGTAAAAAAGGATATAATGATAGAAATTCTCCAAAATATGGAAGTCTGCCAAGGCCTGATGTTCTTTAATGGTCTTTTCTTACCCAGAGCATCTGCGATTTTTGATAACACCTCCTTGAATGTAAGATTCTCAGAAACTAAAATGAATCGTTCATTTTGGATATCAGATTCGGTTAAAGAAATCATAGCTTTTACAACGTCTTTAACAGATACAAATCCGGTCATTCCTTCTGTGTAGTAATTGAATCCATTGTATACTTGAGTAAATAATTTACCAGAACCAGATTTCCAATTTCCTCCACCTAAAATAACTCCCGGATTGACAATAACAACAGTAACCCCTTCTTGACTAGCTCTCCAAATCTCGATTTCTCCACCATATTTGGTAATGGCATAACCACTATTATCAGCTTGCTTATTCCATTCGCAATTTTCATCAGTGATATCTCCTTCAATCGGATCTCCAATCGCGGCAATCGAACTTACGTAGCACAATTTTTTAACTTTTGCATCAATGGCTAAGTTGGCAACGATAGCGCTTCCGTAGATATTTGCCTTCCGCATTTCTCGATAATCCTTCGGATTGAATGAAATAAAAGCTGCGCAATGATAAACAATATCAATATTTTTAAATGCTGGAATCATTGATGGGACATCGGTAATGTCCGCTTGCATCCATTCGATAGCATCAAAATACTTGGAATCATTGGTGTAATAGTTGAATACTTTTTTTACACTTTCGAGACTTGATTTTGTCCTGTATATAGCTCTAATTTTCGCTCCTTTTTCACTCAAATGAAACAACAAATGAGAGCCTACTAAACCTGTACCACCAGTGACTAAAATCATAGAACGAAGTTAGCATTTTTTGACTGATAAACTTATATTTGTGCACTGCTAAATCAATTGTAATGAAGAATTTTATTGAAGAATTGGAATGGAGAGGAATGCTGCATCAAAGTATGCCTGGAACCGAAGAACATCTTATGGAAAGTATGCGAAGTGCTTATGTTGGATTTGATCCAACTGCAGATTCATTACATATTGGAAATTTAGTGCCTATTATGTTATTGGCACATTACCAAAGATGTGGTCATAAACCAATCGCATTAGTGGGTGGTGCCACCGGAATGATTGGTGATCCGTCTGGAAAATCGTCTGAACGAAATTTATTGGATGAAAAGACTCTTCGTCACAACCAGGAGTGTGTAAAAAACCAATTGGCTCACTTTCTCGACTTTGATAGTGATGCAGATAATGCTGCTGTTTTAGTTAACAACTACGATTGGATGAAAGAATTCTCATTCTTAGAATTCATCAGAGATGTTGGGAAACACATCACGGTTAATTATATGATGGCAAAAGATTCGGTTAAAAACAGAATCGGTTCTGAATCCAAGGAGGGAATGTCTTTTACAGAATTCACCTATCAGTTGGTTCAGGGGTATGACTTTTTACATTTGTTCAATGCACATAGTACAACCCTTCAGATGGGTGGTTCTGACCAATGGGGGAATATTACCACCGGAACGGAATTAATCCGAAGAATTGGAAACGGAAAAGGATATGCAATAACCTGTCCTCTAATCACCAAATCTGATGGTTCTAAATTCGGAAAATCGGAAGGTGGAAATGTTTGGCTTGATGCGAAGCGAACTTCACCTTACAAGTTTTATCAGTACTGGTTAAACACTTCGGATGAAGACGCAGAAAAATACATTAAGATATTTACCTTTTTAGATAAAGAAACTATTGATGGACTTATTGCTGAGCATCAAGAGGCTCCTCATTTACGATTGTTACAAAAGCGTTTGGGAGAGGAAGTGACTGTTTTAGTTCATGGTAGAGACGAATATGAAAAGGCAATTTCTGCTTCATCAATTTTATTCGGAAAATCAACAGAAGAAGATCTAAAAGGATTGGATGAACAAACCTTTTTAGATGTTTTTGATGGTGTTCCTCAAGCAACAGTGAACAAATCTGAGCTCGAAAATGGATTGGATATGATTGGGGCTTTAGCTGCCAAAACTGGATTTTTAAAATCGAATGGAGAAGCACGTCGCGCCTTGAAAGAAAATTCAATTTCGGTGAACAAATCGAAAGTTACGGAAGACTTTTTGATTAACTCATCTGCACTAATTGCAGATAAATATGTATTATTACAAAGAGGAAAAAAGAACTACTATCTACTAGTAGCCGAATAATACACGACTATGAACATTTTTACGGATGGCAATCACCTGAACATTTACATCGTTCTTGGTTCTGTATTGCTGCTATCTGTAATTGTTTTTATACGATATCTGGCATTTTCAAGTTTATACCACCTTGTCTTTTTTAATTGGCTCAATACCTATTTTTCGCATCGATTCCTTCACAAGAAACCTTGGAAAAAAAAGCAATTGAGAAAAGAGGTAATTTGGTCTATGGTGAGCGGATTTATTTTCGCCCTGTTTATCATTTTGACCTTTATTCTTCAAATTGAAGGATTCACTGCGGTCTATACTGATGTTGAGGAATTCGGATGGTCTTATTTAATCGGAAGTGTCTTCTTAGTATTGTTTGTCCAAGATACCTATTATTATTGGATGCATCGCTGGATGCATTTACCATCGGTATACAAATATTTCCATTTGGTACACCATAAAAGCGTGCATACTTCGGTATTTACTTCGTTCTCTTTCCATCCGTTGGAAACCATACTTCAAGCGATTATTATTCCGATTGTTGCGATATTTATTCCATTGCACTTGTATGCCATCATAGCCATCATTTCATTGATGACCTTATCGGCAACTGTGAACCACGCAGGAGTTGAAATTTATCCTTCGGGTAAGTTTGGGAAGTGGTTTAAAAAATGGGTGATTGGTGCTACTCATCATGATGCGCATCACAAAAAGTTTAATTTTAATTATGGGCTTTATTTCACTTTTTGGGATCGATTGATGAAGACGGAATTAGAGGAATAATTCCTTATAATTCTTAATGATTTTTTTAGGGTTTTTATGTTCTATGTATCATAAGGTTAAAAAATAAGCCTAAAGAAAAGCAACAAAAAACTACAATACCATTAGGTTACAACCTCGAATATCTGAGTGATCAAAACGACCTAAGACTTCAAAAGAATGATCAAGATAAACCTTTCCGAGATCTTGGGTTGCAATAAAAGAACAGGAATTGAAATTTGCCAAATCAATTACATTTAATCCACCTGTTTTTTGAGGTCCTAAAATGGTAAAGGGGTCTTCGGTATCTCGAGCAAGGACTTTCATCCAGGGAGGTGTGTTAAATATTCCATTACCTTTAGAGTATGCTTGACTTAATAGCTCGGTCATTCCATATTCGGAGTGAATCACATCAACTCCAAATCCTTCTGTTAACGTCTGATGTAATTCCTTTCGAGTTACTTCCTTTCGCCGGCCTTTCATTCCGCCCGTTTCCATAATCACAGTATTCTTCAGGTTGAATATTTTAGACTCAACCAGATCTAATAGTGCAAATGAAACTCCTATTAGTAGTACTTTTTGTCCGGAAGCATCTAACGCAGTTAATTTCTGAGATAATTCATCAAGATTATTGAGATAAAATCCACTATGTGAATTATTGGATTTCTGAATCAAATCATTAACCATATAAATTAATGATGATCCTTCGCGTTCTAAGTAACTTGGTAATAATGCTAATACTGTATACGAAGAAATATCTCCATAAAACAATTCAAACGTTTTGCAGAAACTACTTTCATATAATTCCAAATCGGTTATAATATGTTTACTTGTGATACTACCTGTCGTCCCCGAACTTGAAAAGGTAATCTTAGGTGATTCGGTTGAAGAAATTACCTCATGAGATTTAAAAAATTGGATGGGTAAAAAAGGGATCTCTTCAATAGATTTCACATCACTAGGATGCTTGTATAATAAGTCGCAGAATGAACGATACACCGAGTTATTTTCGAACTGATAGTTGAAAACACGAAGAGCAAGATTTTGAAAATCTTGCTCTGATTGTATGTTAAATATTTCATCCTGCATAGACAGAACAAAAATACGTCAATTCTATTCTTTATAAATCTTTACGACTAAATTTCCTTTATCATCCATGGAAGCTCTATACATACCGGCCGTATTGAATTCAAAAGACATGTTACCATTTTTGTCTAATGCAACAACACCTCCAGTTCCTCCTAATTTGGTTAGCTTATTCTGAATCACATCAGTAGTTGCCTCTTTTAGTGATTTATTGGAATATTCCATCTGAGCAGAAATGTCATAAGCCACTTGACTTCTGATAAAATACTCTCCCCAGCCTGTTGATGAAACTCCGCAGGTTTTATTATTTGCGTAAGTACCTGATCCAATAATTGGTGCATCGCCAATTCTGCCCCAACGCTTATTTGTCATTCCACCTGTTGATGTTCCGGCAGAAATATTTCCATCCTTATCTAAAGCCACACAACCTACAGTTCCATATTTGGCGTTTTTTATATCGCTGTCATAAAACATGGCTTTTTTATCATCGTGATCCAATTCTGTTTTTTCACGATCACGGATTCTTTCTAACGACTTAAATCGTCTTTCGGAATAGAAATAACTAGGATCTACAATTTCTAATCCTTTTTCTTTTGCAAAGGTTGATGCTCCTTCTCCTGATAGCATCACGTGCTCTGAATCGGTCATTACTTTTCGTGCTGCTTCAATGGGACTTTTAATATCCTTCACTCCCGCAATGGCACCTGCATTAAGGGTTTTTCCATCCATAAATGATGCATCCAATTCATTGGTTCCAGCATTTGTAAATACTGCTCCTTTCCCTGCATTAAATAACGGAGATTCTTCCATCACCTGGATGGTTTTGATTACGGCATCACCACTTGTACCTCCGTTCTTTAAAATATCGTATCCAATTTTAATTGCCTCTTCTAGTTTCGCCTTGTACTCTACTTCCTTTTCTGGAGTCATATTTTTCTTCAAAATAGTACCTGCTCCACCATGAATAATAATAGCAAATTCGTTGGCTTTAACATCTGTTTTCGTATTATCTGATGTATTCGGTACACATCCAAGGAAGGAGATCAAAAGGGATAAAATAAAAATGTTAGCTTTCATAATTAATT
>FYBJ01001547.1_pt1 | contig 18564 bp, 18 predicted proteins | sample 1134611 | NCBI WGS metagenome assembly FYBJ01 (sample SAMEA104116008, study PRJEB20421) | marine metagenome | isolation source: marine | reverse complement strand
GAGATCACCGAATCCAACGGCTCGTCGTCGATGGCGTCGGTCTGTGGTGGCTCGCTGTCCATGATGGACGCAGGTGTTCCGCTGAAAGCACCGGTTGCTGGCGTTGCGATGGGTCTGATCCTGGAAGATGACGGTTCGTATGCGATCCTGTCGGACATCCTGGGCGACGAAGACCACCTGGGCGACATGGACTTCAAAGTAGCGGGTACCGAAAACGGCATCACCTCGCTGCAGATGGACATCAAGGTTGCAGGCATCACCCCCGAGATCATGGAAAAAGCCCTGGCACAAGCCAAGGACGGCCGTATCCACATCCTGGGCGAAATGGCCAAGGCCCTGACCGAAGCGTCCGAGTTCTCGGTTCATGCTCCGCGCATCGAAACCATGCAGATCCCCACCGACAAGATCCGTGAAGTGATCGGTTCGGGCGGTAAAGTGATCCGCGAGATCGTCGAAGTGTCGGGTGCCAAGGTCGACATCAACGACGAAGGCATCATCAAGATCGCATCGCCCAACGGCGAAGCCATCAAGAAAGCCTACGACATGATCCATTCGATCGTGGCCGAGCCCGAAGAAGGCGCGATCTACACCGGTAAGGTCGTCAAGATCGTCGACTTCGGTGCGTTCGTGAACTTCTTTGGCAAGCGCGACGGTCTGGTCCACGTGTCCCAGATCGAAAACCGCCGCCTGAACCACCCGTCGGACGTTCTGAAGGAAGGTCAGGAAGTGAAAGTCAAACTTCTGGGCTTTGACGACCGCGGCAAAGTTCGCCTGTCGATGAAAATCGTCGATCAGGAAACCGGCGAGGAAATCGCCCCCGAGAAGAAAGAAAAGAAAGAGGACTGATCCTTAGTCCAGCTCTTTCAGAAGGCCCCGACCAAAAGTCGGGGCCTTTTTCCGTTGTTGGCTTACGACGTATGACGCGAGGTTTCAGATGTCTCGGCGTGCATAGCCCTGCTAGCCTCCCGCCATGGAAGTCGAACCCCAATTTTCGCCGATCCGATACACCGCCCGTTGCGCAGATGGCGTAGGCATCGCTTGCTATCGCTTCGCCAACCCGGGCGGGGTTCCGGTCATTGTGGTGCATGGTACATTTTCCAGCCACGAAGGATGCACCGGCCTGGCGCGTCGGCTTGCAGACGATGGCCGGGACGTCTGGGCAATGGATTGGCGTGGGCGTGGGGGCAGTGAAATGCCGGAAGCCCCCTTTGATTTCGACACTGTCGCGCAAATGGACGTCCCGGCGGTCCTGGATCTGGTCCAGACGGAAACCGGCGCACGGTCAGCCTTTTTTGTGACGCACTCCGGTGGTGGCCTGGTTGTGGGCATGTGGGCGGCTCGGAACCCCGTGTCGGCCAATACCAATGTCCAAGGCCTTGTTACCATGGCCACCCAAGCCCATCTGGCGGCACAGCGCCCTTTGTATCGCCAACGCATCGCCGGGATGGTGGCGTATCTGGAAACGGTCGACATCATTCCACCGCGCCAACTTGGCGTTGGCACGGAGCCGGAAAGCGCGCCCCTTATGCGCCAATGGTGTCGCTGGAATCTGGAAGGCACATTTTTGGGATCCGACGGATTTGATTACCTGTCTGCCCTCAATGCTCTTCACTTCCCCCTGCTCTGCCTGATCGCGGGCGGCGACCACTTCATTGCCCCACGCATAGGATGCGAAAGTTATGCCAATTCCTTTGGCAGCGATGACAGCACCATCCATGTTTGTAGCGTAAATCAGGGATTTTCAGAAGACTATGAACACGGGCGAATTCTGGCCTCGAGCGCCGCACGCGCCGAAATTTGGCCTCTAGTGGCGGACTGGGTCGGTCAAAGAACAGCGGTATCTGGTGAAAGAGATCGAGCGCGAGAACGACGGGTAAATGATACTGTATCAACTGCCTGAACAAAGGATCTCCCGATGCTTCCCCGTCGTCTTTTGGCTACCACCGCGCTGACACTTTCGACCACTGCGCTATCCACTCAAGCCCTGCCCGATGGGTACTAAGTCCAGGGGTTCCTTGGCTACTATCAGCTTAAGGATACCAACCTGACCGACACCTTCAGCGGCGCAGCTCAATCGGTGTCCGGCGTCTTTGATGGCAGATTTGGCATCGGAGCCGCCGTTGGACGCGGGATTCCGCAGTGGAGCAATTCGAACTTTGGCGCCCAGGCGATCGCCGGTGTCATCTACGACCTGGACAACCTTAGCCTCACTCCGGGTGTCCGCTTCAAGTTCTGAGCTCCTAAAGCGAAGCGGCCCCACCCCGGTTTCACTTTCCCCGCATGACCCGGCGCTGTATGCATCGGGTCATGCGATCTTTTATCATTCACATGTCATCCAGCACGGCGCGCCGTGCCAACGCCGACGCGCTGGTCGAGCAATTGCCAAACGCCGAATTGAGCGAGGCTGTGAATGGCCGCGACCCGGCTGAGATTGCCGATGTACAATGCCATCCCGGCGATCTGTTCAAGCCGCGTTATCCCTTTGTCCTTCGCCCGGCTGAAATCGGCGTATTCCAAAGCCACCGCCGTATCTGGCGCAAGCTGGTTGCCGAAGACATTGACCTCGCCATCATCACCGAAGACGATCTGGCGATTGATCCGGTCCGCTTTGCCCAGACCCTGGATCTGCTGAAGGGGCACGCGACGGTCGACAGCTACATCCGCCTCCCCGTCAAACAACGCGAGACGCCCGCGCAACTGATCACTGAACGGGGAGAACTTAAGTTGCTGCTGCCCAGGATCATTGGTCTGCAATGTATCTGCCAGGTGGTAGGGCGCGAGGCCGCGCGGCGGTTGTTGGCCGTAACCGATCAGATTGACCGACCGGTGGATACGCTTTTGCAGATGCACTGGATCACCGGGCAACCGGTCCACACCGTTCTGGGCACCGGCAACCAAGAGGTTGCGGCACAAATCGGCGGATCAACAATCCAGACAAAAATACGCCCCAGCGGCAAGCTGGGGCGCGAATGGAAACGGGGTGTCTATCGGGCGCACCTGGCGCTGCGCCCGCAACAGCCCAAATCGTGATTATTGCGGAGCTTTGGTTTTGCGCAGATAAGGGAAGATCGTCTCGAACTCGCCGAACTTTTCCTTGGCGTCTTCGTTGCTGACAGCTGGCGGGATAATCACGTCTTCGCCCGGAACCCAATTGGCAGGCGTAGCAACGCCTTTGCCCGACATCTGTAGGCCATCCAGCGCGCGGAGGATCTCGGCAAAGTTGCGCCCCACCGTCATTGGGTAGGTCATCGACAATTTCAGCTGCTTGTCAGGCCCGATGATGAACACCGAACGCACCGTCGCACTGTCAGCCGGGGTGCGGCCATCGGGCAGGTAGGCTTCGGCTGGCAGCATGTCGAACGCCTTGGACACAGCCAGGCCTTCGTCTGCGATGATCGGGAAGCCCGCAGCGGCGTTGCCGTATTTCTCGATGTCGCCTTTCCACTTCTTGTGATCTTCGACACCATCAACGGAAACGCCGATTACCTTGGTGCCACGCGCGGCCCATTCGTCGGCCAATTGTGCAACGGCCGAGAACTCGGTGGTGCAAACAGGAGTGAAATCTTTGGGGTGCGAAAACAGAATCGCCCAGCTATCGCCGATCCAGTCGTGGAACTGAATGGTGCCCTGATCGGTTTCAGCAGTGAAATTCGGAACAGTATCGTTAATGCGCAAACCCATGGCTCACCTCCTTTGGTATGAAAATCCGGGTCGGATCGTCTTGACCCGCCTAACTTAGGTGTTCTGCCGCAAGGTTACAGGGGCAAAGTGACGATGGTGAAACAAATCCAGCTTGCAATGCTCTGCGTGATGCGCAGCGTTGACAGCAGGGGAATTTCACGGGAATGATTTGATCAAATTACTCAAATACCCCTTGCCCGGAACCCGGGGTGGTGACACATTGACCGCAAATCCGACCGATCGGTCGAATTATAGGTAAGATCAGGAGAGCCAGACATGATCGAAAAACGCGATTTCTACATCAACGGTGAATGGGTTGCCCCCGCAACCGCCAACGACTTCGAGGTCATCAACCCGTCCAACGAAGAGGCTTGCGCGATTATCTCGCTCGGCGATCAGGCCGACACCGACGCGGCCGTCGCAGCGGCCAAAGCTGCTCTGCCAGGCTGGATGGCAACCCCAGTCGAAGAGCGGATCGCCCTGGTCGAAAAACTGGCCGAAGTTTATCAAACCCGTACCGAAGATCTGGCCCAGGCTATGTCCGCCGAGATGGGCGCGCCGATTGACATGGCGCGTACGCAGCAGGTTGGGGCCGGAGCATGGCATCTGATGAACTTCATCAAGGCTGCCAGGAAATTTGAATTCGAAAAGCCACTGGGCGATCATGCGCCCAACGATCGCATCATCCACGAGGCGGTCGGCGTTGCGGCCCTGATCACACCGTGGAACTGGCCAATGAACCAGATCACGCTCAAGGTTGGCGCAGCGGCCGTTGCTGGCTGCACCATGGTTTTGAAGCCATCCGAACAAAGTCCGCTGAACGCGATGATCTTTGCAGAAATGATGGACGAGGCCGGATTCCCTGCCGGTGTCTTCAATCTTGTGAATGGCGACGGTCTGGGCGTCGGCTCGCAGCTGTCAGCTCATCCTGACGTCGATATGGTCAGCTTCACCGGTTCGACCCGTGCGGGTACCGCGATTTCCAAGAGCGCCGCGGACACACTCAAGAAAGTGCACCTTGAGTTGGGCGGCAAAGGCGCCAACGTGGTTTTTGATGACGCTGACGACAAGGCGATCAAGCGCGGCGTGCTGCACATGATGAACAACACCGGACAAAGTTGCAATGCACCCAGCCGGATGTTGGTGCAGCGTGGTGTGTACGATCAGGCCGTCGAAACCGCCGGTCAGGTCGCTCAGATGGTTTCCGTGGGCAATGCCCAGGAAGAAGGTCGCCACATCGGCCCGGTCGTGAACGAACTGCAGTGGAACAAGATCCAGGACCTGATCCAGAAAGGTATCGACGAAGGCGCGAAGCTTGTCGCAGGCGGCACCGGTCGCCCGGACGGCCTGAACAAGGGCTATTACATCAAGCCCACCGTCTTTGCCGACGCCAACAACCAGATGACCATCGCGCGCGAGGAAATCTTTGGCCCGGTCCTGACAATGATCCCCTTCGACACTGAAGAGGAAGCGGTCGAGATCGCCAACGACACGCCCTATGGCCTGACCAACTATGTTCAAACCCAGGATCCCCAGCGTCTCAATCGTATGGCACGCACTTTGCGGTCAGGTATGGTGGAAATGAACGGCACCAGCCGTGGCGCAGGCTCGCCATTTGGGGGTATGAAACAATCAGGCAACGGTCGCGAAGGCGGCGTCTGGGGGCTGGAAGACTTCCTTGAAGTCAAAGCCGTCAGCGGTTGGGCTGCTGAATAATCCCTATTTCCATGAAACAATTCGGGCCGGGCAGTTACAATCTGCCCGGCCCGTTTTCCTTGTCATTCCGGCATCACAACCAGCTGGGGTTGCCCGTTTGACGTCTTGCGCGTCGAACGACCGTCCCAACCAATCTCGCCGCTCACGCGCTGGCGATAGGATGAGAAGCTGTCGAACGTCACCACATCCACGGGCTGATCGAAATGAAGGGTAACGCGGCGATGCGCACCCTCTCCGATCGTGGACAGCGCGCGCACCTCACCCCGGAACGATTGTCCCAGGTAGGTTCCACGCACACGGTCGCCAACGCGGAGAAGCATCCGGTTCCCCGCCATCGCGTGCAGGGTGTTCCAGTCACGCACACCGTGCTGGGTCGCCACCAGTTCCAGCGATTCACTGTGACTGAGCTGTACGCCAGTGGCACGCAATTTTTCTCTCAGGCGTTTGGCCTGGACTTTGAGCTCCGACACCGGAGCAATGTTTTGAACAGTTGTCATCATTTGCCTCGTTTCGTTCAAACGGACACGCGAAAACTTGGACGGGGCTCGCACTGCCATCCGGGCGCGCCGTGAAAGGGGCGTCAGATGTGTCAAACCGGGTTTCACCAAAGCCAATTGGCCGCGAGCGGCAGGGGACCCGAACCAGAGCCCATCAGTTAGGAAGCCTGATCCGCGATGTCAACGGCACGGCTGGCCTTGCTCGGCCAGAGCGCCTAAACAGACACATAAGATTTCACCAGGGACAACCCGCGATGATCACCACCCGCCTGCACGGACGCCTCGGCAATCAGATGTTCCAATATGCTGCCGCCGCCGGTTTGGCTGCGCGGGTCGGTTCGCAGGTGGCCCTGGACGCACGCGGTGCCGTCGCGCGGGGCGAAGGGGTCCTGACACGCGTGTTCGATTTGCCCCTGGTTGAACCCGAACTGCAACCACCGCTGAAATCCGATGGGCTGCTTCGCTATGGGCTGTGGCGTGCTTTTGGCACCAGTCCCAAATTCCGACGCGAACGGGGACTGGGATATAATCCGCAGATCGAAAACTGGGCAGACGGAGCCTACTTGCACGGCTATTGGCAAAGTGAAAAGTATTTTGCCCACATCGCAGACGACATTCGACGGGCCTTTGCCTTTCCCGACTTCTCAAACACACGGAACATCGAAATGGCTGCCCGAATTGGCGAGGCACAAGCCATCTCGCTCCACGTCCGGCGCGGTGACTATGTCAGCCTGAATGCGCATGTTCTGTGTGACCAAAGCTATTATGAGGCCGCTTTGGCCCGCATCCTGGGCGCCCTCGACGGAACGCCAACGGTATTTGTCTTTTCAGACGATCCGCAGTGGGCAAAAGACAACCTGCCCCTGCCGGTCGATAAAGTGGTGGTGGATTTCAACGGCCCCGACACCGATTTCGAAGACATGCGCCTGATGAGCCTGTGCCACCACAATATCATTGGCAACTCATCCTTCAGTTGGTGGGCGGCCTGGCTGAACCAGACGCCCGGCAAACAGGTCTCGGGGCCGTCCAAATGGTTCGGAGACCCAAACCTGTCGAACCCCGACATCCTGCCCAAAGACTGGCATCGGATCGAGGCATAGCCTCCTTCACGGTTTGTCAAATATATGCCGACGCGGTCGACGTGCGCGCCCTGAGCGCCTTAAAACACCGGGGGCACTCCCGCCCGTCGTCGATGCCCCTTACGGGACACCTCCTCCCGTTGGGCCGGGCCTCGCTTCGCTCGGCGGTCTGCGCTTATGGCGAAACATGTGCCCCAAGCGAGACTACGCCGAGCCGAAGGCGAGGCGCCCGGCCCAAGTCCGCTAGAAGTGCTGGCGAAGCCAGGATTACTCGGACGCGGGAGCACCCCGGAAGCGTTTCAGAACGGCGCTTTGGTGCGAAACTTCATCGATACACCGCCTTCGGGGTGCTTCAGGCGCAACTCCTCTGAATGCAGCATCAGACGGGGGAAATCACGCGATGGACCTTCGGCATAGAACGGGTCGCCAAGGATGGGATGACCCAATGCAAGCATGTGTACGCGCAACTGGTGCGAGCGCCCAGTTCTGGGGCTCAGTTTCACCCGCGTTGCATCGCCCTCATACTTGCTGACCCGCCAATCCGTCACAGCCGTCTTTCCCGTCTCATGGCACACCATCTGACGTGGCCGATTTGGCCAGTCGACGATCAGTGGCAGATCGACTGTGCCGGTCTTTGGCTCAAGCCGCCCCCAAACCCGCGCGACATAGGTCTTGCGCGTCTGGCGTTTTTCGAACTGCAACCCAAGGTGTCGCTGTGCATGTGGGGTCTGGGCAAAGACCATCACGCCCGATGTATCCCGGTCCAGACGATGCACAAGCAACGCCTGAGGAAACGCCTCTTGCACGCGGGACAGTTGGCAATCGGCCAGATGCTCTCCCCGCCCCGGTACGGACAAGAGCCCTGAGGGTTTGTCGACCACGATGAGCTGCGCGTCTTCGTGAAGCACGTTCAGAGGGTCGGTTGGGGGATTGTAATCATCGCTCATGCCCGCGTCCCTACCTGAGAGCGCAGGCTCCCGCAACGTCGCCCTTGCAGCCGTGATCCCGATGCCGGACCTTTGCAGAAAGGAAGAGGAGACACCATGCACCCGACAATCACCAAGATGCAGGAGGTCGTGGCCAAAGGCGACGAAAGCCTGATCCACGAATTGCTGGCCGAAGATGTAAGCTTCATGCCGCCAACCTACTACAAGACCTGGACCGGGCGCGAACCTGTCGCCGCAGTGCTGGGTCATGTGGGGCAAGTATTTTCCGAATTCCGCTATCGCCGGGTCATGGGTGACGGCAAGGATTGGGCGATGGAGTTTCAGTGCAAAGTCGGAGACTTCGACGCAGTCGGTGTCGACCTGATCACTTTGAACGACGACGGTTTGATCCAAACCTTCGAAGTGGTAATGCGCCCCTACAAGACCATTGGCGCGCTGCGTGATGCGATGAATGCCCGGGTCATGACCGACGCCCGGTTTCTCAAGTTCCGTGAGGCATTGTCCTGATCGAGATGGATCAAATCCTGCGTGTGCCGCTGGCTCCGGTGTTGGCGGCGCAGGCGATTGGTGTGCGACGCAGGGCGCAGTTGCTGGACGAGCCTTCAGGCCCACGCACAGGGCGTATCGGCACCGGCCCAACCCTAAGGCTGTTGATAACAGGCGATAGCTCGGCAGCGGGAGTTGGCGCGGACCAGCAGGCCCAAGCGCTCAGTGGTCAGTTGGTCGGCTTTTTGAGCAAGGCCTTCACGGTTGAATGGCGCCTAGAGGCCACGACAGGCCACACAACACGGGACGCGATCCAGAATTTGTCGCGGCTTGAGGAATCGTTCGACGTGGTCGTCACCGCGCTTGGCGTCAACGATGTCACGCGATGTGTGACCCGCAATCAGTTCATCAATCGGCAATCGGACCTGATGGGCTTGCTTACCAATCGGCTCGGCGCCTCACAGGTACTGGCCACAGGTGTGCCGCAAATGGACCTCTTCCCTGCCTTGCCTAACCCACTGGCCTGGGTGTTGGGCGAGCAGGCCCGGCGGTTGGACACAGGTCTTGCCCATGTCGCGAGCCAGTTCCCGCACGTACACCACTTCAAATTGGCCATTCCCCCCGAGCCTGCATATGCCGCGCAGGATGGCTATCACCCCAGCGCTCTGGCCTATCAGATCTGGGCGCAGATGCTGGCGGATGAGGTTTTCATCAGGTTCAGCTAGCTGGGGCGGCGCAGGCCGCGGATCATCGACAGCGAATAGATCACCAAACCGGCCCAGATCAGCGGAAAGGCAATCATGCGGCCGCGGTCGATCTCTTCGCCGAACACAAACACCGCGTTCATGAAAATCATCGACGGCGCGATGTATTGCAAGATGCCCACAGTGGACAGCCGCAACAGCTTGGCCCCGTTGGCGTAAAGGATCAAAGGCACCGCCGTCACTACACCACACCCCATCAACAACGCCGTGTCAGAGATGTTGTGACCAAAGCTGGAGACGCCTTGCGAACCCAGATACGCCAGATACCCAAGTGCCGGAATGGTTAGGATCAACACCTCAAGCAGGAACCCCTGGTTCGGCCCGATGGGGAGCGATTTCTTGAAGAAGGCATAAAAACCCCAGCTCAGAGTCAGGCTAATGGCGACCCAGGGCAATTTGCCGTTCTCAAAGATCAGCACCAGAACGCCAGCACCAGCAAAGGCAATCGCCACCAGCTGTGCGCGGGTCAACCCCTCGCGCAGCAGCAAAGCGCCCAGGGCAATGCTGAAGAGCGGGTTGATGTAATAGCCAAGCGCCGCGTCCAATGTGTTGTCATTGGCGATCGCCCAGACATAGATCCCCCAGTTGATCGAAATCAGCGCTGCCGTCACACAGCCCATCGCCAGCATTCTGGGTGTGCGCAACGCAACCTTCAAATCCTGGGTTCGCCCGAGCAGGATCAAAAGCACCCCGGCCAGCGGCACCGACCAAATGATCCGGTGCGCCACAACCTCAGCGGCTGGAATGTGCGAAACGGCCTTTAGGTACAGCGGCAGAAACCCCCAAAAGACATAGGCCGAAACCGCAAAGGCCAGGCCCTCTGGTGTATCAACGTTCTCAGCGGAATCGGTGGGGGTGGACATGAACGGGTCTCCGAATGACACCCAATGTCCTTAGGTCACTGACCCCGCATTTGGGAATGAATTTCCTGCAAATAATTGATCAACATTTGTGAGTGTGACCTCTCAAAAATCGATGGCCAGGCCTTTCTTTTCCCAATCGCCATAGCGCACAGGTTCCGGCCCATCACGGCCGCCCAACTCTTTTGGCATGGTTTTGACCTTTTGGTCCGCGACCCTGCGGCGCTCTTCGGCCTCGGCCAGAGCGCGTTGCGCCGCGGGGGGGATATCTTTGGAAATGTCAGCAGGCGCTTGGGTCATGAACGGGTTCCTTTGTCGCACATCCGTGATATACGCGCGCCTCGACCCAAGGCAAGGTGGCCAAAGGTCTCAACACGCAGGAGCCGATCCATGTCAGACCCAGCAACCAGCGCCCGCCGCAGCGCCATATACCTGCTTGATCAGGTGTTGGGTGAACAGCGCCTGCTCGCGGAATGCCTGTCTGCCGGAGCATTGGACAAGCTGACCCCCGAGGATCGCGCGCGCGCGCAGCGGTTGGCGGTGGAAACCCTGCGGGGATTGGAACGTGCTGACCGGTTGTTGCAAAAGCATCTGCAAAAGAAACCACCGCTTTCGGTTCACAACGCGCTGCGTTTGGGTACGGTCGAGCTGTGTCAGGGCGAGGCTGCACATGGGGTCGTGAATTCGATGGTCGACATCGTGTCCCGCAACCGCCGCTACGGCAGGCTCAAGGGGCTGGTGAACGCCGTCCTGCGCAAGGTCGCCGCCGAAGGCCCCGAGGCATGGCCCGCATTGCGTGCGCCGCGCCTGCCAAAATGGCTGCGCTCCCCCCTTGCGCAGGCCTGGGGCAATGACGCGATGCTGCAGATTGAGCTTGCGCATCTGGCTGGTGCCCCGCTGGATCTGACGCTGAAACCCGGTGCTGACGCGACCGAATTGGATGGGGAGGTTCTTCCGACCGGTTCGATACGCCTGCACGATGCGAAACAGGTCTCGACCTTGCCCGGCTTTGATACCGGGGATTGGTGGGTACAGGATGCCGCCGCTGCCCTGCCGGTCAAAGTTCTGGCCCCCCAAGCCAACGAATCGATCCTTGATCTCTGCGCGGCACCAGGCGGCAAAACCATGCAGATGGCCGCAGCAGGAGCCAAAGTGACGGCTCTGGACATCAGCGCGGGCCGGATGGACCGCGTGCAAGAAAACCTGACCCGTACCGGGCTGCATGCAGAGTTGATCATCGGAGACGCGCTGGCGCATCAAGGATTTTACGACGCGATCCTGCTGGACGCACCTTGTTCCGCCACCGGCACGATTCGCCGCCACCCTGATTTGCCCCACGCCAAGGATGGTTCGCAGTTTGGCGAGTTGATCGACTTGCAGGCGCAGATGCTGGCCCATGCCTGGAGCCTGCTGAAGCCCGGCGGCCGATTGGTGTTCTGCACCTGCTCGCTTCTGCCTGATGAAGGCGAAGTGCAGGTGGAAGACGCGCTTGCGATATTCCCGGACATGGAGGTCGACCGCACTGCGCTGGACCGCCCCGGCATCGACGCAGACTGGCACACCGACGAGGGCGGGTTGCGGCTGCGCCCCGATTTTTGGCCCGAACAAGGTGGCATGGACGGTTTCTATGTGGCCTGTTTGCGCAAGTCTGCCTAAGCGCCGTTATTCATCGGTGACTTGAGCGCATTGTGCCGCTATCCTCTGCCCCAAACGCCAAAGAGCGTAAGAGGCAGCATCGATGTTCAGTCCAGATTCCATGGCCAGTCGACGCACGCGGTTTCTGAACCGTCTGTATGCGCGTCTGAGCCAAAGGCGCAAATCGCTTACCGGTTTTGTCTCGCAGCCCGAGCCACGCACCATCGGGTCGTTTGCGCGGGGGCGGCAGCTGGTTGCGGGCAACCTGCTCTTTGCCGGTTATCTGGTGGAATCCAAGGAAAGCGGATTGTGGGAGGTCAAAGCCCCCAACGCCGCTTTTGACGCGGAACGTCATGGTTTTGCCTGGCTGGATGATCTGGCCGCCGTGGGGGATGTCGCGGCCCGGGAAAAGGCGCAAAAGTGGCTCTGGGGCTGGATCAAGGTACACGGCGACGGGCGGGGGCCGGGCTGGACGCCGGAACTGGCAGGGCGGCGCCTGATCCGATGGATCAACCATGCGCTGTTCTTGTTGCGGGGGATGGAACCTGCGCAAAGCGATGCATTTTTTCTGTCTCTGGCCCAGCAGACATGGTTTCTTTCAAAACGCTGGCCTGCCGCCACACCCGGCTTGCCCCGGTTCGAGGCGCTGACCGGGTTGATCTATGCCGGACTTGCCCTCGAAGGCAGTGAAGAGCTGGCGGATCCGGCTGTGCGCGCTTTGGCGCAGGACTGCCAGTCCCAGATTGACGACCAAGGTGGCCTGCCAACACGCAATCCCGAAGAGCTTCTTGAGGTCTTTACCTTGCTCACATGGGCCGCCGCCGCCCTTCATGAAGCCGGGCGCGGCAGTCCGCCAGAGCATTCCGCCGCCATTGCGCGCATTACCCCGACACTGCGAACTGTGCGCCATGCCGATGGCGGACTGGCCCGGTTTCATGGCGGCGGTCGCGGGCTGGAAGGGCGATTGGACCACGCGCTGGCGGCCAGCCCTGTAAAGCCTCAGCATTCCGAAGGGCTCGCCATGGGCTATGCCCGCCTGTCAGCACATCGCACCAGCGTGGTGATCGACGCCAGTCCGCCACCATCCGGCGCGGCCTCGTTCAACGCCCACGCGTCAACCTTGGCCTTTGAACTGACCTCGGGTCGTCGCCCCCTGATCGTCAACTGCGGGTCAGGCGAAACCTTTGGCGTCGAGTGGCGACGGGCGGGCCGGGCCACGCCGTCGCATTCTACCCTGTGTCTGGATGGCTACTCCAGCGCGCGCCTGGCCGACCCGATCAAGGGCACCGCCTACGAGGCGCTCGTGGATGCGCCCAAACGCGTTCCCATCGAAATGTCCGAAGCCCCCGATGGTATCCGCTTCCAGGGTGGTCACGATGGCTATACCGCCGTTTTCGGCCTGACTCACGCCCGCACACTGGAACTGACGTTCGATGGCCGCGGGATGGCCGGCGAAGACATGCTGTTGGCGATGGAAGATGACGCCAAGCGCAAATTCGACAAGGCGATGGACGCCACGGTACTGGCTGGCGTCGGATTCGACATTCGTCTTCACCTTCACCCCGAGGTCGATGCAGCCGTGGATTTGGGCGGAGCAGCGGTATCGATGGCGCTCAAGAGTGGAGAGATTTGGGTTTTCCGCCACGACGGCCAATTTAAATTGTCACTGGAACCAAGTGTTTACCTGGAAAAAAACCGCCTGAAGCCCCGCGCGACAAAACAGATCGTTCTATCCGGGCGCGCAATGGAGTATGCGACGCGCATCCGGTGGTCGCTGAGCAAGGCGCAGGACACTGCGGTTGCCATTCGCGATCTGAACCGGGACGAACCCGAATTCGACTGATCACGACAAGGATCCAGACACATGACCGACCTTCATCCCGTGCGCCGAGCGCTGCTTTCCGTTTCCGACAAGACCGGATTGATCGAGCTGGGCAAGGCACTGGCCGAACGTGGGGTCGAGCTGTTGTCGACCGGCGGCACTGCAAAGGCGCTGCGCGAGGCGGGCCTGGACGTCAAGGATGTCAGCGACATCACCGGCTTTCCCGAGATGATGGATGGCCGTGTCAAAACCCTGCACCCGATGGTCCACGGTGGTTTGCTGGCCCTGCGTGACAACGACGCCCACGTTGCCGCGATGAATGAGCACGGCATTGGCGCCATCGACCTGCTGGTCGTGAACCTTTATCCGTTTGAGGCCGCTCTGGCCCGTGGTGCCGACTATAACGAGATGATCGAGAACATCGACATCGGCGGCCCGGCGATGATCCGTGCCGCATCCAAGAACCACCTGTTCGTCAACGTTGTGACCGATGTCGAAGACTACGACGCTCTGTTGGCTGAGCTGGACGCCAACGATGATCAAACGTCATACACCTTCCGCCAGCGTCTGTCGCAGATCGCCTATGCCCGCACCGCAGCTTATGACGCAGCTGTGTCGACCTGGATGGCCGGCGCAATCGGCGCGCAGACCCCACGCCGCCGCGCCTTTGCAGGTGAGGTCAAGCAGACCCTGCGCTATGGCGAGAACAGCCACCAGAAAGCCGCGTTCTATACCGATGGTTCGAACCGACCGGGCGTGGCCACTGCCGTACAATTGCAAGGCAAGGAACTGAGCTACAACAACATCAACGACACCGACGCAGCCTATGAGCTGGTGGCAGAATTCGACCCGGCAGAAAGCGCCGCTGTTGCGATCATCAAACACGCAAACCCCTGTGGTGTCGCCAAGGGCGCGACCCTGGTTGAGGCCTATCAGAAAGCCTTTGACTGCGACCGCACCTCGGCCTTTGGCGGCATCGTCGCGCTGAACCAGCCGCTGGATGAAGAAACCGCCACCAAAATCGTCGAGATTTTCACCGAAGTGGTGATCGCCCCCGGTGCATCGGACGAGGCGAAAGAGATCTTTGCGACCAAGAAGAACCTGCGGCTGCTGCTGACCGACGCCCTGCCTGACCCGCGCGCGCCGATAACGGCATACAAGCAGGTCGCGGGCGGTGTTCTGGTTCAGGACAAGGACGTTGGTTATGTGGGCCTAAGCGATCTGAAAGTTGTGACCAAGAAGGCTCCGACGGAAGAGCAGCTGCAAGACCTGCTCTTTGCCTGGAAGGTCGCCAAACATGTCAAATCGAACGCCATTGTCTACGTCAGCGATAACGCCACCGTCGGCGTCGGCGCAGGCCAGATGAGCCGTCTGGACAGTGCCAATGTCGCCGCAGCCAAGGCTGGCCGCATGGCCGCCGAACTGGGCCTGAGCGAGAGTCTGGCCAAAGGATCCGCCGTCGCGTCGGACGCGTTCTTCCCGTTCGCGGATGGTCTACTCGAAGCCGCTGCCGCGGGTGGAACATGCGTCATTCAACCGGGCGGTTCTATGCGCGATGACGAAGTGATTGCAGCTGCGGACGAGGCCGGCCTGGCCATGGTCTTTACCGGCATGCGTCACTTCCGCCACTGATGCGATACGCTCCCCTCATATGGGCCGCCTTTTGGGCCTTTCTGCTCGAACAGGTCAGCAAATACCTGGTCGTTCACGTCATGCGGGTCGCCGATCAACCCGGCGGCATCGACGTGCTTCCGCCGTTGTTGACCTTCAAATACGGTGAAAATCGGGGAATCAACTTTGGCCTGTTTCAAGGTGACAGCTCTGCCTCGGCCTGGATCCTGATTGGATTGTCGGTCGCAATCTGCCTTGGCGTGTTCATATGGCTGGCGCGCACGCAGGCGAGTCGCTGGATGCTGATAAGCGGAGGTCTGCTGATTGGGGGCGCGTTGGGCAATGTGGTGGACCGGCTGATTTACGGGTACGTTCTGGATTTTCTGAACATGTCCTGCTGCGGCATCAACAATCCCTTTGTGTTCAACCTGGCAGACGTGTTCATCTTTGCTGGAGCCGCAGGCCTGATCCTGTTCGATGGCAAGGGCACCTCACAAAAGCCGACTGATAAAAACGCCTCGTGACGGCAGGCGCGAAATGCGATAAAAGCCCTTGAAACAGGCAGGAGACGACCATGCGGACGCCGCTTGGAATGATTGCATTGATGGCGACTGTTGCGGCCGCGGGCTGTAGCGACAAAGGCCTGAAGGATATCCGCTCGACCGGCGATGGCCCGGACGAGTTTTCAATCATGCCTGTCAAACCACTGACCGCGCCCAAGGACTATGCTGTTCTGCCCGCACCTACACCGGGCGGGGCCAATCTGACCGATCCAAATCCGACGGCTGATGCCGTTGTTGCATTGGGTGGGCGTGCTTCGGCGCTGGAGGATACTGGCGTTCCGTCATCCGACAGTGCCCTGGTCGCCGCCACCAGCCGGTATGGTGTTCCCGCGAACACGCGGACCGCACTGGCTCAGGAAGATGCGGAATTCCGCAAAAAGCAGGGCCGCTGGACACGCATCAAGCTGTTCCCGGTGGATCGCTACGAGCAGGTCTATCGCAAGGAATCGCTGGATCCGTACCAGCAGACCGATCAGTTCCGCAATTCGGGATTTGGAACGCCTTCATCGCCGCCAGCTGACGAATGATTTCATGATCACAGACGGGTGCGGGAATGAAGTTTTCTTAATTTTGCGTCATCCCTCCTTGAACACCGGGCGTCCTGTCGTAGGTTGACACACAACCGTCACGGAGGACGTTTGATGATCCGCGCATTTGCTATGGCCGTCGCAGTCTGTTCCGCCGCGCCCCTTTGGGCCGAGCAGGAGCAACGCGAAGAGGTAACAACATTCACCCTGGACAATGGCATGGATGTCATCGTGATCGAAGATCACCGTGCCCCGGTCGTCCAACACATGCTCTGGTATCGGGCAGGATCGGCCGACGAACCGGTTGGATCATCCGGCGTGGCCCATTTTCTGGAGCATCTGCTGTTCAAGGCCACAGACAAGCTGGATTCGGGTGAGTTTTCCGCCACGGTCGCCGCCAACGGTGGGCGTGACAATGCGTTTACGTCTTATGATTACACCGCCTATCATCAACGGGTTGCAGCCGACCGACTTGAGCTGATGATGCAGATGGAAAGCGACCGGATGCGCAACATCCGTCTCACCGAACGTGACATCATCACCGAACGCGACGTGATCCTGGAAGAGCGAAATCAGCGGACCGACAATAATCCACGAGCCCTGTTTGGCGAGCAATTGAACGCTTCGCAGTATTTGAACCATCGTTATGGCGTGCCTATCATCGGCTGGCGGCACGAGATGGAAGAACTGGACATGGAAGACACGCTGTCGTTCTACCAGACCTACTATTCGCCCAACAATGCCATTCTGATCGTCTCGGGCGACGTGGAACCGGACGAGGTAAAGCGCCTGGCAGACGAGTACTATGGCGTTATTCCGGCGAACCCTGATCTACCCGAACGCATCCGCAGTCAGGAACCGCCGCAGACCGCCGCGCGCCGGATCACTTATGAAGACGCCCGCGTCGCTCAGCCTTATGTCCATCGGTCCTACCTTGCGCCCGAGCGTGACACGGGTGAGCAGGAAGAGGCGGCTGCCCTGTTCATGTTGGCTCAACTTCTCGGCGGTGGGACGACATCCTACCTGAACGAAAAGCTGCAGTTCGATACTCAGACCGTGGTCTATGTCGGCGCCTTCTACGGCGCAACCTCGCTGGACGACACCACTTTTGATCTGATTGTCGTGCCCAGCGATGGCGTATCGCTGCAAGAGGCAGAGGATGCCATGGACGCGGCCATTGCCGAATTCATGGCTGAAGGGGTCGATGCAGACGATCTGGCGCGGATCAAGATGCAACTGCGCGCCTCGCAGATCTATGCCCGCGACAATGTGGACGGGATAGCCAATCGGTATGGCCAGGCGCTGACCTCGGGCCTGACGGTCGAGGATGTGCAGGCCTGGCCCGACATTCTTCAAGCCGTCACCGGTGAGCAGATCATCGAGGCAGCCAAATCCGTGATCCAACCCGAAACATCTGTAACTGGCTGGCTGATGCGCGAGCAGGAGGTGACCCAATGAAGCTGTTCCTGAGCACCCTCACGGCCGTGGTTCTGGCCCTTCCCGTCTGGGCCGAGGTCAAAATTCAAGAGGTGACGTCACCGGGTGGCATAAATGCCTGGCTGGTAGAAGAGCGCTCGATCCCATTTACCGCGCTTGAAATCCGCTTTCGCGGCGGCACATCTCTGGATGCGCCTGGAAAACGCGGTGCCACAAACCTTATGATGGGCCTGATCGAAGAGGGTGCGGGCGACCTGGACGCACGCGCCTATGCCCGCGAGTTGGAGTCTCTGGCAGCCTCGTTCTCTTACGACGCTGATGATGATTCAGTGTCGATCTCAGCCCGGTTTCTGACCGAGAACCGGGACGAGGTGATTGACCTGTTGCGCACAACGCTCCACCAACCACGGTTTGATCAGGATGCCATCGAGCGGGTGCGCGCGCAGGTCGTTTCGGGCCTCAAATCGGACGCCAAGGATCCCAACACAATTGCAGGCCAAGCCTTTTCGGCGATGGCTTTTGGCGATCATCCTTATGCGACAGATGGCAAAGGTACAGTCGAAAGCGTGTCTGCTCTGACCCGCGACGACATCGTTTCAGCGCATAAGGGTGCTTTGGCCCTGGATCGCATTTATGTGGGCGCGGTGGGTGACATTACCGCCGAAGAACTGGGGGCTTTGCTGGATGAACTTCTGACAGACCTGCCAGCCACCGGCGCGCCGATCCCCGGCAGGGCTGACGTGACGATCGAAGGCGGCGTGACAGTGGTCGACTTCGACACCCCCCAATCAGTGGCCCTGTTCGGTCACACTGGCATCGACCGAGATGACGAGGATTTCTTTGCTGCCTATATCTTGAATCACATTTTGGGCGCGGGTTCGTTCGAAAGCCGCCTGATGGCCGAAGTCCGCGAAAAACGTGGGCTGACTTATGGCGTCT
>FYBJ01001682.1_pt1 | contig 18588 bp, 19 predicted proteins | sample 1134611 | NCBI WGS metagenome assembly FYBJ01 (sample SAMEA104116008, study PRJEB20421) | marine metagenome | isolation source: marine | reverse complement strand
AGGTGGACATGCGGCTGCGCCCGTCGGGCAACCAGGGGCCGGTGGCGACGGGCTGGGCGGCGTTCCGGGAGTACCAGACGCGCGAGGCCTGGGTGTGGGAGCATCTGGCACTGACGCGGGCGCGGGTGATCGCGGGCGATGCCGGGCTGGGCGCGGATGTGGAGGCGTTCCGGGCCGAACTTCTGGCCGGGCCGCGCGACACGCACAAGGTGCTGGACGAGGTCGCGCAGATGCGCGAGCGGATCGCCGCGGCCAAAAGCCCCGAGGGCCCGCTGGACACCAAGATCGGGCCGGGGCGGATGCAGGATGTGGAGCTTCTGGCCGGTGCGGCGGTGCTGATGGCGGGCGCGGGCGCGCGGCAGGTGGATGAGGGTCTTCGCCTGGGTGTCGAAATCGGCTGGTATGATGACGCGGACCGGCAGGCGCTGGAGGCGGCCTACGGCCTAGGCTGGCAGGTGGTGATGGCGGCGCGGCTTCTGAGTGACGCGGTGCCGGACCCGGACCGGATCACCGGCAGCGCCGAGACGTTCGTGCTGCGCGAGACGGGATGCGCGTCGATGGCGGAACTGCCGGAGGCGCTGGAGGCACGGCAGGACCGGGCCGGTGCGGTGATAGACGCGGCACTGGCGCGGGTGCCAGAGGGGAGGGACGGCTGATGCGGCCCACGGATGAGACGGACCCCAAGGGTCTGATCTATGAAAGCTACCGGATCGAGGGGATCACGGAGGGCGAATGCCGGTCGATTTTCCTCGACTGGGCCCTGTCGATGCCCGACGGGCGCGAGGCGAAGGCGGATATTGCGGCGCTTCTGGACAAGTACCGGGACGCGCACGCCGATCACCCGATGACCAGGGTGCTGACCGAAGGCCTGAGCAGCGCCGAACGGCCCCGGCGCCGCGGTGGCTGGCGCTCACGGCCCCGCGAATGAGTGGCGGATGGGACAGGCGTGGTGTGACGCGCCAGATCACGGGGGCCTTGCTGTCGCAGTGTGGATCAGCGGCCGGGGATGAGGCCGCCTGTGATGGACGGGCGTTGCGGTGAATGTGCGGCGTGAGCCCGAAGCGACCAGCGCGCGACAGGTCCGCGAATGCCTGCTTTGCGCTGTTCCGGCGCCGCTACCCGTCGGCTATCTCGGCTTTGTGGGCCTCAGCCAGCTCCGCCATGCTGTTGAAGCAGAAGTCATAGGCGGGTAGTTCACCGGGGTTCATTGTCGCCCCGAAACCTTCTTTTTCGTGGCGTCGGTAAATCCAGCAATTTGACAGGCCGAATTTGTTGGCCGGGCCATGATCGTGGAACATGCTTTCGGCGGTGTGAAGGATGTCACTCTTGTCGATCTCTTGTCTGGCCAGAGTTTCCAGCATGTATTCGAAATTGCGGTCTGACGGTTTGTAGCTGCCTACGTCTTCTGCGGTGTAAACGCCGTCAAAATGAACGCCAAGACGCGCGTTTGAGCCTGAAAAGCTCAGATTGTCGGTATTGGTCAGAACGACCAGCTTGTAGTGCTGCCTGAGATAGGCAAGTGCGGCGCGGCTGTCGTCAAAGGCAGGCCATTGGCGGACAGACAAGCCGTAGGCCCGGCATTCTTCCCAAGTGACTTCGACACCCCATTCTTCAGCCAGTCTGCGGTACACAACCGCCAGCAAATCATGGTATTTCTTGGTCGGGGTCCATCGTTGCGCCGTGGATTCGTGATAAGCATGTGCCTCCAGAATGTCGTCGCGAGACAAGCTGCGGTTGACTTTGTCAGTCAGCGGTCTCAGTCCGGCGACCATGCCGCTTTCCCAGTCGATCAAGGTGCCGTAGACATCGAATGCCAGAACTTTGAAATCGGTCAGTTTCATCAGTTTTCCCTTCTTGTCGTCCGTGCCGATATTGCCGGACGGGCCCCTAGGCCCAGCGGATCAGCCCTATTATTGCGGAGGTCGAATAGAACATTTGCAGCAAAAGAAATGTCCATCGGTGGTCGAGTATCGCCCATCCAGCGAACAGGCCGGACGAAACAAGCAGCAGGGAAAACCCGAGAACCTCTGCGCCGATGTTCAGTGCAATCAACATTGCATAGATCATTGCCAAAACGGACCCGACGACTTCGAAAAAAGTGGTGAGCTTGCGATTGTCGCCCCCGGCGGCGCTTTGCTGAGCGAAATCAGTCACGGTGAGATCCCATTCCAGTTAGTGGCTTTTCAAAATGTGTAATCGAAACTACTGTATGACGAAAGTGAATGATTGTCATGGATCAATCAATTAATTGCATGTGGAGGATGATCTTGGCCAAAAGACTGGAAATTGACGCTCTGCGGGCATTGCGTGCCATAGGCACCAGTGGCGGGGTGACCAGTGCGGCAAGGCAACTGGGACTGTCGCAATCTGCCGTCAGCCATAAAATCAAGCGGTTGGAAAGCGCTCTGGATTGTACGCTTCTGGCACGGCAGTCCGGGGGGCCACTGTTCACAGAGGCCGGCAGGCGACTGCATGATTATGCGTTGCGCATCATAAACCTGCATGATGAGGCTCTGGCCGATTTGGGGAAGAAAGCCCTGGCCGGAACCATTCGTCTGGGCATGACCGAGGATGCCACCACAAGCGACATCGCCGGAATTCTTGGCCGGTTCACACGGCTGTATCCGTCGGTGAACGTAAGGGTAAGAACCAGCCAGAGCCTGAATGTTCAGGACTGGCTGAGAGCGGGTGAACTGGACCTCGCAGTGATGCAGATATTCTCCAAGGATGTGAGAGAGGACGATCACATCCTGTTCCATGACAGCCTGCATTGGGTCAAATCGCGCGACTTGCAGATCGACCTTTCCCGACCCGTTCCGTTCCTGTCCTTCGACAATAACTGCTTTTATCGGAAATGGGGTTTTTCCGAAAAACTACAGCAAGGTCAGTCCCTTGAGAAAGTTCTGGAGTGTCCCAGCGCAGCAGGGATACAGTCCGGTGTTCGCTCCGGACTTGGCATTGCCTTGCTGAATGGTCTGCATGTGACCCCTGATATTGAGGTGATAGAAAACCTGTTTCCATCGCCGCCCGGCATCACTTTCGTTGCCCGTGTCGATCCAAAGAGCCGGTCTGCTCCGGTCAAGGCATTGGTCGCTGAAATTGCGCGGGAATTTCATGGGCCGTCTTGTTTGAGCGCGGCCGAGTAACCGCAAGACGGACATCTGCGATTTCTACGGCGGCTGCGTCCGCACAGCGGGTCTCGGGCGCGGGCATTGCGGGGCCGGATCGGGCGATGGGGGCCTTGCCGTCGCGGTGTGGGTCGGGGGCTGAGGGCGAGCTCGACTGTGTTGGACGGGGTAGCGGTGAATGCTGTGGATGGGCCGCTTGAAATGGTGAACGAAAAAGGTCAGCGAGGCCTTCAGCGCCCTGTAGGAATACACAGAACCTTTCGAGCGCGACCTGCGCGCCCGTCAGGGACGGAGCACACCGCTGTGGACGGTCAGCCGCCGAAAGAGAAGATATCGCCCATGTTTTCGACAATCTTGACGAGCAGTACGAAACCAAGGACGATTATGGCCATCCACCACAGATACTGAAACAGGATCGCGCCACCGCCGAGGGCCACACCGTAAAAGCCCAGTCGCCAGTTCTCGCGCTTCAGCAAGGAGACCCCCGCAAGAACGATCGCGATGCCTGCGATGATCGGCGTCGCGGTATAGATCATGTCGAAAAGCGTCCGCGATGGTGGGAGGGGGTCCGGCTCCGGCGGCGCGAGTCCCAGGAAGGACCGCCAGGCCGAGCGTTTTATGTCACCGGCGATTTCGCCGATTTGCTGCCCGATGGGGGTGGTCTCCTGACCCATCAGCAACTGCATCTGCACAAAGACCAGCGTCATCGCGACAACGCCGCAGATTATGGCCCACAGGCCCCAGCTGGTCAGCACGCGGTGTGGGTGCAATTGGTTGGCGTCGGTCACTGTTCGACCTCCTTCGATGTGGCGCGTGAATTGGCGCTGCGCGCGGTCTAGCAAGTCGACAAGGCGAAAGTATGGCGAAGGACCAGCGCTGCGGTACCGCAACCGCAGACGCTGACGGGACTGGTTGAGCAAAAGATTGCATGTGCTGAAAAGGCCCGCCTTGTCCGCTTGCCGGAGCTTTGACGCGCGTGCTGCGGGCTCAAATCGGGTGTGACCTAGGGCGCGTCGAGCCGGTCCGAAGCCCGGCCAGGGGGCGGTGCGGGCAAGGTTGACCCGGGGCCGCGCGGGTGGGGCAGGGTGCGCAATGTCCGGCTCATGGCCGCGCCTCCACCCCGAAACAATCACGTTATTGAACGGCTTTTGTCTCAAATGCGCCTTAATTCGAAGCGACATTCCGATCAGCTTATATGGGCGCAAAGCCCGAGGAGGAGCCATGACAAGCATTCGTCTGCCCATTCGTCTGATGGCCATCGCGCTGATGGGCCTGGGCCTGTCGGCCTGCGGAGCCACCAACCAGGACATCGCGAGCCGGAACGCGCCGCTGATCGAGGCGCCTGCGACGGCTGCGGCGCCTGTGGCCCCTGCGGCGCTGGCCGAGGTGACGGTGAACCGCATCATCGTCGATGTGCCGCGCAGCCTGAAGGTGTCGGAAGCGAACCGTTACTTCCCGGGTGGCGACATCGTGTGGCGAGAAGACCCGCGTGGCGATCGCTATGCGCAGGTTCAGGCCATCGTGGAAAACGCCATGCGCGAAGGCGTGAAGGACATGCAGGGGCCGAACGCGGTTGATCTGTATATCGAGCTTACCCGCTTTCATGCGCTGACCGAAAAGGCGCGCTATTCGACGGGCGGTGTGCATGACATCGAGTTCAAGCTGACGCTTCTGGACCCCGAAACGGGGACCCCGCTGGGCGCGTCGCGCCAGATCGATGCGGGTTTCAAGGCCTATGGCGGCAGCGCGGCGCTTGCGGCCGAGGCCCGTGGCGAAACCCAGAAGGTGCGCATCACGCAACAGCTGGCCCGGGTGATCCGGGACGAGCTGACCACGCAGGGCGGATATCAGGCCGCCAGCCTGGGCGTGATGGAAATGTTCAACTAAAGCGCTTTCCCAACGCTTCGAAAGACCTTAAGGGGACGGCCATGGTGCCGTCCCCTTTGCCTGTCATCCGGCTCAAGCCGAAAGCCAACCCGCGCCCTGTGCGGCATGGGGCACCCTGGGTCTATGACAACGAACTGGTGCTGGACCGGCGCAGCAAGGCGCTGGCCCCCGGGACGCTGGCCGTTCTCGAAGACGGTGAGCGCCGCGCGCTGGCGCTGGTGGCGGTGAACCCGGCCTCGCGGATCACCGCGAGGGTGCTGGACCGCGATCCGGGCGCGGTGGTGGATGCGGCGTGGTTCGAGGCACGGATTGCCCGCGCGCTGGCCCTGCGGGAGGCGCTGTTCGATGCGCCCTTCTATCGCCTGATCCATGCCGAGGCCGACGGTCTGCCGGGTGTGATCATCGACCGGTTCGGCGACGTGGCGGTGATCCAGCCCAATGCCGCCTGGGCCGAGCGTCATCTGGACCTGCTGGTCGCAGCACTGGTCGGGGTGACCGGCGTGGGGACCGTGCTGAAGAATGCCGGCGGACGGGCGCGCAGCCTCGAGGGGCTGGACGGCGTCCACGCCACATTGCGCGGTACCGCGCCCGAAACCCCCGTGCCGGTGCCGATGAACGGTGCCACCTACATGGCCGACCTGACGGGCGGCCAGAAGACCGGGCTGTTCTATGATCAGCGGCCCAACCACGCCTTTGCCGCGCGACTGGCCGCGGGGGCGCGGGTGCTGGATGTGTTTTCCCATGTCGGCGGGTTCGCTCTGGCGGCGCTGGCGGGCGGGGCCGAGAGCGCACTGGCCGTTGACGGCTCGGACCCGGCGCTGGCGCTGGCCCGCGAGGGCGCGCTGCGGATGGGGATGCAGGACCGGATCGAAACCCGCAGGGGCGATGCCTTTGCGGTGCTCGAGGCGCTGGGGGCCGAGGGCGCGCGGTTCGATCTGGTGATTTGCGACCCGCCCGCCTTTGCGCCGTCGAAAAAGGCACTGGAGCGGGGATTGCGCGCCTATGAGCGGGTGGCGCGGCTGGCGGCGCCACTGGTGGCCGAGGGCGGCACGCTGGTCTTGTGCTCGTGCAGCCATGCCGCTGATCTGTCCGCGTTTCGCAGCGCCTGTGTGCGCGGCATCGGGCGGGCGGGGCGCAGCGCGCGGCTGATCCGCACCGGCTTTGCGGGGCCGGACCATCCGATGCATCCGCAACTGGCCGAGAGCGGCTATCTCAAGGCCCTGTTCTTCGCACTATGAGAGCCGTTCTGGACACCTGCGTGATCTATCCCACGGTGATGCGGCAGATGTTGCTGGGGGTGGCGGCGACGGGGGCCTTCACGCCGCTGTGGTCGGCGCGCATCATCGAGGAATGGCAGCGCGCGGCGGTCAAGCTGGGGCCCGGTGGCGTGGCGCAGGCGGGGGCCGAGGCGGTGCTCATGGCGCGCGACTGGCCGGGGGCCGAAGTTGACTGGGCGCCATCTCTGGAGGCGCGGCTGTGGCTGCCCGATCGGGGGGACGTGCATGTGCTGGCCGCGGCCGTGGCGGGGTCGGCGGATGTGATCGTGACGGTGAATGCCCGCGATTTCCCGCGCCAAGTTCTGGCCGAAGAGGGGCTGAGCCGGGCCGATCCGGATGCGTTCCTGATGGGGTTTCACGCGGCGGACCCGGAGCGGATCGCGCAGGTGGCGCAGGCGGTGCTGGATGAGGCAAACCGCCTCTCGGGGCAGGCCTGGGAGATGCGCGCGCTGATGAAAAAGGCGCGTCTGCCGCGATTGGGCAAGGCACTGGGACGGGACATTCCGGGAAAGACCTGAGACATTGAGGGATCGCCAATGTCCCGGGCGCACGCCATGCATCAGGGTTTTGGGTGCCGGGGATTGGGCATTGGGGTTTGGGTATTGGGGTTGGACGTTTTCCCGAAGGTCCACACGGGGGGTGGTGGGGTCAAACCCCACCCTACGGTCCGCCGCTGCGCGCAAGATGGGGTTTTACCCCACCACCCGCCGGCTGATCTCAAGCAGGTTGCCGTCGGGGTCGCGGATATAGAGCGACATGAGCGGCCCCGTGGCTCCGGTGCGCGGGACAGGGCCGTCCTGGACCGCGATCCCCTGCGCGGCCAGATGCGCCTGCCAGTCCGTCAGGGGGCGCTCGGTCAGAAAGCACAGATCCGCCGCGCCGCATGTGGGGCGCGCGGCCTTCGGGTCGAACCCGGCCCCCGCCTGGTGCAGGTTGATTTTCTGCGTACCGAAGCCGAGCGCCGTGCGGGTGCTGCCATCGGCCGCGGCAAAGCGGATCACGTCCATGCCCAGAACGTCCGCGTAGAAACGTGTGGTCGTCTCGATGTCGGCCACGGTCAGGACGAGGTGATCGAGGGCGGTGAGCCTGTGCGTCATGGGTTGATCCCTGGGCCGTGTTCGGTCTAGCTGGCCCCATGCAGGATGGCGTGCCACAGCAGCTTCGTCAAAGCGATATGCTGGACCCCGCGCGCGCGGCGGCGTGCCAGGCGGCCTTTGGCTGGGGGGGCCGCGTGGGCGAGGGCGATCCGCTGCCCGCCTTCTTTCACCAGCTCTATTTCTGGGATGTGCAGCCGCCCGAGGCTCTGGGCCGGGACGGGCATCCGAAGCCGGGCGGGATCATTCCGGACATGGGGTTGCCGCGCCGGATGTGGGCCGGGGGACGGATGGAATTCGCGCGGCCCCTGCGGGCCGGGATCAGCGCCGAGCGGGTGACGGTCCTGGAGAGCGCCGAGCGCAAGGCGGGGCGCACGGGACCGCTGGCCTTCGTCACCTTGCGGCACGAGTTCCGGCAGCAAGGGGTGCTGTGCCTCACCGACTGGCAGCGGCTGGTGTACCGCGAGGATCCGGACCCCGCCGCGCAGCGCCCGGTGCCGCCGGTGGCGCGGGTGGACGAGGACAGCCGCGAGACACGCGGTTTCGACAGCACGCTTCTGTTCCGTTATTCGGCGCTCACGTTCAACGGGCATCGCATCCATTATGACGAGGCCTATGCGCGCGGGGTCGAGGGTCATGACGGGCTGGTGGTGCACGGGCCGATCCTGGCGCAGCTCCTGATCCGCAAGGCGGAGGCGGAGATCGGGCACCTGAGGACGTTCGCGTTCAGGGCGACCGCGCCGGTATATCTGGGCGAGACGTCGGAGTTTTGCCGCAAGGGGCGAGACCTCTGGCTGCGCGGTGCGGGGCCGCTTCATGCATGTCGGCGGTGGCGGAGGTCTGACGCGGCATGGCGGGGTGAACCCCGCCCTAGGCGTGCCAGCGCGCTTCCATTGCCTCGATGGCCGCGATGCGTTCGGGCGTCTTGGGGTGGCTCATCAGCCAGGCGGGCACAGCGCCGCCACGGGCCTGGGTCAGGGCTTCGAGTTTCCCGAACAGCGATTTCTGCGGCGCGGTGCCGATGCCGGCCTTGGTCAGGAGGGCCGCGGCATAGGCGTCGGCCTCGTATTCGTCCTTGCGCGAGATGCGCGCCGCCAGAAGCGTGGTCAGCCCGTTGGCGATCCACACTCCCACGCCCGGCAGAAACCGCGACAGCAGCATGGCGAGGGCTGTGCGCAGTGCGTTCTGGCCCGAGAAGTCGATCATCCGGCGCCGCGTATGCCCCAGCGCCACATGGCCCAGCTCGTGGGCGATCACCGATGCCAGTTCATCCGCGCTCACCTCACCTGTCTGAAACTTGCGGTAAAACCCGCGGGTGATGAAAATGCGCCCATCGGGAGCGGCGAGACCGTTCACCGGGTCGATCTCGTAGATATACACAGGGATGCGCGGCAGGTCGAGCGCAGCGGCCAGCCGGTCGCACATCACCTTGAGCATCGGGTCGGCAAGCTCGGTCGAGCGCGCATCCAGCTCGCGCCGGGTGCGCCAGGCGGAGAAGTGGTACATCGCGAGCGCATAGACGACGGCCAGCAGGATGGGCATGAACTTGAGCATGGGGCATATATGGGGCGGTGCGGCACGGGGGGCAAGCGTGAGCAGCAGGAGGGGTGGCGCCAGCCCCTGTTTCGCCGCGCTGCGCGCGCCGACCGGTCGGGGGCTCTGCCCCCGAACCCCCGGGATATTTGGGGCGACAAGAAAGGGCAGAGGCGGCGGCAGGCCAGCGTTCAGCGCACCAGCAAATCCAGCGGCTGGCGCGAGAGGCGCTCGACGCCGGTGGCGGTGACGCGCACCGAGTGGCCGTAGCACATGGCGTGGCCCGCATCGCTGTCCATGACGATCATGTGCAGGAAGAAGACTTGATTTTCTTGCATTTCCAGCGGGTTGCCTGCGTAGAACATCGGAAAATCGACCCAGATCGGATTGTACACGGCCCCCATCGCATAGCCGCAGGCCTGGGAGCGGGCATGTTCCAGCCCGGCGGCATCGAAGACCCGCGCATAGGCGTCGAACACGCCTCCCATCGGATCGCCCGGGCGGATCGCGGCCTCGCAGGCCTCCAGCGCGTCGATACAGGCGGTGTGCATGTGGCGCTGATGCGCGTTGGGTGTGCCGATCACCACCGTGCGCATCATGGCGGCGTGGTAGCGCGCATAGGCGCCGGACCATTCCCAGGTCATCTCGTCCCGGGCGTCCAGATGGCGGCGCCCGCTGAAATACCGGCACATCAGCGCGCCGGGGCCGGAGCCGAGGATGAACTCGTTGCCGGCGTAATCGCCGCCGCCCCTGAAGACCGCCCCCTGCATGGCGGCCAGGATATCGCCTTCGAAGGCACCGGCGCGGGTTTCGGCCAGTCCCGCATCCATGGCGTCATCCGACAGGGCCGCGGCGCGGCGGTGCATCTCGATCTCGGCGGGGGACTTGATGCGGCGCAGGGCGCGGATCAGCTCGGATCGCTCGATCAGGCCGGGCAGCGCGGCGCGCAGTATCTGGCCGTTGTGATCGGTAAGGCCCGCCGTGTTGCTTTCGAAGCCCAAGCGCTTGCCGGTGAGGCCAAGTTTGCCGAGCAGCGCCACAAGGTGATCGCCCGGATTGGAGCCTTCATACTCGGGCCAGATGTGGATGTGATCGTCGTCCAGCGTGGAGGTGTATTGCGCCTGCCGCCAGTCGGGCAGCCGCGTCATCAGGTGCAGATCGCCATCCGCCGTGAGGATCATCACCTGGAACATGGCAAAGCCGAACGTGTCATAGCCGGACACCCAGAATTGGCTCTCGGGGGCGAACATCAGCATGGCATCGAGCCCGGCGTCCTTTACCGCCCGGCTGGCCCGGGCCTGGCGGGCGGCGTATTCGGCGGCGTCGAAATGTAGCGGCATCCGTGTCTCCCAAAAAGATTCGTGCCTTCGGCGAGGATACTTATGGCCAAAAGAAGCGCATCCGGTTTCTTCTGGCCCGAAATATCCCGGGGAGTTTGAGGGGCTGGCCCCTCAAGGTCAGCCAGATACGCGACCGGTTTGGTCGTTTTCAGGCCGAGCAGGAGGCCCCGCCCAGAACGCAGAACTTGGCGCAATGGGGGTGGTTGAGGGCCACGTCGCGCTCGGCTTCGGCGAGCGTCGTGCCCAGTTCGAACTCCGGGTCGTAGGGCAGCAATGTGCAGGCGAGTACGGCGGGCGCGCGCGCACCTTTGCGTTTCACCACCATGCGCGAGGAGGCGCACATCATCGCGTCGGGTGATTTACCCAGAATATCCCAGCAGGCGGTGGTAATTTCGGGGACCTCGACATTTTCATCCATTTCGGGGAAAAGCACTGTTTTACCCGGGTCTTGTGCGTCGATCATGAAGTCATTTTCGGCGAAGAGCGCGGCAAAACCGGCACGGGCCTGATCCTCGGTCTCGTTCCAGATCGTGCGGCCCGCGACGGCCATTTTCACCTTGGCGTCACGCAGCCATTTCATGCCGTCGATGGTGCGCTGGAATGTGCCAGGCCCGCGCATTTCCTCGTGGCAGGCGGGCGACCAGTGGTCGAGCGATACCCGCAGGGTCAGCTTGTCGCCGAATTCTTCGGCCAGCGCCAGAAGCCCCTTCTGCACGGGTTTGCGCATCATGGGGCGCATGGCATTGGTCAGGACCAGCACGTCATAGCCGCGCTTGAGGGCGGCGCGGGTCATGGCGTTCATCTCGGGGTTCATGTAGGGTTCGCCGCCGGTGAAGGCGATTTCGCGGACGGGCCAGCCGCGTTCTTCGATCTGGTCGAGATAGTCCACCACCTCGGCCTCGGTGATATAGACCAGCCGGTCATTGGACGGCGAGCTTTCGATATAGCAGTTCACGCAGGTGATGTTGCACAGCGTGCCGGTGTTGAACCACAGCGTTTCGGGGTGGGTGAGCGCGACAGTGGCGCGCGGCTCGCCCCCGGCGGTCACGGCGGGGTCCTGAAATTTGCCCGCGTTGGCGCGGAAGGCTGCGTCGTCCATCTGGCTCTGCCTCTGGTTTGCTCTCTTGTCGCCTAACCTCGTGCAGGGCGCAAGAAAAGTCCGCCCATGCGGTTCTGACGCCATTGTGAACGGCGCGGTGCGTGATAGTCTGGCCGGAACGGCCCGGATGGCGGGCGGGGCAAGGAAGCAGGACCATGGTATCACGAACGATCCCTGTCGAGCCGTTCGACCTGGTGATCTTTGGCGGCACGGGCGATCTGGCGCGGCGCAAGATCCTGCCCGCGCTGTTTCGCCGGTACTGTTCGGGGCAGGTGGACCCGGCGAGCCGCGTGATCGGGGCGGCGCGCACCGAGATGGACGATGCGGCCTATCGCGAATTCGCCCGCGCGGCGATTGCCGAGTTCGACGACCACGACGGCTGCGACATGGGGCGGATCGATGACTTCCTGGGCCAGCTGCACTACCTCACCGTGGATGCGCGCGGTGATGCCGGCTGGGAGGCGCTGGCCGAACTGGTGAAATCCGACCATGTCCGGGCCTTCTATTTCTCGGTGGGGCCGGGGCTGTTCGGCGATCTGGCCGAGCGGTTGCAGCGATACGGCATGGCCGAAGCGGACACGCGGATCGTAGTGGAAAAGCCTTTTGGCCGCGACCTGGAGAGCGCCCGCAGGCTGAACCGCGACCTGGCCCGGCATTTCGACGAGACGCAGATCTACCGGATCGACCATTATCTGGGCAAGGAAACCGTGCAGAACCTGATGGCCGTGCGGTTCGGCAACATGCTGTTCGAGCCCTTGTGGAACAGCCAGTATGTGGACCACATCCAGATCACCGTGGCCGAAAGCGTCGGCGTGGGCACGCGCGGCGGCTATTACGACAAGTCGGGTGCCATGCGGGACATGGTGCAGAACCACATGATGCAGCTGCTCTGTCTCATCGCCATGGAACCGCCCGCCAAGTTCAACCCCGACTCAGTGCGCGACGAGAAACTCAAAGTCATCCGCGCGCTCGACCCGGTCAAGCCGGAGAATATCGTGCGCGGCCAATACGAGGGCGACGGCAAGCGCCCGGGCTATCGCAATCAGGTGGAGAACCGCGACAGCACAACCGAGACCTTTGTGGCGCTCAAGGCGCATATCTCGAACTGGCGCTGGGCGGGAACGCCTTTCTACCTGCGCACCGGCAAGCGGCTGAAGGAGCGCACGAGCGAAATCGCGGTGGTCTTCAAGGACGCGCCGCATTCGATCTTCGGCGAAGAAGCAGGGCGGCATCGCAACATCCTGACGATCCGGCTGCAACCCAATGAAGGGATCGAACTGGGGGTGACCATCAAGGAGCCGGGACCGGGGGGGATGCGGCTGGTCGATGTGCCCCTGGACATGAGCTTTGCCGAGGTTCTGGGGCCCGGCGACGCGGATTTCCCGGATGCCTATGAGCGGCTGATCATGGACGTGATCCGGGGCAACCAGACCCTGTTCATGCGCGGCGACGAGGTCGAGGCGGCCTGGGCCTGGACCGACCCGATCATTGCCGCATGGGACGAGGGGCGCGAGGTGCCGATCCCGTATCCGCCGGGCGGATCGGGGCCGGATGACGCGCTGATGCTGATGCACCGCGACGGGCGGCGCTGGAGGGAGATACGCGCATGAAGATCATGGAATACCCCGATGCGGAGATGATGTCGCTGGAACTGGCGCAGCGGATCGCGGGCGAGCTGACGGCCACGCTGGAGCATGAGGAGCGCGCGTTGCTGGTGGTGCCGGGGGGCACGACGCCGGGGCAGGTGTTCGATGTGCTCTGTGCCGCGCGGCTGCCGTGGGAGCGGGTGGACATCGCACTTTCGGACGAACGCTGGCGGCCCGAGGAGCATGTGCGCTCGAACACGCGGCTGGTGCGGCAGCGCCTGATGGTCGAGCGCGCGGCGGCGGCGACCTACCTGCCGCTCTATGCCAGGGCCGACACGCCCGAGGAGGTGTTGCCCGAACTGGAATCCAACCTTGTGGGGCGATTGCCCATTTCGGTCATGCTGCTGGGCATGGGGACGGATCTGCATGTGGCCTCGCTGTTTCCCGGCGCGGACAACATTGCGCTGGCGATGCGCCACGATGCGCCGCTGCTGGTGCCGATGCGGGTGCCCAGCGAGCCCGAGCCGCGTGTCACGATGAGCGCGCGGGTTCTGGATGGCGCGCTGAGCAAGCATCTGGTGATCACCGGCGAGGCCAAACGCGCCGCCCTGGAGCGCGCGGCGGGCATGACCCGCGAGCAGGCACCGGTGAGCGCCGTGCTGGACGGGATGCAGGTGCATTGGGCCCCGTGACAGACCGTGACAGACACTGTGAGAGGCACCGTGAGAGACTTTGTGAGAGGCCCCGTGCCAGGCCACCAGGCGCGACCTGTCCCGGGCCTGACCCGGGACCCTTGGCGGGCATGAGGTCCCGGATCAGGTCCGGCGCGCGCGCCGGGGGGGGCGGGGGCGGCGACGGGTGCGGGAACGGAATGGGAGAGCAGGGGTGATCGACAATCTCAGACAACTGGGCGCGGATGCGAGGGCGCGGGGCATCCTGCCGCTTTTTGACGATCCGGGCCGGGCCGGGTCGTTTTCGGTCCGGTTCGACGGGATGCTGTTTGACTATGCCAAGACACATCTGGACGAGACCGCGCGCGCCGCGATGATCGGCTGGGCCGAAGAGGCGGGCGTGGCGGCGCGGCGCGATGCGATGTTTGCGGGCGAAAAGATCAACGAGACCGAGGGCCGGGCGGTGCTGCACACGGCGCTTCGCAACCTGTCGGGCGGGCCGGTCGAGCCGGACGGCCGGGACGTGATGCCGCAGGTGCGCGAGACGCTGGAGCGGATGCAGACCTTCTGTACCGCAGTGCGGGACGGGGCGTTCACCGGGGCGGGCGGCAGCATCACGGATGTGATCAATATCGGCATCGGCGGCTCGCATCTGGGGCCCGAGATGGCGGTGCGCGCGCTGGCCCCCTGTCACGACGGGCCGCGCTGCCATTTCATCTCGAACGTGGACGGGGCGGATGCGGCGGATGTGCTTCGCGGCCTCGATCCGGCGCGGGTGCTGGTGATCGTGGCCTCCAAGACCTTCACCACCATCGAGACCATGACCAACGCCGCGACGGTACGCGACTGGATGGCGCGCGAGGTGGCGGACCCGTCGGCGCAGTTCGTGGCGCTGAGTTCGGCCGAGGAGAAGACCGGGCAGTTCGGCATACCGCCCGAGCGCGTCTTTGGCTTCGAGGACTGGGTCGGCGGGCGCTATTCGATCTGGGGGCCGATCGGGCTGAGCCTGATGCTGGCCATCGGGCCGGAGCGGTTCCGCGCGTTCCTGGCGGGCGCGGAGGCGATGGATGTCCATTTCCGCGAGGCGGAGATGGCGCAGAACATGCCGGTGATGCTGGCGCTCACGGGGCTATGGCATCATCAGGTGATGGGCTGGCCCACCCGTGCGGTGCTGCCCTATGATCAGCGGCTGGCGCGGCTGCCGGCCTATCTGCAGCAGCTTGAGATGGAGAGCAACGGCAAGGGCGTGGCGCTGGACGGACAGGCGCTGACGCTGCCCTCGGGGCCGGTGGTCTGGGGCGAGCCGGGCACGAACGGGCAGCACGCGTTCTATCAGCTGATCCACCAGGGCACGCAGGTGGTGCCCTGCGAGTTCATGATCGCGGGACAGGGCCACGAAGAGGCGCTGGTGCGGCATCACACGCTGCTGATGGCCAATTGCCTGGCGCAGTCCGAGGCGCTGATGCGCGGGCGGCCGCTGGACGAGGCGCGCGCGCTGATGGCCGCAAGGGGGTTTGCGGGCGACGAGCTGGAGCGGCAGGCGCGGCATCGGGTGTTTCCGGGCGGCCGGCCTTCGGTGACGCTGGCCTATGACCGGCTGACGCCGCGCAGGCTGGGTCAGATCGTGGCTCTATACGAGCACCGGGTGTTTGTCGAAGGGGTGATGCTGGGCATCAATTCCTATGATCAATGGGGCGTCGAACTGGGCAAGGAACTGGCGGTCGTGCTGGAGCCCGTTCTGGCGGGCCGGGCGCGCGGGCAGGGCAAGGACGGCTCGACCCTTGCGCTGGTGGATTTCCTGCGCAAGGGGCGCGGCTGACGCTGTTTTCCGCGCGGAAAACAGGCCGGAAAATGCGCATTTTCCGGCGCGGGTGGCAGGCGTTCCGATCCGTGATCAGGCGATCCGCAGGCCGCTTTGCAATCGGCCCCCTCCCTGAGCGGATCGCCTGACCCGGCCCCGGCCCCGGCCGGTGTCGTGGCGTGGCGTGGCCGAGGTGCTTCGTGCTCTGGATCACAGTCACGCAGGGTGAACGCAAAGAGTTTCACCAAGCGGCGGATTTTTCAGCGCGGGATGTCGAAGCCGGGCGGGGCGAGGTCGAAATGCGCGAAGTCAAAGCCGGGCGACACGGTACAGCCGGCAAGCGTCCAGGCCCCTGTGGGGCGGGCCATTTGCCAGTGATGCGAGGGTACGATGATCTGCGGGGCCTGGCCCGAGGCCAGGTCGGGGCCGAGCATGTGATCGGTGGCGGGGCCCCGGTCGGTTTCCGCGAGCGACAGGATCAGCGGATCGCCCGCGTAGAAATGCCATATTTCGGCGGCATCGACACGGTGCCAGTGGCTGCTTTCGCCCTCGGCCAGAAGGAAGTAGATTGCCGTCCCCGCCGCGCGGCCCGGACCGGCGGCCCGCCAGGTTTCGCGGTAATGCCCGCCTTCGGGATGGGGCGCGAGGCCAAGGTGGGCGATGATCTCTTGTGCTGTCATGGGCGCACGCTACTGTGCCCGGCAAGGAGAGGGAAGCTGCATGGTTCAGACGGTGGTGATCGTGGGTGCGGGGCTGATCGGGGTGATGAGCGCCATTCGGCTGCGCGCGCGGGGGGCGCAGGTGACGCTGATCGACGCGGGCCAGCCGGGGGCGATGGCGACGGGGGCCTCGTTCGGCTGGCTCAATGCCGGCTACTACCTGAGCGAGGCGCATTTCCGGCTGCGCAGGGACGGGATCGCCGACTGGCACCGGCTGGAGCGGGAGATCGACGGGCTGGGCGTCGAGTGGTGCGGCTGTCTGAGCTGGGATGTCGATGGCGCGGCGCTGGAGGCGCGGGCCGGGGACTTTGCGCGGCTTGGCTATCCGGCGCAGCGGATGACCCGCGCGCAGATCGCGGCCCGTGTGCCCGAGCTGAGCAGGACGGTCAGCGAGGCGCTGTGGCTGGCCGATGAGGGCATTGCCGAGCCGGGTGCGGTGTTTGCCCGGCTGTTGCGGGCCGCGCTGGAGGCCGGGGTGCGGCTGATCAGCGGCGCGCGCGTGGCGGGGCTGGAGACCAGGGCGGAGCGCATCAGCGGTGTGGCGCTGCCCGGCGGGGTGATCGCGGCGGATGCGGTGCTGATCGCGGCGGGCACGGGGGCCGGCGCGCTGCTGGGGCAGGTGGGCGTGCCGCTGCCGATGCTGACGCGGCCCGGGGCGCTGGTGCGGTCGCGGCCCGTCCCGCGAGTGCTGGATGCGGTCATGGTGTCGCCGGACCTGGAGTTCCGCCAGGATCGGGCCGGGCGGATCATCGCGCCGTCGGCCGCCGGGCATCAGAGCGATGACAGCGAGGCGCTGGATGCGGCTCCCGATGCGCTGGCGGCGGATACGGTGGCGCGGCTGGCGCATTGGCTGCCCGGTGTCGCGCTGCATTGGGACGAGGTCACGCTGGCCATGCGGCCGGTGCCGGGCGACGGGCTGCCGGTGGTGGGGCCGTGCGGGCCGGAGGGGCTGCATGTCGCGGTGATGCACAGCGGGATCACGCTCGGGGCCCTGATGGGCGAGCTGGTGGCCGGGGAAATCCATGGCGGGCAGGGCGCGCCGATGCTCGCACCCTTCCGTCCCCGGCGGTTTTCCTGACACCGGCGAAACGGCGTGTTTCGGCCCATGCGGCACCCCCCTTTGAGCGGAACGCGGCGCAGTGGCGGCGGCGCCCTGCCGAGGCTCTTCTCTGGCCTCTGACGCCCCCCATCTGACCCTTTCGACACCAAACGTGGATGCGAAAGGGAGGATGTCATGGGGTATCTGAACCATGCGATTGCCGCAGGCGCGATGCTGAGCCTTGCGGCCTGCGAAACACTGACCACCAACCAGCGGACTGCGGCGGGTATGGCAGGTGGCGCGGCGGCCGGTCTGATCACCGCCGAGGCTCTGGGTGCGGACAGCGACTGGACACTGATCTCGGCGCTGGCAGGTGCCGCGGCCGGCACCGTGGTCGCGCAGAGCCGGCAGAAGACGGTCTGCGCCTATGCCCGCGGCGACGGCACCTATTACGAGGCACCGTGCCCCTGATGCGGTCCGGGGGGCAGGCAAACGCCGGCGCGTTTGCCTGCTGCCTCCGGCGGGAGTATTTTTTGGAAAGATGAAAGGGTCAGCGCAGGATCGAGCGGCCGGCGTATTCGGCGGTTTCGCCCAGGGCCTCCTCGATGCGGATGAGCTGGTTGTATTTGGCCAGCCGGTCGGAGCGGGCGAGGCTGCCGGTCTTGATCTGACCGCAATTGGTGGCCACGGCGAGATCGGCGATGGTGGCGTCCTCGGTTTCGCCCGAGCGGTGGGACATGACGTTGGTCATGCGCGCGCGGTGGGCCATGTCGACGGCGCGCAGGGTCTCGGTGAGGCTGCCGATCTGGTTGACCTTCACGAGCATCGAGTTTGCCGCGCCGCGTCTGATGCCGTCGGCGAGCCGTGCGGGGTTGGTCACGAAAAGGTCGTCGCCCACCAGCTGAACCTTGTCGCCGAGCCGCCGGGTCAGGGCGATCCAGCCGTCCCAGTCATCCTCGGACATGCCGTCTTCGATGGAGATGATCGGGTAGTCGGAGACCAGAGCCGCGAGATATTCCACATTGTCCTCGGACGAGAGTGTTTTTCCCTCTCCTGCAAGGACATATTTGCCGTTCCTGAAGTATTCGGTGGCCGCACAATCCAGCGCGAGGTGGATGTCTTCGGCGGGTTTGTAGCCGGCTTTCTCGATGCTTTTCAGGATGAAATCCAGGGCTTCGCGGGTGGAGGCGATATCGGGGGCGAAGCCGCCCTCGTCGCCGATGCCGGTCGAAAGGCCCGCCGCGCTGAGTTCCTTTTTCAGCGTGTGGAAGACCTCGGAGCCCATGCGCACCGCCTCGCGGATGTTCCCGGCGGCCGTGGGCATGATCATGAATTCCTGGATGTCGATCGGATTGTCGGCATGTTCGCCGCCGTTGATGATGTTCATCATCGGCACCGGCAGAACCCGGGCCGA
>FYBJ01001659.1_pt1 | contig 18602 bp, 13 predicted proteins | sample 1134611 | NCBI WGS metagenome assembly FYBJ01 (sample SAMEA104116008, study PRJEB20421) | marine metagenome | isolation source: marine | reverse complement strand
CCCAACGGGAGGAGGTGTTTCGTCAGAAACATCGACGACGGGCGGGAGCGATCCTTTCAACCAGACCCAAACCTCACACTCTCTTGCCATCCCATCGACAAACCCTTCCCCTTCCGGCCCCCATTCGCTATTGCAGGCGCTGACCCCGAATTCGATGACGCAGGACACATCAGATGGCGATGGAAAAGACATTCAACGCAGCCGAGGCCGAAAGCCGCCTCTACAAGGCCTGGGAAGAGGCCGGTTGCTTCAAGGCAGGCGCGAACAAATCGCGCGACGAAAGCTTCACCATCATGATCCCGCCGCCCAACGTCACGGGCGCGCTGCATGTGGGCCATGCCTTCAACAACACACTCCAAGACATCCTGATCCGTTGGCACCGCATGCGTGGTTTTGACACGCTCTGGCAACCCGGCCAGGACCACGCCGGCATCGCCACACAGATGCAGGTTGAGAAAATGCTGGCCGCCACGCAGCAACCCTCGCGCAATGAACTGGGCCGCGAAAAGTTCCTGGAAAAAGTCTGGGAGTGGAAAGGCGAATACGGCGGCACCATTGTCGAACAGCTCAAACGCCTCGGCTCGACCTGCGACTGGTCGCGCAACGCTTTCACCATGGCTGGCGCGGCAGGCGACCCGCGCACGGGGCATGAGAACTCGCCCAACTTCCACGACGCCGTCATCAAGGTGTTCGTCGAGATGTACAACAAGGGGCTGATCTACCGCGGCAAGCGTCTGGTGAACTGGGACCCCCACTTTGAGACCGCCATCTCGGACCTCGAGGTCGAGAATATCGAGGTCGCGGGCCACATGTGGCATTTCAAATACCCGCTCGCGGATGGTGTCACCTACACCTACATCGAAAAAGACGAAGACGGGAACGTGATCCTGGAAGAGGAACGCGACTATATCTCGATCGCCACCACCCGCCCCGAAACCATGCTGGGCGACGGCGCTGTCGCTGTGCACCCCTCGGACGAGCGCTATGCGCCCATCGTCGGCAAGCTCTGCGAAATCCCCGTGGGTCCAAAAGAGCACCGCCGCCAGATCCCGATCATTACTGACGATTATCCTGATCCCGACTTTGGCTCGGGCGCGGTCAAGATCACCGGCGCGCATGACTTCAACGACAACATGGTCGCCAAGCGCGGCGGCATCCCGATGTACCGCCTGATGGACACCAAAGGTGCGATGCGGGCCGACGGCGCGCCTTATGCCGAAGAGGCAGGCAAAGCGCAGGACTACGCGCGCGGCAAAGCGTTCACCGAGAACGAAATCGACGCGATCAACCTGATCCCCGATCACCTGCGTGGCCTGGACCGGTTCGAGGCGCGCGCCAAGGTTGTCGAGGAAATCACCGCCGATGGTTTGGCCGTCATGACCACCTCGGACGACCCGCGCCTTGGCCCCAAGCCCAAGTTGAAAAAGGGCGAAGAGGCCCCCGAAGTCACCACAGTCCCGCTGGTCGAGGCCAAGCCGATCATGCAGCCCTTTGGCGACCGGTCCAAAGTGGTGATCGAGCCGATGTTCACCGATCAGTGGTTCGTGGACGCCGAAAAGGTCGTCGGCCCCGCTCTGGATGCGGTCAAGGACGGCACGGTCAAGATCATCCCCGAGAGCGGCGAGAAGACCTATTATCACTGGCTGGAAAACATCGAACCCTGGTGCATCTCGCGCCAGCTGTGGTGGGGGCATCAGATTCCGGTTTGGTATGGTCTCGACCTGTCTGCCGAAAATTTCATGGACGATGAAAACGACGGCCAACTGGATCTGGTCGAACTTGGTCGCCTGCTGAACGAGGGTGGCATGTTGCATCGTGGCAATGTCATGGAGTGTGCCGCAAGCTTTGAAGACGCCATCGAAAAGTTCCTTGACGACAACGCCAACATTCCCAGCCCGCTCAGCCACGCGACAGTCATCGAAGTGGCGGACAAGCATGAAGCGATGCACCAGTTCGCCGAGAGCCTGGCCCAATACGCCGTTGATCAGGACCCGACCAAGCTGGTCTACCCGGTTTGGCGCGACCCCGACGTCCTCGACACCTGGTTCTCCTCCGGTCTCTGGCCCATCGGCACGCTCGGCTGGCCTGCGGACACCGAGGAAATGCAGCGCTATTTCCCCACGGACGTTCTGATCACCGGCTTTGACATCCTGTTCTTCTGGGTGGCGCGCATGATGATGATGCAACTGGCCGTGGTTGATCAGATCCCGTTCCATACCGTCTATCTGCACCAGCTCGTCCGGGACGAGAAGGGCAAGAAGATGTCCAAAACCACCGGCAACGTCATCGACCCGCTGGAAATCGTGGACGAATTTGGCGCCGACGCCCTGCGCTTTACCAACGCTTCGATGGCGGCAATTGGCGGCGTGTTGAAGCTCAGCCGCGACCGCATCACCGGCTATCGCAACTTTGGCACCAAGCTGTGGAACGCCTTCAGCTTTGCCGAGCACTACGAGATCCCCTACACCGGCGACAGCCAGCGCCCCGAGGCGACCCAGACCCTGAACAAATGGATCATCGGCGAGACCGCCAAGGTCCGCGAAGAGGTTGACGCGGCGCTCGACAGCTATCGCTTCAACGATGCCGCCTCTGCACTATACGCCTTTGTCTGGGGCAAGGTCTGTGACTGGTATCTGGAGTTCTCGAAACCGATCCTGCAGGGCGATGATGCGGCGGCCAAGGCCGAAACGCAGGCCACGCTGCGGTGGGTGCTGGATCAATCACTGATCCTGCTGCACCCGATCATGCCCTTCATCACCGAAGAGCTCTGGGGCCACGCAGAAAGCCGCGCCAAGATGCTGATCCACGCCGACTGGCCGACCTACACGGCCGCCGATCTGGTCGATGCTGAGGCGGACCGTGAGATGAACTGGGTCATCGGGTTGATCGACACTGTGCGCTCGGCGCGCGCGCAAACCCATGTGCCCGCGGGCCTCAAAGTGGCGCTGCTGGTGTCGAGCCTGGATAAAAAGGGACAAGAGGCCTGGGACAACAACCACGTCCTGATCCAGCGTCTGGCCCGGATCGAAAGCCTTACGGCTGTCGATGAGTTCCCCAAGGGCACCGTCACCATCCCGGTTGCGGGTGGCACGTTTGGTTTGCCTCTGGCGGATATCATCGACGTGGGTTCGGAAATCGCGCGGCTTGAGAAGACTCTGGGCAAGCTCACCAAGGAGCTTGGCGGCCTGCGCGGACGGCTCAAGAATCCGAAATTCGCGGAATCCGCCCCCGAAGAAGTGGTCGAAGAAACCCGCGCCAACCTCGCCGCGCGGGAAGAAGAAGAAGGCAAAATCAAACAGGCACTGGCCCGGCTGCAAGAACTGGCCTGACCTTCACCCTTTTCCAAATACTCAAATCCCTCCCCCCCGCCGCGAACACCACGGCGGGGGTTTTTCATTGCCTTCCCCACGCTGTGATTGTTAGTTCAGCCCAATTGAGCACGAGGCATTCAATGACCCTCAGATTCCCACCGCTGCAAACCGTCTCAACCGGCCTCGTCGTGGCCATGGTTGGTTTTTTCAGCTCCTTCCCCATTGTTCTGCAAGGTCTCTCGGCCATGGGGGCCACCGCCCCACAAGCCGCGTCCGGCCTGATGAGCGCAGCACTTGCGATGGGGATCACCGCCATCGTTCTCAGCCTGCTCTACCGCCAGCCCATCAGCGTGGCTTGGTCGACACCGGGCCTGGCGCTCCTTGCGGTGTCGGTGCTGCCCGCCGGCGGCTTTGCAGAGGCGGCAGGCGCCTTCGTCAGCGCCGGCGCCCTGACGGTGCTTGCGGGCATGTGGCCGCCTTTGGCGCGACTGGCTGCTGCCATACCCACCACATTGGCCCAGGCCATGTTGGCAGGCGTTCTGTTGCCCTTGTGCATCGCGCCTGTCTCTTATACACATCTGACGCTGCCGACGATCTACTCTGTGTATTTTTAATGATACGGCGACCACCGAGATCTACACAGAGTAGATCGTCGGCAGCGTCAGATGTGTATAAGAGACAGGTGCATCGCGCCGTTTCAGGCCGCGGCAGAACTTCCTACCCAGGCTTTGCCCGTCATTCTAACCTGGTTCATCGCGGGACGCTTCAACCGCCTTTTGGCGGTTCCGGCCGCTGTCATCGCCGCCGCCTTCGTGGTGATCTTGAACGCAGGAGAGGTCAGCATCACCCCCGATCAGGTGCTGACGACGCCGCTTTGGATCACGCCGACCTTCTCATTGGCCTCGGCCATCGGAATCGGTGTGCCCCTGTTCGTGGTCACGATGGCCACGCAGAACATTCCCGGCATCGCAGTGATGCGCAGTTTTGGGTACGCCCCCGAACCCGGCCCCCTGTTCGCGTCGGTTGGGGCCGCCAGCATCCTGACGGCCCCCTTTGGAGCCGCGGCCACCTGTCTGGCCGCAATCACACAAGCCATGTGCTCGAACGAAGACAGCCACCCCGATCCCTCCCTGCGGTATTGGTCCGCAGTCATGGGCGGCGTGTTCTATTGCATCCTTGGGATTTTTGCCGCTGCCATCACCGGCTTTGCCGCCCACGCCGATCCGCTCCTGATGGCAACACTCACGGGCATGGCCCTGATGGGCGTTCTGGCCAATGCCACACATGCAGCCCTTGCCGTGCCCGAAGAACGCGAGGCAGCCATCATCACCTTCGCCCTCACGGCCTCCGGCATCGTCGTCTTTGGCCTTGGCGCCGCAGTCTGGGGGTTGTTGGCAGGCGGCATGGTTCACCTGATCTCGCGAAAGACATCTTAACGCCATTCGAAATACGAGGGGCGACCCTGCATTGACGATCTGAGACGTTTTCGAACCCTGATTGCAGGTCAGATCAACAAGGCGCACGCCAAAGGGCCGTTGTACGATGTGCCAGGTGACAGAAAAACGTCGGCCTGATCGCTCTGGCAAGGCAGCCGACGACGCGGCCCTGGATGCCGCCCACAGGATCATGGCACAGGCCGATGTTTTTAGGGAAGAGTTCAGGGTCACGAAAGAGCCCGACACTGCGTGCGCCATTTACCCAACGCTGACCTGCCGAGAAGAGCGCAAGGCCACAATGTCGCGTCTCGCCGACCTGAAGACGCGCATTCACATAGCCCAGGATGCGCGCCGCAGCTTCATGCGCCGACGCCCAGTCAAAAAAGGAAACAAGGCACTCCCGCCCGTCGTTCGTGCATCAAAGATGCCCTCCTCCCGTTGGGCCGGGCCTCGCTGCGCTCGGATGCGGGAGCCCCCCTCACCCGTCCCTTACATACAGATCCGGTCACTTGAACACCGGTGTTCGGCCTTGCAGGTTGGCCGCGATCACCTCCATCTGTTCCGCTCCACCGATCAGCTTGCCCTGTTCGGCACTTTCGGCCAGAAGTACGTCCTGGCGTCCATGGCTTTCGGCGATGTCTATCAGGCGTTTGGCTGCACGAATGGCGCTTGGGCTTTTGCCTGCGATCTCTTCAGCCAACGCTTGCGCCGACGTCACCGGATCATCCGAGATCGAAGTTACGAGCCCCCAAGCCAGCGCCTGCTGGACATCCACAGGGCGCGCGGTATAGGTCATCTGACGCAGCGCATCCGAGCGCATCAGATGCGGCAGCAGAACCATGCCGCCCATATCCGGGATCAGCCCCCATTTCATTTCCATTACCGAGAACTTGGCATCTGGCGCGGAAATTCGGATGTCCGCACCAAGCGCCAGTTGCAATCCGCCGCCGTAAACAGCGCCTTGCACCGCCGCGATCACCGGCACCTTGACCCGACGCCAGACCAGGGCGACTTCTTGGAACAGGTTCGCATCCTCGTGGGTGCGTTCCATTATCCAGTCGTTGTTATCACCCGCAGCAAGCGCGCCAAAGCTCGCCATATCAAGACCGGCACAGAACGATTTGCCCTCCCCCACCAGAACCACCGCGCGGGCATCGGATGCCGCGACCTCTTGCCCGGCGGACACGATCGCCTCGATCATCGCTTTGTCGAGCGCATTCATCTTGTCGCCGCGTGTCAGAGTCACCCGCGCGATGTTGTCCTGATATTCAACCGATACTCGTGCCATGTTTGGCCTCTCCTAATTCACTGTTGCGCCCAGTTTGCCGCGAACGCCAGCACTGCACCACCAAAACGTCGGGGCATTCTAAGGCATGTCCGCGATGGACATCCGCCCAAAGCCAGGCGAATCCAGCGTCATGACATAGAGTTCATCGCCCACGACCCGCGCGCCTGTTGTGATGCCCAACCTGCCTTTGGGATCCTGCAAGGTGCGCAGGATGTTGCCGTCGGCATCAAACTGAATGACCATGCCACGCTCGATCGGGGCTGGCCGTACGACCGATCCAAGCCGCCAGATTACCTTGCGCAAAAAGGGGTAGGGCATCAGCGCCTCGGCCGGAACCCGCGGACTGGCGAAGGCGAGCCAGAATGTACCGTCGTCCTGGCGTTCCAGATTATCGGGATAGCCCGGCAGATTGTCCAAAAACACCTCTTGCTTGCCTGCCTTGGGGCCGGATAGCCACAAGCGATGCAGCCGGGCCCGTCCCGTTTCGGCGATCAACAGGAAATCCTCGTTTGGCGAAAGGGCCACACCGTTGGTATAAACAAATCCGGTCGCAATTTTGTCGACCGTTCCATCCGGGGTTCGGCGTGCCACATATCCGGCGTCAGACTGTTCCCAGATTGCCAGAACCGAGGTGGGCTTGGTACCGCCCATGGTTTCCGGATCGAACCTGTCCGTGGAATTCGAAAAATAGATTGCCCCATCCTGGCCTACATCCAGTTGGTTGGCATAGATTACCGGTTCACCTTCGATTTCGGACACCACAGGTTCCAACGTTCCTGATCCAGTCCATCGCATGATCCCACGAAAACTGTCGGCAATGTAAAGCGCACCATCTGGCCCCGCCTTGAGCCCCAGCGGCCGGCCCCCCAGGCGATCAACTTCAACCGGCCTGTCGCCCTCGATCTGATAGAGAACGCCGGACAGACTGGTGGTAAAGATGCGCCCGTCGGGCAGGACAGCCAGATCTTCGGGGCCGACTTCCCCATCGGGCAGAGCGACAATCTGAACCTTGTCGAGTGCGGAATTTTCCGCGTATTCCCCGACGAACCCGCGGTCTTCGGGCGGGTGATAGGCAATCGGTTCGACGGGAACGGGCCAGAGGATCAGATATCCCAGCCCGACCAAAACCAGGATCAGAAGAATGCGCATTAAAATCCCTACCTCTGCAAAGCTCGCGCGAACCCTGCAACCTTGAGGAGATCAAGGCAACCCGATTGCCGGGATTGCCACGCAATTTCGTCGTTTCAATGGCCAAATCCCTCGGCAGAGAACCGCTTGCACGACTGTTGCCATTTTCAAAAAGTGAACGGACCCCTCTTGCGCGGTGGACAACCGGACTGCATATGCCAACACATCTTAGTCAAGTGATATGACGCCCTGGGAGGGACATTCATGGGTTTTGCCATCCTCGCCATCTTTGTGCTGTGTTCAATCTACGTGCAGACCCGTGGTAAACTTCGTCACGAATTGATCCGCCGCCGGATCACCGATCACGCCAACCTGTTTGCACCACTGAACTGCTTGTTCTACGCCTTTTCCAAGGTTCCCACGACGCCCTATATCGACCCGGCCCTGTTTCCCGAATTGAAGCCACTGCAGGACAACTGGGAAACCATCCGGGACGAGGCGGTGCAACTCAACAACACCGGCGCGATCAAGGCATCCGATGATCTGGACGACATCGGCTTCAACTCGTTTTTCAAGACCGGCTGGACGCGCTTTTACCTGAAATGGTACGGCTCGTCGCTGGGATCCGCCAAAGAGACCTGCCCCGTCACCACGCAGATGGTGGAACAGATCCCCTCGATCAAGGGCGCCATGTTTGCCAGCCTGCCGCCCGGAGCAACGCTGGTCCGTCACCGTGATCCCTTTGCCGGATCGCTGCGCTATCACATGGGGTTGACCACCCCCAATGACGACCGCTGCTATATCAACGTGGATGGCGAGAACTATGCGTGGCGCGATGGAGAAGTGGTGATGTTTGATGAAACCTACATCCACCACGCCGAAAACACGACCGAGGACAACCGGATAGTGTTGTTCCTGGACATCAAACGCCCGGTGACATTTGCACCGATCAACTGGATCAACACCGCGTTTTCAAACGTCGTCATGTCGGCATCGGCCACCAAGAACGTACCCGGCGACAAAGTGGGCGCGGTGAACAAGGCTTTTGCCTGGATCTATAAGGTGCGCGCCTTTGGCAAACGCATCAAGGCGTGGAACAAGACGGTCTACTACGCCATTCAATACGGCATCTACGCCGGGATCATCTACCTGATCTTCTTTTAAGCCTGGCGGCGCGCAAGACTTGCGAGACCGCGCGCACTGCGGTTATCTGCGGGCATGACACAGCTCCGCTTTACCCCCCTCGCCCTGTCCCTGCCTGCCACCGTTCCCTTTGTCGGGCCCGAGACCCAGGAACGCCAACGCGGCGCGCCCTTTGATGCACGCCTTGGGGCGAACGAGAACGTCTTTGGCCCCTCGCCCCGCGCGATCGAAGCTATGCAGAAGGCAGCCGGTGACATCTGGATGTATGGCGATCCGGAGAACCACAACCTGCGCCACGCCTTGGCTGCACATCACGGGATTGCACCTGAGAACATCGTGGTCGGTGAAGGAATCGACGGGCTGTTGGGCTATCTGGTGCGCCTGTTCATCGGATCCGGCGATACGGTGGTAACTTCGGATGGGGCTTACCCCACCTTCAACTACCATGTCGCGGGATTTGGTGGCGTGCTGCACAAGGTTCCTTATTCAGGGGACCACGAGGACCCCGCAACGCTATTCGCAAAAGCGGCCGAGGTGGACGCCAAACTGGTGTATCTGGCCAACCCCGACAATCCCATGGGAACCTGGCACAAGGGCGCAGATATCGTGACCGCAATGGACGCCCTGCCCCAGGGGTGTTTGTTGGTCCTGGACGAGGCCTATGTGGAGTGCGCGCCTGAAGGGACGGCCGCGCCTGTCGACATCAATGACCCACGCCTGATCCGGATGCGCACGTTTTCAAAGGCCTACGGGATGGCGGGTGCCCGCGTGGGCTATGCGCTTGGTGCGCCCGAGTTGATCGCAGCGTTCAACAAGGTCCGCAATCACTTCGGCATGAACCGGGCTGCACAAGCAGGTGCATTGGCCGCTTTGCAAGACAAGAACTGGCTGGCGCAGGTGCAATCCGACATCACTGAAGCGCGGGTTCGCATCGACGCAATTGCCCAAGAAAACGGACTGCGCACAGTGCCATCTGCGACCAATTTTGTTGCCATCGACTGCGGTCGGGATGGGGCGTTTGCCAAATCGGTTCTCGACGCATTGATTGAAAAGGGGCTCTTTGTGCGGATGCCCTTTGCCGCCCCTCAGAACCGTTGCATCCGCATCAGCTGTGGCCGCCCACAGGATCTTGATGCCTTCGCCGCCGCCTTGCCGGGCGCACTTGGGATAGCGCACGCTCAAATGGACACCCAAGCGTGACCTGACAAATCTTTCCCCCGCGCTATAATACTGAGCGGAGGAAAGAGCCATGCGAGGCAAGCCACCGGGCCGTGCACCCGACTACACCACTGCCGCCTTGACCATGCTGGGTGTAAACCTGATGTGGATGCTTTGCGCTATTTGGGCAATATTTGGATTTGGCGTGTCACTTGTCTTGGCCGGCATCCTGAATATTGGCATCAGCCGGTTGGGACAAAAGACAAGTTAAAGCCAGAAGTTTCCAGTGAGGGCTGCCCCCAGCGGTCCGGCCTTTGCCAGCATCGCCGACGGCTCTGGTCCGGGCGCCGGGCAAAGCCCCTTGCGGCTCCGCCGGCTGCCAATATTTCGCACCAGAAGCCCTGCCCCCAAAAAAGGCGGGCTATGCCCGATTGATGTCTCGGTCAGCCCCACACGCCAACCGCCGAGCGCAGCGAGGCCCGGCCCAACGGGAGGAGAGCATCTTTGATGCACGAGCGACGGGCGGGAGCGCTCCGGGTTTCAAGATCCCGTGTCGGAAATAAGCGCCGCAGCCGCATCCAGCGCGCCTTTGCCTCGGGGGACATCCAACGCCGCAAGCCCTGCCTCGAGGCCGCCCAGCATGCCCATGACCATATGGCCATTCAGATGACCCATGTGACCCAGGCGGAAAAAATCGTCCCGTTTCGGATCATCCGGCTCCGCCATTCCAAGACCAATGCCCAGAGTTAGCCCCAAGTTGCTTTCGACCCAGTTCCGCAAGGCCGTGCCGCGCCCCTGATTGAGATGCAGCGACGTCACGGCGCGCGAGCGGTTCTCCGGATCGGCGACGTTCAAGGCAAGTGCTCCGCCTTCGGCCCAGACGTCACAGGCCGCCCAGATGGCGCACGCCAGGTTTTCATGTCGTGCCCAGACGTTTTGCATGCCCTCGCCATGGATCATGTCCAATGCCTGCCGCAACCCATAGAGGTGATGCGTGGGTGCTGTGCCATTGAAGTATTGATAGAACTCTTCCGGGTGCGCGCGTGGCGTCCAATCCCAGTATCCCGACACCCGAGGCATGGATGCCCGCTTGGCCGCCGCCTTGTCGTTGAAGAACACAAAGGCCGTACCAGGCGGCACCATCAGCCCCTTTTGACTGCCGGTGACAGCCACATCTACCCCCCAGGCGTCCATTTCGAACCGGTCACAACCCATCGATGCTATGCAGTCGGCCATCAGCAGCGCGGGGTGCTCCAGCTCATCCATCAGAGCCCGCAAGGCAGGCAGGTTGTTGCGGATCGAGGTCGACGTGTCCACATGCACCGCCAGAACGGCCTTGATCTGATGTGCAGTGTCGGCCCGCAGAGTTTCGGCGATTTGTTCCAAGTTCCAGGGGCTGGATTTGCCAAAATCAAGGATCTGCGTCTCAACGCCAAGCCCTTCAGCCATAAGCGCCCAACCATGTGCAAACCGCCCCGTGGCGGGCACCAGTACACGCTCGCCCGCTGCGATCGTGTTGGCCAAGGCGGCTTCCCACACGCCGTGACCGTTGGCGATATAGATGGCCACATTATGCGCGGTCCGGGCCACGCGCCGCAGATCGGCCGTCAGGCCAGGCATCATGTCTATCAGTTCGCCCTCATAGATGTTGGGCGCGGCGCGGTGCATCGCCTGCAAAACCGCATCGGGCATCACCGAGGGTCCTGGAACGGCAAGGTAGTGGCGACCCGAAACGGGCGTCGAATTCGTTGTCATCTGAATGCCTGTTCTCTTTCCGCCCGCCACCCTAGCGGACGCGTGCGCGGCGTCAATTCACCAAACGGCATCCACGCTGCAAACTTGCGCCTGCGCGGTGACGTGCTTAAATGGGCGCGTCATGACCCAAAACCTGTCGGCACCACCCCTCCCCCAAACGAAAGCAACGCCATGAGTGTAAAACACAAATCAAGCCGTGAACTCATGGGCTGGCTGTGGCGAGGCTATCTGCACAAACATATTCCGCTTTTGGGTGTTGCCATGATCTTCATGCTGCTCGAAGGCAGCATGGTCGGCGTTCTCAGCTACATGATGCAGCCGATGTTTGATGACGTGTTCGTGCAGGGCAACACGGGTGCGCTGAAATGGGTGAGCCTTGCGTTTCTGGTGATCTTTGTGGTGCGCGGGGGGGCGGGCGTTGCACAAAAAGTCCTGCTGGTCCGCATCTCGCAAGAGACTGCCGCCCATTTGAGGCTGGATTTGCTGAACCGGCTGATCCGACAGGACACATCGTTTCACCAGACACACCCCCCCGGTTTCCTGATCCAACGGGTACAGATGGATGTGTTTGCCGTGAATCAGGTCTGGCAGGTGATCATCACCGGGGCCGGACGTGATGCGGTGTCTCTGATCGTTCTGATCGGCGTCGCAATCAACGTCGATTTCGTCTGGACCGCCGTGATGCTGATCGGCGTGCCCGTATTGCTTCTGCCCGTTGCTGCCGCACAGCGCTATGTGCGCAAGAAGGCGGCTCAGGCCCGAGATCTGGGCGCGGATCTTTCGACCCGGCTGGACGAAATCTTTCACGGCATCGTACCAATCAAGCTCAACAATCTGGAACATTATCAGGTTGATCGCTTCACAGGCCGAATGAGCGGCTTTGTCCGCTCCGAGGTGCGTGCCAGCTTTGGCGTGGCTTCGATCACGGGCCTGATCGACATAATGGCCGGCGTCGGGTTCATGGGCGTTCTGCTTTATGGTGGCTCCGAGATCATCTCGGGCGAAAAGACGGTCGGTGAATTCATGAGCTTCTTCACCGCCATCGGCCTGGCCTTTGATCCGATGCGTCGTCTGGCTTCGGTCAGTGGCACCTGGCAGGCTGCCGCAGCCGCCTTGGAGCGCATCAAGGATCTGATGGATGCCCCGATCAAACTGGTGTCCCCAGACAAACCCGTGGCATCGCCCTCGGGCCGGCCGGACATCACGTTGCAGGAGGTTGATCTCAATTATGGGGAGGCCACGGTTCTGCGCGGGCTGACCCTACGCGCTGAAAGCGGCAAGACGACGGCACTTGTGGGCGCGTCGGGCGCAGGCAAATCAACGATCTTCAACCTCCTTACGCGCCTAGTGGATCCGCAGGCAGGTTCGGTCCGGGTCGGCGGAGTGGAAGTGCGCGACATGTCGCTGGACAAATTGCGCAATCTTTATTCGGTTGTATCGCAAGAAGCGCTGCTGTTTGATGAGACCCTGCGCGAAAACATACTGTTGGGTCGCACGGATGTAAGCGACGCACAGCTACAGGACGTTCTTGATTCCGCCCATGTCTCTGATTTCCTGCCCAAACTTGAAAAAGGGCTAGATACGTTGGTTGGCCCTCGAGGCTCTGCCCTGTCAGGCGGGCAGCGGCAGCGGGTCGTGATCGCTCGCGCGTTGCTGCGGGACACGCCCATACTGCTTCTTGACGAGGCCACCAGTGCGCTGGATGCGCAATCCGAGAAGGTCGTGCAAGAAGCGCTCGATCGATTGTCCGGGGGACGAACAACCGTCGTGATCGCTCATCGCCTGTCCACCATTCGCAACGCCGACAAGATCGTAGTGATGGAACGCGGCGAAGTTGTGGATGAAGGCACACATGAAGAGCTGCTGGCGCGTGGCGGCATCTACGCCGACCTCTATCGCCTGCAATTTCAGGATGGCAAAACCGTGATCGACCCTGAAGGCATGGCCGCTTTGACGCCGCATGCAAAGGAGATTGATCCGCCGCAAGTTGGATGGGTCCGACGTGTGTTCGGCCGCCTGATGGGGTAAAACCGCAACCGGGCACTCCCGCCCGTCGTCGATGCCCCTTGCGGGACACCTCCTTCCGTTGGGCCGGGCGCCGCGCAATGCGCGGCGCGCCACCGCTGAACGCGGTCGGGTTGCCCTTGGGTCGAGGGGGAATCTTTACGCCGTGAGGGTCGCAGCCTCGCGGGCCAGTTGCTCGAACCCTGCCCAATCACCTGCGCGAACCATCGCTTTGGGTGCCACCCAACTGCCCCCGGCACAAACAACATTCGCCAACCCCAGGTAATCCCGCGCATTGCCGGGTGATACGCCACCTGTGGGGCAGAATGACACCTGAGGCAAAGGTGCGCCAATGGCCTTCAGGGCTGACGCGCCCCCCGATGCCTCGGCCGGGAAGAATTTGAGCATGTCATAGCCCTGCGCCAGCAGATGCATCGCTTCAGTTGCGGTGGCCGCCCCCGGAAGCAACGGCAGCCCTTCGGCTTCGCAGGCCGCCATCAGCTTATCCGTGGCCCCAGGAGAGACGCCGAAGTGAGCTCCTGCCTCTTTTGCGGCTTTCACATCGTCGGGTGTGATCAGCGTCCCTGCCCCCACAACACCCCCCGGGACATTCGCCATGGCCCGGATGGCGTCCAGGGCAGCCGGTGTGCGCAGGGTCACTTCCAGGGCAGGCAAGCCACCTGCAACAAGCGCTTCTGCCAGATACGCAGCCTGTGCCGCGTCTTCAATCACAAGAACGGGGACGATAGGGGCAAGTTCGCAGATCTCGCGCGTACGGCTGGATTTTGATGTCATGATTCAGTTCCCGAATACAGAGGCGCCCGCGTCGGCAGACCCGACTGTCCCGCGGAAGGTTGAAAAAAGATCGCGGCCCGTACCAAAGGCGTTGGCGGTCAGATCAACATTTTCAATCTCGCGGTCTAGCACACCCGGCGTGAGGATTTCCAACTGACCTGACACTGCATCAACGCGCAGCAAATCGCCGTCGCGCAACTGAGCGATCGGACCACCGTCAAGCGCTTCGGGACAGACATGAATCGCGGCAGGTACCTTGCCTGACGCGCCGGACATACGACCATCAGTGACCAGAGCGACCTTTTGCCCGCGCCCTTGCAGAACCTGCAGCACCGGCGTCAGGGAATGCAGTTCGGGCATCCCGTTGGCCTTTGGCCCCTGATAACGGACAACGACCACGATGTCGCCGGTCAATTCCCCGGCCTTGAACGCCGCCTTTACGCTCTCTTGGGTCTGGAAAACGCGCACGGGTGCTTCGACGACCCGATGTTCAGGCGCCACTGCCGAGATTTTCATGACCCCGGTTCCCAATGACCCGCTGAGGCGCGACAAGCCTCCGGTGGGTTGGAATGGATCCGAAGCCGGGCGCAGGATTTTGTCGTTCAGGCTCTGCCCTGCGCCATCTTGCCATTGCAGCTGGCCATCGATCAGCTTGGGATCTTGGGTGTAGTGTTGCAACCCTTCGCCCGCGACCGTCTGAGTATCCGGATGCAACAATCCCGCATCCAACAAAGTTGAGATCGTGTATCCCAATCCGCCCGCCGCGTGAAAGTGGTTCACATCAGCCAAACCGTTGGGATAAACCCGTGCGATCAAAGGCACCACGGTCGAGACGTCCGAGAAGTCCTGCCAATCCAACACGATCCCGCCGGCGCGAGCCATCGCAACCAGATGAATCAGCAAATTGGTCGAGCCACCGGTGGCCATCAGGCCGACGATGCCATTCACAAATGCCTTTTCATCCAGGATCTGACACACCGGAGTATAGTCATTGCCAAGCGCGCTTAGCGAAAGGGCTCGTTTGGCACCTTCAACCGTCAAAGCGTCGCGCAAATCCGTGTTTGGCGGAACAAAGGACGCGCCCGGCAGGTGCAGCCCCATGAATTCCATCAACATCTGATTGGTATTTGCCGTCCCATAGAATGTGCAGGTGCCGGGGCCATGGTAGGCGGCCATTTCCGCCGCCATCAACGCTTCTCTATCGCATTCACCAGCCGCAAACTGCTGGCGAACCTTGGCCTTTTCGTCATTGGACAGGCCGCTGGCCATCGGTCCGGCAGGCAGAAACACTGCCGGGAGATGGCCAAAGCTCTGTGCCGCGATCACCAGGCCAGGGACGATCTTGTCACAGACCCCCAGAAAGACCGCAGCATCAAACGTGTTGTGGCTAAGGGCGATTCCGGCGGCCATCGCAATCACATCGCGGGAAAACAGCGACAGCTCCATCCCCGGTGCGCCCTGCGTGACCCCGTCGCACATGGCAGGCACGCCACCAGCGACCTGCGCGGTTCCGCCTGCCGCGCGGATGGCGGAGCGGATCAATTCCGGGTAGCGCTCGAATGGTTGATGCGCGGACAGCATGTCGTTGTAACTGGTGACGATCCCCAGGTTCCCGACACTTCCCTCGGCCAGCCGATCCTGATCGTCACCTGCACCCGCATAAGCATGGGCCTGCCCACTGCAGCTCAGATGCCCCCGCGCGGGACCTTGTGCGGTCGCCTCGGCCATCCGTGTCAGATAGGCCTCGCGCAAGGGCGCGCTGCGCTTGATGATGCGGTCTGTCACCGCAACCAGAGTTTGGTTCAAGGTCATGTCGTTACCCTCCGATCTGGCGCCAGCGGCGTCCGTCGCGATGCATCAGCATCAAGGCGTCTTCTGGACCAGAACTGCCGGTGTCATAAGGCGTCGGCTGATCTGTCCGCTCTTCCCACGCGCGAATGATCGGATCAGCCCAGGCCCACGCGGCCTCGACCTCGTCCCCGCGCATGAACAAAGTCTGATCCCCCCGGATCACATCCATCACCAGCCGCTCGTAAGCATCCTGCGGACGATTGTCGGCACCAAGCGCCTCGGCAAAGGACATGTCCAGCGAAACCTCTTTCAAGCGCAGACCGCCCGGGCCAGGATCCTTGATCGTGGTGCGCAGGGTAATCCCTTCGTCCGGTTGCAACCGAATCACCAAGACATTGCCACGCAGGTGGCCGACGTTGGGAAAGATCGAGTGTGGCGGGTCGCGGAACACCACGGCAATTTCGGATTCCCGCGCTCGCAGCTTTTTCCCCGTGCGCAGGTAGAAGGGCGTACCCGACCACCGCCAATTGGCGACGCGCACCTTCATTGCGACAAAGCTCTCGGTACGGCTGCCGGGATTACCGACATGATCCAGGTAACTATCATCGCCCTTGTCAGCGCGATACTGCCCTCGCGCGATGTCTCGATCGGGCACCCGATCAAGAGCCTCGATTACCTTGACCTTTTCATCACGCACCGCGTTTGGCGTGAACTTGGATGGCGGTTCCATAGCGGTCAGGCAAAGCAGTTGTACCAAATGGTTCTGCACCATGTCCCGCATGGCGCCCGATTTATCATAATAGGCTTCGCGCCCCTCGATCCCCAGACTTTCAGACACTGTGATCTGCACATGATCAATGTGGGTCGAATTCCAAAGCGGCTCGAACAATGAGTTCGCAAATCGCAGGGCCATGAGGTTCTGAACGGTCTCTTTGCCCAGATAGTGGTCAATGCGATAAATCTGATGTTCATCGAAACACGCACGCAGTCCTGCGTTCAGCTCACGGGCTGATTGCAAATCCCGGCCAAAGGGTTTCTCGACCACAATGCGGCTGTCGGCAGTGGCCAGACCGCCCGAATGAAGTCGGGCCGCGATTTCCGAAAACAGAGACGGCGCCACGGAAAGGTAAAACGCCCTCACCGCATCAGGCCGCAGCTTGCCCGCCAACTCGTCCCAGCCCTCCTGGCCAGTGGCATTCACCGCGACATAATCAATGCGCGACAAGAAGGCGTTCAACATCTCGTCCTGCAATGCCTCTTCACCGGCTTGTTCTTGAATGGCCGCGCGCACCGAGGCGCGGAATTCATCCGGGCTGATCGCGGACCGGGCCGAACCGATAATGCGGGCAGTGTCCGGCATCTGCCCCACGACAAAGCGGTGAAACAGTCCGGGCAAGATCTTGCGATGTGCCAAATCCCCAGTTGCGCCAAACAGCACAAGGTCAAACGGATCAACCGGGATCACACGCGAAACCATTGACTTGCTCCTTTTCAAACTGCCATTAGTATTGAATGTTAGCGTTAACAATGCTTGGGACTGCTTTTGCCTTGCCGACACGCAAAAAGCAACCCGCCCGTTGATCTTACCACTGTCATGCACCCCAAGGCAGTTCTGTCGACATTATTCGACCTGGCGCGATCAAATCCGGTCACCAAAGCCCGCCGGAAAGCTCCTCGCTAATATTTTTTAATATCAAAGAGTTATTCTACATTTCTCCTCATTATCTTTATCCACAACCTTTTAATAACAAGGCATTACAAGGAAAACGTCATTTTACCTCTTTCCCGCGATAACACATTGAACTTACTGATTCTTAACCGCCACCGCGCAGAACAACGGGCGAAACCTGAACGGCATTCAAAGTCATTATTGTACTCTGGCCAGACAATCCGTTGTTGCCCGTCAGGCCTGTGGATGCTTACACGGTGTAAAATTTGATGAAATTCAAAAATAGTTCCAAAACACTAAATCAAACCCGAGAATCTCAATTTCTCCCCTAAAAATGTTCCAATTTGATAACAAATTTTGCCAATTTTTATCCCCAGGCTTACGGATCTTCCGTGGATAAACTTGAGGATAAGTGTTGGGTGCTACCACACCACAAAATACTTGAAACTCATAGGCATGCACGGATCAAGCAGATGAGATTCTGAGATCAAGGTTTTGGAAAATAAAGAATATCAGGCAGGGTCCATCGACGCCCCTGTACGCGTCAGCTCTGCTGCTTTAACCAGTCCATTACAGCAGGCCGGACGCTTTGCTCGCCCCGATGCCGTGCGTCTGAAATGATCTTTCGAAGCTCATCCAGATTTGACCGCAAAAGCAAGCTCTTGACCGGCCCAATTGAAGCCGGCCGCATCGACAATGTGCGAAGACCCATAGCCGCCAGGCACAACGCCTCGATTGGACGGCCGGCGTCCTCTCCACAAAAACTCAATGGTGTTCCCGAGATAGCACAGCGCTCCACGATCCGCTCAATCAAACTCAGGAAGCTGACGTTCAGCGTGTCGTACCGGCGGCGCACCCTCTCATTTTCGCGATCTGCGGCAAAGAAGAACTGTTTCAGGTCGTTGCCACCGATGGACAGGAACCCGACGTCGTCAAAGAATTTTTGCGGCGCAAAGGCCAAGGATGGGGTTTCCAACATCGCCCCCACTTCGAGCGTTTCCGGCAGGACATGTCCCAGCTTCTTTTCACGTTCGATCGTTTTATCGACCTCGGCGCGGGCCAGGTGGTATTCTTCGGCCTGGGCCACAAAGGGGAACATGATCGTCAACGGACGGCCATTGGCG
>FYBJ01001781.1_pt1 | contig 18643 bp, 13 predicted proteins | sample 1134611 | NCBI WGS metagenome assembly FYBJ01 (sample SAMEA104116008, study PRJEB20421) | marine metagenome | isolation source: marine | reverse complement strand
TCGTGGCCAGCCCCTTGACGCTCGGGGTCACGGTGATTTCGGTGCCGTTGTGATCATACTGCAGGATGCGCCGGTCGGGCCGGGTCGCCAGCGAAAACAGCGGATGTTCCATGCTGGCGATGTCATCCTTGGGGATCGCATCGAATATATCACAGACGAAAAAATCGCCCTGCTGGTGGCGGTCCGGCAAGAGCCCCCCCGCTGCTGTCACTGCCCTGCTCATTGGCCCTGCCCCGGCTCTTCTGTGGATGGCCCGCTTGACGGTCGGTTTGCCGACTCATTTACGGGCTCGCTTTCTTTCGTGGTTTTAGTAACGCCACCCTAGAGTTATCCACAAGCCCAGACAAGCATCTGATGGGCGCCTGCCCTCGGGGGTTCGGAGTCACTTCATCGGGGGTTCAGAGTCACTCTTTCGGGGTTTCAGAGTCATCAAAGGCCAGAAATTGGCACCTTATCCATTGAAACAAAAGTATTTTCCCAAAAAATCAGGCCTCTGTAACTGAAAATAACACATATTTAACACCCCAAAAAAATTCCATCACATCAAACCTTGCGCTATATTCACATCACCATCCCCCTATTTTGCTAAGAAAAGTCACGCGACCTGCGCGTTTTTCTTCCATGTGCCGCCTTTTTCGGTATCATGGGGGAAACACAACACATCGAGCAGGCTTCAAGCGGATTTCATCATGGCCAAGGACAGCACCTCCCTGCCCCCCTATTTCAACATCGACCCCGATGCGGCCTTGGCCGAGCTGGACTTACCCACAGACACAGGCGGCTTTGCCGAGATCGCCGAAGCCTGCACACGGGGCCGTGCGGATCTGGCCAGCCGGGGCATGGACGAAGAGGGGCGCAAAAGCCTGCGTCTGTTTTCGACCTGGGAAATCACCCGTTATCTGATCCCTGTCGCCCAGGCCCATTTCCGCCGCGTGCTGAAACAGAACCCCGACCTGCCGCAAGGCCAGTCCGAAACCGAAGGGGGCGCCAAGTGGTTCACCCTGGACGAAGTTCTGCGGCTTAGGGCCTTCTTCGGGGCGCAAGGCTCCAAGACCAAGAACTACCTGCCCTACCGGCCTGCCGGACAGCCCGCGAAACTGGTGGCCGTGGCCAACTTCAAGGGCGGGGTCGGCAAGACATCCACGGCGGCGCATCTGGCGATGTCAGCGGCTTTGGACGGTTACAAGGTGCTTGTGGTGGATCTCGACAGCCAGGGTTCGATGACCTCGATCTTCGGCGGTCGGGTCGAGGACGAGTGGCAGACCGCCTTTCCGCTGCTGGCGCGCCACTATGGCGAGTATTTGCGCATCGAGAACCAGCGCCGTCTGGATCGCGGAGACGCGCCACAGCCCCTGGACGAGGCGCTGTCTGCGGCCATGGACATGACGGCGCGTGACGTCATCCAATCCACCCACTGGCCCAACATCGACCTCATTGGCGCGCAGCTGAACCTGTATTGGGCGGAATTCCAGATCCCGGTCTGGCGGATGCAGGCGCGCGGCTGGAAGCTCTGGGATGCGCTCACCGACCGGCTCGAGGCGGACGGGGTGCTGGATGACTATGATCTGGTCTTCATCGATACACCCCCGGCGCTTGGCTATCTGACGATCAACGGGCTGGCGGCGGCCGACATCCTGCTGGTGCCCATGGGCGCCTCCTTCCTGGAGTTCGACAGCACCGGGCGCTTCTTTGACATGCTGCATTCCACCTTCGCCAGCATCGAAGATGGTGAAAACGTCGCAGCCCGCGCCCTGGGGCGGCCCGAGATGGGCTTTGAATGGGATGCGGTGCGCACGGTCATCACCCGCTATGATGGCGCGCAGCAGGGTGAACTTTCGGCTCTAATGCAGGCCTATTTGGGCAAAACGCTCTCGCCGCATCGACAGGATTTCACCGCGCTGATTGGCCAGGCGGGCGAACAGGTGAACGGCATCTACGAGGCCGATTACCGCGATTTCAACCGCGAGACCTATGCCCGTGGCCGCGAAACATTCGACGCCACCTATGCCGCCTTCAAACGCCTGCTTCTGGGGGTGTGGCGGCGTGGTGAGCTGGAAGCACAGCAAGCCGCAGAATAATAGAGCCTAACAAGGGCAAACAAGAGGATTTCAGATGGCAAAGCGCAAACGGCTGACCCCCGCTCAACCCGGCTTTCTGGGCACATCGCAACCGGCGCCTGAAACCAAGTCGATGTCGTCGGGGCCTGTGGGCATGAATGCCCCCATCGCGCAGGTCGCGGGCGAAGCCTCGGCCACCGCCGCTCTGGCCGAGGTGAGCGAAGCGCTTGCCATGGCCCGCGCCGAGGGCCGGATGCTGGAACTTCTGGATCTGGACGTGATCGACGAACGTCACCTGGTGCGCGACCGTCTGGAACAGAACGAAGAAGAGATGGAGTCGCTGGTCGAGAGCTTGCGCGCCCGCGGCCAGCAGATGCCGGTCGAGGTGGTCGCCCTGCCCCACCCGGCCGGGGGACGCACCCATGGTCTGATTTCAGGCTGGCGGCGTTTGACGGCGCTGAAAAGACTCTACAAAGAGACTTCAGACCCAAAATTCGCCAAAGTGCGCGCCATGGTGATCACCCCTGACACCGCTCAGGACGCCTATGTCGCGATGGTCGAAGAGAACGAAATCCGGGTGAACCTGAGCCACTATGAACGCGCCCGCATCGCCGTGCGCGCGATGAAGGAAGAGGTCTATCCGACACAGCGCGCCGCGCTGCAGGGGCTCTTTGCCAATGCCACCCGCTCCAAACGCTCCAAGATCGGCACCTTCATGATGCTGGTCGACGCCTTTGACGCGACTCTCTGGTATCCTTCGGCGATCAGCGAAAAGCTGGGGCTTGCCATGGCGCGCGAGATGGTGCGCGATCCAGGGTTTGGTGATGCGCTGAAAGAGCGGCTGAAAGAGATCCCCCGCGACAGTGCCGGCGCCGAGATGCGGATCATTGCCCAGACCTTGGCCGAGCGTCAGGCCCCGCCCCCGGCACCTGAGCCTGTAGCGGATGCGGGGCCTGCACCACGCCCCCGCATCCGCTCGACCGCGCAAAACCCGGCCGCAGGCGAGCGCATCATCACACAAGTCGCCACCGGGATCGAAATGCGTTTTACCCCTGATCAGAGCCGCATAGAACTGGTGGGAGAAGGTGTCACCGAAGCTTTGGCCGAGCTGATTCAGGACGTTCTCCGCCGCGCTTGATCGCTTCTTCTTCTTCTTGCTGAAAATATCCTGGGGGAGTCGCCCGAATGGGCGGCGGGGGCAAAGCCCCCTCCCCCGTATCAGCCTCTCATCAGACGCACTTTGTTTCGCACGCGAAACGTTTGAATAACCTTCAACGCCCCACGCCAAGGTACAGTTCGAACCCGGCCCGCTTGGCAGATTTTTCGGTGTAGATGTTGCGCAGGTCGACCATGCGGGGCGTTTCCATCTTCCTGGCCATCTGCTTCAGATCCAGCGCCCGGAACTCGTTCCACTCGGTCAACAGAACCACCAGATCCGCGTTGCGCACCGCATGATAGGGATCGTCCATCCACTTGACCCCCGGCAGCAGGTCCTCGCCCTCGGCAAAGCCTTGTGGATCGACCACACGCACCCTGGCACCGCCTCCGATCAGCGCCGGCACGATGGTCAGGCTGGGCGCGTCGCGCATGTCATCGGTGTTGGGTTTGAAAGTGACGCCGAGCACGGCCACGGTCTTGCCGTTGAACGTGCCATCGAGCGCATCACGCAGCTTTTCAATCATGCGGGATTTGACCTCGTCATTGACGCGCATGACCGTCTCGGTGATCTGCATCGGAAAGGCGTTGTCCTGCCCGATCCGCGCCAATGCGGCGGTGTCCTTGGGAAAGCATGAGCCACCATAGCCGGGACCGGCGTGCAGGAACTTGTTGCCGATGCGCCCGTCCATGCCGATCCCGCGCGACACTTCCTTGACGTCGGCCCCGACCCGCTCGCAGAGGCCTGCGATTTCGTTGATGAAGGTGATCTTGGTCGCAAGGAATGCGTTGGCCGCGTATTTGATCATTTCGGCGCTTTCCAGATCTGTGGTCAGGATCGGAAAATCGCGCAGGTAGAGCGGGCGGTAGATGTCGGCCATCACCTCACCCGCACGGTCGTTCTGTACGCCCACGACAACCCTGTCGGGGTGCATGAAGTCATCGATTGCGGCCCCTTCGCGCAGGAATTCGGGGTTTGAGGCCACGTCGAACTCGGCTTCCGGGTTGGCCTTGAGGATGGTCTGTTTCACCTGCCGGTTGGTGCCGAGCGGCACGGTGGATTTGGTCACCACCACCGCATAACCCGTCATGGCTTGTGCGATCTCCTGCGCGGCGGCCATCACATAGGTCAGATCCGCATGACCATCGCCGCGCCGCGTCGGTGTGCCGACGGCGATGAAGACCGCATCGGCCCCGTCCACAGCCGCGGCCAGGTCGGTGGTGAAGCTCAGCCGACCAGCCGCCACGTTCTTGGCCATCAGCGCCTCAAGCCCCGGTTCATAGATCGGCACTTGGCCGGCCTGCAGCATCTCGATCTTGGCCTGGGCCTTGTCGACGCAGATCACGTCATGGCCAAAGTCCGAAAAGCAGACACCCGAGACCAGCCCCACATAGCCTGTTCCAATCATTGCGATCCGCATTGCCCTACCTCTTTTGTGCCTGCTTGTTTGGGGCCACCTTTGACCGTTCCTCCACAGGTTTCAATCTTCTGTTCGGCGGGTCCGTGTCAGACCGCGTAGTAGTCCCGATACCATGTGACAAACCGGGTGACACCCTCTGCGACGGGCGTATTCAATGATATGCCCGTCAGGTCACACAGAAGGGTGGTGTCGGCCCAGGTGGCGGGCACGTCGCCGGGCTGCATCGGCAGCATGTTCTTTTCGGCCTCTTGTCCAAGCGCCTCCTCGATGGCCCGGATGAAGTCCATCAGCGCCACGGGGCTGTTGTTGCCGATGTTGACGGTGCGGAACGGGGCCACCGGGCTCAGGCTGTCGTGCTTGCTCACAGGCGCGGTGCCGGGGGCGGCATCGCCCAGGGCCACGATCGCGCGCACCAGATCATCGACATAGGTAAAGTCGCGCCGCATTTCACCGTGGTTGTAGACGTCGATTGGCTCGCCGTTCAGGATTGCGCGGGTGAATTTGAAATAGGCCATATCAGGCCGACCCCAGGGGCCATAGACCGTGAAAAACCGGAACATGGTGACGGGCAGCCCATAGAGGTGGGCATAGGAATGGGCCATCGCCTCGTTTGCCTTTTTGGTGGCGGCGTAGAACGACATCTGCGTGTCGACCTTGTCCGTTTCGCGATAGGGCATTTGGGTATTGGCGCCATAGATCGAACTGGTCGAGGCCAGCAGCATATGTTCAGGCGGATAGGCCCGCGCGGCTTCAAGCAGCTCGTAGGTGCCGATCAGGTTGGCTTGCAGGTAGTCGCGCGGGGCATCAATGGAGTGGCGCACGCCGGCCTGGGCGGCCAGGTGGATGACCCGTGTGGGGCGGTGGGTGGCAAAGAGATCCATCAGGCGACCGGGATCTTCGAGCTTGCCGATCTCGGCGGAAAACCCGGGGCGTTGGGTCAGTCGATCGAGCCGGGCCTGTTTCAGGACGGGATCATAATAGGGGTTCAGACTGTCCAGGCCAGCGACGTGCCAGCCCGCATCCAGCAGCGCATGGGCCACATGCGAGCCGATAAAGCCGGCCACACCGGTGATCAGGGCAACAGGGACAGAGGCAGTCACGGGATCAGTCACAGTATCAGTCACGGGGGCAGGGGTCCGACAAAGAGTAAGGCTATCTTTCTTTAGGACAGATATCCCCGTCAGCCCAGAGGCAATTCTGGCCCAGGGAAAGGCGTGGGCGGCTTGGGCTTTGTCTTGGCAAGGGGGGGAATATTGGCTAGGAGTTTGACGACCCGGAACAGCCCTTATTGAAGACATTTTATCATGACACTTGCCCTGATTATCCTTGCCGCCGGCAAGGGCACCCGCATGCGCTCGGACCTGCCCAAAGTTCTCCATCCCATCGCTGGTGCGCCGTTGGTGGTGCATGCGATGGAGGCGGGCAAGCCGCTGTCTCCGGAACGCTGCGTGGTGGTGGCCGGGCACGGAGCTGATCTGGTGCGCAAACGTGTGCTGGCGCATGATCCGGCGGCCGAGATCGTGCTGCAGACCGAACAGCTGGGCACGGCTCATGCGGTGGATCAGGCGCGTGCAGCTCTTGAGGGTTTTGAGGGTGACGCCATCGTGCTTTATGGTGATACGCCCTTTGTTAGTGCCGAAACTCTGGCCGATATTCAAGCTGCAAGGGCTGGGGGTGCCGATGTGGTGGTCCTGGGGTTTGAGGCGGCCACGCCCGGCAAATACGGGCGACTGGTGGTCGAGGGTGATCGCCTGGCCCGCATTGTCGAAGCCAAGGATGCCACACTCAAGGAACTGGAAATTACCCTGTGCAACTCGGGCGTGGTCTGCGCTGACAGCGCCACGCTGTTTGATCTGATTGCCAAGGTGGGCAATGACAATGCCAGTGGTGAATATTACCTGACTGATATAGTCGACATTGCCAATGCAGATGGCAAGCGCTGTGTTGCTGTGACCTGTGACGAGGCCGAGACATTGGGCGTGAACTCACGCGTCGATCTGGCCGCGGCCGAGGCGGTGTTCCAGGCCCGCCGCCGCCGCCAGGCGATGGAGGAGGGCGCGACGCTGGTTGCGCCCGAGACCGTGCAATTTGCCTATGACACCAAACTGGGGCGTGATGTGCTGGTCGAACCGAATGTGGTCTTCGGTCCCGGTGTGGTGGTCGAAGACGGGGTGGAGCTGCGCGCCTTCAGTCATCTGGAGGGCTGCCATGTGGGGCAGGGCAGCATCGTGGGGCCCTATGCCCGGCTGCGCCCCGGCAGTGAGCTGGCCGAAGGGGTGAAGATCGGCAATTTTGTCGAGACCAAGAAGGCAAGGATTGCAGCGGGAGCCAAGGTCAATCACCTGTCTTATATCGGAGATGCCACAGTGGGGGCCGAGGCAAACATTGGCGCGGGCACCATCACCTGCAACTATGACGGGGTGCTCAAGCATCGGACTGAAATCGGTGAAAAGGCCTTTATAGGGTCTAATTCAGCCCTGGTTGCCCCGGTCAGGATCGGAGCCGAGGCTCTGGTTGGCGCGGGATCGGTGATCAGTGACGATGTGCCGGACGGTGCCCTGGGGGTGACGCGCGCCAAACAGGAAAACAAACCTGGTTTGGCCCGCCGCCTGCGCGCGCGCTTGTTGGAAATCAAGGCGCGGAAACAGGCGGGTTGAGCCTCTTCAGTGGCATAAGGGCCCTGCCCGCGACGTGCGGGCAAGGGGGCTGAGTGTTGCTCAAGCCTCTGTGACCGATTGGCTGGCTGCGGCCAGCGAGATGGTGCCCGCATCATGATCGGCCTGAGGGATCTTGATGTCTCTGGACCCGCTGGCAGCCCCGGTTGTGATCTCTTTTTGCGAGGCCAGGGAGATCAGCCGCACAGTCACGCCGGTGAACCAGACCTTATGTGCCGTCCCGGTGTCGGGATGTGTGCTGTAGCCCCCTGAGCGGTTGGAATAATTCGGCAGCCAGACCGGGCGGGCATAGGTCGTGCCGGGGGGGAAGTTCAAAGGCGCGTTGGTTCCCGAAGTATCGATGCCGCCGATGTACCCGGTGGTGTGATACCACTTGTCGGTCTGGGGCACATAGAGGTTCTCATAAAAGGCATATTTGAACGAGCCGCCGCTTGAACTGTTGGCGATTGCCGTGCCTGCGGGCCAGGTGCCTGAGGCATGGTCCGGGTTGCCCAGGCTGGCGGGCAGGGGTTTGTTCAGCGTCACGATATTGGTGGACTTGTTGATCTGCCCCAAGTCGAACAGATCAGAGTCCACAAGTCGGCTATAGTGCGCATAGGTGTAGCCCTGGCTGTTCTTGTATCCCAACAGAAGCAACCCTCGGCTATAGGCGCTGGCGTCGGTTTCGTTCCAGCCCGCCGCATTGCTGAGCTGCACGGAGGTGTCGCCCGGTGTCAGCGGCGCCGCCAATGTGGTCAGACTGTCGGTGCCCCCGTGCCGATGGCGCATGTGATGCGAGGACAAGATTGCATTGCCGTCCCGGTCGAGGCAGAGCAGCCCCATGTACTGGCTGTGGCGTTCGCCTTGGGGATAGGCCGACCAGTCCCCTGCGAGACTGGCCTGACGCAGGTATGAGCTCAGCTGATAGACCTGATTGGGGTCCACGGCAGTCAATTCGCTCATCGACATCAGGCCGGGGTAATGGCCCGCAAAGCAGAAGCTTGCCGGCAGGTCCGGGGTTATGGTCGCATCATAGGCGAAGCCAGTGGGATAGTTGTAGCCATTGCCCAGCAGGCCGCTGCCGTTGGTGATCAGATTGTCCCCTTTGGCGGTGATGTAACCGGTTGTCAGCAACGGGCCATCGCCAAATTCACTGGGGGCCAGACCACTGGTGCCCGATGGGAAGCTGACCTTGCCGGTGTCCTTGTCTGCCACCAGCGCCTGCCGGAAGGTGCTGCCATCGGCGCTGACTTTGATTTCGAAGCTGTCCGATCCGGCCGTGCCCATTTCGGCCCGCCCGGACCAGCCGGTTTGAAACAGCAGGCTGGCGGTGTCGGTGTCGGTGGCCTTGTTCAGCTTGAGCTGATGACCTGCCCCGGAATGGGTCAGCAGGGTTGCCGGGCCCGCCACCGACAGGGGGTTGCCCGCATCAGCCGTGGTGCCGACGCCCACCTGTGCAAGGTTCTGGAAATCCGGGGTGGTTGCCGTGATCCAGTCGCTGCCGTCAAAGGCCAGCAGCTCCTTGGTGTCCTGGGTCCAGGCGATCCAGCCGGGTTGCGCCTCGTAAAAGACCCAGGCGCTGTCTTCGAACAGTGCCAGCGTGCGGCTGTTGCCGGACCAATCCCCCGTGACCCCGGCTGGCAGGATGTAGCGCGCACCCTGGGCCGGTGTGGCAGGCGGTGTTGCGGTGGTGGCCGAGATGACCGACAGCTGCACCACGGCATCCAGACGGCGCATGCCCTCGTTGTGGGTGACGTGCTTCTGCGCTTGGGATGGCTGAATGTAGGGCAGGGACAGATTTGGTGAAACAGGCATGGAACCCCCCGTTGAATGAACGGAGGGCAGAAGTAAGCCAATTCACTTTACAGCCGGTGATATCACCGTGCGTTGCTCCACCGGGTTTCTTCCGCGGGATCAGTTGTCGTAGTAGCTGCTGTAAGAGCCGTAGCTGTCGCCATAGCCATAGCCCTTCATCCCTTTCGAGCTGATCTGCCCCAGAACCAGGCCCGTCACCCTGATGTTTACGGTTTCAAAGGACTTGAGCCCCTCTTGGACCTGCCGGTGCGTGGTGCTGTCCCATTTCACCGTATAGACGATCGCGTCGACCGATTGGCCAATCACGCGGGCATCCGGCACGGCCAGCACCGGCGGGGTGTCGATGATGACATAGTCGTATTGGCTCCGCAGGTCCTCGAGAAACTTGGTGAAGCGGCCGGAAGAGAACAGATCAGCAGCATTCGTGCCTGTTTTTTCGCCGATCAGGATGTCCACGTTCATGGTCTTTTCGTGCACAACGGCCTCTTCAAGGGTCCGGTCCCCGGACAGCACTGAAATCATGCCGCGCCGCTCCTTGATATCGAAGTACTCCGAGAACACCCGGCGCCGGATGTCCCCTTCAATCAGCAGCACTTTCTTGCCAAGGCCGGACAGGTTCTGGGCCAGGGCCAGGGATTGGGTGGTCTTGCCTTCGCCGGGTACCGAAGATGTCGACATGATGATCTGCGGCGGGTTGTCGACATTGGACAGCAGGATCGATGTGCGCAGGTTGCGGATCGCTTCGGCAGCCCCCGACGTTGGCTTGTCCTGCAAATACTTGAGAACGTTTTTCCGGCGCCGGGCTGAAATGGCAGGGATCTGACCCAGCACGGTATAGCCGGTGCGCGCTTCGAGATCTTCGGACGCGCGGAAGGTCTTCTGCGAGAATTCGCGCAGCAAAATCAAGGCAATCCCGGCGATTGCACCCAGAATAAACGACAGGGCCACGATCATGGACTTGCGCGGTGCCGATGGCCGTAGCGGTTCGACTGCGCTGGACAGCAACCGGCTGTCTGCCTTTTGAATGCCTTGTTGGACGCTGGTTTCCTTCAGGCGGGCCAGGAAATATTCATAGATCAGCTTGCTGGCTTCGGCCTCGCGCTGAAGCTGCAGCAAGATGCCAAGATCTTCTGACTGTCGCTCGATCTGGTCGCGCTGATCCGCGATTGTGGTGGTGAGCGCATCAATCTGGTTCTGTGCCCGGCTCTGATCCAGGATGGCGCGGGCCAGGATGGTTTCAAAACGGCTCTGGAACAGGGCCTGATCCGTGTCCGGGCTGGTCTTGATCTGATCATGGATGCGGGTCAGAACGGAATCCTTGGCCACCGCTTCCATACGGTCCATGTCGCCGCTGTCGCGCGCAGCGGTCAGCGTGTCGATCTGCCTTTGCGCAAGAGCTTCGGCCTGGGTCGCATCCTGCAGGCGGTCGCGCAGTTCCTTGATCTGGCGGTTCAGCCCTGCCAGGGCTTCGGGGCTGACCAGTTCGGCATTGGCGTTGAAATCCTTGACCGCAGCCTCCGCACTTTCCAGTTCGATTTGTAGCTGCCCGACACGGTCGGTCAGCCAGGTGGTCGCCTTCTCAGTGGCTTCGAATTTCGTCTCAAGCTGGTTGAGAATGTAGAGATCAGCCAGGGTGTTGGCGATTTCAGCCGACTTTCGGGGGGATTCGGTTTCCACTGCGATCCGGAAGACATAGCTCTGCCGGATGTTGCTGATCGACATCTTGCGCAGCATCGCGTCGATCGCGGCATCGAGCACTTCGCGCTCGCTCAGCGGCTCTGGCTCGGGGGGGGGGCCCGTGATGAGGTCGCGGAAGAAAACGATGACCTGTCCCGGTGAAAAGCCTGGGTTGGGATTTAGCGAGCTGTTGAATTCGGGATCCGACGTGAGGTCGAGCTTCAGCACCAGCTTTTCCAGCAGGCCGCGGGATTTCAGAACTTCGACCTCGGTGTTGACCGCGGTCTGGTCGCCGCTCAGGCCAGACACCACGCTTTCAAGGTCGACGACCTGCTCCTGGCGGCTTTCAAGCGCAATCACTGCAGTGGCCCGGAACACCGGCGTGGCAACACCAAAGGCATAGTACCCGCCAAGAAAGGCGGCAACGAAAGCGCAGAGCATGATCAGCAATTTGCCGCGCCAGATCGAGCGCAGCAATTTTGCCAGGTTGATTTCGTTATCGTCCAGCGTGGAAATGTCTTTGGGAGTCGGAGAACTTGGATCAAAGTGGGCTGTCATGTGTCTCTCGGCGGCAATTGATAAATTTGGGGGAGGCTTCCCACACTGGCTCAACAATGGCAATTGAACATTCGATAATTTGTCGGATTGGCCCTGTGTTTGCAAGCCTGCGCCCCATGTGACGGCGATTGCGCAGTCGGAGCGCCAGCCCAGAGAACGGGCGTATCGGGGTTGGCGGTTGGGGCGAGCTTGGGAAAGGCCTCTGGAATGAGGCTCGCAACAGCGCCTGAAACTGCCGGGCAGACGGCGGTTTTCTACCGCCGCCAACTTAGTCACACAGTGCGATATTTTCAAAATTACGGGCAAGTAAAGCTTGCTATGGGGCCTGGTTTTTGATCATAGAAAACCAAAATCCCCGGGGGAAATTATGCTTCAAAGAATTGCTTCCATGCTTGCGCTTGCGCTGTTGGGCGGGTGCAGTACCATCTATGTTTCATCTGATGTTCCCAGGAATGATGAACATGTTGTCGTGGTGGCCTTGTCTGAGCAGACCGCGGAAACCTATAACCGTTCGGCCTATACGCCGAAATCCTTGCCCGCTGTCTTCTTCCAGAACGCGGGCGGTACCGGAACGCTGCGAGGCGCCGGGACGTTGCCAGACAGCTCTCTGCTGGAACAGCAGAGGCCTCGGGCTTTGTCCAGCAACATCCCCCCCGCACCGGTGGTGGGCCCCTACGAGATCGGGATCGGCGACGTGGTGCTGCTGGCGACCAAATCCAGCCGCAACTCGGTCGAAGAACTCAGTGGCCTGCTGGCCGCTCAGAACAACCGCAGGGGCTATACGGTGCAGGATGACGGTTCGATTGCGATTCCCGATGTGGGGCGCGTCCGGCTGGCTGGTCTGACGATCGAAGAGGCCGAGGCGGAGCTGTTCCAGCGCCTGGTCGAAAGCCAGATTGACCCGGTGTTCAGCCTGGAAATTGCAGAGTTCAACTCACAGCTGGTCAGCGTTGGCGGCCGGGTCGGAAAACCGGGTGTCAATCCGATCACGCTCACGCCACTGTATCTGGATCAGGCAATCGCCGCTTCGGGTGGTTTGACGGTGCGCGACCTCGATTTCGCCTCGATCCGGCTCTATCGCAACGGTACGCTTTATCAGATCCCCCTTGAGCAATACCTCGAAGATCCCACGCTGCAGCGCATTCGGCTGGTGGCGGGCGACAGCATCTATGTCGATACCGAATATGAGCTGGATAAGGCCGAGACCTATTTCCGCGAGCAGATCGCACTGACCAACACACGTCTTCTGGCGCGCGAGCGGGCCCTGGCGGAACTGGTCAGCGAGATCACGGTGCGTCGGGCAAACCTGAACGAGCTCCGGCAGAACTTTTAGGCCCGCGTGGCCCTGGACGGGGTCGACCGGGATTATGTCTATCTGGCGGGCGAGCGCAGCAAACCCAGCCGTTACACGCTGCCGTTCGGGCGTCAGGCGACGCTGGCGGATGTGCTGTTTGACGGCAACGGTTTTTCCAGCGAGACCTCGGATCCATCTGAAATCTACGTGCTGCGTGGGGCCCCCAAGAAGGGACACCGCGAGCGGGTCCTGGCGCTGCATCTGGATGCCAAGAATGCTGCCAGCTACGTGTTGGCGACCAAGCTCAACCTGCGCCCCAATGATATCATCTTCATTGCCGAACAGCGGGTGACTCGATGGGGCCGTGTCGTGACGCAGTTGTCACCGGCGATTCTCGCGGCCGGGATTGCGGCCATCAACTGATCCTTTCTGATCCTTTCTGCGCCCCAGAGGCGCAGAAGATCGCACGGGAGGCTCCGGTCTGGACCCCCCGTGCGAGTTGCTATATTTCAACGGAATGTCTTTTCTGAAGCGCTTCCTGTCGAGCAAGGGCAAGCCTGCCGCACGACCGTTCACTGCCCCGCTCGCACCGGATGTCCCGTTCTATGTCGTGGGGGATATCCATGGTCGCATGGACCTGTTCGAGCGCCTGCTCGCGCAGATCGAGGCCGAAGACGGTTCTGCCTCCTGTCCGCTGGTCCTGGTTGGGGATTACATCGACCGGGGCGAGCAGAGCGCCGACGTGCTGCGCCGGGTTCTTGACCTTGACCAATCCAGCACCCGCGAAGTTGTCTGCCTGATCGGCAACCACGAGGACATGTTGCTTAAGTTTCTCGACGATCCCGTCGAACGCGGCGCCCGCTGGCTGCGCTATGGCGGGTTGCAGACCCTGTCCAGCTTCGGGGTCGGGGCGATCACCGACAAAAGTTCGGCCGGGGCGATGGAGCAGGCCCGCAACGCGCTTGAAGACGCCATGGGGGCGGCGCTGATCGATTGGCTGCGCGCACTGCGAACCCACTGGCAGTCGGGCAATGTGGCTGTTGTCCATGCCGGCGCCGACCCACGCCTGCCAATTGGGGACCAGAATCCGCGCGTGCTCAAGTGGGGGCATTCGGATTTCCGGCATGTGACACGTGAGGACGGCACATGGGTGGTGCATGGGCATACCATCGTGGATCAGGCCGAGGCCAAGAATGGGCGTATCTCGACCGACACGGGGGCTTTTGCGACGGGACGGCTGACAGCGGCCCATATTGCACCGGACAATCTGCGGTTTCTGCAAGGCTGAACAGCACGTTTCCATGCTTGGCGAAGCTGCGGCAAACGAGCAGAATGGTGGGGGCCTGAAAAGGTGACGCACCGCGTGGCGGCAACACCAAACCGGCGTAACGCCCGCGCGGCGATCTTGCCTGAAAAGAGACTTTAAGATACAGAGAACAGTGTACAAATATTTTTTGTTTGAAAGTTTTCCATGCTTCGGTTTGATCTCTACAAGCTTCCTCGTGCCTATAAGCGCCTGATCTGTTTTGCGACAGATGTTTTTCTGGTTCCCCTCAGCCTCTATGCGGCCAATGCACTGCGCTATGGCAGTGCGGCGCCGGACCTGGACAATCGGGTTTTGCTGTTTTTGATCGTCACCCTGATCGGGGCGGGGCTGATCGGGTTTTTCAAGCTGCATCAGATCAAGCTGCACGCCTTCGAAAACCGCGCCATGATGCAAATCGGCCTGGTGGCCATGCTGCTGTCAATGGTGACCATGCTGTGCAGCTATGTGCTGGGCATTTCGGGGCCGCGCTCGGTGCCTTTGATCTTTGGTTCGATCTTCTTCCTGTCCTCGGTGGCGGTGCGCGTGGGGGGGCTGTATTTTCTGACCTATCTGCATGACCTCAGAAACGAGCGCCAGGCGGTCCTTATTTATGGTGCCGGGGCGGCGGGGATTCAGCTGGCTTCGGCGCTGGCGCGCTCGCATGAGGCGCGCCCGGTTGCCTTTATTGACGACAACCCGAACCTGAGCGGTCTGATGGTTGCCGGTCTCCCGGTCTGCCCGCGGGCGCGGATCGCATATCTGATCGCCAAGCATGACGTCAAACGCATTCTGTTGGCTATCCCCTCGTCCAGTGCGGTCCGGCAGGCCGAGTTGGTCAAGGCGCTGTCGGATTACAAGACCGAGGTGCAGGTTCTGCCCTCTTATGTCGAGCTGATGGCGGGCAAGGGGCTCGAGGCGAGCTTGCGGACGGTGACTCCGGACGAGCTTCTGGGGCGCGACAAGGTGGATCTGGATATCCCCGAGGTGGCCAAGGCCTATGCCGGGCGCGTGGTGATGGTGTCCGGGGCAGGGGGGTCGATCGGCTCGGAGCTGTGCCGGCAGCTGGTCAATTGTGCGCCGGCCCGAATCGTGCTGTTCGAACAAAGCGAGTTTCAGCTCTATTCAATCGACCGCGAATTGCGCCCGATGGCGGTGGCAGCGGGGATCCCGGTGACGACCCGCCTTGGGTCGGTGACGAACAAGGCCCGCGTCGAGGGGGTGATTGCCGAGGAAGGCGTCGAGATCATCCTGCACGCGGCAGCTTACAAGCATGTGCCGCTGGTTGAAGACAACGAACTGGAAGGCGCGCGCAACAACGTGCTTGGCACTCAGGTGGTGGCCGAGGCCGCGGCTGAGGCCGAAATCGAACGCTTCATCCTGATCTCGACCGACAAGGCGGTGCGCCCCACCAACATCATGGGGGCGTCCAAGCGGATGGCCGAACTGGTGGTGCAGGATCTGCAGACCCGCAGCACGGGCACCAAATTCGCGATGGTGCGCTTTGGCAATGTGCTGGGATCATCGGGATCGGTGTTGCCATTGTTTCAGAAGCAGATTGAGGCGGGCGGCCCGGTGACTGTCACCCATGCCGAGGTGACGCGGTTTTTCATGACCATTCCCGAAGCGGCCCGCCTGGTGCTTCTGGCCGGGGCCTATGCCCGCGGGGGCGATGTTTTCGTGCTGGATATGGGGGAACCACAGAAGATCATCGACATCGCCCGCCGCATGATTGAACTGTCCGGTCGCACCGTGCGCGATGCCGGGAACGACCAGGGTGACATTGCCATTGAGATCACGGGGCTGCGCCCGGGCGAGAAACTGTACGAAGAGCTGCTTATCGACGACGACAGTCTGATCCCGACACCGCACGGCAAGATCCTGCGGGCCGAAGAGAAGAAACTGTCGCAGATCGAAGTGGTCAGCATGCTGCGCGAACTACAATCCTGTCTGGACGACGCGGACACGCGGCGGTTGCGGGATCTGATCTCCAACCGTGTCGAAGGCTACCACTTGCAGGATCTCGACGTCTCGCGCGTCGGTTGAGGGGCTGACCCGCGAGAAACACTTTTCATCAAAGATTTTTCACGCTATGCGTTCAGGGATGAACGCATAGCGTGATTCGTGTTGTATTTGAATTGTTTGACCGGATTGAGCCAGGTCAGCCCTCCGTGGGGTGATCTGGGCAGCAGAGTTGAGAGATGAGCAAAATCATCAGTGAAGATGTCCATTTCCGCGTGCTCAAGCTGCTGGAAGAGAAACCCGATCTGTCCCAGCGGGAGATTTCGCAGGAGCTCGGCATCAGTCTGGGAGGGGTCAACTACTGCCTGAAAGCTCTGTCCGAAAAGGGCCAGATCAAGATTCGGAACTTTCGGGCCTCAAACAACAAACTTCGTTACGCCTATGTTCTCACCCCCCGTGGTCTTGCCGCAAAAGTCGCGCTGACGGGGCGGTTCTTGCAGCGCAAGATGGTCGAGTTCGAGGCGTTGAAAGCAGAAATCGAGGCGTTGAAGAAAGATGTGGACGATGACCTTTGATCCGATCAACAGCTTCTGCACATCAGTCTGAATTGGAAGGCAAAATGAAATTTCTTGAAAAAGTTGCGGACCGCACGGCGACGGTTGGTATTCTGGGCCTTGGCTATGTTGGCATTCCCCTGGCGTTGTCTGTGTCCGGCGCAGGGTTCCGGGTTCTGGGTCTGGACGTGGTCCAGAACCGGGTCGATGAATTGAACAGCGGTCAGAGCCCGATCAAACATATTTCGGATGCCGCTATCGCATCACTGGTTGAAAGCGGCTTTGAGGCGACAACGGATTTCGCCCGTGCTGCCGAATGCGACGCGCTGATCATCTGTGTGCCCACGCCGCTGAACGAGACCCGTGAACCGGACCTGAGCTTTGTCACCGCGACCATGGATCAGATCGCCCCCTATCTGCGGCCCGGCCAGATGCTGTCCCTGGAAAGCACCACCTGGCCCGGCACCACCAAAGAGATCCTGTTGCCCTATGTCGAGCGGGCGGGCCTTGAGGTCGGAGAGAATTTCTATCTGGTCTATTCGCCCGAACGCGAAGACCCCGGCAACGCCCATTTCAGCACCCAGACCATTCCCAAGGTGGCGGGCGGCCACACCGCCAACTGTCTCAAGGCGGCCGAGGCGCTTTATGGGGCATTCATCGACACCGTGGTGCCGGTCAGTTCGACCCAGGCCAGCGAGATGGTCAAGCTGCTGGAAAACATTCACCGCTCGATCAACATCGGCCTGGTGAACGAGATGAAGATCGTGGCCGACGCCATGGGGCTCGATATCTTCGAGATCATCGACGCAGCCAAGACCAAGCCGTTCGGTTTTACCGCCTATTACCCGGGCCCGGGCATCGGTGGGCACTGTATCCCGATTGACCCCTTCTACCTGACCTGGAAGGCGCGCGAGTTCGGCCTGCACACCCGCTTTATCGAACTGGCGGGCGAAGTGAACGCTGCCATGCCGCAATATGTCGTGGACAAGACCGTGCGGGCCCTCAACGAGGCAGGCAAGAGCCTCAAGGGGGCAAAGGTGCTGGCGCTTGGTATCGCCTACAAGCGCGACGTGGACGACATGCGCGAAAGCCCGTCGGTTTTTGTCATGGAACTGCTGCGCGACTGGGGTGCCGACGTTCAGTATTCCGACTCCAACGTGCCGGTGTTCCCCGAGATGCGCGAACATGATTTCGACCTGTCGTCGGTGGATCTGAGCCCCGAGACGCTGGCCGGTTTCGACGCCGTGATCCTGCTGACTGATCACAGCGACTTTGATTACGACATGATCAAACAGCATGCCCCCATCCTGATCGACACCCGCGGCAAGTTCCGTGGGCAAGACGATGTGGTCCGGGCCTGAGGAGACAACAAGATGACTGCCAATTATGCCCTGATCGGCGCTGCCGGCTATATCGCCCCCCGCCATCTGAAAGCGATCAAGGAAACCGGGGGCAACCTGTCGGTGGCCTATGACATCAACGACAGTGTCGGCATCATGGATAGCCATTTCCCGGATGCGGCCTTTTTCACTGAATTCGAACAGTTCGAAGCCGACGTGGATGCGCGCCGCCGGGCCGGTGCGCCGGTCAACTACGTGGGGATCTGTTCGCCCAACTACCTGCACAAGTCGCACATGGCCTTTGCCCTGCGTTCGGGGGCCGAGGCGATCTGTGAAAAGCCGCTGGTTCTGAATCCTTCGGATCTGGATGATCTGACCGTGCTCGAAGGCGAAACCGGCTGCAAGATCAACACGATTTTGCAGTTGCGTCTGCATCCTGCGATCATCGCGCTCAGGGAAAAGGTGGCGGCTGCCCCGGCAGACAAGACCTGGGATGTTGATCTGGGCTATTTCACCTCGCGCGGTGCCTGGTATCACGCCTCGTGGAAGGGGCTCGAGCACAAGTCGGGCGGTATCGCCACCAACATCGGTGTGCATTTCTATGACATGCTCAGCTTTGTATTCGGCCCTAACAAGGCCAACATCGTGCATTACCGCGGGGCAGATGCCGCCGCCGGGTATCTGGAGTTCGGCAATGCCCGCGTCCGTTGGGTGCTGTCGATCAACCGCGATCACCTGCCGCCGCACACGCCCGCGGGTCAGACCACGCACCGCTCGATCACCGTGGACGGTGAAGAGATCGAGTTCTCGGGCGGCTTCACCGATCTGCACACCGCCAGCTATCAGAACGTGC
>FYBJ01001498.1_pt1 | contig 18685 bp, 18 predicted proteins | sample 1134611 | NCBI WGS metagenome assembly FYBJ01 (sample SAMEA104116008, study PRJEB20421) | marine metagenome | isolation source: marine | reverse complement strand
CGATGTTTCTGACGAAACACCTCCTCCCGTTGGGCCGGGCGCCGGGCTGCGCCCGGCGCTGCACCGGGTGCCAAGGGCGGAGCCGGCCATGGCCACCGTAGAAGAAAGCACAGAGGTCATAATCAGAACCTTGCATCCCTGTGCGGAGTCAATAAGTTCCCCCTATGAACTTCACGCTCCGGCAACTGCAATATTTCAAGGCCCTGGTTCAGCAGCGCAACTTTGGTCGCGCGGCTCAGATGTGTCATGTCAGCCAGCCCGCCTTGTCGGTCCAGATCAAGCAGCTTGAGGACCTGATGGGCGGTGCCCTTGTCGAGCGTCATGCGCGTGATGTGGTGCCGACCCCTCTGGGGCGCGATGTCCTGTCGCTGGTCGAGGATGTGCTGAGCGCCGCCGCACGGCTTGACCGATTGGCCCGAGATCAGACCGATGGGCGGCGTTCGCTGTCTCTGGGCATCATACCAACAATGGCTCCGTATCTGTTGCCCGGCGTTCTGGCTGCCTTGCGGGCGGGCGATCTGTCGCTGCAGGTGCAGGTCCGAGAGGCCCGCACCGAACGCCTGATTGCTGCGCTGAAGGCCGGCGAAATCGACGCCGCCGTGCTTGCACTCCCGGCATCCACCAGGGGCCTCAGCGAACACGCCCTGTTCGAGGACCGTTTTCTGCTGGCCGGGTCCGCGGGGCGGTTGTGCAGCCTGCCGCAGGGGGCCGATGCCGTACGGCCGACCGACCTGAAATCTGCTCACCTCATGCTGCTCGAAGACGGCCATTGCCTGACCGATCAGGCGCTTGAGGTCTGTGGCCAGGACCGCAACAGCGCCCATATCAACATGGGTGCCTCGTCCCTGCCGACCCTGTCCCGGCTGGTGGCCGAGGGGTTTGGGCTGACCCTGATGCCGGAATTGGCGGCGCAGTCGGAAATGGCGGCCGTGCCGGGCCTGAATCTGATCCGCTTTTCCGATCCCGAACCTGCCCGCACCGTCGGCCTGGTGCGCCGGGACACCACCAGCGGCGATGACTGGTTCGATGATCTGGCTGCCCTGATCCGACAGGTGGGCGAGGGGATCGTCCAGAACAGTCGCGCGGCTGGCCCGTGAAGCAACACCACCGGTGAAAGGACACCGCGGTTGCCCGGACCAAGACAGGTCCCGGGCCAGAATTTGCGGATCCACGCAGAAGAACAGACTGACGTGACGCGCTTGATCCTCTACAGCGACCAGATCAGTGCGGAGAGTGACAAAGTTGAGGCCGTCAGATCGGGCAAATGGCCCCGCGTGCCCGGCGGTTCGGGTGCGTCGCCTTGTGGCCAGCGGGGGGCAATTTTTGATGACACCAATCGCTGCCTTCGACGTCATTTCCACCAACGAGGAGCCCGGTGCCGTTCAATATGGCAAGGCGATGAGGTTTGTTCTGTTGGAGTTTTCTCAACATCCGGACCAAAGCTCAGACCACTTGCCACGGCTTCTGGCGTGGTTTCTGACCCGCGGGCTCAAGCCACATCGCGGTGTGCAGGGACAGAGCGGCGTTGTCGAGGATGAAATGTGCTCGAAAGCGGTGGTGACATCACCTGGACCGCGAACGGTGTGATCGTCGACCCGTTCACAGGGTTTGACCCGCTGCACCAGCCGGTCACTGAGATCTGATCCGGACGCTTGCCGGGCCAACCGTCCGGTTTGACAGCCGCCAAAAAGGAAACAGGCCCGCCTGAGCGCGCCTGTGTCGTTGGAAATTGCGTTCAGCTTATGCCGGCTCTGCGGTCTTGGCTTCGACCAGATGCTTCATCACGGTCTCGGGCGAGGACACGCCATAGGGGTCTTCGGGGCAGTTGTCCATCAGGCCGGGCTCTTCGAACCATGCCTCGACCACGCCGTTGTCGACGATGGCCGCATAGCGCCAGGAACGCATGCCAAAGCCCAGGTTGTCCTTGTCGACCAGCATGCCCATCTTGCGGGTAAACTCGCCCGACCCGTCCGGGATCACCTTGACGTTTTTCAGGTTCTGACCTTCGGCCCATTTGTTCATGACAAAGCTGTCGTTCACCGACATGCAATAGATCTCGTCGATGCCCTGGGCCGCGAAATCACCGTGGCCATTTTCAAAGCCCGGCAGCTGGTAGGTCGAGCAGGTGGGGGTGAAGGCACCCGGCAGCGAAAACAGGACGACGCGCTTGCCCGCAAAGTAGTCAGCGGTGGTCTTGTCTTCCCAGCGGAAAGGGTTGTCGCCGCCTACGGCCTCGTCGCGGACACGGGTGTGAAAGGTCACGTCGGGCAGTTTTGCACCAGCTTTCATCGATCAAGCTCCTGTGATTTGGTGTGTTGCGCTGGTGAATTAAAACGATTCTAAACCGGCTTCAATGGCGGAATTTGCTGCAGGTGCATGTTGTCTATTTTACGTTGGGAAACATATATTTGTGTCGCATTTTTTGGGTGAAGTTGCCGCATTTGCACCAACCCGTGCATAGCGGCCATGCGATGCTGGTACTTTTTGTGACGCGGCGTTATGATAGAAGGGAATGAATGCTGACCCAAGCCTCACCCCCAGCCAAGGGACCCTGACGTGCGCGATCTGAAAATACCCGAGCAACGCCACCCGGAAAAAGCCCATCGCCCGGACAATGCCCAGCCCAAGAAACCCAGCTGGATCCGCGTCAAGGCGCCCGGCGGCAAGGGCTATGCCGACACCAACAAGATCATGCGCGAGAACAATCTTGTCACCGTGTGTGAAGAGGCCGGCTGCCCCAACGTTGGCGAATGCTGGTCCCAGGGCCACGCCACCATGATGATCATGGGCGAGGTCTGCACCCGCGCCTGCACCTTCTGCAACATCGCCACCGGCAAACCGCCCGAAGATCTGGACGCGTTCGAACCGGGCCGGGTTGCCCATGCGGTCGAAAAGCTGGGCCTGAACCATGTGGTGATCACCAGGGTGGATCGCGACGACATCAAAGACGGCGGCGCCGAGCACTTTGCCCAGACTATTCGTGCCGTGCGCCACCGCTCGCCCAAAACCACGATCGAAATCCTGACACCAGACTTCATCAAATGTGACCCCGCGGTGCTGGAAACCGTGGTCGAAGCGCGCCCCGATGTGTTCAACCACAACCTTGAAACCGTGCCGGGTCTGTACCCCGAGGTGCGCCCCGGCGCCCGCTATTTCCACTCGCTGCGCCTGTTGCAGCGGGTCAAGGAGCTCGACCCGTCGATGTTTACCAAATCCGGCATCATGGTGGGCTTGGGCGAAGACGAACAAGCCGTCCGTCAGGTCATGGACGACATGCGCGCCGCCGACATCGACTTTCTGACCATCGGGCAATACCTGCAACCGACACCCAAGCACCACGGCGTCGATCGCTTTGTCACGCCCGAGGAATTCGCCAGCTACGAAAAAGCCGCCTACGGCAAGGGCTTCCTGATGGTTTCGGCCACGCCGCTCACGCGCTCGTCCTACCATGCGGGTGACGACTTTGCCCGCCTGCGCGATGCGCGTCAGGCCAAACTCGGCCAGCAATGACGCCGGATCAGCTGGCGCGTCTGAGTGCGCTGCGCCACGACCTGCACCGCGCCCCTGAAATTTCAGGCGAAGAGGCGCAGACCGCGGCCAAAATCGCGCGCCTCATGCGTGATCTGAACGCCGATCAGGTGCTCACCGGCATCGGCGGCCACGGAGTCGCCGCCCTTTTCAATGGCAGCGCGCCGGGTCCGACGGTCGCGATCCGCTGCGAGCTGGATGCGCTGCCCATCCCCGAAGAAACCGGCGCGCCCTATGCCTCGGAAACACCGGGCAAAGGCCACCTTTGCGGACACGACGGCCATATGACCATGGTTGTTGCCGTCGCCGAAAGCCTTGCCGCCAAACGCCCCGCCAGGGGTCGCGCCGTGATGATCTTTCAACCCGCCGAGGAAACCGGCAAGGGCGCACCTGCCTTCCGCGCCGATCCGAAGTTCGCCCAAATCGCCCCTGACATGGTGTTTTCCCTGCACAACCTGCCAGGGCTGGCTCTGGGCCACGTCGAACTCTGCCGATCCGCCGCCAACTGCGCCTCGCGCGGCATGCGCGTCGTCCTGACCGGCAAGACCTCCCACGCCGCAGCGCCGCAGGACGGGCTGTCCCCGGCCGCTGCCATGGCCGATCTGATGCCAAAACTGGCCGCTCTGGGGCAGGGCGGCGACCTTGCGCCCGGCTTTGCGCTCACCACGCTGACCCACGCGCAGCTTGGACAACCCACTTTTGGCGTGGCGCCGGGCCACGGCGCGCTCTGGATCACCCTGCGCACCGTCACCGACGCCCGGATGCAGGCGTTGATGAACGAGGCCGAAACCCTTGTCCGCACGACCGCCCGGTCCGCGGGCCTTGAGGTGACAATCACCTACGACGACATATTCGAGGCCTGCACAAACGACGCGACAGCCGTGAACCACCTGTACCAAGCCTGCCAGTCGCAGGGCGCGCCGGTGCATCTTACCGACATGCCGCAGAAATTTTCCGAAGATTTTGGCCAATTCGGCAAATCCGCCCAGTCGGCCATGTTCTGGCTGGGGGCCGGCAAGAACCACCCCCAACTCCACAATCCCGATTATGATTTTCCCGATGCGCTGATCCCGGTGGGCGCAGGCATCTTCCTGCACGCCTTACGCGCCACACTGGGCTGATCCGCCTACTTCAGCAGGTCGCCCACGATCCCCACGGCCTCAACGACCGTCTTGGTATCGTCCGAAATCGACAGGATCTCGTCCCCAACCTTGACATAACGCTGACCCTTGGGCAGCGGCTTCAGCTTCCATTTGCTCAGGTCGTCGATGTAGTCATAGTTCAGATCGCCAGGCAGCTTCGCGCCACGGGTATAGCGCTTGATCTGACCCGGAGGCACATTGACCCCCTTGTTGCTCTTATCCACCTTGACCTTGTTGCCGCCTTTGTTGCCTTTGTTCGCCTTGTCCTTGGCCTCTGCCATATCGGCACCAAGCATCAGGGAGGACACCGCCAACGCGCTGAGCAGAACACCCGGAAGTAGTCTGGTAAGTTTCATAATCACCCTCCTGAATATACCCAAGCTAACGCGCCAAGATCTATCCGTCCATCATCCCGTATTCACCTGGTTCTTCATGCGGCCATGGACCGAAAATCCAATCGGATGTCCCGTCTTCAAGATCAAGTTGCAGTCAGTTGACCCGTCCGGGCGTTCGTCGGTTCAGGGCCCGCCCTGGCCCATCACCGCATTGCGGTTGGCCTTGTGCGTTTGATAGTCACGATAGGCCTGAGTTCCCGGCTCCGGCACACAAGCTGACAGGCTCACGATGATCCCGATCAGCAGCAAACATTGGAGACGTGCCAGCATATGTTCACCCTGTTTTGATTGCGTTTGGATAAAAAATACGCAGATCGGCATACAAAAGAGTCACGGATCAAGCCCTTATCTACGTTGATTCTGGTTTCGAATTTTTGACCTTTGCCGGTATGCGCCGCCAATGATCGGATACGTTCTTTACACTGTAATCGGCCCGCTTGCGACAAGCAGAGCAGGCGAAATCCTGCCGGTAAATGGGTCTGCAACTGGCAAGTCTCTTCCCATAACCGGCTTCATCACCGTAAAACCTCATGAAGCTGCAATCAAATAGTGAAACCTTTTGAACAACACCGCCTGTACACCGACTACGATTTGGCCGCGCGTGTCCGGCCTTGCCAGAACTGCGGTTGCGGCGGGGCTTTTCGCTCTTGTCTCGGCCTGCGCCCAAAGCCCGACCCAACTGGGGATCAACGCAGAACGTCAGTCGCTGGCCTTGCGCGAGGTGGCGAACCTGCGGGCGCGGGGGCAAAGGGTGTGGTGTGTACCGTATGCACGCAACCTCAGCGGCGTTGAAATTCGCGGCAACGCCAAGACCTGGTGGGCCAAGGCGCGCAACACCTATGACCGGGGCTCCGAACCGGTTGTCGGGGCGGTGATGTCGTTTCGGGCAACCTCCGGGATGCCGCTTGGTCATGTGGCGGTTGTCGCGGGAATCGTCTCTGAGCGAGAGGTCGTCGTGAACCACGCCAACTGGCTTCCCAACGAGGTGTCGTTGAAAATGGGCGTCAAGGACGTATCCAAGAACAACGACTGGACCCTGGTCCGGGTCGAGAGCCAGCCCGGCCAATATGGCAACTTCTACCCGGTGAACGGGTTTATCTATCCCAAAAAAGAGGATGGCTAAACAGTCCCAGGGGTGCCGGCCGCGCCCTGGTCTGAATGCGCAGAAGGCAAGGGCAACGCCTGCCCGTGGCAAGGGGCGGGCGTGACCCGACGGTGCGGGACCGCACGTCGAACAAAGCCAATTAGACCCTTGGCACGGCGAGGTCTGGCAGCACCTGTTTTCTGGATTGGGGGTGGAAGAATTTGACCGGCCCCTCGGATCATCGATTGCTGCGCTGCGGCGCGTCAGGCGGTGCACGCTTGGTGCACGGGTAGTGCACGCATATCACACCCTGATTTCAGCCGCTATTCTGCATCTGCAACAAAGCGTACCTTGCCAATGTAGGGCAGGTTGCGGTTGCGTTGTGCATAGTCGATGCCATAGCCCACGACAAATTCATCCGGGATTTCAAACCCGATCCAGTCCGAGCGGAAATCGACCTCGCGCCGCGAGGGTTTGTCCAGCAGAGCGATGGATTTCAACCGTTTGGGGCTGCGGCTTTCCAGCAGGTGGGTGACGTGGTTCAACGTGTGGCCCGTGTCGACGATATCCTCGACCACCAGCACGTCGCGCCCTTCAATTGCGCCGCGCAAGTCCTTGAGAATGCGCACTTCCCGGCTGCTTTCCATCGCATCTCCGTAAGATGACGCTTCCAGGAAATCAACCTCGATCGGCAGATCCAGCTCTCGGACAAGATCAGCGATAAAGACAAACGAGCCGCGCAAAAGGCCGACGACCACCAGCTTGTCCGTGCCTTCAAATTCGGTCTGAATCTCACGACACAACTCCTCGATCCGGGCCGCAATGGCCTTGGCCGAGATCATCGTATCAATCACATATGCGCCGTCGCTCATCACTGCCCCCTTGATCTTTGCTGCGCAACATACGACATGATCGCCCAGAGTCACCCCAAAATATAGGCCCCCATGCCCACCCACTCCGAGACCCGCCATCTGCCGTACACCGCGCAACAGATGTATGATCTGGTGGCGGACGTCGACCAATATCCAAAGTTCCTGCCCTGGTGTTCGGCCGCCCGCATTCGGCGCACGCAAGCCGTCGGCGATACCACGGTGATGGACGCCGATTTGGTGATTTCTTTCAAGGTGTTCCGCGAACGCTTTGGCAGTCGGGTGACATTGTTTCCAGGCGAGCACAGGATCGACACAGAATACCTGGACGGACCGTTCAGCCACATGAAATCCACCTGGGCCTTCGCAGATCATTCCGATGGGGGCTGCGAGGTATCGTTCTTTGTCGATTTCGAGTTCAGGAACGCGATCCTGCAAGGCGTGATCGGCGTTGTATTCAACGAGGCCATGCAGCGGATCGTGCGCGCCTTCGAGCGCCGCGCGGCTGAGCTTTACACTTAGGGTTTACCCGACCCAAGGTGGCGCTAAACTGCGCTCCATGACTCAGCTGACTTCGCAAATTGCGGCCTTTGCCGCTGGCCCCGTGACCACCACTGCGTCCGTACGACTGGTAACGTCCTTGTCCGCTTTGGACTGGTTTGCCGTGGGCCGCGCTGGCCGTGGCGAACCCGTATCCGGGATCGTTCGCGACATGGTGTTTGTCGAGCAGGGGGCGGGCCAGGCGCATGTCTTTGGCGGCGGCGCTGCACCGGCGCGCGCGGCGGCTTTGGCGAATGGCACCATCAGCCATGCGCTGGATTACGACGACACCCATTTCGCCCACATCGGCCACCCATCGGTGGCCGTGTTTCCAGCCGCGCTTGCGATGGCTGAGATGCGAGATCTGCCCTTGGTCGAGTTCCTCGAGGCAGCTCTGGTCGGTATGGAAACCTCCGTCCGTGTGGGGCTGTGGCTGGGTCGCAATCACTATCAGACAGGGTTTCACCAGACGGCAACTGCGGGCGCCTTTGGGGCCGCAGTTGCCGCCGGGCGGCTGGTGGGGTTGCAAGCCGATGGAATGGCACAGGTCTTGGGCCTGACCGCGACGCGGGCGGCGGGCCTCAAGGCGCAGTTCGGGACCATGGGAAAACCCTACAACGCGGGTGTTGCGGCCGCGGCCGGGGTTGAAGTGGTGCAACTGGTACAACGCGGTTTCCAGGCCAACCCAAACGCGCTCGAGGGTGACTTTGGTTTCGGGTCTACCCACTTTGGCGAAGGGAACATGGATGAGGCACTGGATGGCCTTGGCACCGAATGGCTTTTTGAATCCGTTAGTCACAAATTCCACGCATGCTGTCATGGGCTTCACGCCGCGCTCGAAGCCGCACGGACCCTGGACATCGCCGAGCCTGAGATTGCCGAGATGACCGTGCGCACCCATCCCCGCTGGATGAGCGTCTGCAACCAACCTGCACCGACAACCGGCCTGGGCGCCAAATTCTCCTACCGGACCGTGCTTGCGATGCATGCGCTCGGACATGATACAGCCCGTCTTGACAGTTATAGCGATGCGGTCTGCGCCGATCCGCGCCTGACGACGCTGCGGGATCGGATCAAGGTCGAAGAGGATGAGAGCCTGACCGAAACGCAGTCGCATCTGTCAGTGCTGCGTCGCGATGGCAGCCGCTCCGAGGCGACCCATGACCTGCAGACGCCGCTACCCTTGGCCACGCGCGAAGAACGGGTGCGCACCAAAGCCGCCAAGCTGATCGGTGGGGCCGTAACGGACGAGGTCTGGTCGCTGTTGCGCACCGGAGGCCGGGCGGCGGATTTGGCGGAGCGATTGGAATAGGGCATCTGCGATCAGGGCGCCAACCGCCGAGCGAAGCGAGGCCCGGCCCAACGGGAGGAGGTGTCCCGCAAGGGGCATCGACGACGGGCGGGAGACCCCCGGACTCGCAAAAGGATGTCAGATGTAGAAAAGCGGGCCTCCCAAGAGACCCGCTTTTCGCTGCCCGTGCGGGCACAAGTCAGCCAAGGTGGGCTCAGCTGCTCATGTCATAGGCCCGTTCGCCGTGCACGCTCAGGTCCAGACCATTTGTTTCGGTCTCGGCGTCTACGCGAATCGGGGTGACGAGTGCAACCAGTTTCACCAGGATGACGGTCACAACTGCCGTAAAGACACCCACGATGACCAGCCCACCCAGCTGAGCCGTCCAGCTTCCCAGACCAAAGCCAGCAATCATGAGGGTGCCGAAGATACCGCCGACACCGTGTACCGCAAAGACGTCCAGCGTATCGTCGATCTTCAGCACGTTGCGCACGACATTCACGGCCTCTTGGCAAAGAATGCCGGCAACCGCACCAATCATCAGCGCCTGAACCGGATCGACAAAACCGGAGGCGGGGGTGATCGAGGCCAAACCCGCGATGGTCCCAGTCACCAGACCCACCATCGATGCCTTGCCGTATTTGATCTTTTCCCACAGCGCCCAGGTGAGCGAGGCGGTCGCGGCCGAAATATGCGTCACGGTCAGCGCCATCGCGGCACCACCATCAGCGGCCAGTTGCGAGCCTCCATTGAAGCCGAACCAGCCAACCCACAGCATCGCGGCACCGATCATCACATAGCCTGGGTTGTGCGGCGGTGTGGTCCGGTGACGACGCGGGCTGCCCCGCAACGCGACGATCAGCGCCGCCAGACCTGCGGTTTCATGCACGACGATACCGCCAGCAAAGTCCCTCACGCCAATTTCACCAAAGATGCCCCCGTCTGCCAGGAATCCACCGCCCCAGATCCAGTGCACCACGGGCGCGTAAACCAGCAGCATCCAGAGGCCCGAGAAGGTCAGGACAAAGGCAAAGCCCACACGCTCGACATACGCGCCGACAATCAAGGCCGGCGTGATGATGGCGAATGTCATCTGAAAGGCGAAGAACAAGATCTCGGGCAGGTTGCCAGACAATGTGTCAGGGGTAATCCCGATCAGGAGCAGCTTGTCCAGACCACCCCAATAGCCGGACGTCCCGCTGCCGAATGCGATGGAATACCCTGCAATCAGCCACAGAATGCTCATCAAACAGGCAATGGCAAAGCATTGCATGAACACGCTGAGCACATTTCGGGCACGCACCAGGCCACCGTAAAACAGCGCAAGTCCCGGCAGTGTCATGAAAAGGACCAGGGCGGTTGCCACGATGATCCAGGCTGTATCGGCTCCATTCATGGGGCCTCTCCTTTTCGGTAAGCGAGTGGTTCTGATGCGTTGAACCCAATGTCGCTTGGGGAAAAAAGAGGCATCTGCCGCAAAACCCGCCTGTTTTTGACGCTTTTTGCGATGTGGTGAAAAATTGGGCGGTGTTTTGCTCAGCCGCCCTGATTTTCAGCGATGCGTGAAACTCCGACCTTCAAGAGCTCTAGCGCATGATCCCGGGCCGCAAGCCGCACCTGTGCGCGGCCAAGCGCGCCAAACTCGACCGTTTCGGTAGAAGTGGGCAGCCCCGTGCCCGCCAGTCCGAAACACACGCGACCTTCTGGTTTGAACTCGGACCCACCGGGGCCGGCGATCCCTGTGATCGAGACGGTCAACTGTACCGGGGCATGGGCCAATGCACCCTCTGCCATCTCAAGCGCCACCTCTTCGGACACCGCACCAACTGCATCCAGGGTTGCGGGTTTCACGCCCAGCATTTCTTGCTTGGCGCGGTTGGTGTAGGTGACGAAGCTGCGTTCGACCACGGCGGAACTGCCCGGGATGTCGGTGAGCGCAGCGGCCACCATGCCGCCGGTGCAGCTTTCTGCCGTGGCGATCATGACGTTCAGCCGTTTTGCCTCGTCCAGCAGATCGGGGACATTCATGGTCCCAGAACCCCATGCGACAAGCCCGCGAGCAACGCCACCCCGATGGCAGCAAAAACACCCGCGATCAGATCATCCAGCATCACGCCAAGCGCGTCGCCGCGCCGGTCGGCCCAGCCGATGGGACCGGGTTTGGTGATATCGAACAGACGGAACAACACGAACCCCGCGATCCAACCGGGCCAAAGCGCCGTGATCTCGAGCCCATGTGACCAGGCCGGATATGAAATCGCCATGAGCGCAATGAACTGGCCCGCGACTTCGTCAATCACAATCTCGGACGGGTCGTGGTCGTCCTGTCCGGCAGTCATGACCCCAGTGGCCCAGATTCCGGCCACGATGGCCACGACAGTCGCGATGACCAGCAAGGGAAAGCCACCAAGCTGATGCAGAAGATACGCCAGGGGCAGGGCGGCCAGAGACCCCCAGGTGCCCGGTGCGGGGCGCAGGTGGCCGACACCGCAAACCGTGCCAATTGTCTTGGCTATGGTAATTTTGGGATTCATCATGGCGACACCAGACAGGCTGTGGCGAGCGCGGCGATGCCTTCGCTGCGACCGGTGAAGCCCAAACGCTCAGATGTGGTTGCCTTGACCGAAACCCGAGATTCGTGCAGCCCCATGATCCGCGCCATTTCGCTGCGCATCGCGGCAGAATGCGGCCCGACCTTGGGATATTCGCAAACCAGCGTGCAATCGACGTTCGAAATGCGATAGCCCATCGAGGCAGCCAGTTTGACCGCGTGGCGCAAGAAAATCTCGCTCGCCGCGCCCTTCCATTGCGGATCGGACGGGGGGAAATGCTGGCCGATGTCGCCCTGTGCCAATGCGCCATAGATCGCATCTGTGACGGCGTGCATCCCGACATCGGCGTCCGAATGCCCTTGCAGTCCGCGGTCATGCGGCACCTTCACACCGCACAGCACTACGTGATCGCCGTCACCAAAGCGATGTACGTCGTACCCATTGCCCAGTCTGATATCCATATCCGCCCTCAATATTCGTTCCGCCCGGGCAAAATCCTCGGGTCGGGTTATTTTCAGATTGTCCGCATCACCTGGCACAATCGCGATGGCCAGCCCCGCATCCCGTGCCACCTGTACATCATCTGCTGCGCCGCCGGTGTGCGCCGCGTGTGCCTCAACAATGGCGTCATAGTGAAAGCCTTGCGGGGTCTGCGCTGCAAAAAGGCTGTCGCGGTCCCGTGTGCCGGTGACTTGACCGTCGTGACCCGTCCAGAGTGCATCCGTCACCGCAAGTCCCGGAGCGGCAGCAGGGTGGGTATCCAGAGCCACCAGTACATCCGAGATAACCCGTGCGCTGATACAAGGGCGCGCCACATCATGGATCAGAACCTTGGTCACGCCGTGGTTTTCCAGTGCAGCCAACCCGTTACGCACCGAGCCTGAACGATCTGCACCGCCTTCCACCAGAATGAAGGGGCCGCTTTCGAATTCGGTCCAAGCTTTGGCATCCTCGGCGGACAGAACCAACACGATGTGATCCAGATTGGCAGCTGCGAACTGCTCCAATGTCCAATCTGCAACCCTTTGTCCGGCCAGGGGACGCCATTGTTTGGGGACGCCACCACCCGCGCGTTGACCGCGTCCTGCGGCGACGATGATGGCGGCTGTGGTCATGGCGTGATGGCTCCTGATTGCTGGGTTCTGTTTATGAGGTGGCGCGCGCTTCGGCAATCACCCGCGTCAACTTGCTCAAAAATTAGGCAGATGCCGATTTGGTGCGCCTTGAAACAGTCCGTTTCATTGTGCCATTGGGGGCGCTTCGTTACCAAAGTGGCACTTGCACAAGGATTAGGCACATTGACCCTGCGTCTTGCCGACAAAGAATTGACCCCACCCGTGGTTCTCGCCCCGATGGCCGGAATCACCGACCGCCCGTATCGCGATCTGGTTTCCAGCTTCGGCGCGGGCCTGGTCGTAAGCGAAATGGTCGCCAGCCAGGAGATGGTCCAGGCCAAACCCGGAGTGCGTGAGCGCGCCGAGCTGAGCGCCGAGGTTGAAAATACTGCAGTCCAGCTTGCCGGGCGCGAAGCAACATGGATGGCCGAGGCGGCACGTCAGGTGGCAGACCAGGGCGCGCGGATCATCGACATCAATATGGGCTGTCCCGCCAAGAAGGTGACAAACGGCTATTCCGGGTCGGCTTTGCTCAAGACCCCCGACCATGCCCTGACACTGATCGAGGCGGTGGTCGCGGCGGTCGACGTCCCGGTCACGCTCAAGACCCGATTGGGGTGGGATGACAAGCTGCTTAACGCAGCCGATGTTGCCCGACGTGCGCAGGATGCAGGTGTGCAGATGGTGACGATCCACGGGCGCACGCGCTGTCAGTTCTACAAAGGTCACGCCGATTGGGCGGCGATCCGATCCGTCACCGAGGCGGTTGATGTGCCGGTGGTGGCCAATGGCGATATCACCAGCTCTGAGACGGCGCAAAAGGCGCTGGAGTTGTCTGGCGCGGCTGGTGTGATGATCGGGCGCGGGGCGCAGGGCAAACCGTGGTTGCTGGCTCAGGTTTCGCATGATCTGTACGACACACCTGCTCCGAACCTTCCCCACGGCGCTGACCTGATCGATATGGTGCAGAGCCATTACCACGCGATGCTGTCGTTCTATGGCACCGATCTGGGGCTGCGTGTCGCGCGCAAGCATCTGGGGTGGTACATGGATGAAGCAGGTACTGGCATACCTTTGCGGCGCGCGGTCCTGACGTCTCGCGATACGGATGAGGTGACACGCCTGCTGCCCGATGCCTTGATCCCGGCAGAAGAGGTCGCGGCATGACATCGGATCAATCCATCTGGGCCTCGCTTCCGGTTCCCGCCTTCCTGATCGACACAGACGACAGGATTGCGGACGTAAATTCCGCGGGCGAAGGCTTTCTGAACGCATCGAAAAAGGCGATTGAGGGTACGCCGGTCTGGGACCAGATCGCCATTGATGCGCCAATCGAAGAGGCGTTCGAACGCGCCCGTGACAATGGAACACCACTGTTTGTCAATGACATCGACGTGGGTTCGGGCAGCCGGGCGCCGTTGCAATGCGCGCTGCAGATCGCGCCGCTGGTGGGGCATCCTGGAACGATGATCATGATTATCTCGCCACGCGAACTGGCAGGGCGGATGACGCAGAACCATTCGGTAAAATCAGCCGCACAATCGGCCATCGGCATGGCCGAAATGCTTGCGCATGAGATCAAGAATCCACTGGCGGGCATCACCGGGGCCGCGCAACTTCTCAGCATGAACCTGAACGCCGAAGACCTTGAGCTCACAGATCTTATTGTGGCCAAAAGCCGCCGGATCGTGAAGCTGCTGGAGCAGGTCGAGCAGTTCGGCAACCTCAGCACGCCTGATTTCAAGCCGGTCAACATTCATGATGTCCTGGACCGTGCGCGCCGCTCGGCGCAGTTGGGATTTGGCGCGCATATGACCATCATCGAGGATTACGACCCCTCGCTGCCGATGGCCTATGGCGACCCGGATCAGCTGTTGCAAGTGATCTTGAACCTGTTGCGAAACGCATCCGAAGCAGCTGATCCTCGGGGGGGGACAGTCCGCCTGCGCAGCTATTTTGAACACAGCTTTCGCCTGCGCCGCTCGGATGGCACGGGTCAATCATTGCCCCTGCAGATCGAGATTATCGATGATGGCCCCGGTCTGCCGGACAAGATCAAGGCTGACATCTTTGATCCGTTTGTGTCTGGGCGCGAGAACGGCACCGGGTTGGGTCTGGCCTTGGTGAGCAAGATCATTTCGGATCACAACGGCTGGGTTTCCGTCACGTCTGTGCCGGGCCGGACGGTGTTCCGCCTGTCGCTGCCGCGGGTTCCGCGCGGACATATGGATAAGGAGTAAACTGGCATGGATGGCACGGTTCTGGTTGCCGACGACGACCGCACAATTCGAACGGTTCTGACGCAGGCGCTGACGCGGGCAGGGTGCAAGGTTCACGCCACCAGCTCGCTGACGACGCTGATGCGTTGGGTAAGCGAGGGCAAGGGCGACGTGGTGATTTCGGATGTGGTCATGCCGGATGGCAACGGGCTGGAGATGCTGCCCAAGATCAACGAAGACCGTCCCGGTTTGCCGGTAATCGTGATTTCCGCGCAAAACACCATCATGACAGCCATTCAGGCGGCCGAAGCCGAAGCCTATGATTACCTGCCCAAGCCTTTTGACCTGCCAGATCTGATGAAGCGCACGGCGCGGGCCTTGGATCAGAAGCGCAAGACACCGCAGCCGTCCGCAATCGAGGGCGACGAGCGCCCGGACGAATTGCCCCTGGTCGGTCGGACGCCAGTGATGCAGGCTCTGTATCGACTGGTGGCCAAGGTGATGAACACCGATCTGCCTGTGTTGATATCAGGCGAAAGCGGGACGGGTAAGTCTTTGATCGCGAAGGCGATCCACGATTTCTCTGACCGGCGTACCCTGCCGTTTGTAACGGTGACAGGGGCCGACCTGCAGGATATCGAAGGTCCTGCACGGGTGCTGGCGCGGGTCAAGGGGGGTACACTGCTCGTTGACGAGATCACTGACATCGACGACGAAATTCAGGCGCGTATCGTTCGGATGATGGATGCGCCTGGCGATCATGTGCCGCGGTTCATGGCGACCAGTCAGGGCGATCTTTCCAAGGCGATGGAGCAGGGGCGGGTGCGTCAGGACCTGTATTATCGCCTGTGTGGTGCCCCGATCCATGTTCCGGCATTGCGCGAACGTGTCGATGACATCCCGCTGCTAACGGAACACTTCCTTGCCCGCGCCGAACGTGACGGCGCGCCAAAAAGCTGGCTGAGTGGTGACGCCAAGGAATTGTTCCGTGTCTACAGCTGGCCCGGCAACGTGCGGCAGTTGGAGCATGCAGTGCGTCGTCTGAGTCTGACCAGCCGTGCGGACGAAATTTCTCGCACCGAAGTGGAACTGGTCCTGGGGAGCCAGCCCGAAGTCGAGCCCGTGTTGGGGGGCGGTGATCACGAGAAGCTTTCGGCTTCTGTTGAGCGGCATCTGCGCCGCTATTTTGATCTGCACGGGAACATGTTACCTCCACCGGGGTTGTATCAGCGGATTCTGCGAGAGATCGAAGCCCCGCTGATCGAGATCGCCCTGGATGCAACAGGTGGAAATCAGGCAAAATGCGCCGATCTGCTTGGCATCAACCGAAATACGTTGCGGAAAAAGATCACGGATCTGGATATTCAGGTGACACGGCGACGCAAACTGATGTAATATCGCCACACAAACCGTGACATCTGGGTTTCGGCCTAGGACAGATCACGAAATATGGCGGTTCGTTGCGCAAGCGACACATCAGTATGAGGGCAGCAAGTGGCATCCCGGTCACAGAACGGGCCAATCTTTGTGATTAGCCGTTGGCGCAAAACCCGAAAAGCGCGAAATTTGGGGACTTTGGGCCTTGTGGTTCTTGGACCCGTTCTGACGCTTGCAACCTATCTGGCGATTGGTCCTTTTGATCAGGGCGCCTCATCGATGGCGCTGCGACTCATCCTGCTTGCAGATCTTGTCTACATTCTGGTTCTCGCGGCCTTGGTCTTGGGGCAGGTCGCCCGACTGATTGCGGCACGACGGGCAAAGTCGGCGGGTTCCCGCCTGCACCTGCGCCTCATCGGTGTTTTTGCACTTTTGGCTCTGATCCCGGCCGTCACCGTGGCGATATTTGCCGGCCTGACCCTGAATGTCGGGCTTGAGGGATGGTTTTCAGACCGGGTGCGTGCGGTGGTGGGGTCGTCCCTGACGGCGGCTGAGGCCTATGAGAACGAACAGCGGGTGGACTTGTCTGAGGATGCGTTGGCGCTTGCACAATTCCTGGATCAAAGTCGCGGCGTAAACTTCTTCATAAACGATGCTGAGTTCCGGCAGTTGCTGGCTCAGGGTCAATCGCAGATCCAACGCGGACTTCGCGAGGCTTATGTGATTGATGGAACAGGTGAAATTCGGTTTCGGGGTGACAGATCCTACCTGTTTGACTTTGAACGCCCTCGACCTGATCAGGTCGCGCAGGCGCAGGAAAGCGGACTGTTGATCATTCAGGACTGGGACAACAACGAATTCCGTGCCCTGGTGCCCTTGAATGCTTTTCTGGATCGATATCTTTACGTCAGCCGCGAGGTTGACGGTCAACTGTTGAACCTGCTGGATGACACCAAGGAAACGGCAAAGTTTTATCAGCAGCTTGAAAGTGAACGCGGTCGTGTCCTGTTCCAATTTGGTCTGCTGTATCTGGGATTTGCCGTGATCCTTTTGCTGGCGGCAGTTTGGCTGGGCCTTTGGTTTGCCGAGCGCCTGTCCCGCCCGGTGGGGCGGCTGACCACAGCGGCACAGCGTGTCGGGGGCGGTGATCTGGCGGTGCAGGTGGTGGAAGACGGTGGTGATGACGAGATCGCCATGCTGGGACGCTACTTTAACCAGATGACCCGGCAGCTCAAAGGGCAGCGCGATGCGCTTTTGGAGAACACGCGCCAGATCGAACAACGGCGGCGGCTGTTTGATTCCGTTCTGTCGTCGGTCACATCAGGTGTTGTCGGGCTCGATCCCGATGGGCGCGTGACATTTGTGAACCGATCAGCCGAACGTTTGTTGGATTGGTCGGGTGGCGAACAAAGCCTGGCGCTTGGCATTGCGGTGCCCGAGTTTCTGCCGCTCTTTGAAACCATGCAATCCACCGGCTCGGAGACCGCGCAGGGCGAGATCAAGGTGACTCGCAAGGGGCGCTTGGAAAATCTGCTGGTGCGCATGTCGACCCGGAGGGGCGCGGACGGCGGGCTGGAGGGCTATGTTGTGGCCTTTGATGACGTGACCGATCTGGTCAGCGCGCAGCGGATGGCCGCCTGGGGTGATGTGGCCCGCCGGATCGCTCACGAGATCAAGAACCCGTTGACGCCCATTCAACTGAGCGCCGAGCGGATCAAACGAAAATTCACCCGCGCGCTGCCGGAAGAAGATGCTGACAAGCTGGTTGCGATGACCGATGTGATCGTCCGTCAAACCAACGATCTGCGCCGCATCGTAGATGAGTTTTCAAAGTTTGCCCGGATGCCGGAACCGGATCGCCGGGCCGAAGATCTGACATTGTTGGTACGCGATGCGGTGCTGTTGCAGCAGGCTGGTCAGCCAGATCTGCGTATCGTTCCGGATCTGCCGGATGATCCGGTCATGACCGATGTGGATGCGACGATGCTGTCGCAGGCGCTGACAAATCTGATAAAGAATGCGGGCGAAGCGATTGAAACGCTGAAGATAAAAGGCGCTCCGGATAATCTGGAACCGCAAATCCATGTGAGCCTGAGCGACGGCGAGGCCGGAATTCTTATCACAATAGCAGACAATGGGATTGGCCTGCCTGAAGACCGGGCGCGGCTGTTTGAGCCTTACGTCACCACCCGCGACGAGGGCACAGGACTGGGTTTGCCCATCGTCAAGAAAATCATCGAAGAACACGGCGGTACTCTCGTTCTTGAAGATGCGCCGGTATTCGACGGACAGGACCATTTTGGCGCGATGGCTGTGATCCGTCTGTTGCGGGATGACCCGCATAAGTCCAGGGCGCCGACTGAACAGGCGGCAAAAACAGTAGTGAAAGCAGGGCAATATGAGTGACATTCTGATCGTTGACGACGAACGCGATATTCGCGAATTGGTGTCCGACATCCTTGAAGACGAAGGGTTTTCAACACGGCTTGCAGGAAATTCCGACGACTGCATGGCCGAGATCAATTCGGAACCTCCAGGGTTGCTTATTCTGGACATCTGGCTGAAGGACAGCC
>FYBJ01002196.1_pt1 | contig 18749 bp, 18 predicted proteins | sample 1134611 | NCBI WGS metagenome assembly FYBJ01 (sample SAMEA104116008, study PRJEB20421) | marine metagenome | isolation source: marine | reverse complement strand
CGTCAGATGTGTATAAGAGACAGCCATCAAGCACCTTGATCCCTTGCGCTACAGCCTTCTGTTCGAACGGTTTCTGAACCCCGAGCGGGTCAGTATGCCGGATTTCGACATCGATTTCTGCATGGATCGCCGCGAGGAGGTAATCGAGTATGTCCAGACCAAATACGGGCGCGACCGGGTCGGGCAGATCATCACCTTTGGCGCGCTTTTGTCCAAGGCCGCCGTGCGCGACATCGGCCGGGTTCTGCAGATGCCCTACGGGCAGGTCGACCGCCTCAGCAAGATGATCCCGGTCGAGGGTGTGAAGCCGGTGAGCATCGAAAAGGCACTGGCCACCGAGGAGCGGCTGCGCGACGAGGCGCGGCGCGAGGAGGTGGTGGACCGGCTGCTGAAATACGCGATGCAGGTGGAGGGGCTTTTGCGCAATGCCTCGACCCACGCGGCGGGGGTGGTGATCGGCGACCGGCCCCTCGATGAGCTGGTGCCGGTCTACAAGGACCCGCGTTCGGACATGCCGGCCACACAGTTCAACATGAAATGGGTCGAGCAGGCGGGGCTGGTCAAGTTCGACTTCCTGGGGCTCAAGACCCTGACCGTGATCCAGAACGCGATCGAGCAGATCAGGGCCGGGGGGTGGCACCTGCACGAGGCGGCGGACGGGACCGTTCTCTATGTGCCCAGCCCCGGGGCGGTAGACGATATTGGGCAAATTCCCCTTGATGATACAAAGGCTTACGATCTTTATGCCCGCGCCCAGACCGTTGCGGTGTTCCAGGTGGAAAGCTCTGGCATGATGGATGCCCTCAAGCGCATGAAGCCCACCTGCATCGAGGATATCGTGGCGCTCGTGGCGCTCTACCGGCCGGGGCCGATGGAGAATATTCCGACCTATTGCGAGGTCAAGAACGGGCTCAAGCCCCGCGAGAACCTGCACCCGACGATCGACCATATCCTGGACGAGACGCAAGGCATCATCGTCTACCAGGAGCAGGTGATGCAGATCGCCCAGGAAATGGCGGGTTACAGCCTGGGTGGTGCGGACCTGCTGCGCCGCGCGATGGGCAAGAAAATCCAGGAGGCGATGGACGCCGAGAGGCCCAAATTCCTGGCCGGGGCCGCGGAAAACGGCGTGGACAAGGCCAAGGCGACGGAGGTCTGGAACCTTCTGGACAAGTTCGCCAATTACGGCTTCAACAAGTCCCACGCCGCGGCCTATGCGGTGGTCAGCTATCAGACGGCCTGGCTCAAGACCAACCATCCGGTGGAGTTCATGGCCGGGGTGATGAATTGCGATATTCACCTCACCGACAAGCTGGCAGTCTATTTCGAGGAAGTTAAGAAAGGGTTGGGGCTACCTTACGCTCCGCCTTGCGTGAACCGGTCGGAGGCGACCTTCGTGGTGCGCGAGGGCGTGCTGCATTACGGGCTTGGGGCGCTCAAGAATGTGGGCGTTGAGGCGATGAAGCTGATCACCGAGGGCCGTCGCGGCGGCGCGGCAGAGGCCCCGGATCAGGTCCGGGGCGGGGTGGACAGGCCCTTTGCCACGCTCTTTGATTTCGCCCGGCGCGTGGACCTCAAGCGGATCGGCAAGCGGCCGCTGGAGATGCTGGCGCGGGCCGGGGCCTTTGACGAGCTGGACCGCAACCGGCGGCGCGTCTTTGACGGTCTCGAGGCGCTGATGGCCTATTCGGCGGCGGTGCATGACCAGCGCAGTTCGAGCCAGGTGTCGCTGTTTGGCGAGGCGGGGGACGACCTGCCCGAACCGCGGATATTGCCGGTCGAGGACTGGCTTCCGGCGGAGCGGCTGACCGAAGAGTTCAAGGCGGTCGGATTCTACCTGTCGGGGCACCCGCTGGACGACTACATGGGCGCGTTGAAACGCAAGGATGTAAGGACCCTGGACGAGGTCACGGTGATGGCGGCGCGGGCCCCTTGCGTGGTCAAGATGGCGGGCGTCGTGGCCGGGCGGCAGGAGCGCAAGTCGGCGCGCGGCAACCGCTTTGCCTTTGTCCAGCTGAGCGACACGACGGGCGGGTACGAGGTCACGATGTTCTCGGACACGCTGGAGGCGTCGCGCGACCATCTGGAGGCGGGCAGCCATGTGGTGATTACCGTGGAGGCCACCAGCGAGGCCGGGCAGCTCAAGCTGCTGGCGCGTTCGGTGGCGCCGATCGACGGCGTGGTGGCGGATGCGGGCACGATGGGGCTGAAGATTTTCATCGAGGAGCCGGGGGCGATTTCGACCGTGGCCAGCGTGCTGGAGCGCGCCCAGCAGGCGGCCAGAACCGCCGGGCGCGGTCCGGTGCGGTTCTGTCTGATGGATCAGGGCCTGCCCGGCGAGGTCGAGATGGATACGGGCCGCACATACGCTGTCAACCCGCAGATCAAGGGCGCGATCAAGAGCCTCGAAGGGGTCTGGGACGTGCAGGAATTCTGAGGATTTATTGAGGGTCGGTACTGCGTCGGTATCGCGTCGGTATCACGTCGGTGGTTCTGTACGCTGGGTATAAGAATAACTTAATGCCTTCGGCGAGGATATTTTTCGCCAGAAGAAGCCGGTGGGTCAGGACAGGCGGGCCTGCAACCCGTCCAGAGTGGCGCGGTCGGCGTCCGACAGCGTGGCGCTGCGCGCGCGAAAGAGCGTGGCCTGACTGCGCAGGATCAGCCCGTCATCCAGGACCTTGAGGTGGTTGGCGCGCAGCGTGTCGCCGGTCGAGGTGATGTCGGCGATGGCCTCGGCGGTCTCGTTCTTGACGGTGCCTTCGGTTGCGCCCTGGCTGTCGACGAGCTGGTAGTCGGCCACGCCGCCGGCGCGCAGGAAGTCGCGGGTGAGGCGGTGGTATTTCGTGGCGATCCGAAGGCGAAAGCCGTGGGTGGCGCGGAAGGCCGCCGCCGCCGCGTCGAGATCGTCGAGCGTGCAGACATCGACCCAGGCCGCGGGCACGGCCAGCACGAGGTCGGCCTGGCCGAAGCCCAGCCCGGCCAGCGCGGCGACCCGGGTTTCCCACGCGCCGAGTTTCTCCTGAATGAGGTCGGTGCCGGTGACGCCCAGCTGGATGCGGCCCGCCGCCAGTTCGCGCGGGATTTCACCCGCCGAGAGCAGCACCAGTTCGACGTTGTCGATGCCCTCCACGCGGCCCGCGTATTCCCGGTCCGATCCGGCGCGGGCAAGCGTGATACCCCGGGCGGCGAACCAGTCGAAGGTCTTCTCCATGAGCCGCCCCTTGGAGGGCACGCCGAGCTTGATCGTCATGGGTCACCTCGCAGGGCCAGGGTGAGGCCGGGGCGGATCACGCCGCCGATGGCGGGGATTTCGCGCCCGTGCCCCAGCTGACGGGTCAGCGCGTCATAGCGCCCGCCGGTGGCGACAGGGGGCAGGTCGGGGCGGGGCTCGGCGGTGAAGCCGAACACGAACCCGTCGTAATATTCCATCTGGGTGCGGCCATAGGAGGCCTCGAAGGGCAGAGCGGCGGCGTCGATGCCATGCGCCTCGATGGCCGCGAGCCGCGCGCTCAGCCGACTGACGGCGGGGTCGATGGCGGGCAGGTCCAAGGCGATGTTCATCAGCCGTTCCAGCGTATCCGCCGCGCGCCCGCGCACGCCGAGGATGGCGTCGATCAGGCGCACCTCCCGGGCGGCCAGCGGCGGGGCGGCGGCGTCCTCGCGCAGGGCCTCGATGCGGGCCGCGATCTCGGCCCGGGAGCGCAGGCCCACCAGCGGCGGGAGGTCCCGCATCGGGTCGGCGGCGGCCAGCAGCGCGGCGCGGTGCCCTGGCACCGGGGCGGCACCCGAAAAGCGTTCGATCAGCGCGCGGAAGCGCTTGGGCCGCCAGATGTGGCGGCGCAGGGCGGATTTGCGCCGCTCGGTGGTCTCGAGCCCGTCCACGGCGGCCGTGAGAATGCCGATGTCGCCCGTCGCCGGTTTCAGCGCGAGCGGTTTCAGCAGGTCGTGGATCAGCGCGAAGACTTCGGCATCTGCCGCCGCCGGATCGTCGCGGGCGAAAAGCTCGTAGCCCACCTGGATATATTCGTTGGCGCGCTCGGGATCGTCCTCCTGGCGGCGGAACACCTCGCCGGAATAGGTATAGCGGGCGGGTTCCGCGCCGTGATCCATGTGCATCTGCACCACGGGCACGGTGAAATCGGGGCGCAGCATCTGTTCGCCCTTGAGCGCGTCCGAGGTGATGTAGGCGCGGGCGCGGATGTCCTCGCCGTAAAGATCGAGGAGGGTGCGCGCAGGTTGCAGGATGCCGGTCTCGACGGCGCGTGCGCCGGCGGCCTCGAAACGGGCCCGAAGGCGCGCGGCCTCGGCCAGGATCGCGGCGCGGGCCGGCATCACGATTGCGCGTCCAGCATGGCGCGGACGCGGGCCACCAGCTCGTCGCGGGGCACCTCGATCTGGGAGGGGCGTTCCTTCCATTCCTCGAGCGTGGCGTTTTCGGCGATCCGGGCGCCCAGGATCAGGTCCTTGAGCTGGAGCGTGCCACTGGCGGCCTCGTCCGCGCCCTGGATCACGGCGACGGGCGAGCCGCGATTGTCGGCGTATTTCAACTGGTTGCCGAAGTTCCTGGGGTTGCCCAGATAGACCTCGGCGCGGATCCCCGCCTGGCGCAGTTCGGCGACCATGGACTGATAGTCGGCCATGCGGGTGCGGTCCATGACGGTGACGACGACGGGGCCGGGGGCGGGCTGGCCCGCGCGGCCCTTTTCGCGCAGCGCGGCCAGCAGGCGGTCGACACCGATCGAGATGCCGGTGGCGGGCACGGCCTGCCCGGTGAAGCGCTTGACCAGATCGTCATAACGCCCGCCGCCCGCCACGCTGCCGAACTGGCGCTTGCGGCCCTTGTCGTCGAGGATCTCGAAGGTAAGCTCGGCCTCGAAGACGGGGCCGGTGTAGTAGCCGAGGCCGCGCACCACCGAAGGGTCGATGACGATGCGGTCGGGGCCGTAGCCCTGGGCCGCCAGATGGGCCGCGATCTCTTCGAGTTCGGCCACGCCCTCGGCCCCGAGCGTCGAGCCGCCGACGGCCCTGCGCAGGTTGTCCAGCGTCTTGGTCGCGTCGGTCCCCCTGGAGGTGAGGAAGGCGATGACCGGCCCGGCCTGATCGTCGGACAGGCCCACACCGTCGATATAGGCCCCGGATGCATCCAGGCGACCCTTGCCCAGAAGTGCGCGCACGCCCGCCTCGCCGACCTTGTCGAACTTGTCGATGGTGCGCAGGACGGCGTCGCGCCGGGCGTCCTCGGCGAGGCCCATGGTTTCCAGAACGCCGTTCAGAACCTTGCGGTTGTTCACCCGCACCACGTAGTCGCCGCGGGGGATGCCGACCTCCTCGAGCGTGTCGGCGAGCATGGCGCAAATCTCGGCATCCGCGGCCATGGACGCCGATCCGACCGTATCCGCATCACATTGATAAAACTGACGAAACCGCCCCGGACCGGGTTTCTCGTTGCGCCAGACGGGGCCCATGGCATAGCGGCGGTAGGGTGTGGGCAGGTCGTTGCGGTGCTGGGCATAGACGCGCGCCAGCGGGGCGGTGAGGTCATAGCGCAGGGCCAGCCAGTCGCCATCCTCCTCCTGCCAGGCAAAGACGCCCTCGTTGGGGCGGTCCACATCGGGAAGGAACTTGCCCAGCGCCTCGACCGTCTCGACGGCCGAGCTTTCCAGCGCGTCGAAACCATAGCGATGATAGACCCCGGCAATGGCATCGAGCATCGCCTTGCGCTCGGCCACCTGCACTCCGAAATAGTCGCGGAACCCCTTGGGCGTCTGGGCCTTGGGACGGGGGGCTTTTTTCTGTTTCGCCATAGCGCGAGGATCCTTGCCAGCGTTCTGAGCCGGGGGATAGCGGATGGGCAGGCGCGGGGCAAGACGCGGCGGTGCCGGCTGCGGTCGGGCGGGACCGGTGGGCAGGTTTTCCACAGCGCGGCGGCCGGGTGCGCGGTTTTCGCACGCCGGTCATTTAAGACATGTCATATATGACATGTCTTAAATGGTGGGTTTGAAAGGGTGCGGGTGGTTTAAGTGTCTGGGAGAAATCGAGGTTTTCCGGAAATGGCGCGTGGATGAAACATTGCGGTTCTTCGTTTGGACATGGCCTGCAAGACATGTCTTGAATGCCGGGTCTGGCGTGATCCAGGTGTGGGGGGCGCCCGCGCCGGGGCCCGCCGGGGTTCGGGGATTTGCGCGGAGTGACGCGCCGGGGCGCGGACGCATTGCCGTGCCGACGCGGCGACAGTTGACGCCCGGCAAGGCGCGTGGCAGGCAGGCGTCATGGAGCATCTGGAAGAAAAAATCGCGCATCTCATGCGGGCCAATGACGATCTGTCGGAGATCGTCGCGCGCCAGCAGGATCAGATCGACCGGCTGACGCTTTTCGTGGACCGGCTGATGGAGCGCGAACGGGCGCGCGAGGCGGAAGGCTCGGGCGGGATTGTTCTGGGGGACGAGCGGCCGCCGCATTACTGACGCTCGTGCAAAGGCCCCGGATCACGTCCGGGGCGGGTCTTCGCCGTGATCCTGGGACGGCGCGTCGCTGTTCAGAACGTCCTCGGCCAGTTTCCGGGTGATCTTGCGGGCGGTGTCCGCCAATGCGGATGTCGCGGACGGGCCCGTTGCCATGTAGGGCCGCGCCGCACCGGCCAGCCCCGAGGCCCCGGCAGCCCCCACGATGCCTGCGCGGGTGAGCTGGGCCTGCATGGCCTGTGCGGCGACAGGCGACAGGTGCAGCTTGGCCATCAGCATCGCAGGCGAGGAATGTCCCAGGGTGCGCGCCATATGCGCCCCCAGACCGTACATGTAGGGCGTATAGGCCGGGGCGGCGCTGGCCGCGGAGGCGGGCAGGGCCGGCAGCGCGGGCGCAAGGCCAATGGCCGCCAGGGACTTGGTGAAATCGCGTCTGTTCATGGCCCGAATATGGCGACCGGGCACGGGGCTGGCAAGGCTTGCAGGCGCGGGGGCCGCGCCGGACCGGTTGATTTCGTTTGCGTGCAGACGGCATTTCGAACCACGATGAGCCCATGACCGACCCCCATCCCGATACCGCGTATAATGCGCTCAGACAGGCGGAGCCTTCGCTGCCGGCCGCGTGGTATGTCGACCCTGTGCATCACGCGCGGGAGATGAGCGCGATCTGGGCCCGCTCCTGGGTCTATGTCTGTCGCGCGGCGGATCTGGACCGACCGCTGCAGTTTCAGACGCTGGAGATCGGCGACCAGAGCATCGTCGTGCTGCGCGACACGGACGGCGATCTGCGCGCGTTTCACAATGTGTGCCGGCATCGCGGGTCGGTCCTGTGCACCGAAGCCCGGGGGCGGCTGGGCGCGCGTCTGCTGGTCTGTCCCTATCACCAGTGGGCCTATGCCACGACCGACGGGCGGCTGGTGAGCACCTCGTCCTTTGGCGAAGGCGACGGGTTCGACAAGGCCGATTTCGGCCTCTTTGCGGTGGCGATCGCCGAGTGGCGGGGCTGTGTGTTCGTCAATCTCGACGCGCAGGCGCGTTTCGACGCGGCACAGGCGTTCCAGCGCGCGCCCGACAACCTGCGAAATTTTCCCCTGGAGGAGATGGTGACGGGCCATGTCTGGTCCAAGCAGATGGCCTGCAACTGGAAGGTCTTCTGGGAGAATTTCAATGAGTGCCTGCATTGCCCCAACATCCATCCCGAACTGGTCGACCTGGTGCCGCTCTACCAGCGACGGATCGTCAATCCGCGCGATGTGCCGGACTGGCGGGACCATGCGGACAGCGACGACCCGAAATACCGCGGCGGGATGCGCGAGGGCGCCGAGACCTGGTCGATGGATGGCGGCGCGCAGGGCCATGTGATCGGCACGCTCAGCGACGAGGACCTGGCGCGTGGCCACAGCTATGCGACCGCGTTGCCCGCGGCCTTCGTGGCGGGATACCCTGATCACATACGCATCGTGCGGCTGTTGCCGCTGGGACCCGAGCGGACCGAGCTGAGGGCCGAATGGCTGTTCCCACCCGAAACCCTGGCCGATGCGGGTTATGACCGGGCCAATGTGGTGGATTTCGCGGTGCTGGTGATGGAGCAGGACGGGGCGGCCTGCGAGCTGAACCAGCGGGGCCTGCACGCCGCACCGCTGGCGGCCGGGGTGCTGATGCCCGAGGAGTATTTCGTCAAGCGGTTCCAGGACTGGGTGCGGGGGATGCTGGAGGCGTGAGCCGGGCCGGTATCTGCCGGGGTGATGGCGCACCCGGCAGCCATTCGATTTGCCTTGTCCCGGCTCTGTGCATCGAACCTGGCGGCGGCATGTGCGACCTGTGCCGTTGGGCCGGGCGGCACAGCCCACCCGGGCGCGCGGGGTTTCGTGCCATGTGCACCTACCGGAGCCACGGGGGCCATTTTCTGCGCAGAAAATGGTCCGGAAAATGCGCATTTTCCGGGTCGGAATTTTCAGAAAATTCCGCTCAATCCAGCTCGTAGCGGTTTTTGTAATCTGTCACCAGCTCGGGCGGCTGATCGGGTTTGCGCAGCACGCAATTGCCAATCACCAGCATGTCGAGCTCCGTGCCCATGAAACAGTGGAACGCATCCTCGGGCGTGCAGACAATCGGCTCGCCGCGCACGTTGAAGGAGGTGTTCACCACCATCGGGCAGCCGGTGCGCGCATGGAAGGCCGAGATCACGTCGTGATAGGGTTTGTTGGTGTCCGCGTGGACGGTCTGGAGCCGCGCGGAATAGTCCACATGGGTGATCGCGGGCACCTCGGAGCGGCGCACATTCAGCTTGTCGATGCCAAAGAGCGCCTGTTCGGCCTCGGTCATCGCCACGCGCTTGTCCGGGGCGACGTCCGCCACCAGCAGCATGTAGGGGCTGTCGCCCTCGTGCAGGAACCAGTCCGCAACATGTTCGGCCAGCACAGACGGCGCGAAAGGGCGGAAACTTTCGCGGTATTTCACCTTGAGATTCAACAGCTTCTGCGTCCTGTCCGAGCGCGGATCGCCCAGGATCGAGCGGCCGCCCAGCGCCCGGGGCCCGAACTCCATGCGGCCCTGAAACCAGCCCAGCGCGCCCTCTTCGGCGAGGCAATCGGCGGCGGTGGCAATCATGGTATCGTAATCCACCACCTCGTAGACGGCACCGCAGGCATCGAGCGCAGCGGCAATCGCGTCATCCGGGAAGGCGGGGCCGAGATAGGCACCCTTCATCGCGTCCCGTTTGTGCACCTTGCGGGGCTGGTCCAGCTCGTGATGCCACATGGCCTGCGCGGCCCCAAGCGCGCCGCCGGCGTCGCCGCTGGCGGGCTGTATCCAGATGTTTTCGAACGCGCCGTCGCGCTGCACCTTGCCGTTGGCCACGCAGTTGAGCGCCACGCCGCCCGCAAGACAGAGGTTCGGGATGCCGTATTCCGCCGCCAGGCTGCGGGTCTGGCGCAGCACCACCTCTTCGGTCACGGTCTGCACCGATGCCGCGATGTCCATGTGAAACTGGGTCAGCTGCTCGGTCTCGGGCTTGCGCACCGGTTCGCCGAAAAGCGCCGCAAAGCGGTCATTGGTCATCGTGAGCCCGGCGGCGTAGTTGAAATAGTCCTGATCCAGCCGGAACGAGCCGTCTTCCTTGAGGTCGACCAGGGTCTCCAGGATTGTGTCGTGGTATTTCGGCACGCCATAGGGGGCGAGACCCATCACCTTGTATTCGCCGGAATTCACCTTGAACCCGGTGTAGTAGGTGAAGGCCGAGTACAAGAGCCCCAGCGAGTGCGGAAAATGCAGTTCCTTCTCGATGGTCAGCCTGTTGCCGCGCCCGATGGCGACCGAAGAGGTGGCCCATTCGCCCACCCCGTCGAGGGTCAGCACAACGGCCTCGTCAAAGGGCGAAGGGTAGAAGGCCGAGGCGGCATGGCTGAAATGGTGCTCGGAAAACTGCAGCTGATCGGGTTTGAACCCCTTGTGCATTTTCCGGCATTCCTTGAGCAGGAAATCCTTGAGAAAGAGCTTCTCGCGCAGCCAGACCGGCATGGCGAGGCGGAAGGAGGAAAACCCGCGGGGCGCCGAGGCGATATAGGTTTCCAGCAGGCGCTCGAATTTCAGCAGCGGCTTGTCGTAGAAGACCACGTGGTCCACCCCCGCCAGCGTCACCCCGGCCTCGGAAAGCACATAGTCGATGGCGTTTTGCGGAAACCGCGGATCGTGCTTGCGCCGGGTGAAGCGTTCTTCCTGCGCGGCGGCCACGATCTCGCCGTCCCGGAGCAGCGCGGCGGCGCTGTCGTGATAGAGCGCCGAGAGGCCGAGGATCAGGCTCATCTTCAGAAGATCGTGTAGATGAAGGGCGCGATGGCCGAGCCCTGGGCCAGCACGATCAGGATGCCGAAAAGGCCCAGCACGATCAGGATCGGCAGGAGCCAGAATTTCTTGCGGACCTTCATGAAGGCCCAGAGTTCGGACACGAGGCTGAGCATCGGGAGTTCCTCAGAATTGACGTTTGAAAGACTGAAGCGGCGTATCCCGGGCGATCCAGTAGGAGGTCGCCTGCGGATCGGGCTTGGGCGCGAGCGGGTTTTTCGCAATGCGCTGGCGGACAAGGCCGAAGGGCGTGATCACCAGAACGAACACCAGCAACATGACGATGGGGGCCACGATGGTGCCCAGGAGCATTCCGAACCGGAACCAGATCCTGTTGGGCCAGGCAAGCCATTTGGGCGCGACAAGGCCGATGGCGAGGATCACGGCGGCGATGACCAGCGCCCAGATGCGCACATCGCCCCCGCGCCAGAGCGGCCAGAGCGCGATCACGGTGAAGACGAAGGCGAAGACATAGGCAAACCCGCGTTCGGAGCCCATCTTCACGTCGATATTGGAGCCTTTCATGGCTGCTCTGTCCTGTTCGTTGCCTGAGTGCGTTGCCCGTGTTCGTAGCCGGTGTTCGTAGCCTGTGCGCCGCTTATACGCAGGGCCGGGCGTCATGGGAAGCTGGCAAAAAACGGCGCTTGCCGAGTGTGACGTTCACGTCGCGCCAAAGGATCGGGGCCCTGGTGTGCCCTGTACGGGCTGTCCGCTCTGTCCGTCTTGTCCGCGTTTCAGACCTGTCCGCCGGGCCGGGTCGGGCTTCGGGCGCGGGGGCGGGAGCGGGGTGTTGCGCAAGGGGCGCAAACCGGAGAACATCGGGCCGCAAGGAGGCCATTGCCCATGAAAATCCGCCGCGTCACCGCCACGCCCGTGAACATCCCCTTCGTGGCGCCCTACCGGTTCAGCTATGGCGCGATTGCCTCACTGACCAAGACGGTGATCCAGCTGGAGACCGAAGACGGTATCGTGGGTCTGGGCGAGTGTGCCGACGGGGATCGTGCGCGCGATGTGGAGGCCATGGGCGAGGCCCTGCTGGGCCGCGACATCCGGCTGATCGAGGAGGCCCGGGCGCAGGTGCTGCCCGGCATGGTCTACAGCCCCTGGGACAACATGCTGGCCCGGCGTCGCGCCTTTGCGGGCATCGAGATGGCGATGTGGGATGCGCGCGGCAAGACCGAGGGCCTGCCGCTGTGGCATCTTTTGGGCGGCAAATGCCGCGACCGTGTTCCGCTGACCGAGTATTTCGCGTTTCGCGAGCCGGGACCGAACCATCCGGGCGAGGCGACGCCCGCGCAGATCGCCGGGTTCTGTGCCGAGATGATCGATCGCCATGACGCGCAGGTCTTCGAGGGCAAGCTGGCGACGGTGGATTTCGCCACCGAGATCGCCATGGTGCGCGAGGTGCGCGAGGCAATCGGTGCGCGCGAGCTGCGGCTGGATGCCAATGCCGCCTGGACCCTGCCCACCGCCAGGGCGGCGATTGCCGCGTTGCAGCCTTTCGACGTGGCCTGGTACGAGGACCCGGTGGAAAGCTACGAGGAGATGGCGGCTCTGCGCGCGGTGACCGGTGCCGGGCTGTCGACCCATCTGATCGACCTCAAGGGCGCGGTGCGCCTGGGCGTGCCGGACGCGATTGTCACCAATATCAACGAGTTGGGCGGCATCGCGGGGGCGGTGAATTTCATCCGAAGCTGTGCGGGTTTCGACATCGGCTTCCGGTTCCACAGCGGCGAGACGGGCGTGGCCAGTGCCGCCTATCTGCACCTTTCCGCGGCGCTTGAACATGTCCGGGGACCAAGCCAGACGCTCTTTCGCTGGTACGGCGACGACGTGATCGAGGGCGGGCCGTTCGTGGCCCGTTCGGGTCATGTGGAGGTGCCCGAGGGGCCGGGGCTGGGGGTCACGCTGGATGCCGGGGCGCTGGCGCGGTGTCATGCGCGGTATCGCGACGAAGGTGCCTTTCCCACGGGGCGATCAAGCGGCCATTACGGCGACGGTTTCCGCAAGCTGTGACGCACGAAAAAGGACCCCGCCCGGAAAGGCGAGGCCCAGTGCCATGCGTGCGCCCCGCGAGTGGGGATCAGAATCGGAACGTGGCGCGCGCCTGGTATGTCGTGGCATCCACATCCGTGGCGGTGGAGCCGTAATTGTCGAACTCGTGATAGAGAACTTCGCCGCCCAGGCTGAGGTTGTCGGTGACCAGGTACTCATAACCCGCGCCGACGAAATAGCCGTCCTCGCTGCCCAGGGTGTTGGTGTCGGCCAGCGCATAGCCACCGGTGCCGTAAAGCAGCCCGTTGCCGATCTTGTAGCCGCCGCGCAGCTTGGCGCGGAAAACGCTGTCGAGCGTCAGCCCGCCGCCCAGTGAGATGTCGGCGAAATCATAGTCGATGCCGCCGCCCACGACCCAGTTGCCCAGGTCATAATCATAGCCGCCGGTGAAGCCCGCGATCCAGTCATCGCCGTTCACGGCCCCGTTCGAGCCCACATCCGCATAGCCAAGCTGCAGGCCGCCATAGGCCCCGGTCCAGTCCGGCCCGGTCCCGGTATCGGCAAACGGGGCCGCGGTTGGCACCGCGACTTTGTCGGTGGGAATGGCCTTGCCGGGATTGCCTGCAAGCGCAGGTGTGGTCAGGGCAATCCCTGCGGCCAGCGCGGTGAAAATCCTCTTCATGTGACGTCTCCTTGAAGGTGGTGTTTGCGTCATTGCCGGTTGCTCGTATCCGACACTGGCTGCATTTGGGCGCGATGTGTCCGGGTTCCAAGGGGCACCCGCCCGGCGTGCGGAGGTTCGCCGAAACCGGGCGGGTGGGTGCGCGGAAATTGGCGGATCAGCAAAAAGTGATGAACGCACAGAGCGTTATGGGCGGTGCTTTTGTGCGCTCCGGTGCGCGTACGCCTGTCAGAGCACGCCGATGTCCGACAGCGCCGCCGAGAGCTCCGGCGGCAGGCTGTCCTCGCCCCCGCGCCGGCCGGGCAGGTCCGCGGGCGCATCGGCAGGGGCCAGGTAGCGCCAGCCCTGAAAAGGGCGCTTGGGCGCCGGCGAGGTCCGCACCAGCTCCGGCTCCAGCACGATGGCGCAACGCCGGATGCCGTCCTGGCCGGTCACCTCGTCAAGCGACACGATCTTCTGGCGGCATTGCACGACGCCCTGGATCACCCAGTAGATCGAGCCGCCATTCAGCACCTCGTCGCCGCGCCTGGGCCACATGCGGGTGACATGGCGGTTCACGTCCTCACCGCGCTCGGCGCGCCGCGCGGCCTGCCAGACCTCGAGGCTCTCGACGCTTTGCGTGCCGACGCTGAGCTTGATCAGATGCATGATACCCGTGGCCACATCGCCCCCCGGTTGGTCGCCTGATGACCACTATGGCGCGGCGGGCGGCGAATTCAACCGTGACGCAGAGGATTTTCCTGCTAGCGTGAGCCTGATGGGGCGAACCGGAGGGGCGGCCATGCAGGACGCACTGGAAGAGGTGATCGCGGCCGCCGGGGCCGCCTATGCGGCGCATGTCAACGACCCCGGCGGCCAGGCCTCGATCGCGCGTATTTTTGCGGCCCTCGCCGTTCTGCCCGAGCCGCGCGCGGCGACACCGGCACGGCGTCCGGCGACACGGTATTTTGCGCAGGCCGCTGATCCGGCGCATTTTCGCGACAGGGCTCTGAGCCGTCTCGCGGCGGCGCTGATCCGGCTCGAACCTTCATTCACCTGGCGCGCCCGTGGCGGCGGCGGAGCCAATGCGAGCGAAAACTATCCCGACGGGCACGCCAATGCGATGATCATCGGCCCCGGCGGCCTGGTGCAGGTGGATCATGTCTGGCTGGGCCTGTCGCTGCTGGCCCCGCATGTGCGCTATCCCGATCACGACCACGCGCCCGAAGAAACCTACCTGGTGCTGAGCGACGGCGATTTCAGCCAGGACGGCGTGACCTGGTTCACCCCCGGCCCGGGCGGCACCTTCTACAACCCGCCCGGCATCCTGCATGCGATGCGATCTGGTGCCGCACCCCTGCTGGCCATGTGGGCGCTGTGGCGCGACTGACGGATATGGGTATTTGACACCAGAAAGAGGCCCGGAAAAAGGCCCCGGAGCAGACAGGCCTCCGGTTTCTTTCTGGTTGGAAATACCCCCGCCGGAGGCGGCTGCCATATCAGCCCGCGTACCCTCCGAGAAAGGCGTCACGCCCGCCCTGTACCCCCGAGGAGGAGGCCCGCAGGGACGACGACGAGACAACCTGCGCGCGCGTCAGCGCGCACCACCGGATCAGAGCAGGCTCTTGACCTTGTCGGCCACGGCCCGGGGTGTGATGCCGAAATGCTCGAAAAGCGCGTCAGCCGGGGCCGAGGCGCCGAAACTGTCCATGCCGACGAAGCCCGCGCGCGCCTCGCGGCCGCGCTCACCGCAGAGCCAGCGGTCCCAGCCCTGGCGCACACCCGCCTCGACGGCCACGCGCACGGAGGCACCGCCCGGAAGGACGCGCTTGCGGTACGTCTCGTCCTGGGCCTCGAAAAGCTCCCAGCAGGGCATCGACACGACCCGGGTGCCGATCCCCTCGGCCTGCAAAAGATCGCGCGCCTGCATGGCGATCTCGACCTCGGAACCGGTGGCCATCAGGATCGCCTGGCGTTTGCCCTGCGCATCGGCCAGCACGTAGGCGCCCTGTGCGGTGAGGTTCTTGTTCTTGTGCTCCACCCGCAGCGTCGGCAGGCCCTGGCGGGTCAGCGACAGAACCGAGGGTGTGCCTTTCGACATCAGCGCCAGTTCCCAGGCCTCGGCCGTCTCGACCGTGTCGCAGGGGCGGAAGACCATCGTGTTGGGCGTGGCGCGCGACATCGCCAGATGCTCGACCGGCTGGTGGGTCGGGCCGTCCTCGCCCAGGCCGATGCTGTCATGGGTCATGACATAGACGGTCGGCACCTTCATCAGCGCCGAAAGCCGCATCGCGGGCCGTGCATAGTCGGTAAAGCACATGAAGGTGCCGCCATAGGGGCGCACACCGCCATGCAGCGCCATGCCGTTCATCGCCGAGGCCATGCCATGCTCGCGGATGCCCCAGTAGACATAGCGCCCCTTGCGGTTGTCCACGTCGAACACGCCCAGATCGCCGGTCCTGGTGTTGTTCGACCCTGTCAGGTCCGCCGAGCCGCCCATGGTTTCGGGCATCACCGGGTTCACGACCTCGAGCACCATTTCCGAGCTTTTGCGCGTCGCCACCTTGGGTGCCTCGGCGCTGATCTGCTTCTTCAATGCCTTGATGCGCGCCGAAAGCTGGCGGGGCGCCTCGCCCGCAAAGACCCGTGCGATTTCGGCCTGGCGGCGCTCGGACACGGATGCGAGCCGCTCTTGCCAGGCCGCGTGATCCGCCGCACCGCGCTTGCCGATCTCTTCCCACTGCGCCTTGATCGCGCCGGGCACCTCGAAGGGGCCGGTGGTCCAGCCATAGGCGGACTTGGCCGCGGCCATCTGTGCGGCATCGGTGAGCGCGCCGTGACCCTTGGAGGTGTCCTGCGCCGCGTGGCCCAGCGCGATGTGGGTCTTGCAGGCGATCATCGAGGGCTTGCCCGCCTTTTTCGCCGCGGTGATGGCCGCGTCGATGGCCTCGGGGTCATGCCCGTCGATCTCCTGCACATGCCAGCCCGATGCCTTGAAGCGCATGACCTGATCGGTGCGGTCGCTGAGCTCGACCGGGCCGTCGATGGTGATGTTGTTATTGTCCCAGAACACGATCAGCTTGCGCAGCTCGTGGCGCCCGGCAAGGCCGATGGCCTCCTGGCTCACGCCTTCCATGAGACAGCCATCGCCCGCGATCACGTAAGTATAGTGGTCGATGATCTTGGAGCCGTAGCGGGCGCGCAGGTTTTCCTCGGCCATGGCAAAGCCCACGGAATTGGCGATGCCCTGCCCCAGAGGGCCGGTCGTGGTCTCGATCGCGTCGTGCAGGAAGTTCTCGGGGTGGCCCGCGGTCACGGCGCCCAGCTGGCGGAAATTCCTGATCTGGTCCAGCTCCATGCCCTTGTAGCCCGTCAGGTGCAGCAGCGAATAGAGCAGCATCGAACCGTGGCCCGCCGACAGGATGAACCGGTCGCGATCCGGCCAGCGCGGCGCGGAGGCGTCGAATTTCAGGTGTTTTTCAAACAACACCGTGGCGACATCGGCCATGCCCATCGGCATACCGGAATGCCCGGAATTGGCGGCGGCGACGGCATCCAGCGTGAGGGCGCGAATGGCGGCGGCTTTCATCCAGTGATCGGGATGGGCAGAGCGGAGGGCGGCGATGTCCACGTGAGGTATCCTTTGACAGCAGTTCCGAGGTCTCAGCGGTGCATACCAGCGTGGGGCCAAAGATCAAGCGCTGCCGTGGCCCTGCGGCCCGCTGTGGGGTCAGTCTTTGCATTGGCGGCGCTTTTTTGGCAGGGTTCGCGCATGGGTATGTGATCCATGCCGCAGAGGGACGATTCGGATCGGACCCGGGCGGCCGGAAGACAATGACAAGAAACGGGTGAGGATCTGGGGATATGAGCGAAATCGACGCGCTGCAGGGGCGCATCATGGCGGCACTGGACAGGATCGGCGCGGGGCTGGATGGCCTCGCCCCGGCGGGTGGCGATGGCGGCGGCGGCACCGAGGTGTCGGAGCTGCGCCAGGCGCTGGAGGACGAACGGCTGGCCAATGCGCAGCTGGAAGAGCGGGTGAAGGCGCTGAACGCGCGCGTCCGGGAGGCCGAGGAGGTCAACGCGAGCGCGGCCGGCGAGCGCGAAACCGCCGAGGCGGGCCGCAAGGAGGCGCTGCGCAAGATGGATGCCGAGCTGCAGGCGCTGCGCCTGGCCAACCAGCAGCTGCGCGACAACAACACCGCGCTGCGCGAGGCCAACACCACCGGCGTGATCGAGCCGCATCTGATCAACAAGGCGATGATGGCCGAGCTGGAGGGCCTGCGCGCCAGTCGCGCGGCGGACCGGGCCGAGATGGACCTGATCCTGGCCGATCTCGATACGGTGATCAATGACACGGGCGGCTCTGATGCCGCCCGGACGGAGGATGCGTGATGCCCGAAGTGAACGTGGAAATCGGTGGCCGCAACTTCGAGGTCTCCTGCCAGGAGGGCGAAGAGCATTACCTTCATGCCGCCGCCAAGATGCTGGATGACGAGGCGCAGGTTCTGGCCGCGCAGATCGGACGCATTCCGGAATCCCGGATGCTGCTGATGGCGGGGCTGATGCTGGCCGACAAGACGGCGGGGATGCAGGACAAGCTGCGCGAGGCCGAGGACAAGATGGCCGAGAAGGATGCCGAGCTGGCGCGGTTACGCGACACGCCTGCGCCCGAGCCGCAGCGCGTCGAGGTGCCGGTGGTGCCCACGGATGTGACCGACACGCTGGCCGAGATTGCCGCCCGCGCCGAGGCCATGGCCGAAACGGTGGACGGCAAGACCGCCGGTTGAGGCGCGCTCCGGGCTGGTTCGCCTGACGCGCCTGCGCGCCTTCAGGCGGGGTGCGCGAAGGCGTCCGTGATGGCGCGGCGCATCGTGCCGACCGCATCCCCCGACGCCCCGGCGCCGGTTCCCAGAACCAGATGCGATGCGGGCATGTCCGGCAGGCCGAGGCTGTCGGGCACAGGCTCCAGCGTGCCGGGCAGGGTGCCGGTGCCCAGAAGGCCGATGGCGATGCCCGCTTCGATGGCCGCGGCCACACCGTTCACGCTCTGGCTGGAATAGGCGATGCGATAGGGGCGGTTCGCGGATTTCAGCGCCGCGAGCGCGACATCGCGCCACCAGCAGGCCCGGTCAAAGAGCGCCACGGGCAGGGTGCTGCGGGTGGCGAGGCTGCTGCCGCGTTTCTGCACCCAGGCGGTGGGATCGCGGGTCAGGAGTATCTCGTCCCCCGTGGGGGTTTCGACCTCGTAGACGGCCAGATCGAGCCTGCCGTCGCGCAGTTTTTCGGGGAAATGCACGCTGAGATCGCAGGTGACGTCGAGCTCCACCTGTGGATGGCTCTGGGCGAATTGCGCCAGGATGCGCGCGAGGCGGGTCTGGGTATGGTCGTCGGGCAGGCCGATGCGCAATCGCCCGGCAAGACCGTCCGCCGTGAGGGTCCGGAACGTGTCATCGAGCAGCACGGTCACTTCGCGCGCGACCGGCAGGAGCCGCGCGCCCAGCCCGGTCAGGCGCACGCCGCGCCCGTGGCGGGTGAAGACCTGCGCGCCCAGCGTCGTCTCAAGCCGCTTGATCTGGAGCGAGGCCGCCGATTGCGTGCGGTGAATGCGCATCGCACCGTCAGTGAGGCTGCCGCTCTGGGCCACGGCGAGGAAGGTGCGCAGCAGATCGCTGTCGAGTTGAGGCATAGTAATTTCTCATAGGTTTCATTTAAACTATTCGTTTTCCTTGTACCAAATCACGTGGCATCCTGACAAGGTCCCGGAAAGATGCCCCCCATGTCCC